>Ga0105238_10000210_pt1 | contig 64792 bp, 44 predicted proteins | sample KBSC34metaG_FD_81526 | JGI IMG/M metagenome (GOLD analysis project Ga0105238, IMG submission 81526) | Corn rhizosphere microbial communities from Kellogg Biological Station, Michigan, USA - KBS C3-4 metaG | ecosystem: Host-associated > Plants > Roots > Rhizosphere > Soil | place: Michigan, USA...
CATTGCGCCCCTGTTCGAATCCCCAGCGAGTAAACGTCAACGATCCCTTTCATCACGATTCCCTGCGTCACCGTTCCCCCGGGCGGGAAGCGAACATCCTGATCGAGTAGAATATTCACACTGACGGCCCCGGCCGAATCGGATTGAACAGTATTCGACGCATCTAAGTACGTCAGACCGACGATTCGATACCACTGCAATTGACTGGGTTCGAGAATGAAGCCGCCTTTCTTCAATGGCGGCTTATTCGCGAGCAGCATGTTGATCGTTCGATTGTCATCGCTTCCCAACCAGCCCACTTCCGAAGCGTTGTCGAAAGTCCCATCGCCGTCGTCGTCAACGCCACCGATGCCAGGTTTATTATCCAGGCCATTGCCGCCATTGATGGGGAATGTGATCACATGACACATTTCATCATTGGGTCTGAATGAGCGATTGAAAAACACCGCAACATTAATGTCTGCCACCCAGCGTTGATCGTCATCGGTACCCGGAAATCGCAACTCGGTCGCGTCGTCGATCGTACCGTTGCCGTCATCATCAACCCCCGTCCAACCTGGTTGCCCGTCAGGACCACAGCTTGCCGGTCGCAATTGAAGCGCAGGTGGATTCGGTCCGACAGCCAGAAACTCTAATTCAGTGCCATTGGCGACCCACTGTTTCCGAACAGTCATCAGCCAACTGAACCGCCGTTCTTGAGATTCAATCCGCACCCGCCTGGGTGTAAATCCAACCGGCATTGGCCCTACCGCAATCGGGTTACCCATGCTATCGACGTTTTGCCACGAGAGGTCATTCGACCCCAATCCATTCACAGCAGTTTGACAGATGGGACGGATCACGGCGAACTTGCCAGTGATGTCATACAGCACCATTCTGTGCGACGCATTGAACAGATTCTGACCGTTTCGCACATTCAGATCCGTGGTTGGATAACTCGTCGTCACTGTCGGAGGTGACGCCCCGGGCGCGTAATTCGACACCAGTATCTCGCGGACCAGGTTCCAGGAATCGGGCAAGGTCGCTAACCGATCTGCCAACGTCAGCGCTGCCACTTCCTGTGCTGCCGTCAACGTTTGTGCGCCTTGATAAATATTGAACCCGGACAATCCCGAAGCGCGTGGTAATCGAGTTGCAGGCGGTACGGTGCTGGCGCTCCCAAACGATACCGACGTGCTGCCGCCTGCGGACAGGAAGTAGCCCAACGGATCAACGACGGTGTTCCACGGAGTTTGAGAACTGCCCTGAAAGCTGTTGATCTGCAAGTTGTTCAACATACCCAGATTCGACTCGACCATCGCTTCGGCGTTGTTTCGGAGCATCGTTGCGGACGTGAGCTGCGTGGCTTGAGCCGTTCGCAGAATCGAAATCGGCAACAAAGTGGACAACAGGATGACGCCGATGCTCATGATGACCATCGAAACCATGACTTCTGTCAGCGTGACGCCAGCCAAACCAGCGCGCCGCACGATCCTGGGAATAGAGGAAGGCACGTGTTTCATTTTCCAGCCACCTGCCCTGTCTCGGCGAAGAAATACGGATCATCGGCCCGACTGGTGTTCGTTGAATTTGCGGGGTTCACGGGATGAACGCTAACATTGCCCGTCCTGGCTGAGATCGTCACCAGGATGTGGTCCTTCGCGACAACCGGTGTCGCACTGCTGGGGTTATCGGCCGGCAGAATCGGCAAAGTCGGGACAGTATAAACTCCTGTTCCGCGACCGCTGATTCCAGTGCCAGTGTCGTTCCACTTCGTCACATCACCGGCATCGGCAAAATGCAGATGTAACATCCCCAGCGTGGTTGCGTCTCCGACGATCGTCCCTCGTGGCGTAAACAAGATGTCCATTTGCGGTGAGTATGAGGCTGCGATCGAAGAAGGAACCCAAGTCGACGGAACCTGCGATCCATCCAGATCGATCACGACACCGCGAGGGAAGGGGACGGGCTGCGCATCACCCAGAACTCCCGGAGCAAATTCCAGCGTAAATGGAACGAAAGTAATATTCGAACTCGTACTGGCCAGATCGCGATTGGGGCGGTTCAAGGTGAGCAGTCCATTAAAAGTGCTCCCCGTTAGCCCTACTGCAGATACCGTGTACCAGGTGCCAGTGTCACTTGGGATCTGAATCCGTGAACCGATCCGCAAAAACCCTCGACGATAGACGCTGGCCCATTGTGCCCCCGCCAGTGAGACAGTTTGCCCCGTCGAATCGCCAGTGGAATTGGAATTAAACGTCAATGTGCCTGATTGTCGTTGCGGAGCCCCGATGTATTGGACTGCACTTACCGAGTGATTGTCATTCGCGTCCAGCAACAAGCGGATACCGCGAATCTCTTTCGCGTAAATCGCTTTGTCTCTCGCGCCGATCAGCAGCGATTGCAGTTGTCGCGCGCCGGAACGCATCCGGTCCCCGGCGATAGAGTAATTGAATGACGCGACGGTGACGGCAATCAGAATCAACATGATCGCCAACACAACTAGCATTTCAATCAGCGTGAATGCCTGACGCCGATGCTTCCTCGATCGCTCATGCCTTGCCAGCAACAAGTGGTTTATCATTACTTGCCTCCGGCGCGTTGGTTCAGGTTCGTGATATTGTCGAATAGGTTATTCATGGCTGCCGGAATTGCGGTTGGCGACGCCAAATGGCCAAAGTTGGCCGTATCAGAAGGTTCAAACAAACCCAGCACCTTATCCGGTCCAGCCGAGACAATCAGGGGCGTGTGGAACGTAAAGAAATCGTGTCCCAACCCGTTTTGCCGCGTCGTTCGCACAGCTGCAGTCACGTTGGTGTCAAAAAACCATGCAGACAACTGGAACGTTGGATCGTCCGGATCTGTATTCAACGGTTCTGGATCATCCGAGTCCGGAAAGCCTATCTCTCCAACATCATCGACACCATTGGCACCATCATCGTCAATCAGCGCGACGCCAGGCAGCCCATCAATGCCCTTGGCGTACGCTTGTGTACGTTCGAAACCAGGCAGATTGCCCAGCAACAGCGATGCGGGTGTCGGCCCTGGTTGCAACGAAAATGGTCGAATCGCAGGGCAACCGAATCCAGGTCCTTGCTGCGTTGTGTTCTGGTTATAGTCGTCAAATGCTCCACTATTATCGAAATTCTGTTCGCCGCATCGTAAGAGGCGAGTTGGCCAACGATAGTATCTGAGTGGTTCGCCCCAGGCATCAACTAGACATGGCAGACCACCTGTTTCGGGGCCGATCTTGACTTCCGCGGCACCGAAGGCGTCATCCCCCGGGGTGGGAGCGCCGAATGTTTCACCCTTGGTCAGCAATGCGTAGAGCACGATCCCTGATTCGTACTTGGCGAGGTACGGTGAGGCTGAAGGGATTGGCGTCGAGCCAAAAAATCTCCCTTGCAGCCCGGCATTCTGGACCTCAATGAACGATTGCGGGAATGAATTCTGGAAACGCGCCTTTCGAAGCAAGACCTCGGCCAATTCCGTCGTCATGATGTTGTCAGCGGGATTTTTCGAATTCCAGATATCTCGCGCTCGAACAGCGGCGTCCGAAAAATCAAAGTTGCGAAACGCGTTCACTCGGTCGTGCAAAATCCCGTTGGCCTTGGTGATCGTCCCGCCCGTCGCAGTCACTCTGGCACTGACAACAAATCGAAACGAAGCCCCGACCAGCAATGCCAACATCAACGAAATCACGGCCATCACGACCAGCAATTCCAGCAGCGTGAATCCGCGACGATTTGTTATCTGTCTGATTGGCATTTGCACGTTCCTGCCGTCGCAATTGACGGACAATCGACTCATTACTATGGCTGCAAGAGGCCCTGAGAGAAGTTAGTGATATTGTCTTCCTCGTACGTTCGCATCTGTCCTGTTGGTGCAGGCGTTGATCCAATGGCCGGGCACAATGGCAATCGCGTGGTACCGGATGACATATAAGTTCCACCATAGCCGTATTGATTATCGAATCCGGGAGAAATGATCTGATGACCGTTCGCATTCCAGCGTGGGTCGGTGATTGCCAGACCCTGACGATATGCGGCGGACAAACCCAATCCTGAGGCCGTCGTATCAAATTCGGCCGCGGCGCCCGTTTCTTGATATCCCAACCCATCATAGCTGCTGTAGTACACGTAGGGATTCTTCTGAGAAGGTAGCGTGTCCTTGTACTCGGGGAAGCCGTTTTTGTTGACATCCGTAAAACGAGCAACATTGAATGCGAACAGCGGAGCCTCACGGGTTCCCCCTCGGCCAAAGGGATTGCTGGGATCATTTGAGAAACCAGAACTTCCGCCGATGTAACCGGGATTATTGTTCATGCTGGTCGTCGACAGGCCGGTTGTCAGACTTCCATTCACGCCGCCGAGGAAAAACACCAGGCATTCGCCCACGGTCAACTTGATCCCAGTCGTCGAGATGGCTCCATCTCCATTGATATCTCGATCAGCCGCGAAGTTATATTGAGGCCAGATCGAGCGAATCAAAGCCCGGCTGTTCGCATCGGAATTCCATCCTGTGCCTGCGGCCGCGTTGGCCGTCCCCGTCTCGTACAGCACAATCGCGCTGGGTGGTTCCAGTCCGTGGGCGGCTTTAAATTGTGCGATTGCAGAATCAAGTTGTTTGATTTCTGCTTGCACACCAGTGATTCGACCTTGACGCATGGCGTTGGAAACTGCCGGCGCCAACAAACCAATCAACACGGCGATAATCACGATGACGATCAACAATTCAACCATCGTAAAGCCGCCTCGTCGCTGACGAGTCTGCGTTCGCAATATTCCTGACATGATTCCCGATCCCTCTGAAGTCGTCCAAAAGTCTTCGATCCAAATCACACTTTGAAATCCGACGTCCGTTTCCCCGACATGGATTACGAAAGGTCATTCAGCAATTTGATCAACGGCATGAACAACGCGATCACGATGAAGCCGACGATCAGCCCGAGCACCACCACCATCAACGGTTCCAGCAAGTTCACCAAGCCTTCCACCAGCACTCCAACTTCTTCGTCGAATACGTCGGCAACCTTGTAGAGCATGGTGTCCAAGGCCCCTGTTTCTTCACCGACGTCCACCATATTCACCACGATTTCGTCCACCGTTCGCGTTTCACGCAGCGGAATCGCCATCGATTCCCCTTCGCGAATGGCCGCAATGATGTGTTCATAGGCTTTGTAGAACACGGCATTTCCCGCGGTATCACGCGTAATGGCGAGGGCCTCAAGGATCGGCACCCCCGATGCCACCAGCGTCCCTAACGTTCGACACGTTCTGGCAATAATCGACTTTCGGAAGATCAGACCGAGCAATGGGATTTTCAGTGCAATCCAGTCGACAATGAACGCCCCTGTCTTGTTCTTCTTGATGATTTTGACCATCAGCCAGAGTGCGAACGGAATCACGGGGCCCAGATACCAGTAATTCACGACGTTGTCGCTACACTGAATCAGAACGACAGTGATGCCAGGCAATTCCGTACCGAAGTCGTCGAAGATTTTCTTAAACTTCGGAATGATGTAATACATGATGAAGCCGACGATCAGCGTCGCGACGGTGATGACCGCACACGGGTAGATCATCGCGCCTTTGACTTTTCGCTTCAGGCTTTCAGATCGTTCTTTGAATTCTGCCAGTCGCTGCAGAATGACTTCCAACGCACCGCCAGCCTCACCTGCCTTAACCATGTTCACGTAGAGGTTGTCGAAGGCCTTGGGCTGTTTGGCCATTGCTTCGGACAACGTGCTACCTGATTCGATGTCGTCAATCACACCGATCAGAGATGTCTTCAATGGACCAGGTTTACACTGGCCTTCCAGAATTCGCAGACTGCGAAGGATCGGCAGGCCGGCGTCCTGCAACGTGGACAACTGACGAGTGAACGTACAAAGCTTTTTGCCGCTCACACCACCAATTGAGAAGCCGCCACCCTTTTTCTTTCGGGCGGGCTTTTTCTTGGCATCGACCTGAGTCTTGCCGTCCCCCTTCGTTTTTCCGTCGGCTTTGGTTTTCTTTCCGCCACCTTTCTCTTTGATCTTGGTGACGTAGAAGCCCTTTTCACGAATACGAGCTTGAGCCTCTTGCTCGGAAGCAGCGTCGATGGTGTCCTTGACCTCAAGGCCCGTATTGTCCATTGCTTCGTACTGAAAAGTCGGCATTCTCCGCCTCCGATCAAATTCGCCTACATTGCCGCAGAAAAGTGTCTTAATTCGTCGCACGTCACTGATCGATGCCCCAGACGTTTGTCCGCTTTGCCCATCAAATTAAGGGCCGGTGAGACAAACAAGTCGTGGGACATCCGGCTTTTCAGCCTATTCGCCGATCGATTGATGCTGTTCCATTTCTGCTGCGGGCATCGCATCCCTGTTCAGCGCGAATCTGATCAAGGAATCTATTACACGATTCATGCCATCCGCAGCAAAACCATCACTTTTACGCTTCACATTCACCAGATCGTCACTAGTCGTACTGGCTTCTATGAATATGACGTCGAATGCACATCGCTTGAAACCCTGTTGTGGCGATCTGCATTTTATATTTAACGAAATGAGTGCAGCACCGTAGATCGACAGGACTCATCGACTTAGTCAATGAATCAAGTAATCAGGGCCGCCACCATTTCGATTATCAACCGGCATCCTCCATCACTGTCTCGCGCACGACTTCGTCAATCGTGGTCACGCCATCGAAGATCAACTTCAATCCTGCTTCGCGCAGGGTCGTCATACCTTGTCCGCGGGCGAAATTTCTAATGTCGTCAACGTTTGCATTTGAAGAAACCAAATCTCGAATGTCATCTGTGACGTCGAGCAATTCATAGATACCGCCGCGGCCCTTATATCCCGAGTTATTACATCGCTGACAGCCGCGGCCATAGTAGAATTTGTATTGACGCGCCTGAGCGATCGGCAGTTGCAATTCCATCAGCAATTCATCACTGGGCTCGAACTGCGTGCGGCATTCGGTGCAGATCCGGCGAACCAGTCGTTGGGCTAGTACAGACTCGACGGTGGCGGTGATCAAGAACGGTTCAATGCCCATATCACGCAAGCGGGTGATGGCACTGGGCGAATCGTTTGTATGGAGCGTGCTGAACACCAGGTGCCCCGTCAACGCACTTTGAATGGCCACTTCCGCGGTTTCGAAGTCGCGGATTTCACCCACCAGAATGGTGTCAGGATCATGACGCAGAATGGCTCTAAGAACGGTCGCAAAAGTAACCTGAATATCGGGATTCACTGGAACCTGGATCAAACCATCAATGTCATACTCGATGGGATCTTCGGTTGTGATGATTTTCGTTTCAATATCATTCAACTCATTCAAAGCTGAATACAGCGTGGTGGTTTTGCCACTGCCCGTCGGTCCCGTCACGAGCACAATTCCGTTCGGACGGCGAATGACCTGACGGAACCGCGACAACGTATTGGCATCCATCCCGATCTTGTTCAGGTCGAGTTGCACAACGGTTCGATCGAGCACTCGCATGACCACCGATTCACCGAACAACGTCGGCAGCACGCTGACTCGTAAGTCGACTTGGTGTCCACCGACATTCAATTCGATACGGCCGTCTTGCGGAAGTCGACGTTCTGCAATGTCGAGTTCCGACATGATCTTGATTCGCGAAACGATGGCATTCGCCAAGTGGCGGGGAGGCGGGACCAGTTCAAACAACATCCCGTCGGCTTTGATCCGAACTCTAAACTCATCTTCGAACGGTTCGAAATGAATGTCACTCGCCTGATCCTTGATCGCGAGCAACAAAATCATATTCAACAGTTTTCGAATAGGTGCTTCGTCACCATCAGGTGACAGATCGTGAACTCGATCATTGCGGCCAGAGTTTTCGGGGGCATCCTCTTCTAATTTGGTGATGATGTCTTCGATGCTCTCTTCGCGACCTGCATACTGTCGCGCGATGGCTGCATCAACATCCTTCGCATTCGATACTGCACCACGAACTTCGACGCCCAGCATGCTGCGCAAATCGTCGAGAGCGCCCAGATTCTGCGGATCTGCCATTGCGACCGTCAGAACATTGTCTTTCAGCGAAATGGGCACAATCTTGTAAACATCGGCCATCGTCTGCGGGACCAGTTCCAGCGCCTTCGCAGGAATCGTGGTCTCGGCCAAATTGACAACAGGCATTCCCCATTGCTCGGCCAATGCTTCAGTCACCTGAGCTTCATTGACGAATCCCATGCGGATCGCCACCTGGCCAATGATCTCTCCCTGAGTCTGCTTTTGCTCCTCGAGCACGTCCCACAGTTGATCTTCCGTGAGATAACCCAGGTCTACGAGAATCTGACCGAGCCGGCGCTGAGCCATGTTTCGATTCTTCTATGTAGTAGTCGTTATAAGACGTTTCGCCACACTGTTTCTGTCTTGTTCAACACCAACGCAACATGTGAGCAGTATTCATTTGTGAATGAGCATCACAGCAGATCGACGATCATTCCTCACCGCCTTCTTCATCATCTTCGTCTTCTTCATCCTCATCATCCAGCAAACCTTTCTTCGCTCGAGCGATACGAGCTTTTAGTTCGCCTGGCTGATTGGATCGGATCACAACGGTGTCCTCTTCGCAGATGTTGTTCTTCCAAAGGCTGAACAACGCATCGTCAAGCAGTTGCATTCCGAATTTGCGACCTGTCTGGATCGACGAGTTAATACGATAGGTCTTGGCCTCACGGATCAGGTTGGCGATGGCAGGCGTCACCACGAGCAACTCGTAGGCGGCAACCACTCCCTTGGGTTTGCGCGACAACAGCGCCTGAGAGAGGATGCCAATGATGGCCACCGACAACTGCGTTCGGATCTGTTCCTGTTGGTTGGTGGGGAACACATCGATGATTCGGTCGACGGTACCTTGAGCCCCTGTGGTATGCAGCGTCCCGAACACCACGTGCCCCGTTTCGGCGGCGGTGATTGCGGACGAGATCGTGGCCAAGTCGCGCATTTCACCCACGAGAATTACGTCGGGGTCCATACGCAAGGCGCGTCGCAGGGCTTCCGGGAAATCGGGAACATCGACACCAATCTCGCGCTGATTGATCGTCGATTTTTTGTGCTGGTGGTAGTATTCGATCGGGTCTTCGAGCGTGATGATGTGGTGGTCAGTTGTGTCGTTCAGGTAGTTGATCATACTGGCCAGACTGGTCGTCTTGCCGCTCCCCGTCGGACCGGTGACTAGGAACAGTCCACGAGGTCGCATGATCAAGTCGCGGATCACCAAAGGCAGGCCGAGCTGCTCGAACGACAGAAACTCGTTCGGAATTCGACGCAACACCATGCCGATATGTCCGCGCTGCTTGAAAACAGCCACGCGAAATCGCGCCTTGTCGCCGTAAGCAAATCCGAAGTCCGTTCCGCCGACTTCTTGCAATTCCTGTTGATTTCGCTCGGGAGTGATACTTTTCATCAAACCGACGGTGTCTTCAGCCGTAAGCGTCTTCGTTTCGAGCCGTACCAAGTGCCCGCTCATCCGCAACACGGGAGGCTGTCCGGTGGTGATGTGCAAATCACTGGCACGTTCGCGCACCACCGTCTCGAGCATCTTGTCGATCTGAAGTGTAGCCATTCCGACTCTTTCGCCTGGCAGTGTATCAGTACTGCGACAGTCTCGAATTCAACACCACGCTCAATGCATCAATGCCAGAAACGAATCCAAGACGGACGTGACTTGGAATCGGGAGCAATTCAATTTGTGATACCAACAAGGACGGGCAGAAGAAGACCGCCCGATTGACTGGAAATGTATTCGCTGATCCGATGAACCTAAATGGAAGATGAAGCCACCCTCCAAGCCGAATTGTTACTTCTCACCCCTCAAACTCAAATGCTTGGTCGTTAATGTCCACCTTTGTCCAACTTGTAGACCTCAAGCAGTGTGGTCTTACCGAGCAGTGATCTCGACAGGGCGTCCTCAACCAGCGTTCTCATGCCGAACAATCTTGCTTGGCGGCGAATGCTTTGCGCCGGCTCGCTGCGAAACGTCATCTCCCGCAATGTCGAATTCATCACCATCAGCTCAAACACGGCATTGCGTCCTCGGTAACCTGTATGCTGACAGTGGTTACAACCTTTTCCTCGCATGAATGTCGCGTCTGCGACTTGATCTGGAGTGATTTCGAAGTGCTGAATCTCGCCCGGATCTGGGGTGTAGGATTCCTTACATTTTGCGCAAACGACACGAATCAAACGTTGCGCCATGATGGCCATCACGCTGGATGCGACAAGAAATGGCTCGACACCCATGTCGATCAAGCGTGTAATGGAACTGGGCGCATCGTTCGTGTGTAGCGTACTGAAAACCAAGTGTCCAGTAAGGGAAGCCTGGATTGCCATTTCTGCTGTCTCGGTATCGCGGATTTCTCCGACGAGAATCACATTCGGGGCCTGCCGCAACATCGCTCGAATAATCCGCGAGAAATCGAGCCCGATGTCGTGCTTCACTTCGACTTGGTTGATCCCCGGCAGGTAATATTCGACGGGATCTTCGGCAGTAATGATCTTTCGATCGGGCCGATTCAGTTCACCTAAAGCACTGTAAAGAGTTGTTGTCTTACCACTCCCTGTTGGGCCGGTCACCAGGAAGATGCCGTTCGGCCGACGGATAATGTTTTGGAACCGCCGGTAATTCTCTTCGCTGAATCCGAGATTACGAATACCGACCTTAATGTTTTCTCGATCCAGAATTCGCATGACGATTGCCTGCCCATGATTCGTGGGCAGGATGCTGACGCGCATGTCATAGTCTTTACCGCCAGCTCGCGTCTTGATTCGACCGTCCTGCGGACGTCGTTTTTCCGCAATGTCCATACGGGCCATGATCTTAAAGCGTGATGTCAACGCAGCGAGCAATCGTCGCGGCGGACTATCTCGCTCTACCAAGACACCGTCGATCCGGTAGCGTACGCGAATGCGATCTTCGAAGGGCTCGATATGGATATCGCTGGCCCGCATATTGACGGCTTCGGAGATGATCAGATTACAGAGGCGAACTACGGGAGCATTCTCTTCGTCCTTTTCCGCCTTCGACTGAGTCGTCTCGGTTTCCGTAAAGTCAATCGCTGTTTCGGTAAACTCCATCAACATGGAGTCAACGGATTCCGTTTCAGATCCCCCATAGTATCGATTAATTGCATTCTGTATCGATTCTCGTGGGGCACCCACCGGTTCGATGTCACGATTGACCATGAAGCGCAGCTTATCGATGACATCGAGATCGTTGACGTTGGTCATTGCAACTCGAAGTCGCTCATCGTCCAACCCCAATGGGATAACAATATTCTCTCGCGCGACCGATTCTGGAATCAGAGCGATAACACTTCCCGGAATCTCCATCGTGTCCAAATTGACGAACTCATGGCCATATTCTTCAGCCTGAAGCTGACTCATATCGCCGCTGCTGATGTATCCCAGGCGTACCAGAGCATCGGCAGTTGAGATACCGATATTCGCAGCCATGTCTTCGGCTTCGCCGAGTTGGTCGTCGCTGATCGTGCCGTCGTCAACAAGCCTTCTGAGATAATCTTCAGACATAAAAACTCCTGCGACGCAGAATGTTTGTGGAATTGAGAGCGGCTAGGGAAATGACCGACCATTGTTAGCGAGCCGTACCGCCTCCGTCAATCGTCATTGTTGCAAGTTCCCAAGGCTTTGGACTTTGCGTGACATAAACCAAATTAAATCATTCAGTTTTCCGCGCTGCGGATGCTTCTTCGGCAATTATTCGAAGTCCCTCGCGAACGACTTCGGCTGGCTGTGAAAAATTCAGGCGTAAACATTGTTCTCGATGCGGCCAAGCCTGTTGCAGGCCGAAAAAGAAGTATTCGCCGGGGACAACCAACACATTGCGAGCTTTCAGGCGGCGATACAACTCCTTTGTTGGTATCACGATCCCCTTCAACCACAGCCAATGGAAGAACGCTCCTACACTGGCATGCACTGCCCAGTCAAGCCCTGCCGAGTCGAAGAATTCGTGCATCCAGCCTAATGCCAGATTGCTCTTTTCCAGATAGAAAGGACGCAGGTGTCGGGTGCCCAGATCGAGGATCTCACCCGATTCCACCAGCGGTAATACCAATTGTTGGCCCACGTTCCCATTGGCTAACCCCGCAATCGCCGTCATTGCCGCAACGGCCGACGTGATCTGAGCCGGACCAATGACGACAGCCGTCCGGGTGCCCGGCAGACCGAGTTTGGACAGACTGAGCGTCATGATCACGTTGGGAGACCAAAATGGTTGAGCATCGGTGAAGATGACACCGGGAAATGGTGCCCCGTACGCATTGTCAATGATCAGCGGGATGTGAAATCGTTCGGCCAATACTGCCAGTTGGCGGATTTCGTCGTCTGTCAACACATTTCCTGTGGGATTCGTCGGCCTCGAAACGGCAATGGCCGCGATGTCGTTCGTCTTCAGTTCAGTTTCGACAGCCGTAAAATCAATGCGGTATTTGAAGATGTGTGAATCTGAACCGTCAGGCCAAGTAATGCGCGGTTGGCAGGCAACGAACATCTGTTGGTCGACTCCCTGATCCGCATAGCCGATGTATTCGGGAGCCAATGGGAGCAGGATTTTGCGGGATCGACCACCTTCCATCCTGCCTGCCAGCAGATTGAAGAGGAAAAAGAACGCACTTTGGCCACCATTCGTCACCGCGACGTTCTCTGCCTCAATTTCCCATCCGAACGTACGTTTCAGGAGTGTAGCCAATGCACGAATGAATCGCGGATTCCCTTGCGGCGGATCATAATTGCCGAGCATTCGATCGAAAGGAATTCCTTCAACAATGAGGCTTTCCATTCGCGTACGCCAAAGTTCCTGGACGGCTGGTACTGCGGCGGGATTACCTCCACCAAGCATCAACATGTTGGGGTTATCGGTCATCGCGCGGCCCAGGTCATCCATCAATTCAAGGATGCCGCTACGTGCGGTCAGCTTTTGACCGACGAGAGAGAATTCCGGATTCATGTAACATCCGTTGCGTAGTTAAAGTGGTCTCAAGGCAGGAATCTGGCTCGTTCCTGGGGGCTCGGCAAACGACAAGTGTCCTTTTTGCCAAACAGTCGGTACCGATTGCTCGCGACGAGTGTATAGCCAAGATTTCGTATTGGCAGCGGAATCAGCCAGAGCAATGTTCCCAGGCACTGCCACACCGGATCGAGTTGCCACAAGACTCGTACGGCAGCGGCAGACTTGCGATATGTTCTTCCGTCTACCCAAAGCACCATCGTATTCAAATCGGCGGTGTCGGCAGCTTCCAGAAGTGCCTGTGCTGTTTCACCTTGAAGCGGAGCAAACTGAAAATCACCCCGTCGATCTCGATTCAGCACGAAATCGATTGACCAATTGCACAGTCCGCATACGCCGTCAAAGAACAGGATTCGGCGCACTGCTTCCGTCGTGGCAGGAATTGCAGCAGGCACGGTACTCATCGAATCCTCTTTTCATCTGCGGAGTTCGCAATCGCTCGAAAGAGCGGTCATTGAGCATCTGGACTTGGTTAGAAGGATCGGGGATTTGATGGAATTCCTTATTTGAACCGAAAACTTCTGGAAATCGTAACCAAACGAAGTCGGTCTCGCATACCAAGAATCCGATGAGAACGGACAGGTAAACGCATGCAGTAGAATTGATTTCGACGTCAGCGCTCTCGCACGAGTGAATCTCTGTTGTCAACGTGTCGATCGACGCGCGTGCCGTTTGCGTCCAGACCCCAATACACAAGGCAGACGGCGTTATCCTCCAGACTGAATCAGATGACCGCTGGGATCAGTGATCTGCTGCAACAGAGAATGGACTTGAGGTGGAAGGTGGAATGGCAGCCATGCCGATACCTGTGATGGAATGACACTCACTCCCTGATTGGCTAATTCGCCAGACTTTGAATCGGAAAGGAGATCTCGTAATGCGTCCAGGCAGACCAAGATTTCGACTGAGGGGTGAATTGAGACCGCGCCTGATTTCTCCAAGTCTTCCAAGGATTGTCGCGCGACTTTCGCCCCTTTGGTCAGTGGAGTGCGAGGGTCACGAAACACGATCAAGGTTTCGAGTCTCTTGAGCGAGAGCTGTGTATTCAATCGTTTTAATTGTTCGGCCGCGCTGCGCATGTTCGACTGAGTACAAATACTCAGTCCGATATCACCGGTTTTGCCCACGGCGATTAGATGAACGTCGGGAAGGCGGTCATCGATCGGTTTCGATTCGATTCCCATCAATGCCATCAACTGCGGTAACCCATGACGAAGAATCTCTTCCGACAGCTCGGGCAACGAATTCTCTGCCGCTAACTCAAGCCGTTTCGGCCATTCCTCTTCGAGAAACGCCGCAAGTGAAATCGCTGTATCGGGCGCTGGTTCCGCGTTTGGTTCGATTGACCCCGCCGAGGAATGCCGTGCCCATGAATCAAATCGGTCGGCGCAGGTCGACAACAATCGCCGCGGCGTCAATTCGTCAACTGCAGCCAGGCGATGAAAGTCTTCGGGCTCAAGCGGCCACAGCGAATCGTCCGACGCCGACTGCGGCAGTTCGACATCTGCCGCGGAACGTCGCAGCGCGATCAGCTTCTCGGCTTCTGACCGTGTCAACGTTGCCAGGGATCTCGTGCCCAGGGACGTCATGCGGTCGTAGTCTGCCCCACGCGACTTGTCCTTCAATTCCGTCGCAAATGCTGACTGAACACATGACACGACAAAGACATTCGATGTCTCGTCATGCAACGTGCTGACGACCTGCCCGAATGCAAATAGCCCATCGCGATCAGTGGGGGAAGTTTGCAAAGCCTCGACCTGGTCGAGACTGATGACGATCGGCAGGTTGTCTCCTGCGAGGCGGCAGAGCATCAGAACGACGCGCCTCGCCTCATGTTCACGATCCTCATCAGTGCCGTCCTCTTGCGAGAGATCCAGCCGAGCCAAAGCCTCTTCCGGGAGCGAATCGCCCGCAAGCCAGGCGCGCAGATCCCGGTTGTGACGACCAAAGGCCAGGTGTTTGAACGCGATCGCCGTGTTGCGGTCCAGGTACAGGCTGTCGGCGACACGTTCCAGTAATTCATCGAGTCCCGAGGGATGCGTTTCGACCATGTATTCATACCATGGCTCGAGATCGCCTTCGGCAATACGGATTTCTGCAAATCGATGAAACAGGATCCGGGCGAATTGAGTGCTCTGGCCGTGCACTGGTCGGAACCAATCCTCGACAAGAGTCCGCCGGACATGTCGCCAGATCATGCGCGGACTGGCCTGAAGTCGAATCCAGACGAATAGGCACTCGTCTCGATCTGTCGCCGTGGGAGCTTGAAGAGTCAGGTGCTTCCGCAATCGAGACAGGAGATGGGTTTTACCGCTTCCTGCGCCACCGTGAATCAGCAACGCGGCTGAACGTTTCGATTGTCGAGTGTGCTGGATTCCTTGCAAACAATCGTGGAAAACACGGGCCTGAATTTCGGGAACATCGGCCGCGTTCGCGCGCCAGGGATCGGAAACAATCGTCTCACGAAATGGATTCATGCTCTTGTTTCTTTGTGGTCCCAAAATCCCGTGTGATCGCGACAGTTCCGGGGAGACTGCGGCTTTAGATCTCAACTGAAGATACGATTCTTTGTCTCTGAATTCTGCACTTCCGTTCAACCTATTATCCGACGCAGTGCCATTCCGACGTAATAGGTCCCCGCCCCATCGGTGACGAGTTCATCGCGTTCTGAAGGACTTAATCCGCTGGCGTAGTCATGCCGATGGAGCATGAGTTGCCCTTTGCGAGCCAGCGTTAACACGGCTTGGTCAAAGATCATTTTGTCCTGATTCGCGGCTCGACGTAATTCACGTGCCGTCACCAGTGCTCCTTGCTCTGCACCCGGTTCAATCTGGCGAATCAACGCCAACAGTTCCAATTCCAGGTTGACTTGGGACGCAGGTGCAACGGTTTGTGGATCGACTGAATCTTGACCAAGGCCGGCCTGCAAGAACAGTTGATCCGTCGCGTCGCGTAGATCGTCAATTGACACACCGACAGCACTCAGTTGATGGATGATCTTGGCCAGTTGCACACCGATCTCTTTCAAGTAAGCAGCAGGCGACGCAGGAGCCAGTCCGTACGTCACGACCCTGGATTTTCCAAGCGGAGGATGCTCGTAAACACGGCGGTCGTCGAGCAGTGACTGGAAGGTGGTTTTGAACTGCAATTCATCCAGTGCTTTGGCGGCCGTTTTCAGTTTTGCCTGAGCTTGCGAACCTTTCTTCTCAAGTACGCCGAGGATCAAGACTCGACCATATTCGGTGAGATCTCGATCCCAATAGCGAGGCGGGCCTTTGGCAGTCGCGGGTGGAAAGGCGTGCAATTGACCGGAAACAACAAACTCGTCCAGGATCGGCACGAGCGCCGTTGGTGAAATCTTAAACGGAGCGACCAGTAGAGTAGAAATCTTCTTCGCAGGGAGCGGCTCGGATGTTCGGCTGATCACCCTTAAAGCTTCGACCTTTGCTTCCTGCGTCGGTAGAGGTACGACCTTTTTCTTCGCCATTATTTCACAAGTGCCCGGATCGCGGAGATGGGAGTACAAGCCTTAAAGACCATTTGTGGGTCGGCCTCTTTTTTTGACTCGCTGTCTTCTACGGATGCGTTCTCGACTTTCAGATCTGCGTCTGCTGTTTGTCGCACCGCAAGCATTTGACGTCGACGACGACGACCGGAAGACTGGCCACTCGCGTACAGCGTGTAGGTTCGGCTGACCTGTCCAACGACGTTGCCGAATGTGTCCATCACTGGACCACCACTCGATCCCTGACCGAAGTCGGCCGTCACATTCATCCAGACGTGACCTTCTTCATCACGCTCGTAGTTGGCAATCAGACCTGCTGAGAAAAAGAAGAAACTGTCGCCGGGATGTCCCATGACTCGAATGGGAGTTCCGGGCGGAAGGTCCGTTGCCAGTGGCAACGGCTTAAGGCCTTTTGCGCTCGTACGAAAGAAGCAGGTGTCGGCATGACGATCCACTGCAAGCAGTTCGACAATTGGAAACACTCGGCGTTGCGAATCCATGACCACGACCGCATGGTCACGATCCTCATGATCAAAGACGTGTGCACTGGTTGCGAGTATTCCATCTTCGTGGACGACAAATGCCGTTGAGAACGCTGTTTTCCATGCTGGATCAGAGTCGCTCGGTTTTGTCAGGCCGGCGATCAGGAATACGCTGTCGGTCGCGCGGCGATACAGCTCTTGAGGAGACAATTCTTTGGTCGATGGCCGCGGCAGAGTCAACGAGAACGAGGTCCGTTCGAGGTCTTTTCGCAGATCTTCGGAATTGCGCGTCTGTTTTTTTTCGATCAACGATTCGGCCGAAGTCGTCAGACGACTGACAATCTCATCCACGAACCAGACGGGATAAGGACGATCTAGCTCCGTTTCGGAAGAACGACGCGACGCAGCATCTGGCTTCACGGTTGCCGGTACTTTCGAAGTTTTCCCGGACTCTTGCGCCGCGACGGAAAACTCAAGCTGGTTCCTGTGCCAAGCGACGCCGGCAACAATGACAAGCGAGACAGAAACGATCGTAGCCAACGATTGTTTCATGATGTTCCTTTCGGTCGATCAGAATCGGCAACAGGGTGCCAAGACGGTTCCGTTGAATCTTCAAGACGACGACACAATCAATGTCCGTTCAGCATCAGCATGATCTCAGATCATTACCTCAATGAAGGAATGGTCAAATAGCCAGAATCCGATTCACTTCAAAATACGACAGACCTTCAACATGATGAAGGCCGGATGTCTGACAGCAAACGGAATTGCGCTTCTCGAAGTCTTCCATACCGACGACGCGAATCACGTCTTGGACTCGAAACAGCTGCATGCAGGATTAAAAAGGGTGTTCAAGATTGTTTCTGCAAGTTATTTTGAATGTCAAACCGACGATTCGAACACGCATACGGAGATGCTGAGATGTCGATACGAGCATTCCTGACCATCGCCACGTTGATGTTGAGCTTAACGAACCGGGTGATGGCCCAGGAAGAACAATCAGGTCATCCTGCCGACGCCGCGTCGACCAAGTCGAATTCAAAATCCGGATCGCTCTCGACAGACCAGATCAAGGAATCGGCGAGCAAACTGGCGACTCAAACAGAAGACGAAGTCCGCAAGATCGCGCAAACCGTCGATCAAGATCCAAATGCGAAGGCTGCGTTGGCTGGGATTCTGCAGCCGATCTACATCGTCGCTGAATCACTTGCGTTTCCTGCATTTCACTGGGCGGCCTTCGCACTGATGGCAGCCGGGGTCTTCAGTTACGCACTGCAGTTGATACTTGGCAAGTTCGTCGTGTTGACAAAAATGGGATTTAGTCTGAAAGAGATTGCCTCGGACGCTGTTGGATTGGCAATCAGCGTCGTGGGACTTGTATTGACGACTCAGGCCGCGGCCGAGAACTCAAGTTTTACACGCAGTCCTGCCGCTGTGATCTCTGCAACCGTGGTCGGAGCAATCGTCGGTTTTGTACTGTACCTGTGGGGACAGTCACAAGAAATCGAGGCTGCAGCAGGTCGCAGCGTCGGTAACGGACAAAAGAAATAATCGCAAATCGACCTGTCGTCTTTCCTGATCAGGCAGAAGTCGATGGCTACTGCTGTACCAGTGCTGCGGCATACGTGACAAGATCGTTTCGTTCTTGAGAACTGCGTAGCAGCACATCAAATCGACCTGCCTTTTGGCACAATTCGGCGAAGGCGACGGCGAAATCCTGATCGACGCTGACCAAGTGCTTTTCGGCAATCGGCAGTGCCGCATCCAGTTGATCCGTGCGCGCCAAGAGGTCCACCAGGACGTAGGCAATCATGGCTTTATCGGTGGGTTCGTTGGCGTTTTCGAGTTGCAGGTTGAAAAACGCAATTACGCCGTCGCGGTTTTGATTCGCGAGGAAGTTGAAGAACTGAATGTGAGCAGGATAGAAGTCGTGAAAGGGCGGTTCACCAGGATACTGGAATTGAGAGGCGAGTTGCGCCCCATATTCCGCGAGATCGCGAGCCAGCAGTAATTCAGGCTGATCAGCAGTCAGCGATCGTGCGAACCGCACAGTTGAATGCAGGTGAGAAACATCGATGTGGTAGTTGTTTTCCGCGAACAACCACTCACGCCCTGCCGCGAGTTCACGAAGGGTCGCTGCCGGTGGATCGAACGGGATGCGCTGCCGCACTTCGCGCTGAACGAATTGCAACAGGTCATTGTGCAATGTCCTGACCAGGAGCGCTGCGCACTCGGATCGCTGAGCTGCCGTCAGATTGGCGAACGCCTGATCCAAAGCCGTGATGGTACTGCAAGTGCCGTGGGTCTTGAGCAGGATTTGCATCCCTTTCACCGGATGAACAAGCTTGTAGAACGCAACGTCGATCAGTTCCTCTGATTCCTCGCTCGATTCTCGCGGGACGGGAACCGCTTCGATCGCGTCGCGGACAGGCTGTTGTTCGCGAATGGCGTGAAAATAGACGAATGCCTGTCCAAGTTTCTTGTCCGCCAGCAACAGGTGTCCAACCTCGCGTGCAGCAGCAACATAGGCGAATTCGAATTCCTCTTTCTGGTCTGCCGGGACGTCATCGATCGAGACCGGCTTCAACAATGACGCCTTCAGTTCATGCTTCTTTTTCAGACACAGGGCGTCAAACAACTTGTGATAGTCGTGTTGCTCACGCAATGTTGCTGTCAATTGTTCAAGGACCGCGGCAGATCCGCCACTGAGATACTGCTGCTTGAGTTGGCTGAACGCGTCGTCCGACATACTGGCGATCCTTGGCATTGATGCTGACACCTGATTGAATTCGGAAATAGAGAGTACCAACGGAACCCATTCACGACCATGCCCAGGCAACTGATTGAATGCCATCGAAGTTGTGACATCGTGCAGACCCACCGGCCAGACACGGCGACGCTTCCCAAATTCTCGCGGACCAGTTCTGCTATGTGCGATCGACGGTCCTTTTGACACGAAAGTATACGCATGGATTCATTGCTTGATCGTTTCCTCCGTTACGTGCGCATCGATACTCAATCGGATGAAACGAGTTCAACCTACCCCAGCACGTCGAAACAACTGACACTCAGCAAGATGTTGGCGGACGAGTGTCGTGCGATGGGGTTGGTCGATGTGACATGCAATGATTTCGGTGTCGTCATGGCGACGGTGCCGTCCACGGTCCCACATCAGTCGCCCATCATCGCGTACGTCGCTCACGTCGACACATCGCCGGAATACTCGTCTCACCAAGTCAAACCGGTCGTGCACAACAACTACCAGCTTGGCGATCTGGTCTTGCCTGGCGATTCCAGCAAAGTCATTCGAGTTACAGAAAACCCCGATTTGAGAGCGTGCGTCGGTCACACTCTCGTGACGACGGACGGAACGACGCTACTGGGGGCCGATGATAAATCCGGAGTGGCGGCCATCATGACCGCGGCCGCAGAACTAGTCCGACGGCGCGACGAACTGCGATACGGCGCGGTACGGCTGTGTTTCACCTGTGACGAAGAGATTGGCCGCGGGACCGACAAGCTTGATTTGAAAGAGTTGGGGGCGGCAGTCGCGTATACCTTGGATGGTGGTGGCCAAGATGAGATCGATTCAGAAACGTTTTCGGCTGACGGAGCCAAGGTCACCGTGAAAGGAATCAACACGCATCCTTCTGAGGCCAAGGGGGCGATGGTGAACGCAATCCGCATTCTCAGCAATTTTCTGGCGCGTCTGCCAACGGCGTGTTTGAGTCCGGAAACGACAGACGGACGGGATGGATTCATCCATCCCTATCACGTCGAAGGTGGCGTGGCCGAAGCGTCCGCTCGTTTGATTCTGCGCGATTTTGAGACCGAACGACTGTCCGAACAGGCGCGGCTGCTCGAATCGATCGCGGCCTCGCTGCGTGCGGAACACCCTCGCGCACAGATCAACATCGAGATTCGACCTCAGTACCGTAATATGCGCGATGGGCTGACGAAGGAACCGCGAGCCGTATCGAAAGCAATCGACGCACACAACGCCTTGGGACGAACACCCAAACCGACAATTATCCGAGGGGGAACGGACGGTTCGTTGTTGACTGCCAAGGGATTACCAACACCGAACTTGTCAACGGGTGAACACAACCCTCATTCGCCGCTTGAATGGACCAGCGTCGAACAGATGCAGGCAGCGGCCGATGTTCTCGTGCAGCTGGCGCTTGAATGGGCGAAGTAGAATTCGTACGAATCAACCGAAACTGGCGGATAGACCGTGTCGCAGTTTCTCACGAGCTCGTGCGAGTGTTGGTCCGATCGAGTTTTCGGGGACGCCTAATCGTTCACCGATTTCTCGATAGGACTTCCCTTCCAGATGGAACTGTCGTACGACAATCGCGTCCTGCTCCGACAGACCGTCCAACATACGCTGAACCAGCTCTTGATTCTCGATACGTGTCAATTCCGAGATGTCGGCGCCGACGAGTTCGATCGTGGCGTTGTGCGACTTCACGTGGCCAAGCGCTTCCGACATTCGGCGGCGAATGATTTCGCGCACGACAATCCGCCGCGCAATGACGGTCAAGTACGTCGCGAGCGAACTTTCACCACGGAATCGCCGCAACACTGCGAGATTATCATCGAGGATTGCAACAAAAATCTCGGCGCACAGATCGTCGATATCATTCGCGTAGAGGCTGACGCTGCGCGCCTGGGCCGAGTGGTGAATGACGTGGACGAACAGCCCCGCGAATCGATCTACGAAATCACGCCAGGCACTGCCGTCTCGTTTCAGGCAGCGCTCCAGAAGGCCACGATCAAGATCGGTCAGCGCCACATTCCACCTGTCCATTAGCCCGATTCGGTTGTGCGGCCGATTGTCACGCAACACGCAGAGACAATTGAAAGCACGTAAAATCTACTTCGAACAATTAGCCAATCGCAAGATGATTATCTTGATCCCCAAGTTTCCAGCGTTGAACCGTGCCTGGAATTCAGATCGCGTTGGTCGGGTTCCTGTTGTCGAATTCGCATACTCTGTCAGTTTTTCATACGAGCAAAATCGGCTCTTTTTGAAACTAATATTTCGTTCAGCGCATTGGTTCACAGAACAGTGATATCTACCGAAGCCAGAACAGCATCTTTCACGCCAAACGCGAAGTTGGTGCCCGAAAGTCACAAAAATGCCCCCGCGTGAGCGTGCCTTCTGTATGACAAAACCGTCATTTATGACGGTTCTTGAGGTAGAGAATTCCGGAAATGCATTTCTTGACGGTGAAAATTCGCGGCGCTAAGATGAGTTTGAGTCGGCAGTTCAGACTGTCCGATGTTGTGTTCGCGACATTTCTCTCGTATCAATCTGGCCAAGCCTTCTTTTCAGCGAAAGTGAGCTCTCGATGACACACGTGGTGGCAGAACCCTGCTTTAACTGCAAGTACACCGATTGTGTGACCGTTTGCCCCGTAGAGTGTTTCTACGAAGGCGAAGCGATGCTCTTCATTCATCCAGAAGAATGCATCGATTGCGAAGCTTGCGTTCCCGAATGTCCGCCAGCGGCCATTTTCCATCAGGACAATCTGCCAGCCGAATGGGCTGACTACACCGCACTGAACGCAGAAATGGCCGTCAACTGTCCAGTGATCACCGAGCGCAAAGACCCGATGGGTCCCCCGATCGAGGGTCATTGATTTTGCAGACCGATCAGATTGTTCGGATCGCCTGCGAGATTACCCGCTCAACCTTGATCGGCTGCAAGGTGGTTGGAATTGAAAACGCATGGTGAGGGCGCTTTAGTCCTCGCCGTCTATTCTTCCAGAACCTTCCAGAAGTCACTTTCATCTTCCTCACCTGCACCTTTGCCGTTGAATGGTACGGGTGGAGTTTTTGATTTTGCCTTGTTTGGTGGACGGGTGGCCGTCGACTCGGGATAGACAAAATCGATCGATTCATCGTCGGGTGACTGCTTGACAGTGCCGGCGGGTTTGGGTGGTGGCGATTGACGGGGCGCTGCGGGTTTCACCGTCGCAGGAGCGGCCTTGCCAGATCCCAATTTCCCTGAGACGGCAGGTTTGGCGGACATTGCCTTAGCTTCACAGTGGCTACACTTCCCCCGAGAATCGACCATCTCTCCGCACTTATTGCACAGCGGGATGGGCTGAATTGAATCTTCAAGCGTCGATCGTTTGACAGGAGCCGGTTTTGCCGGTTCAGATGTTTTCGCGGGGAGAACAGGCTTGGCTGTCAGATTTGGTTTCACCGGCTTTGCCACGATCGGTGGGGCCGCCGCGGCTGATTCTCGAACCGGAACCGCCTTGACGGCTGGTTCTGATTTCACTGCGACTTCACTACCATCGCTGAGCGCACTGACGACCAGATTCTCGGGTCGAATGATCTCCGTCTGCGCCTCTTGACCGGTTGCCAACACTTTCGCGCTGACATGCACGCGAGCCTGCTCGTCGTAGGTAATTTTCACCTCGATTTCGGTCCCTTCGGGAAGATTCTCGGGCAAGGGCTCGATCTGGCACGTCCCCAGTTCCACGTATGTCGCATCGGCGGCGGTACCGCTCTCGACGATGCGCAGGTGTACTCGACGCTGATTCTCGGTCACCGTGCCGTAGATCTGCGAGACAGCGGTGGGAAGCTGTGTACTTGCCGGCAGAATGTAGTGAGGAACCCGCTGACCTGTTTGGGTATCGCGAATCAAGACACCGAGTGCTCGTGCGTTAACACTATGCTGTTTGAACTGGGCCAGTCGCGCTGCTGCGGTTGGATTCAGGATCGATTTCGCAAACGTCGTGTTCGTCAACAACATACCAGCGTAATAAGTCGCTCCGTGTGCGATCGACTGATCCGGCGAGAGTGACGTGTTCAGCGTTCGGCCACTGAGTCGTTTCAACATCGAACGAACCATCGGCATGCGTGACGAACCGCCGGTTGTGAGAACAACATCCACCTTGGCCCAACCCATTTTGCGTTCTTCGAGAAGCCCAAGAGTCAGGCCTTCCATGCGACTTACCAGGTCTTTGGTTAGTCTCTCAAACTGCTCGACTTCAACCTGATATGTTTTCCTTTGACCGCCGGCAGCAACCGTCAAAGCGGCCTTGGGACGAACAGACAGACTGCGTTTCGCCTGTTCGGCCTCCAACGCCAACGCTTGGGCACTTTCACGATCCCGACTGGGGTCGATGCCGAATTCCTTTTGAAACTGCTTGCCAATCGCAACTTCGAGTGCCTTGTTCCAATCCAAGCCACCCAAGTGCAAGTCGCCACCGCTGGCCAACACGCTGACTTCATTCTGTTGGTATTTGACGAGTGACAAGTCAAACGTGCCGCCCCCGAGGTCAACCACCATGACAGTTTGGGCCGTCGCCAATTCGGTAAACCAGATGCCTTCCGTGCCTAACACGAAACACAACGCCGCGGCAACGGGTTCGTTGATAATGTCGACATGTTTCAGTCCCGCCCGCTTGCCCGCCTCGGCAGTGGCTTGACGCTGGACGTCGCTGAATTGCGCGGGAACCGTGATCACAGCACGCTCAACAGGACCAATTGTGTCCCGCGCGTTGTCCAGCATCGATTTAAGAATGAAGGTGCTGATCTCGACTGGAGAATAGCTTTTGCCACCGATCTTCCATCGATGAGCAGGATTCCCCATATACCGTTTGGCATGTACGACAACTCGATCTGGATGCCGGATGGAATTTCGCAATGCCTCGGTACCGACGATGACTTCGTCCCCATCAAACAGCACGACAGACGGAGTGGACAATTCGCCATCGCGGTTCGGGATCGAAATCGGTTCGCCATGTTCATTCAGGTGGGCGATGCACGAGTAGGTCGTTCCCAGGTCGATGCCGACGGCATGAGTCGGAAGCATAATTGAGTGACTCTAAAGTGTGACGGTCGTGGCGATTGGCTCGATCAATAATCAGACGAGAGGTTCCAACAGTTTCGTCTCAAGCAGTATTGCACCATGAGGTGAATTGTCTATCCCCGCAAGCGACGACGAGAGCGCAGGCTGAGGACAATCAACCCCCAACTACCGGCTGAAATATTCAGATGTTTTGCCCAAAAAATGGTAACATTCGCGTCCGACGAATACTACGGGATTTCGGGGGCCGTCGGCCGGAGATACCGTTGGAAGCTTACCGATTTTTCAGACCTTGCTGATTGCGAAAATCGTCAATTACAGAGACGCAAAGCGCAGACTCAATGCCAGATTTTGGACGTTTGATGCGTGTCGATGGGTTCACAATTCACATTATGACACTAAGAAAACCGGCAATCACGGCGATTCTGCTGATTCTGGCTGTCATTGCCAACCCGATCAGACTGGCAGCCGAAGATTCCTCTGGCAATCTGCAAACAGGTGCCAAGTTTCGCAAGGAACTGGATCGACCGTTCTCTGCGAGCTGGAGTCGCGAGCAGCTTCGCCAGATGCTGAAGCAAGTCAGTTCTGATCGGAAAATTGCGATCGTTTTGGACCGACGTACGGACCCGTCATTCGAGTTTCCGATCGATGTCGCGAACAAACCGCTGCGTTCAGGCCTGCTCGATCTAATCCGAGCGGCCGATGGCGACATCAGCCTGTTGGAATCGACCGTCTATCTGGGCCCCAGGCCGGCTGTAGCACGGTTGCGTACATTGATCGAGCTGCGGAACACCGACATGCGTTCGAAGCAGGTCGCAATTCCAGATCGCCGTCGGACCGAATTGTTACGGCGCCGCGCCGCGCAATGGAATGATCTGGACTCACCGCGAGACATTCTGAAAGTACTCAGTTCTGCTTGGAGTTTGCAGGTCGACAATATCGATCTGGTTCCCCACGATTTGTGGGCTGAAGCAGTGTTGCCAGAGACGACTGTCACCGAAGCCCTGTCGGTCGTCCTGAACCAGTTTGACCTGACGTTTGAGTGGACAGGTGCCGGAACTTCGATCCAATTGGTTCCAATCCCTGGCGACATTCGCGTCGAAAGGCGGCATCCGACCAAACAGAAAGCCGCAGACGCGCTAGCACAAATCCGACAACATTTCCCGAATGTTGACGCTCGCATCGTGAATGCCGCTCTGGTGATTAATGGGTCTGTCGAAGATCATGAAGCGATCACGAGCTTGTTGCGAGGCGACACTCCAATGCAAGCCACGACGGCACAGTCTGCACGTCCAATTCGTCGGAGATTATTCACTTTTGGTGTCGAACGACCGGTGCCGTTATCGGCCGTCATGAAAAAACTGGAAGAATCGGACATTCGATTTTCTTATGAAGCGACAGAATTTAAAGCGGCGGGAATCGATCTGGATCAAATGATCACGGTCAGTAAAGACAAGGCGTCCGCGGACGAATTCTTCAAAGCCCTTTTTGAGCCCGCCCGAATCGACTTTCAAATCGACGGAGTGACTGTGATCTTGAGGCCGAAAAAACGTGGTGCGACTCAGGACTGAGCAAGGCCGGAACGAACGTCCTGATCGCGAAAGGTCAGGCGTGCGTCGCCAACGGCAGTAACATGACAAACGTCGTCCCTTTTCCGAGTTCACTTTCGACAGAGATCGAACCGTGATGGGCATTGACGATCGATTTGCAGATACTTAATCCCAAACCATTTCCTCGTTTGGTTCCAAATCGCTGGCGAGCCTTTTCGACTTGGTAGAATCGGTCAAACACGCGATCTAACGATTCCGACGGAATACCAATTCCAGTGTCGCTCACCGTCAATCTGCCATAGCCGTTCTTCGCGTCCAAGGTCAATCCGACGGTGACAAGACCACTCGGCGAAGTAAATTTGATCGCATTGTCGACCAGATTTGTCAGGACTTGCCGCAATTGTCCTGGAACTCCCAACACGGTGACATCATCATCTGCGGGTAGAAATTTCAATTTGACCCCGCGCTCTTCGGCAACAGGTTCAAACATTTCGATCGTTCTGGTTGTGATTTCAGCCAGTCGAACCGATTCCATGGGAAGCTCGGACTTGATCGATTCGCTCTCGGCCAGTTGCAATAACTGGTTCACCATTTGCCCCAGATGATGAACTTCGTCGTTGATCTGAAAGAGAAGCTCTTCATACTCTTCGACCGAGCGTGGCTTTTCGACGGTTACTTCAACTGAACTTTGAATGGCAGCCAGCGGCGATCGAAGATCATGTGCGGCGTTCGCCACGAAATCGCGATTCTTCTGCACATGATCCGCGATCTCGTCGAGCAGAGTATTGATCTTGCCGGCCAATTGATCGAGTTCATCACCGACGCCGCGCAACTCGAGGCGCTCGTCCATGTGACTGGGGCGCAACCGTTCAGTCGTACGAATAATCCGCTGCAATGGTTCGATGGCTCGTTCGGCAAGCAGCAATCCACCCAACGGGGCCAACAACAGGATGGCCAAGCCAACCGGAGCCATGATCAACGTCAGACGCTCGACGTCCTCTTCGATAAATTTCAACAGTGTCCCCACACGAATTCTGTAGTGCGGGATCTTGGGATTATCGATTTCACGCTCAATTGAGCGGTGAACATCTGATGTCCAGATGGCGTAGTCGTGAGTTGTCGGAACGTTGATGCTGAGCGGTTTATCCGGGGCCAGAGTACTGGACCAGAGCGTGGTTTTCCCATCCGCGTCTAACCAACGGATGTGCCATTCGCGGCCCATGTGGGCTTCATCTTTGAGTCTCAATTCCGCCTCGACATCGTCGAGGTTGGGGTAGAACTTCTCGATGATGAGGATGATTTCCCTGACTTCGGCGTCCAGCACACCGTCCGTCTCGAGCAATAGGTAATAGCGCAGACCTTCGCGGATGGCGATCATCGCCACAATGACTGTGACCAGAACGACCAGCGTATTCCAAACGGTGAGCCGGAATCGAAGTGACCGGATGAAGTCGACGAATCGTTGCCACTTCAGGTTCACAGTGAAACTCAGGCTGCCAGGTTCAGAGAAAGGGAGGCCAGATCAATCATCAACAGGCCGCTATTTGTCATGCGCGGCAGTTTCGTCGGCTGCCACGGAATAACCACGTCCCCGGATCGTTTTGATAATCGATTCAGAACGTCCCTGATCCAATTTTCCCCGCAATCGATTTACATGAACTTCGATGACATTGGTCGTGCCGTCCCAGTTGAACCCCCAAACATGCTCGCACAACATTTTGCGAGTGACAACTTGACCGGCAAATCGCATCAATAGTTCCAGCAGGCTGAATTCGATCGGTGTCAGGTCAACGTCGCCACCGGCACGAGCGACGCGTCGAGTCGACAGGTCCAGTGTCAGATCATTGACGGCCAGCATGGGCGTAGGACGTACGCTGGTTCGTCGCACAACGGCATTCAGGCGTGCCAGAAGTTCGGCGAAATCGAAAGGCTTGGGCATGTAGTCGTCGGCGCCAGTGTTCAATCCTGTGATGCGGTCTTGAACTGATCCCATGGCGGTCAACAACACGACCGGCGTCATCACGCCCGCCGCCCGGATCTCGCGCAACAGATCCAGACCGCTCATCTTGGGGAGCATTTGATCCAGCACCATGGCATCAGCCTGTTGTGACTGTGCTGCAGCGGAACCTGCCTCACCATCCTGGACCCAGATGCACTCGTGTCCGGCTTCTGTAAAACCCTTCACCAGTGCTTTTCCGATTGCTGGATCGTCTTCGATCACCAAAATCCGCATGGTCTGACTCCCCAAATGAATTCATTCAAGTGCGAGCTGCTCTCGATTGTGACTTTCGCCGATAGAACTGTATGTGAGCAGAAAAGTTGACCTTGGAACACTGAGACGATGGCACCTGACAGGGTTGTAAGTCTATCATTCATGGCCAAGGATTTCCCGGTGGCATATTGTGATGTCTGCAAGTTTGTCTGGGAACAAGACGAAGGAGCAAAGCAGAACTCGTGCAAGATTCCAATATCGAGGCCGATTCTTCTACGAGCAATCCGACAGCTTCGGCTGCAGAATTAAAACTCCTGATCGAACGTGCCGCTGCCCTGCTGCCCTCGCAGGGACCGATCACCGCGTTCGTCTTTCTAAACACTCTTCAGGCACTGGAGGATCTCCCTTTTGATGAAGGGGTTCAAAAAGGGGCGCGGCTGTTTGGCTGTGAACCTTATCTGACTGAAGACAACTACCGCGATAAGCTGGCACATGACCGCATCGAACTGGAGGACCTGGCGCTGGCCCTGCGCCGGGACTTAAAGGACGAGGCCGACGTTTCTATTGGGTCGATCACCACGCGACATCAGCTTCGGCTGGCGATCTTGCAATACCCCTTGCGCACCGGACCGACGGAAGAATTGCAGTGGTTTGTGGCGGAAACCGATGCGTTGAAGAAGGTGCGTGAAGACGCACCCACAACCGTGCGTGATCGATTCTTGATCGACACGAAACACTGGGTCATGCGAGACCTGCGGACGGGTGCCATCCATCATCCAGAGGGGTCGCCGTCCGAGCCTTCGATTGAACATCCGTTGTCGATCATCGAATTAATTGAACGGTTCGGACGCTCGTCGATCGAACGCTGGAGCGACGCAACGTGGCAGGAGTTCGCGCTACAAGCACTGTGGAGAACATGTCGCAATGGGATGTTCAGCGTTGCTCCACATGTCGAGAGTCATCTGCCTCCGATTCGACATCGGGATGCGCTGCGGCAGGCCGTCGACGTTGATACCGACAGCCTGGTTCATCCGGTGCTAATCCGGTTTTGTGCGGCATTTGTCGACCAAGGGTTTGCAAATTGGTCACTGCCTCATCGTGAAGAAGGCTTTTTCAAGTCGTTTCTTTCCGTCTACTCGCTCAAATCGGGCCCTCCTGATCGATGGATGGCCGAATTGCCTGTAGAACTGCAACGCATTCAGCAAGCCGGGCTTAGTCCCACGGATTCGATCCTGGAATCGCTAGAACTGTTGGGCGTAGAACATTCCAATCGGGAAGACTTCATCACCGCCAGCCTATTGGCACTGCGAGGATGGGCTGGACTGATCTGGCAACTGGAAGTGCGCCCCGATCGACAGGCCCATTCGGCCCCTCCAGGTTGCCTGCTCGAGTTTTTGGCGGTCAGATTGATCTTGGAACGAGTTGCCCTCTCTTATGCAGGGGAAGAGTATCTCAATCATCCGATCCCCTTGTCGGACCTTTGGGCAGTGACCACTTCGCGACTCCCCAAGATGTCGCAATCGAGTGTCGAACAGCGTGCTTTCCTGATTTTCCAATTGGCTCAGGTACTCGGCTGGTCACCCGCAGCACTCAGTCATTTGAATGCCCATCAATGGTCCGACTTGATTCACGAAATCGAAACGTTCAGCAGCATGGAACGTCGGCGGATCTTTCATCAGGCATACGAACGCTACTTCCGTGCTCAGACTCTGGATGCGATCTCTGTTCACGCTGTTCGCCCGGCGAACCGAGTTCCATCCCCCCGATTTCAAAGTGTGTACTGCATCGATAGCCGAGAAGAATCGTTCCGCCGACACCTGGAAGAAGTGGCTCCCGAAGCGGAAACTTTCGGCGCGGCCGGTTTCTACAGTGTCCCCATGTATTATAAAGGTGCTGCTGACGCTCATTTTTCGGCATTGTGTCCCATCGTCATTCGTCCGCAACATTGGGTCACGGAAGAAGTTGACAAGGCGCTGGAAGCAGAACATTTGCGACGAGCTAAAACTCGACGCGTTCTCGGTACAGCCACACACAACGTGCATGTTGGCAGTCGCAGCATCACCGGGGGTGCCTTGCTGACGGCCAGTTTGGGAGTGCTGGCGTCCGTCCCGCTGGTGGCTCGGGTCCTGTTCCCTCGATTGACCTCGAGAATCCGGCGGCGTGCCAGTCAGTTCGTCGAGACGCCACCCATTACAAGACTGCGATTGGAGCGGAAGGCGGAAAAACCAAGCTCGTCCGAGGACGGTATCGGTTTCAGCGTCGACGAAATGGCGACGATGGGTGAGCGGCTGATTCGCGACATCGGGTTGATTAACGGTTTCGCCCGCATCGTCATCTTCTTCGGGCACGGTTCGTTCTGTCTGAACAACCCGCATAAGTCGTGTTACGACTGTGGTGCCTGCTCGGGTAGTGCGGGTGCTCCCAACGCACGCGCACTAGCAGCAATCCTGAACGATTCACGAATCAGGACGATCATCAAATCGCGTGGGATCGAGATCCCGGACGACACTCATTTTATCGGGGCCCTGCACAACACGTGCGTCGACTCGTTGACCTATTTCGACCTCGATCGATTGCCTGAAACGCATCGCGAAGATTTCGAATTTGCCCGGTCGAAACTCGAGCAGGCGTGCGAACGGAATGCTCATGAAAGATGCCGGCGATTCCAGTCCGCTCCACTGGACCTTTCATTTGCGGCCGCACGCCGACACGTCGAAGGTCGGGCAGAAGACCTTGCTCAGACACGTCCGGAATTCGGCAATGCGTCAAATGCAATTTGCGTTGTCGGCCGACGCGCTCGCACACGAGGACTGTATCTCGATCGACGGACATTCATGCATTCGTACGAGCCGGAACAGGATGACGACCAGTGTACGATCCTGGCTCGAATTCTCGGTGCGGTCGTTCCTGTTTGTTCCGGCATCAATCTGCAATATTTCTTTTCCTACGTCGATTCGCCCGGTTGGGGTTGCGGCACCAAGCTGCCACATAACATTACATCCTTGTTAGGTGTAATGGATGGTGCGGCGAGCGACCTGCGACCTGGCTTGCCCTGGCAGGGCGTCGAGATTCACGAACCCGTGCGACTGCTATTCGTCATCGAAACAACACCTGCTGGGATCCGACAAATCATGGCACGCAGCGAAGCCGTCAGAAACATCTTGAAGAACGGCTGGGTTCAGCTAGCACTGCTGGATGCCAATTCAAACAAGATTCTGGTCTATCGAGATGATGAGTTTCATGTCTATGAACCCAGCGTGACGGAATTGCCCAAAGCACAAACATCGGCCGATTGGTATCGTGGTTGGCGAGATCATTTGGGATTCGCCCAGATCGAACCTTCGCACGTCTAGTTCACATCGCAAATTCGGAGTCGAATCGAGAGTCATGCCTGAGAACCCGCTCGCGTTCGCGCTCGGACTGCTGGTAGTCGGTGCCCCGGTTGCACTGTTCGCGATCCTGGGACTCGCCTCGTTACTGCTCAGCAAACCATTGAGCGAACGAACCATCGCGCGCTGTGTGCAGTCCTCAATTGTCGTTGGGTTGATCGCGTCCGTATCGATGTTAGTCGTGATGTTGACGTGGGGTGACACCCAAATTCCCATGCCGATTGGAAATTGGGTCGATGTTGAAACTCCCGTTCTGCACGCGCACTATCACTTCGTGTTCAAGTTCGAATTCGACCGCCTGTCGATTCCGTTCGTCATTCTGACATACCTGCTGTGCGGTACAGTTTCCGCATTCGCCAACCGCTACATGCATCGCGAACACGGATTCAATCGGTTCTTTGTGCTCTATTCGTTGTTCCTGGTGGGAATGGTCACGACGTCTCTGGCTGGTACCGTCGAGACCCTGTTCAGTGGCTGGGAATTGGTCGGCCTTTCGTCTGCGCTATTGGTTGCGTTCTTCCACGAGTGGCCCGCGCCGGCTACCAACGGACTCCATGTCTGGGTCATCTATCGCTTCTCTGATGCTGCGTTGCTAATGGCGTCGATCGTCATGCATCATATGAAGTTTGAAGGAGACTTTGACAGATTAGTCACCGGTGAGTGGCCCTTCGCCACCGCCCCTTTGGAATCGAACGAAGCACTCTTTGTGGGACTGTTACTGTTGATTGCGGCGATGGGGAAATCTGCGATGGTGCCGTTCTCAGGTTGGCTGCCTCGAGCCATGGAAGGTCCCACTCCTTCCAGCGCCGTGTTTTATGGAGCCTTGTCGGTCCATCTGGGTGCATTCCTGCTGCTGCGTTTCTATCCCCTGTTGTTACTGTCCGCGACCTTGCGTGGAATTGTCATTTCCGTCGGCCTGGCAACGGCCTTGTTCGCGACTTTTGCGGGCGAAGTACAGACCGACATCAAAAGTGCTTTGTCGTTTGCATCGCTCGCCCAAGTCGGTTTGATTTTCGTGGAAATTGGATCGGGCTGGGAATATGCACCCTACTTGGCACTGGTTCACATTTTGGGTCATGCTTGTCTAAGGACGTTGCAGTTTCTGCGCGCCCCTACGCTGTTACACGATTATCGAGTCATGGAAGACGCTATCGGCGAACGATTACCGCGGTTTACGGGCGCCTGGTTGAGTCATGCTCCTGACAGTGTCAAGACGTGGTACTACCGACTGGCTCTGGAACGCGGTTACCTGGATGCATTTCTGAATGAATGGATCGTCCATCCTGTCCTGTTTCTACTCAAAAAGTGCGATTCGCTTGAACGCGCCTGGACACGATTCCTGGCCTCGCCGACTCCTTCCAGTCCGCCGCCCTCTGACACAGGTGCCACGTTGGAGGAGATGTTATGAACAATCCTCTTAGCGAACTGCACGCGCCTTGGCTGGAGGCATCCGTTCTCTTCTCACTCATCGGTGCAATGTGGGTGGGACGTTTGCGTGATCCTTTTGTTGCCAGTCGACATTCACTGGTCTTCAACACGTTGACCCTGATCACAACGATCGGTGCCTGGATCGACTACGAATTCATCAACCCGGAAGGATTTCCTCCGCATGATGCCCAGGACTGGTGGAATCCACTGACCCATTTGCTGGGTCGTGAGATTCTGGTGATCGATCCATTGAGCGCACCTCTGCTATCGCTGGTTGCGCTGCTGTATTTCCTGGTTTCCTTGACCACGTTGCGGACCAAGATTCGACGCTTTTCGTTCGCGGGCACCCTGATGTCTGAAGCGATTGTGTTGGCAACGTTCAGTTGTGAAGAGCCGTGGCTGATCATCGGGCTGCTTATTGCCGGAACGATCCCTCCGTACTTCGAATTGCGGTTCCGCGGACAAAACACGGGCGTCTATCTGAAACATATGGCATTGTTCGCAGCCCTGCTGGTCGTCGGACAGATGTTTGTCGATCTGGAAGGTCGCAATAAACAAATCCATTCATTGTGGGCGATCGGCCCACTGTTGATTGCCGTGTTTATTCGCAGTGGCATCGCACCGTTTCACTGCTGGATGAGCGACCTGTTCGAGCGGGCGACCTTTGGGACATCGCTGCTGGTGGCGATGCCACTGGTGGGAGCCTATGCCGCGATTCGCCTGGTTCTGCCGATTGCCCCCGATTGGATCTTGCGAACGATCGGCTTGATCTCGTTGATCACGGCAGTTTATGCCGCCGGAATCGCGCTGGTACAGACGGATGCGCGTCGATTCTTCTGTTATCTCTTTCTCAGTTATTCGGCCCTGGTTCTGGTTGGTCTGGAAGCGGTTACACCCATCGGCCTGACCGGCGCACTATGTGTCTGGATGGCCGTCAGCGTTTCGCTGGGAGGTTTCGGACTGACTTTACGAGCCCTCGAATCTCGACGCGGGCGACTCTCACTGACGAACTATCAAGGGCTTTACAATCAGACGCCGGCACTGGCCGTGCTCTTTTTGATCACCGGACTGGCCAGCGTGGGATTCCCAGGGACATTTGGCTTCGTTGGGACCGAGATGCTGGTTGACGGTGCGGTAGAAGCGTTTCCTTATGTTGGCGTTGCCGTGGTGATCGCATCGGCCTTGAACGGCATTGCGGTGGTGCATGCCTATTTCCGGCTGTTCACAGGAACGCAGCATAAATCGCCGGTCTCACTGGGAATTGTTCGACGGGAACGATTTGCGGTGATAACGCTGACGGCATTGATTTTCGTCGGCGGATTGATTCCGCAATACAACGTGGCATCGCGCACTCGAGCCGCCAGTCACATCCTGAAGAAACGTGAAGACGTTGCCGCTCCGAAACCGGATCTCGTGGGGAACAGTGCACCAGCCCGGCAAGTCCACTGAAGGCTTCGACCAGATCAATCTGCCCTACAATTCAAATCCTTGTCGATCCAGTCTGTTCCTCAGAGTCAGTGGGTAGAGACGCGATGCACAGCATTCCCACCAGCCACCCGATCGTGGCACCGGCAAACACGTCACTCGGAAAATGCGCCGACGAGGCGATCCGTTGCATTCCCACCAGTCCGGCCATGATAGCAAAAAACCACTTCCCCCTCGGATACAGCGCAGTCAGAATCAGCGCCAGTCCTACAGCGGTGGCGGTGTGCGCCGAGGGAAAGCTTTGCATCGCGCCTCCCTGATTCGCCTCTTTCGAAAACGTGCTCCAGACAGACTCAAAATCCCAGTTGAAATCACGAGGGCGAATCCGCTGAACGGTCAACTTCATCAGATTTGCAACCAGTCCAACTCCGAGTGAACTGGACCACAGCCAGGGCCAGTACCGCCGTTTCGACGGGTCAAGCACCAGGGCAGCGATCACAATCAACGCTGCTCCAAAGCCGTGACCGAACCCCTCGCAAATCTCGAGGGCGTCTTTCAGAGTTCGATCTACAGAGGCAGGAAGCTGCTTCTCCTCAAACACACGAACGAACGGAATATCGATCGCAAGCGCAGCGATGGCCAGCACCGACAATACGACAGGAACACGCCAATTCCACTTGCGAACCAATTTGTCGTCGGGTACAGGCGAGATCGGAATGACACCACCATCCATAAAGCATCGTCTCGAGCGTGGAATAGGCCGGAGCAAACCCGAATCATAGTCAACTTCGGTTTATTCTCGAATAGTATGACGGTTCCGGTCTGTTACCGGCTGAAGTAATCCTTGCGAATCTGTCCGCCTGCCGAACCATCATTCAGCAGGCTCGCAGTGACGACAGTTATTTTTGTAGTTTTTTTATTTTAACATAAAGTAAACTTGACGCAAACAAAAAATGTGTCATAATACTCGTCGTTGCCACTCCGGTCACAACGGTTTCCAAGAAACCCGCTGGATGGTTGATCCGACATGCGATGCGCGTGTCTGACGGTCGGCCTACTGCGAGTTTTTCGTTTGAGGAGTGGATCATGACCCGATGGAGTGTCGTCGCAGGCTGTTTTGCAGCCGCGTTGCTGTGCGGGCTCGCCTTTTGGGCGATCACCGATGCGACCGTCGTACCAATGGTTGCCCGTGGAGCCGGTCCTGGCGGCGTTCAGGTGACATCCGGTGGTTGGCTGGCGCTCATGCTATCCGCCCTCGGAACGGGTGGATTCACACTGGCGGGATTGATATCGGCGATCGCCAACCGATTTGGATTGCACGTCCCCGGCGATTCGGCCGACACGCTGATTTCGGAAGTCGCTGAATTGACGGCCTCATTCGCGGCCTTAATGAATAGTCGCTCAAATCGAGCGGCCCAACGGCGATTCTTCTTCGCACTGGTTGACGCCGCCCGGCTGATCAACGGCTGTGAAACATCGCACGATGGCGGAATCGTCGTGATCAAGTACAGCGGCTACGCCGATCCGGCACCCTCTGCTCAAGCAGAAGGGGGCCAATGATGAATCAAAACCTCTTCAGCCGACTCAGGCTGGTTGGTATTGTCGGATTTCTGCTGTTGAGCGGCTGTTCGTTAACAACGCCTTTGATGACCGACGATCACACCCAAACCGCGCACGATACAGAACGTGCGCGTTCGTCCGAGATCTGGCTGGCGCTCGCACGAGCTGTCGACGCCCGATCAATCGACACAACAACTCGACTCGCTCAATTCGTGGTTGTTCTTGCTCGCAACGGCGAATTGACCAGTGAGGATGCACAGGCTTTTGATCAATCGTTTCCACACGCCATCCATGATGGCCGAATGCTTACCGCTGGCGACTCGCAATCACTCGTCGAGTTAGCCAAACGCAGCAAGTAGGTCTCTGCTTCGACCGCACATTTTTCCTCCACATTGCACCCTCGATCGACGTGTTGATTGTCACGTTTTTGATCGAAGGTGATCCACCGTCGGCGTCGATTTGCCGCCGACGGTGTGCATACACGCAAGGTCTTTCCATGTCAGACTTGATTCCCGGTTTTGTCAGTGGATGGGTCCATGATCCGGCCCGCGTGACTGACGTGATTATGGATCGTTCTGCGCGCGGCGACGCGGTCATGTCGTCGACCTACGTCGCGCGACATGCCAACGAATTGCCCGGATCCTGGGACCGAATGAAGAAGCAAGGCATCAAGGGCATCTTCCTTCGTGATCACGAGCGATCGCTGTTGGGACAACATCGTCGGCCCTATTTGCAACGAGCCGGAACATGCGTCAGTCGAGGCATGGCACGCGGCGTACAGACGTCGCTGGATGTTGCCATCGCAACTCGCTGTGAGTTGCTTCAGCCCACCGAGATTTCGTTCGCTCCGATCTACTCGTTGGCGCGGCATGAATGTGGTCATGATCGTTGCGGATCCGGCGATGGTGCCATCCTGGCCGATGCGGCGCGGACGGTACACGACTATGGCGTGGCTTCAACGGAGCTATTCCAAGGTCAGACGGAAGATGAAATCGAACGTCTTGCAGTGCGCTACGCGGCTCCGGGCGTCGGAACACCGGCCGAATGGATCAACGCCGCTCGGGATCACACCTGCATCACATTCTGGCCAGAAACACTCGACATGCTGTGTGACTGCTTGGCCGCCGGTTACGCAGTGCCTTATGCACATCAATACGTGACCGGTTCGCCGAATGCGAACGGTGTCAGCGACCTGGGGAGATTTGGTCCGCATTGTCGCTGTTTTGTCGGCGTGTTCGTGGATGAGCACGGCGATACTCAGTTGGTCTCGAGCGAATCATGGGGACGATTTCCGGCGGGCCAACCGCAAGATGACGATCAAACGATGTCCGTCGAGCAGATCCCCTGCATCACACTCCGTTTCGCCGGCGGCCAAAAAAAAATGGCTCCAGGCGACGTCGGCGTGACGGCTAACCGCTTCTGGTCCGAAATTCAGTCGGGCGGCGAAGCGTGGGCCGTTGGAGCACCTCGATTCGTCCCAAACTCGGTCAGTGATCTCGTCGGTCACAGTAGGCCCGTGATTCCGTCGTGACCGGAAACGAACTTTTGAACTCCTTTTCGGGCCAGTTCTTCCATCGAGCATCAAAAGTGCTTCGATAAACACAAGGGCCATCATGGCACGATCAATTCTCTCGCTCCTGTTGATTCAGTTCGCACTCCAGACTTCGGACGGCACTCAATGTGTGGCAGCGACGTCTCATGAACGAGCACTGGCTGCAGTGGCCGTTGCGCGAGCGGCACTCGACCTTGCTGATCAAAACCCTGTCCTTCCTGACCGGATTGACTCTGCCCTCTCGCAGGCATCTCCTCAGCCTGTCACCCCACCCGTGCGGGTCAATCCGGTCCTTCGAAATTCATCCCCAAATGGTCCGCACGAGGCGGATATCCCGGGCAAGGATGCCCACGACGCTACCGCGACTTCGGTCGTGACATCTGCAATACGGATGGAATTGATCCAGGATCAGCTTCGAGCTGAAACATTGCCGGCTCAACTGGTGATCGGTCACTGGGAACAAGGCTGTGCCCCATGTCTTCGTTTGAAAAACGACATCACCACACTGCTGACACCATTGGGTTGGCAGATTGGTAAGCAGGATACTGATCAAATTCGGTTTGTACTGGTTCCAACTTCGCAAGCGGTTCCGCAAATTACCCTGTACCAAAATGGCCGCGTCTTGCGAACGTGGAATCAGTACACCGACCCGGCCGAACTCTCGCGCCAGTTGCGCGCAGCATGGGACGACGCTCCACCTTCGATTCAGGACACGGTTGCCGAAGGACAACCCGCTTCGCTGGGAACCATCCATGCGAGGACGCAGATCAAGGAATTGATCAGGTGGTGGCGTAATCATCTCGGTGAAGGAACAAGAGCCACATTCAGTTGGGATCGGACAGGGGCTCAGCAGTTCCCACTGCTGGCCAAGGGAGATTGGACGGCGGTTGCTCTATTTGGCAAATCGGGTCGAATCGAAATTTCGGCGCCTGGAGCGGCATCGATACCGGTCGACTCGTTTGGATTCGCCTATCGACTGGTGGGTGAGGATATCGTTTTCGATCTTGATCCAGTGACGATCAAGGGGTTGGCGCTGAGACTTGGGCCTGCAACGCCGGCTGGGTCCCCAACCCCGTCTCAAATTGACCCGATGACCGCCTGGACTGTGGTCTCGATCATTCGCAGCGTTTGGTCGCTGTTGCATCCGACATGCGATCTGCAACTCGGTTGCAACGTCTCGGCAACAGCAGTCGTGCGCAACAACGCGCTGACGATCGATTTTCAGCAGTGTCCGTCGATCAAACTGGTCGCGCTGTTCACGTTTCAGTTGCGGGTCGATCGCGTGGAACTGACTGAATCATCCGTTCGAGTGCTGTTCGGCGGTTCTCGACTGGTCAAAGAGCGGACTTTTGTCGTGCAGTGATTGAGCGTCCGCCGAGGATTCCTGCCCGATTCACCACCGTCAGCGAGGGTCAATGTGTTTGATTGGAAAGGCTGGCTGAAGTTCGCCAGCGAATTGTGGAACCTTAGAACGAAAGTGAATTTAATGAGCAAAGAAGTTGACGATTTGCGAGCGGCCTATGCAGCCAACAAGGCTGAAGTTCAGGTCGATGTCACTGCGCTCCAGGGCAAGATCGAGGCGCTGACTGCCCAGATCGCAGCGCTGCCCGGAGTGACCGACGACATCACCGCATTGACGCAAGAAATCACGGCTGACACAGCCGCCTTGCACGCCAGCCTGAATCCAGCCCCTGCCCAATAGCCGGCCAGCCAGCCACCCAGTTGGGCCGACGCTACCTGCCGTGGAACACAGATCGACTTCACGAAGTGTGTCGGAGTTCTCGTGTTCCACGGCCCGGTCGCGACATCGCAATCTCACCACAGTCATCTACGATCGCGCACTCTTTGCTGAAAGGCTTACTCCATGACACCTGACATGTCTTCGATCAGTTGGTGGATCGCTCAATTGGGCCCCTCAGGCATCGTCATCTTTATCGCCTGGCGCGTGTTGCTGTTCTTCAAGCCAATCGTGCTGGAACTGGTGCCCTATGTGAAGGACCTGCTGACTGGTCATGTTCGCCTGATGAATGTCATGGAGACACAATTGGCTAACGGTGCAGTCACGTTGAAAAAAGTCTCCGACACGCAAGACGGTCACGGCGTGATGATCAAGGAAATCCATTCGACCGTCGTGAAGTAATCGAATGATGCAACTGGCCGTGTGAATCGACCACGCTCAAACGACGCGTGTCACCGGGAATTGAGAAAAGGCACATGATGGATGCGGTTCAACTGCAGATTGCTCTGCAAGATGCCAGATTCGCGCCGTTCGTCGCGTCAAACGACGCGGCCGGAGCGCTCGATTTCGGGAACCAGGACGGGCTCTCGATCGTGAACTCGCAGCTACAAACGGTTGCTGCCATCGTGAAAGCAATTGGTCCGGACAAAACACGAATTGTCTTGGCCACTATGAAAGCTGCCGGCCAGGTCGATCCTCTCGTTGATGGGTTCTACATCAAATTGTGCGCGATGGGTCAAGAGTTTGACGATCCACAGTGGCAACAAGCCATCGATCAAATGGCTGCCAGTGCTAATTGGGATCAGAACACAATTACGATTCCGTTGAAGCAGATGGGGATTAAGCGTCAGACGATCTGGCAGAACCTTGGAGTTGATCTCATTCCGACCGTTGACGACGTCGCCCTGGCCATAACGAAGATCCCTGGACTGCGTGTTCATAACAAACTCGTGGCGGCCTGGACGTCGACAAGCAACGCCGACGCGACCGGTCAATTCACAACCATCGAAGAAGCAATCGCATTCTTCACTTCGGCGATGACGTCTTGAGGAAAAGAGAATGCCACTTCCAGTCATATTGATCGACTCAACAACAGGCAGCGATACGGCGGCATCAGGCGCCGGTCCGTCCATCGCCCTAAGCGGAACGACGAACGCCAATACGGACGCAACGGGTCTGATCGTCACATTGCCGGCCGGGACTGTCCTGACTGGGGTCAGCACTGCTGGTGATCACGTCATTTTCTTGAACGATTCAACCGCCGGTAGCCGCAACTTTGGAAAGATCACCGCAACCGCAGGAAGTGGAGGTGCCACTCCAACCGCGACCGTTGCCGACGCATTCGGCCTTAGCCTCGCGGGCAAATCGTGGGCCATCGGGGGACGTCGAGCCACACTCGCGGGCACGAACAGCATCAAACTGATCACGAACAACTCAGCGGCCGGTGATGCGATGCCCGGCTGGACAATCGAACTGCAATCGGGCCATACCGAGACAATCGCGGCCTCACTGGTCTTTCGCCGCACTGGTGACAAAACGAACGGGCCGATCACGCTACGAGGAGCAATCGGCGCTTCCACAATTCCGATTCTGACGTTCTCCAACAACGGCAGTGCGATTGCGAGTGCCTCCAGTATCACGAGCATCAACATCGGAGATGCGACCGCCGGGCCAAATCTAGAATTGAGGAATTCCAACGCCACGAAAACCGCATCGGTGGGTGTCGCACCATCTGGAGGGCTGTGGACCATTGAAGGCCTCATCATTACAGCGTCTGGAGCCAATCGATTTTGGGCCGGTATTACTCTGACGAATCAACTGGGCACAATTGATCGGTGTCAGATCGGAAACTGTGCCGGTATTGGCGTTACCCTCGCTTCGGCGATTCGCTCAGTTATGCGTGGCTGTCGGGTATTCAACAACGCGGGAGCCGGCGTAAACCTTCCCGCCAACGGATCTTTCGAAGTTCGAAAGAATCTGATCTATGGGAATGGCGGCGATGGAATCAATTTCGGGGCATCCACGAACACCTCATCAACGACAATTTCTGACAACACGATTTACGGCAACAGTGGCGACGGGGTCGAAATTGCTGGCACCACATCAACAGCCGGCATGAACGTTTTGATGATCTCGAATAATCAGATTGTCGCGAACACAGGCTACAGACTCAATTTTTCCGGAGCTTCGATGTCCATGGTGGGATTGTCGGGGTGCTCACCCGTGATCGATTTCAACAACAACTACAGCAATGGTTCGGGTCAGTGCAATTTATCCGGCTGGATCGATCAGAACGGTCCCAATGCGGATCCTGGTTTTGTGAATGCCGGCAGTGGGGACTTTCGCATTTCGTCGTCGCAGCAAACGCTGGGATTCGACACTGCCAACCTTCCGGGTGCTGGATATCGCAGTAATGCCGACATCGGCGCGTGGCAACACGCGGGAGGAACCGGCGTGGCACAAATGTCTCGAGTGTTTACAGGGCAATAGAACATGACGGACCGACTTCAATCCGTAGGTGAAAACATCTATTTCCAGGCGTACTTGTCTGCCGACGGCAAGACGCCTGCGACCGGAAAAACGATCGCAATCCAGTTGTCCAAGAACGGTGGTGCGTATGGAAATCCCTCCGTTGGATCGGCCAGTTTGACAGAGATTGGCAATGGCTTGTACTACTTTGCCGCGTCAGGCACGGATCTGAACGCGCTTGGCCCGCTGGCGTGGCTCGGCACGTGTACTGGCGTGGACAATGTCGTCGCAATTGACAAAGTGGTGAAAGCCACAAACCGTGGCATGTCAGCCCTGCCAGATGCCGCCGTGAATACTGTTGGGGGATTGGCCGGCCAGGTCCTCGCAGCGGGAACGGCAACGGCGGGATCCGCAAGTTCACTCACTCTACAAACGGCGCTCAGTAACGCGAATCTCGCGCGGCGAGCATACCTCCGGATCATCGGTGGAGCTGGCGCTGGCCAAACGGCAAACATCGCGTCGCACACAACCACGGTCTTGACGTTCGACCGGGCGATGGCCGTCGCTTTGGACTCCACGAGTGGATACATCATTGTGTATGGCAACGCCCCGGCCACCACATCGGCGGGCGCCGTACCGCCCGAGTGGTCGCAGATCTCAAACCCCTCAGCCACGGTTAGTCTGCCAAATACAACCACGGGCACGGTTAATAGCATCAGTGCGGGAGCCATCGATTTTGCTCAGTTCACGTCCGCATTCCTCGCCTATTGTGTGCGAGCCCGCTTGATCTCCACAGGAGTCACTACACCCATCAGCGCCGATGCTGCGTGGAATGTTGCCGGAAGCTGGAACAACGAACCAGCCTATCAGAACTCTGCGAAAACGCTGTGGGCCTGGAACAACGGAGCTGGATGGACGATCAGCGCCACGCTCGGAACAAATGGCACCAGCTATTGGACGACATCCGTCAGTGTCAACGGAGCCTACACCGCTCAAGGATCTGCTGTCGGAGTGCCCACAGTCATTGCACGGGGAAACTCGGTCCTGTCGGGATTCGAGCCCGATCAGCCTGGCCTGGCAAATCTCACAAATCTCGACACAACCGTGTCGTCACGTCTCGCAACCGCCTCATACGTGGCCGCCCCGACGTCCGTTCAAAACCGTCAGGAAATGGACACCAACTCAACCCGTCTGGCAAATCTGGACACCACCATCACCAGCCGCCTGGCAGCATCTTCCTATGTCATTCCTCCATCGACAAATGCTATTGCTGCCGCCACTGCTGCGGTCATGTTCGTTGACGGTTCCACAAACGCTCTGAAAGTGAATGCCGATCATTCGGCTTTAACGAGTGGCTCTGTCAGTACCATCGCCAACTACATCACCGTTCCCGCTGCAATTGCCGCCGCGTCGCAATCTCCGTCAGTCATTACCTGCCTGCGCGGCGACACACTGCGAGTGGCACTACCCGCCCTGGGTGACATTTCCACACGCTCAAAGTTGATCTTCACAGCCAAGTCTCAAAACAGTGATGCCGACGATCAGGCGATCGTCCAAGTCGTCGAAGGAATTGGTCTGACGCGATTAAACGGCGCCGCCGTCGCGCTTACGAATGCCACCCTATCGGTTACGGATGCTGCCACCGGAGCCACAAATCTTGAAATCGATGCCAACATGACCGCTCAATTCGCAGTGATGGACCTGGTGTGGGACGCACAAGTCTTTCTCACGACGGGAATCTCAAGTCCGATTGGCGGAACGTTCAGCGTGGTCGCCGATGTGACACGAGCAGTGACTTGATTCGACCAAGCAATCGTCGTCAGGTGGCCGCGATTTCGAACGAGACAATTTGATCCCTCATTTCAGTTTCCAAGAATTCGATCCTGAATGAATGACGCTTCCAGAACATATTCAACCGCATCCCGGACCTCAAAGTGCGTTTCTCGATTCAACGGCCGATATCGCGATTTATGGCGGTCAGGCGGGAGGAGGAAAGTCCTGGGCTTTGTTAGCAGAAGCGGTGCGTCATTGCGACAACTCCGGCTTTACCGGAGTTGTCTTTCGAAGAACGCAAACCCAAATCAACAACGCAGGTGGATTGTGGGACGAATCAACACAGATGTACTCGCCGATGAAAGCGAATCCAAGATTGCGCAAGGAATGGAATTTCGATTCTGGAGCGCGAATCAGCTTTCACCATCTGCAGCACGAGAAGGACAAACTCACCTGGCAGGGCACCCAGTTCGCGATGCTGGGTTTCGACGAATTGACTCATTTCACCGAGACCCAGTTCTTCTATCTGCTCTCGCGCAATCGTTCGACGTGCGGTGTCAAACCGTACGTCCGAGCGACAACGAATCCTGTTCCCGCGGACGATCCGATCGGTGGCTGGGTCAATCGACTGATCAGTTGGTGGATCGATCCGAAGACGGGATTGGCCATCAACGAACGTTCCGGTGTCATTCGCTGGTTCATTCGCTACCAGGGCGAACTGGTCTGGGGCGATTCTCCAGAAGAATTGATCGAGCGGTATGGCCGCCCCGATCTGCCCGCCCATCACGCAGAACAGACGGTCCAGCCGAAATCGCTGACATTTATCCCAGCAAAGCTTTCCGACAATCCGACGTTGCTGCGATACGACCCATCGTACCGCGCCAACCTGCTGGCCTTACCCGAGGTCGAAAAGCAGAGATTGGCCGATGGCAACTGGAACGCCAAGGTTCTGGCCGGACTGTTTTTCAAGGTCGGCATGATCGAGATCGTGCCCGCGTTGCCGGCATCGCTTTATTACTGCCGCGCCTGGGATCTGGCAGCGACCGATGGAGCGGGTGACTGGACGGTCGGAGCGAAGATGGGCACCGACAGTGAGGGCATTTTCTACATCGCCGATATCCAACGTGGTCAATGGGAATGTAGTTATCGCGATCGACTGATGAAGCAGATCGCCGTGCTGGATGAACCGTGCATGATTCGGCTGCCGCAAGATCCCGCTGCCGCCGGAAAAAGCGAAGCGAGACGACTGGTGATGATGCTGGCCGGTCACGACGTGAGACGTGCGACCGTAACCGACACCAAGACGAATCGAGCGAATGGACTGGCGTCTCAGATGAACGCAGGGAATCTAAAAATGCTGGAAGGCGCATGGAACCACGGGCTGCTGCAACGGTTGGACACGTTTCCAACGAAGGGTGTCCCCGATGATGAAGTCGACGCGCTGGCAGACGCATTCAACGAGCTTGTGTTGCGGCGATTTCCAATGGTCAGCATGGGAAGTAAATAGCTCCACATTTGGTCCAGTTACAAATCCATTGTTTCCTACCGGATAAGGTCGACAACTCATGAAGTGGATGGGATGGATTGCCAGTTGGTTCGGAGTATCCACCAAATCGGCAAAGGGTTCATTGGGAATCGGCTTGCGCGCCACTTTGAGCGGCGCGTCACCCGGCGGCTGGGCATCTGATCACCGCGAAGAGACGGCTCACAACACGGGATTCAATTACGTCGCCATCCACGCCATTGCCTCTCAGGTTGCCGGGGCAACAGTGACTGTGTTCGACGACGGTGAAGAACAGCCACAACGCCGCTCGCGTCGAAAAGCACTTGCTGCCCGTGCCGGTTCCTTTACTCGTTGGAAATCGACCTATGGCCTGGACGATCGAGAAACCGATCCATTACCCACCTCGCATCCTCTCGTTCAGTTGTTACGTCGACCGAATCCGCTGGAGAGTGGTGCCGACTTTCGGTACCGGCAGGCGCAACAGATTCGATTGACGGGCACTTGCCTGGTTTGGAACGTCCCCAGCGTGTCGGGTCGTACTTGCGAACGTTATGTCATTCCAACTTCGATGGCGTCACCCGTTGCGCCCACCACCGACCTGCCTCGCGGCGGCTGGCGGATCAATCCGGTCGCTTCACGCTATACGCCGATCGTGGACGACGGTTATGTCGAATGTCCCAGTTGGCATCGTATCCTGGGACAGATCGTCGACGCACGACAAGTCCAACTGATTCGATTGCCTCACGCGTGGTATCTGGATGACGGCCAAAGCCCGCTGTCCGCCGGTGCGCGCTGGGTCGACGCCGGCGATGCCGTTGATGTCGCTCGCTTTCACCAACTGCGAAATGGAGTCGATCCATCCGTTGTGTGGAATTTGCCACCCGACGTGTCGCCCGATCAGGATGAAATGGATCGTGTCCAGGCCAAGATCAGTGCCAAGTACGGTGGCCCCGAAAATGTGGGGCGCGTGATGGTGGCTCAAAGCGGGACATCGATTACCCCACTGACAACCGCGCCCAAAGATATGTGCTACTCCGAGGGATTTCATGACTTCAAAGCGGCGATCCTGGCACTGCATCAAACGCCGCCCGTGGCAGTGGGCCTGCAGGAACCTGGCGCGTACGCTGCCTACAACGCCAGCATGAAGGCCTGGCGACACGCAGCCATTCAACCGTTGTGCGACATGCTGGCCGAATCCGACACGGTCCATTTGGCGTCTCAATTTGGTACGGGTCTGACGATAGAAATCGAATCAGACACGGTCGACGACACAGAACTGATCGAAACGCAACTTCAAAACGATCTGGCGGCGAAAGTTCGGACAAAAAACGAATGGCGCGCCGTGCGGGGGATGCCACCATTACCCGGTGATCTAGGAAACGAATTGGTCGGTACGGATATCGGCGACAAGCAAGGACGTTCGCCAATCATTCAGTCGCAACCTGGAAATCAGGTCGATCATACAAGTTCCGATTCTGTCTCAGATCCCTCCCGTCCGGATCTAAAAAGGCTTCCAGACGCGATCGCATGGGAACGGGGTCATTTTGATGATGTCAACGAGCACCAAGTCGACAGGACGCAATCGTCCATAGAACAATATCGATCAGAACTCATTGCCGACATCCTGTACGGAATCTTCGGCGATGAAACAACGGCGTTGCTGCACGATTGGCGCAGTCAGTCGTCCAAATCGTTTGACCCCGACAAGCATCCCCGCGATCGATTAGGCCAATTTGCCCGAGCGCCATCACAAGCCGAAGTCGAATCGGCTCACTCGTTGATCACAAGTGTGTTGAATCATGAGAAACCCAACGCTCATCCGCACCACGTGGCAGATGCACTCGCAAATCTTTCTGATGTACAATTGCAGTCGATTCATCGCGCCACGGGCTACTCCAGCCCTCCCGAAACTCGTCGTGATCTCGTTCGAGCGGTGATGGCGCACCTGACGCCTCTTCGTGCTTCAGCCAGGACGGAATTCAGGGAGGCGAGACCGAATGGTGTCTCGGTCTATATTCAGCATGAACAGGAAGCGAATAGTCGTCTTCGTCGAAAATTGGGCTTGCCCCATTCGAGTCCTGCTTTGACGCCAAAGGACTGGGGAGATCTTGTCGGAGCTCAGCCCGGCTCCCGGGTCTACGTCATGCCGAAAATGAGTTCGATGCTCGAGATCGTCGTCGATCATCCTCACTACCGCGCCCGTCGCAGGGTCGATGAGAAATCCATTTACAACGAAATCATGAAGGTCGCGCCCTCGAAACAACAGCAAGGCCTTGCAACTCGAATCCTGAAACAACAAATTGAAACGGCGAAGGAGCGGGGGGTTCGTCGGATTGAACTTCACGCCGAAGGCAATGGTTCAGACATCCATTCGAACGAACCAAACGCCGCGCGGCGCGCAGTAGGATATTACGTTTGGGCTCGACTCGGGTTCAGTGGTGACATCAGCGGTCTGATGAAGGACCGTGCGAACGGCGATTCACCTCAACTGCGTCAAATCGCCAGAGACTTCTATCGGCGTTTTCCATCCGTCACCGACGTTTCCGACATGATGATCAACAAGGAACGTCGCGACTGGTGGCGCAAGTTCGGCGGCGCGTTTGACGGGACGTTTAGTCTCGAGCAACGCAGCCTGTCTCACAAGAGATTGAACCAGTATTTGGCCGAAAAACAGAAGTCTGACGGTCGAAAATCTCTCATCAGTCCTTCAGTTGAACCGCTTGATCTACCAAATCGCATGCATCCGAACGACGCCTTCGATGCCATTCCGTGGTTCGATTGGGAAACACCAGAAAGCGAGAATCCTGATCGGCTGACACCACAGGACGAACAGATCCTCGACCGGATCTGGGACCAACTGCAATCCGGATTCCAGTCACCCAATAGTGAAGAGAATCAGACGACTCCCGACAGCGATCCTTGATCGGCGTGCCAACGTCGCGGAGTTACCTCAATTCGAACGGGCTCACATCCGATGAAAACGAAACCTCGACAAAAGCGCATCTGGCAGCCCTGGTATGGGTTACCGATCAAGCCGATCTGCCCGGATTGTCGAATTCCATGCATCGTCAAACACACTGGTAAAGGCGAAGACGGCCAGCGAGTTCAACATCGTTATTGCCCCCAGTGCCAAAAGCCATTCAAGACGACCTACCGACTGGATGACGAGCCTCAATAGGGCGTAATGCTTGCCAGCCTGCGATCGCGGCTTCTCGTGACTCCTTCGACCAGGCCGTCGAATCGAATCATGATCGTACCCGATGCACCGTCGGTCTTCTGCTCGACAAGCTCGTATGCGGTTTTTAATCATGCACCCCGCCAAAGTTGCGAAGCGGGGGATTCCATGAGAGGATCAGGCGTCGGGAAAAGTGAGATGTTCTGGCATAACCCAGCTACTGGCAGTTTTCGGACGACCGAATCAGAATCCTGTCTGGAAATGGACGTGCCCCGAGAAATACTCAATTGGCTCATCACTGCCTCTGATTACCACCCACACCTCCTATGGCAAAGACACTCCTCGAATACTCGGATTTGCTTGCTGAGCGGGACCTGCGCTGGCCGGCTCCTCCCAAACTTGATCCCATCAATGCGGCTCCCTCGATCAAGCCCCTGGAGGGAATTCGAGCCGTCACGTGGACCCTGTATGGAACGTTGCTACGGATTACCGATGGGGAACTGTTGTTCCAGCATCCTCAGCCAATTCGCATGGATGTCGCGATCGAAAAAACAATCCACGAATTCAATATGTGGAACAGCATGGTGCGTCGACCTGGGAAGCCATCAGACGCACTCTTGCCCAAATACCTGAATGCAGTGGAAGAAGCGCGACTGACTTCGAATAATCGTAAGGGCGACTTACCCGAAATCGATTCGGCCAGCATCTGGAAACGACTGCTCGGACTGCTGAACAAAAAAGACTATCAGTATGACGAGTCCATCTATGGCGACTTGAACGGACTGGCAGAAAAAGTGGCCTACTTTTTCCACAGCTCGTTACAGGGAACCGAAGCGTCTGCCGGAGCGCTGTCGACATTGACGGCGATTTCCGAAGGGGGATTACGCCAAGCAGCACTCGCCGATGCACAGTGTTTTACACTGGTCCAGTTGACTCGGGCACTGCGACAACAGGGCGACATTCACCATGTGGCGTCATTCCTGCCGGAGTCACTGAATACGATGTCCCATGAATGGGGCATTCGGAAACCGTCAGTCTCGCTGTACGCGCAAACGATCCTCAGGTTCAAAGAGCTCGGGATTGAACCAGACCAGATCCTGCATATTGGAACGCGGATGCGCGACGATCTGGCCGTCGCCAAGTCGTGCGGACTGCGAACAGCGCTGTACGCGGCTGACCGGACCAGTCTGCAGGCCACGGTCGACGACCTGAAGAACCCGGACACTCGTCCGGATCGGTTATTAACCAATCTGACGCAATTGCGGGACGTCCTTCAAATCTGAATATCGACGACCGCAGATCCTACTTGGGCAGATTGGGTCGCATGACGACGTGATTGATCGCCGGAACTCCGGCGATTTCATTAACCAGGTCGCACAGATCCAAACTATCTTCGTTCGATTCAAGCAGCCCTTCGAGACACACCCCTTGCGGGCATTTGTGAACGGTCAACCTTGAAAACCTCAAGCCGGGGTATGCCTGCAGGCCTCGCTGAATCAAACATTCCAAGTCATGAGGACCAGCCGAATACATGATTTCTGGCTGAGGTACCAGACGCGAATCTTCCGCCGAGAGCGACGCTGAGCGTAGTGTCATCCATGAACTCCTTTTTTCGAGGATGATGAACTCCATAACCCGCCGGTGGCAGTCTAACCACTTGGTTCGAGAATCCGAAGGACTTTTCGGTTCTCCGAAGAAGATTTGCAAAAACGGTTAAGCGAAGGACCTTCACTTTGGGTAAGCGATCGATGACCGCGCTGCGGATGCGGGTGGTAGCCCAACGGTAGAGAAGCGCAGACCCGTCAAACTTCGATCAGTCCGAACAACTCCGCATCCGTCATAATTGATCGCGATTTCTCGTGGTGCAGCATCCAACCGAATCTGTTGTCGAATGGCACCCGTTTGGGCGTCACAAATCCAAAGCGATGATACCTTGCGAGCAGAATTCAGCGGCCAGGCTGCCAACAATCCAATTGGAGGCTTTTCCGACGAAGTATTGTCAGACGGCGGACTCCACACCGGACTGACTTGCCATTGGGCGGCAGTATCACCCAGATACTGTTCGAACAACACCGCCCCGTCTTCGGCAGAAATGCACCGCAGCAATCCTTGGCTCGCCGCAAAGGCTCGCCCGTCGGCCACGCAAATCTGGCGATCTGCAGCCCGCAAGGGATAGTCGGCAATACCCTGGGACCACATTCTCGCGCCGGTCCGGGCATCAACTAAGGCCAGTTGCGAACCATCGACAGCCACCAGCACACCGCGCGACTGCGGATACACTGCTGGAGGTGCCTGTCCAATTGCCAATTGACGCTTTGCCCAGCGACCAAGGTTTTCGTATGCGTCCACAGTACTGGCATTTTCTTCAGGCGGCTCACGACCGATGGACCCGTACCCAACAAGATGATGATCTGCAGTGACCCCTACGACACAGCCGTCTGCGACGATCGGTACACTCTGCCATGGTTCGCCGCCTCGAGCTAACTCGGTGATGAACCATTCATTTCGAATCAATGAAACGGATGCGACCAATGTTCGCGTCGGTTTAATCGTTTGCATCAGAACCGTCAGCGACCGATCGATGCATCGACTCGAAGCGCCAAACGAACCATCATCGTTTTGATGATCGGAAGCGGCATCCGAAACCGAACCAGTCTGTTCTCGACTGGTTCCGATGATGCGATGCAGGCGCCCTTCGGGCACAATCTCGGCAACGACGTTCCCGTCGTTCGAATTGAACAATCGCAAACCGCGATCAACGCTGAACGAAGCAGGCCAGACCGTACTGTCCCGATCACCATGGGGACCTCCAGCGAGCAATGGTGTGGTCTCGAAGAAGGAAATCTGGTCCCAGACGACGCGACCCGTCGCGGGAACTCTGGCAGACCAACCATGAGGTGTTCCCACGATCAGATGGACCGGAGTCCACGCCGCGATGTGAATCGGCCCGGACGCGATTTCCTCCCAACGCTGTCGTCCCGTCGACCAGTCCACGCACCGCCAGATCCACGAGTTCGATTGTGTTGGATGCCTCTCGCAAATCATCACGCTCGCTAATTCTGCTGACGGCGCGTCATTCGACGGAACAACGACCTGAGCTTCGGAATCAAGCTTGCACGACCATGTTCGCTCGAAAAAATTCGGGACAACCGGTTTTGTTGGTCTGCTTTGTAACTGCGTCGTCGCCAAGGTTTGCAAATCGATTGAGCGGTCTGCGACGCGAACTTCAAAGGTCGACTTCAGCGATGCCAACGATTGCCAAAGTTGCGTCGCAGATTGGTTCAAGCCAGCAGTTTGCAGCAGACGGATCATCTCCAGCGTCGATTCGACGAACGTTTGTTCGTCATGCGCCGAACGGCGGATCTCGTCGAGCAGCCCATGCGCTTCTGAAATTTCGCCGGCGGATCGGTGCAGTTCGATCAACCGCTTACGGACTTCGTCGGTTAACCTGGCGTGCGGATACTTGTCCAACAGATGCTTTAGTCCCCGCCGATCGGCAGACTCGGTCAACGCCTCCAGTTCTGCCGAGGCGGCGGCGTCGACACTGTCGTAGACCGCTCTACCATGTCTTGAAATGATTCTCGCAATTTCTCGAACCGCCTCGTGTCGTGCCGTCAGGCTATCGCGGCGGATGGAACCGAGGCGCGAATTGTTCAAAACGTCTTGCAACCGTTCCACGGCTTCGCCGGGCCGATCAAGACTTTCCTCAACGCGAGCGAGATCAAAGATGATCTCGATCCGTTTCGTGATATCGTCAGCGATTGGCAACGCTCGCAGCCAGACGTCGCGCGCCTCTTCAAAATGATCGTCGCGCACCTTTGCCGCGGCGGCGTCACATAAGAGTCTGGTTAGCTTCCGTCGCACGATGAAATACGACGGATCTGTTCGATCGACTTTCTCGAGTACGGTGCGAAATTCTTTTTCCGCCACATCAGGCTGATGTTCGATTACCGCCAAGTCTGCGAGTTGGATTTGCAATCGTAGGTCGTCTGGATGACGCGTCAGATCGTTCTCGATTCGCTTTTTTAGTTGGCTGTACTCGCAATAGGCAGACAGCTGAGTCGATTGTGCGACGAGCAACATCCCCGCTGCGACCACCAGATTGCCACCCCGTTGCAGCGGATCGGAGGATTTGAGCAAGACTCGCCGCAAATGATCGCCCGACTGAGCATCGAAGATTTCGACCGATTCGCGCGTCGGCAAAATGACTTGTTCGCCGGCAATCAGACCGTGACCAAAGGATTGCCGATTCGCCTGAATCAGCGTACCCTCGGTGCGTTCCCAGACGATGTCGCCCGTTTCAATATCGACCGAACAAAGCGAATCGCCACTGGCAATCAGACGGCCTGATGTGCCGCCGGGAACAACACCTAACAAGTGTCGCCATTGACGATCATTTGGCTTCGTACCCCGGCCCTGTCGGACCATGTCAGCCAGTTTTGGAACATTTCGCTGGTAGGGAAGTTGCCATCGAAGTCGTCCTGAATCCGCTTCAATGCAAAATGCCGAATTGGCGTCATTCGGGGCCACAATCAACCGACCATTGTGGAACAATGGCGGAAGCAAACCCTTGCGTTTGGGGTCACCTTGCGATGCGGGCGTTTCATTCGTACGGCTCTCATACACAACCGCCCACTCCAGCCGACCATCGTGGGCATCGACGGCAACGATCGCGCCTGCGTCGGTCGACAAAAACACTCGACCACCGCCTACGGTCAACAACAAATGGCTGACGCGATTGTTGCTCTCGTCCACCGTCGATCGAAACGCTCCGATTGGACGTTGCCACAAGAGGCGTCCATCAAAGGCATCCAGGCAGGCGATCATCAATTCCAATTGGGGATGTCGGCGACAAACGGCAAGGTAAGCTCGTCCATCGACCACCACGGGAGTTCCCTCAAAACGCCACGCATGTTCGTCCGGGAACAATTCATGTGAGCTGAATTTCCAAATCAGTTTTCCCTCTTTGGTCAGATCGAGACAGACCAGGTCGGATACCAGTTCGCGCCGTAATTCGGTCGTTGAGGAACAGGTCACAGCGGATCCCATACGAGCGTAAAGGCGGCCGTCCGCGATGGTCATGGTGTAATAGGGCACGCCGACACAAGGTTTATCCGGAACAGTTATTTGTTCGTCAGCCACGGGTGGATAGATGACGGACGGATCGCGCCGATCCGATTGCCACGCCACATCACCGGTCAGGATGTTCCAGGCGCGAATGGAATCGGCGTCATTCACGAAAACCAGCTTGTCGTAGACGACGGGGAAATAGCTGAGCATGTCGTTTTGCTGCGATTGAGTGTCCGTCGGTCGTGGCAACAGATTTGGGGACAGTGGCCGTGACCAGCGCAGTGTGCCCATATCCACCGATTCCGGGATTCGTTGATATCGGGCCGGGGATAACCCAAACGTCGCCACTTCGGCCGGTGATTCCTCGTTGACCCAGGTTCTGGCCGCCTCCAGGTTGGCCTTCAACAGCTCGATAAGAACTCCAGTAACGCCTCCGAGCGTTCCTTCAGCCAACGGAAATCTCTCGGCAAACTCGCGCAGTTCGTCCTGTGCTCCGATGAATTCTCGATCCATGATCGAACACATGATGATTCGCGCCAGGATGACCGACGCTTCGACCTGTGCATCGGGATATCGCAGGATCGTGGAATATTCTGCGGCAATCTCGGCATCGGTGATTGCACCATGTTCGTTGCCAATGGGTAACAATTGCTGCCACCACTGTCGGGCCGCAGAAAAATCACCACGATCCCAGGCGGCTTCGCCCAATGCCAGTAACGCGTCATCGCCATAACTGCTCATGAACGTCTGGCGTACGATTCGCAACAGTTCCGCTTCATCTCGCGTTCGCTGCCAGTTCTCAAACCAGCGCCGCGCCTGAGGATCGACTTTCGAGCGATACAGTGCCCGTCCTTCGGGTGAGAGCCTTGTTGCCAAGAGGACATTGCAGCGAGTCGACACGTTCAGATAGGTCGCGACACCACCCGATTCACCACGCTGAACCTCGACCAGTGACCTATTCTCGGTCTGCGAGATTTCCTGGAGAATACCGACAGCTTCGTTCCATTTGTTCTCTGCGAGCAAATCTTTGACCGTACCGAACCGTTTTTCGAGGCTGCGGTTGTGCGGTAACGTTGTGTTGTCTCGAAAGGGCTTTTTCGGCTCTGGCTTGGCAACCGGCTTGACGTCTTTCCTGGATGGCAGTTGTTGTGCCCTGAGGGGCGCTATTAACCCTGTCACGGCTACGATGATGGCGAGTAACCGAATCTTGACTGATATCGATTGATGGGTGCTAGACACCAGACGCCGGAAAAGACTGGTGCAGATCGGCCAATACTGAACACCGTTCACGACATCCTCCTGCGACTAACGTGATTCGCGCAGCATGGTTCCAATCCAGAAGACGAGTGCCGCTACCAACAGCAATCCGGGCATCCAGATCAACTTAAAGCCAAAATGAAGCTGCCACAATGAGATCAATGGGGTCACAGTCAGGACGATGAACTGCAGAACGATGCCAAGGTGATGCTTGAAATGCATAGACTGTGAAACCCATATATGAAGAAACGCGCTGGCGGCAATTCTGACGGATCGCTTCGGTCTTGTCTGCCCCTTGCCTACGGTTCGCTGAAAAACGCACTTCTTTCCACTGGTTCCGTTGTGATCAATTCGAGGTTCTGAGCAGCAATCTGTACGATCCCTTAATATTCTCCAAAACTTGCAAGCCGGTTGTCGGACGAGCCTGCAGGCAGAAACCGTCACATTTCCTCAAATGTTGACAGTCATTCCATTTTGGTGATTTACCGCTTGCCAGCGCTTGGTCGACCCGTATATTTTCTCCTTCATCTCCTCAAAATCCGTTTTAAGCACAGGGTCGCGACCTTGCGTCTAACGGAAACCGTCAGGGCATGACGCCCGACATTTTTACCCGGATCAGCGGGATTTGGTTGCCTTGTGCCCAAATTTCGTTTTGTCCTGGGGTTCGTCACCAGTGGGTCCTCCGCACAGCTCGGCGATAAAAGGCAATTTTTATGATTCTACGTCCTTGGTTGGCAACGTTCTTCAGTCGCTTGGTATCGCCAAAGCTTCGTTCCGGTCGCAGAAACCGCAGAACAATCCAATTGCCGACGGCGAGCGTCATTGAAAACCTCGAACGTCGACGCATGCTGACCAATCCGGCGTTTAATCCTGTCACCGTATTCGTGCTGGAAGCGACCAGCATTGCCCCTTATCCCTCCAATAGCATTGCGCCGGGAACGGTTGTCGCGACATTGACGGTGGTCGATCCAGATCCAGTAGGTACCGACTACAGTCCGGGAAATCTGCAGATCACTGCGGGGAACACGGACGTCGACAACGACGGCCTTCAGGCGTTTGCCATTCAGCCGGGAACGAACAATATCATTGTCCAGGATCCATCGGATCTCAATTTTGAAGCCAACCCGGTATTCACGCTGACCGTTGTTGCGACCGACAATGGCGGTTCGACCGGAACCAATACCGTCACGATCAATCTGATTAACGGCAACGATCGGCCGATCGTTCCCCAATATCCGAACGGTGCCATCAATTACGCCGGTATCAACAGGATTCCCGAAGGCTTAGTCAACGTCTTGTCGGTCAAAGAGAATAGTTTCAACGGCACCATCGTCGGTACAGTGACGGCTGTCGATCAGGACCAAAGCCCATCGATTGAGCAATCGACACTGACTTACCAGTTCGTAGGGACAATACCCGGCTTCAATTCAGCGACCCCCGCCTTTGCAATCGATCCGTTCACGGGCAAGATCCGTGTTACCGATTCGTCCTTCCTCGACTATGAAGCACGTCGAAATGGTTCTGGAGTTGGCAATCTCGGTGAATACGGGTTGGTTGGATTCGCGGATGTCACCTTCGCCGTTCAAGTCCGAGCAACGGACATCCGAGGGCTCGCGTCCAGCGCCAGCACCGTGTTCATCCGGCTGCGAGATGTGAGCGAGACGCCTCCAGACGTCTCCAAAGCCACAAAGTCGATGAGCGTCAATGAAAACAGCCCCGCGAATCTGAGCGTCGGTTTCTTCGATTTGATCGACGGCACCCCCAACTTCACAAATTCGCCAACCCGGATTGCAGTGTCTGGGCTTGATCCCACCGAACCACAACAACGACACAGCTTCTTTATCGTGGGTGGCAATACAAACAATGCCTTCGCGATCGATCAAGATACCGGCGAAATCACCGTCAACAACGCGGCGGCAATTAATTTCGAGACTCTAAACGTCTACAACCTGCAGATCCAGGTTGTCGATGACAATCCTCACGCAGATAACCTGCCTGCGGTTATTGCAGTGACAGATGTCGCTCCTCAGTCGACGATCGCCACCTTGCATATCACCGTCAATGACATCAACGAACCAACGGTGATTCCGGATGACGCCAGCAAGCCCAGTGGAAAACAGACTTTCACCATTCCCGAAAACACGGTGAATGGAACGGTCGTGGGCGCTGTGATTGCGAATGATCCAGACACGCAGGCGCCAAACGGTCAGGCAGTCCTGCGGTACAGCATCATCAGCGGAAATGTCGTCAAAGTTGGCGGCGTCAACTACTCAAGCGTCTTTGCAATTGACCCGGTGACCGGCGTCATTTCAGTCAACAATACGACCGGTTTGCCCAACAACGTCGCACTCGATTTCGAAAACCAACCGTCGTTTTCGTTGACCATTCAGTGCATTGATCGTGGTGATATTTCGACATCCGCCAACAATACGATCGTGATCAGCCTGACGAATGTGAACGAACATCCTCCGGCGGTCCAGGATGGATCGGCAACCATTGCAGAAAACCGTCCGTTTAACGATCTGGTCGGGCAGGTTGTGGCAGCCGTCGGCGAAATTGGGAATTCCATTACTAAGTTTGACATTGTTTCGGGCAACACCGACGGAGCGTTTGCGATTGATTCGGTCGGTCGAATCACGGTCGCCAATCCCGCCGCGATCGACTTCGAACAACATCAGCAATTTACCCTGGTCATCAAAGCAACCGACAACGGGACACCCGCCCTGTTTGCGACAGGCACATTCACGATTAACGTGACAAATCTGAACGAACAAATCGTGATGCTCGATCAATCGTTCAACGTCAACGAGAATACGCCGAATGGAACCATTATTGGCACGATTACGACCACCGATCCTGATAACGAAGTGACCCAGGTTCAGGGACAATCATTCGTCATCAATGGTGGCAATACTGGTGGTGCATTCTCAATCGACGCCCAAGGTCACATCGTGGTCGCGAATGCCTCGGCGTTGGACTTTGAATCGACACCATCCTTCTCGATCGTCACGACTGTGACCGATACCGGAATTCCATCCACGTCGATGGCCGCTATCATGACGATCACGTTGAACAACGTGAACGACGCACCGGTCATTGGCAATCAGACCTTCAATGTCAAAGAACACAGCCTGAAAGACACGGCTGTTGGCACTGTCCAGGCAACGGATCAGGACAGCCCGGCTCAAACGTTGACGTATGCGATTACCGCGGGCGATCCAACGGGAGCGTTCGCCATCGACGCGGCCACAGGCAAGATCACCGTCACGGATCCGTCGCTGATCGACTTCGCGACGACTCCGGTCTTCAATTTGACAGTCCAGGTCACGGACAATGGCGTTCCAACCCTGTCCTCGTCGGCAACAATCAAGATTCTGCTGCAGGATGTACAAGAGCCACAACTTCCTGATCAGACAGTGACGATCCCCGAACGGACCCCGAACGGCACAACCGTCGCAACGGCGACGGCCACCCACGGTGTGGCACCGTATACGTACACGATCCTTAGCGGCAATACGAACAATGCCTTCTCGCTTGATTTCGCCACTGGCGCACTCACCGTCAACAATAGCACCGCCCTCAGCTTCCTGAAGAACCCGGTGTTCAGCGTAAAGATTCTGGCCGTCGACAGTCAGGGCACTCCGCTGGGTGATACAGGCACGATCACGGTAAATTTGACGTTCGTCGATCAGAACCCGGTGTTGATTGGCCTCGAAACGACGACGTTGAACTACACCGAAAACGTCTCGACGCTGGCGACCGCGCCAGTCACCTCCACGATCGTTGCGACTGACCCCGATAGCAACAACGCCCAAACGGCGACGATCCAGATCACCGGTAACTACATCAACGGTGAAGACAAGCTGCTGTTCAACAACACGGCCAAGATCACCGGCTCGTGGGATGCCAGCACCGGCAAGTTGACTTTGACTGGTATCGATTCACTAACCAACTATCGCGCGGCTCTGCGATCGGTCCAGTATCAAAACCTTTCGCACAACCCGACGGCATCGTTGCGAACCGTGACATTTAACATCACGGACGACAATGGTCCGCTGACGAGTGCAAATGTCAGCCGCAAGATCAACGTCATTCCAGTCAATAACGCACCGACAGTGGGGTCCGCTTCGAACACGTTGTCCTATACAGAGGGCAGCGGTGCGATTGTCATCAACAGCGGTATCACGATTTCCGATCCAGACAGCGTCAAATTCGTCAGCGGCACTGTCACGATCACCAACTTCGTGGCTGCGGAAGACGTGCTGGGCTTCGTCGCCAATCCAGGCACGATGGGCAACATCGCGTTGTCGTCGAATAACAACGGCGTCCTGACGCTGACATCGGCCGGTGGCACTGCGACTCAAGCGCAATGGCAAGCGGCACTGCGGTCGGTCACGTATACAAACGTTAGTGGCAACCTTGCTCCACCGGCGCGTGTTGTCACGTTCAGCGTCGATGACGGTTCGGCTGTGAATCACGCCAGTAACAACTTCATTACGACGATTAATATTACGCCGTTGTTCCCGCCAGTCCTGTCCGGTGCGAACAGCCTGACCTATACCGAACTCGACCCGCCGACGGCAATCGATCCCACGATTTCGGTCAGCGATCCGGTCAAGACAACCCTCGCGGGGGCGACGATCCAGATTACGAACTTCGTGGCCAACCAGGACGTGCTGGCATTCGTGAATGATGGAGCGACGATGGGCAATATCGCGATTCTGTCGAACAGTGGCGGACTGCTGACATTGACGTCTGCCGGTGCCGCGGCAACGTTGGCTCAGTGGCAATCGGCCCTGGCCGCCGTCACTTACCGGAACACCAACGCGAACCCAAATCTGGTCGCCCGAAATGTCGTCTTCCAAGTCGACAATGGTGCGGTCGTAAATTCGCTCAGCAATCCGTTGACGAGCACGATCAGCATCAACGCCGTCAACAACCCGCCGTTGTTGACGAACGTTGATCCGCTCACTTCGAACTACACAGAAAATGCGGTGGCCTCGGTCATCATTCCAAGTGTTCTGGCTGCCGATCCAGATAGCGATGTCCTGAACGGTGCGACGATCAAGATCACCGGCAACTATGCCGCTCAAGGCAGCACTGACGTGCTGGCCTTCACGAATACCGCCAAGATCAAAGGCAGTTGGGACGCGACAACCGGTACGCTCACATTGACCGGAACCGACAGCGTTAGCAACTATCGCACAGCGTTGCGTTCAATCACGTTCTTCAACCAGAATGACCCGACTGTCGCTCCGACGCGAACGGTCTCGTTCACGGTCACGGATGACACGGGTTTAAGCAGCAATACGATCACGCACAATATTCAGATTACGACGGTTGCTACGGCACCAAAGTTGTCTGGAATCGATACCACTCCGGCCATCTTCAAGCTGAATGATCCGTTCACTCCGCTGCCGAAGGTGGGCTCGAACATCATCGTGACCGACTTCGACAGTAACAACATGTTGGGCGCCGCAATCCAGATCACCGGGAACTACAACCCCAGCCAGGACGTGCTCGGATTCAATATCCCTGCCTCGGTGACGACCAAGATCACCGGACATTGGGATCCGAACACCGGCACGTTGACGATGTCGGGTGTCGACACCGCGGCCCACTATCAAGCCGCTTTGCAATCGGTCGTCTATTACAACACCGTTGCACCACCTAGCACCCTGACACGAACGATCTCGTTCAGCATCACGGACGATACGCATCTGGTCAGCAACTCGGTCACGCGACTGGTTTCGATCGCCACGACGAACACCGCACCGACTGTCTCGTTGAATAGTGCAGGGGCTGTGTTCTACACGGAAAAGGATCCGGCGACCTTGATCTCGCCGAACTTTACGGTCACCGACATCGACAGCCCCAACCTGCAAGGTGCGACAGTCAGGATCACGAACAACTACCAGTTGGGTCAGGACAAATTGGTCTTCACCACCGTCGGCAACATTATCACTGGTACGTTCGATACAACGACCGGCACACTGTCGCTGAAGGGATCTGACACTGTGGCCAATTACCAATTGGCATTGCAGTCGGTGAAGTACGTCAACACCAGCAACAACCCAAGTTCGTTGACGCGAACGATCTCGTTCTCGGCAAGCGATGGGTTGCTGACGAGCAACGTTGTTTCTCGCAACGTGACCGTCGTACCGATCGACGATGCCCCAATCATCGCGACGAACGCCGCTGGTGCGTTGGCTTACACGCCGGCAAATGGAGCAGTTGCCATCGCGCCGGGTCTGACCGTAGTCGATCCTGACAATGACAATCTGGCCGGTGCATCGGTTCAGATCACGTTCAACTATCAGCGCGGTAACGACGTGCTGTCATTCGTGAATACGGCCAAGATTACCGGATCGTTCAACGTCGCCACCGGCATCCTGTCGCTCAGCGGGGTTGATACGGTTTCGAACTACCGCGCCGCCCTGCAAGCAGTGAAGTACCAGTTTGTCGGTACTCCACTGGCGTCGACGAAGACGATTTCGTTCTCGGCCACGGATGGAACCCTGTCCAGCAGCGTCGCCACTCGCGACATCAGCGTCACGCCGTAAACGTGACGATTCCGTAATGAACTGAGCTCGGCAGTTTTGGAAGCAAGACTGCCGAGCTTCTTTTTTGCCTCGACAAACAGCGACGAGAGACAACCGGACACGACACCACAGCCCCTCGTCTTTCGCCTATCCGCAGTCTCTGTCAGTTCGTGGAACAATGGTCTGTGGGCAGTTATCATCTCCACCAGCCAGAAAGCGAATCACTGACGGGACTCAGTCCCATATTGCTCATGCAGGACCCACGATGAAGATCCACGAATATCAGGCCAAACAACTGCTGTCTGCTGCCGGTGTCACCGTGCCGCGCGGGATTGTCGCTCGCACCGCCGATGAAGCTGCGGCGGCCTACACGCAATTGGGGGGCGAGATCGCCGTCGTCAAGTCGCAAATTCATGCCGGTGGGCGTGGAAAGGGAACGTTTAAACAGCATCCCGATCAACGCGGGGTCGTTCTGATCAAGGCCGCGAATCTGGCGAAAGAAAATGCCGCCAGAATGCTGGGCAGCACGCTGGTGACGATTCAGACCGGCGAAGATGGCAAAGTCGTGAACACGCTGCTTATCGAAGAGGGTTTGAAGATCGTTCGCGAGTTGTACCTGGGCGTTGTGGTCGATCGTGAATCGGGTGGTCCGATCCTGATCGCGTCAACCGAAGGGGGCATGGACATTGAGCTGGTGGCACATAAAACACCGGAAAAAATCCTGCGAGAACCGTTTGACGTCGAAGCAGGGCTGCGCGGTTATCAGGCGCGCAACGTCGCCTATCGTTTGGGTCTGGAAGGCAATTCGGTCCGCGCCGCTGAAAAGCTGTTGCGGCAACTCTGCCAGTTCTTCATCGACCGTGATTGCAGCATGGTCGAAATCAACCCCTTAGTCGTCACTGCGGATGGAAACCTGGTTGTTGGTGACGCCAAAGTCACCTTCGATGACAACGCGCTGTTCCGACACCAAGATCTGCTTCCTCTGCGAGATTTGACGGAAGAAGAGCCGATGGAAGTTCAGGCGCAGACTGCCGGCCTGAGCTACGTGAAGCTGGACGGCAACCTTGGTTGCCTGGTCAATGGTGCCGGATTGGCGATGAGCACTATGGACATCATCAAGTATCACGGCGGCGCACCCGCAAACTTTCTGGACGTCGGGGGCGGTGCCAACGTCGATCAGGTCACCGAAGCGTTTCGAATTATTCTCGCTGATCCCAATGTGAAAGGGATTCTGGTGAATATATTCGGCGGAATTATGAAGTGCGACACGATCGTGACGGCCCTGCTGACCGCTTACGACAAGATCGGGATTACCGTTCCGCTGGTTGTGCGTCTGGAAGGAACAAACGTTGATCTCGCCCGCAAGATGCTGGCGGAAAGTGGCAAACCGATCATCGTCGGAACCGACTTGACCGATGCTGCCCAGAAAGCGGTCAAGTCGCTGGGTGCCTGATCCACGCGCCATCCACTTGACTGAACCTGCTTCGCGTTCAAATACCAATTGTTTTCAATGAAGGCTACCCGCGACCACCATGAGCATTCTTGTCGATAAGCAAACGAAGATCATTTGCCAAGGTATCACCGGTAAGTCTGGATTGTTCCATTCCCAACAATGTCGTGCCTACGCGAAAGAGCATCGCCCTGGCGAAAACGTCTTTGTCGGCGGATGCACTCCTGGCAAAGGGGGCACCGAGATTGACGGCTTCCCGGTGTTTAACACTGTTGAAGAAGCCGTGAAAAAGACAGGCGCGAACTGCTCATTGATCTTCGTACCGCCTCCGTTTGCTGCTGATGCGATCCTGGAGGCGGCAGATGCTGGAATCGGCCTGATCGTCTGCATCACCGAAGGCATCCCGGTGCTGGACATGGCTCGCGTCAAGCGCGCGATGGTGAACAGCAAAAGCCGGTTGATCGGCCCGAATTGCCCGGGCATCATTACACCGGGTGTCGCCAAGATCGGCATTATGCCCGGCTATATCCACCTGAAGGGTACCGTCGGCCTGATCAGCAAGAGTGGCACGTTGACTTACGAAGCCGCCTGGCAGTTGGGAAACATCGGCATGGGTCAGTCGACTGCCGTTGGAATCGGTGGCGACCCGATTATCGGCACGACCTACATCGACCTGCTGGAGATGTTCCAGGCCGACCCGAATACCGAATCCCTGCTGATGATCGGGGAAATTGGTGGCAACGCCGAAATTCAGGCGGCTGAATACATCAAAGCTCATGTGACGAAACCAGTTGCGGCATTTATCGCGGGCGCAACCGCCCCTCCGGGCAAGCGAATGGGTCACGCCGGAGCGATCATTTCGGGTGGCAGCGGTACTGCTGCTGAAAAGCAGGCTGCCTTGGAAGCTGCCGGCGTCGTCGTCGCCCAAAGCCCTGCCGACATGGGTGCCGCGGTGAAGCGGGCGATCGAAAAACGAAAATAGCCATCGCCGCTGAAAAATCTGAGTTTTGCTGGCGATTCTTCTGCGAGTTATCGTATTGAAGCGGTGCGGAGATTTCTGGTTTGACTGACTGTCAAATTCAGGAGTGCCGAACTGCACCTTGGACGAGACCGCTTCAGATAAAACCGAATTCTGCCCTGTTGTCCACAGCCAGACGAGACACCTGATCAGCCGAAAAAAACGTGACCGCGCCATCATCCTTTGGTCGAGAATTCTGATATTATTGATACCGATCTGCAGTCCATCTTCCATTGACTGACGGACTAACTGCCAGATTTCCGACGTCTCGATACATGGAATCGCCTCACATGCAGACGCGCGAATCGAGACCTCGCCGCAATTTGCTGCTGCTGAGTTTGCTGGCGGTATTCGTCAGCGGTGGTCCTCTTTTCGCCGCGACGAGCAAAGCAAAGATCCAGGAAGCAATCACCCGCGCTCAAAAGTACCTTGTTGAGCAACGCTTGGGCGGAGGCCACGGGGCGATTGCGGCGATGGCCTACGTCAAATCGGGCGGCGACAAAAAGAACCAAAACATTCAGAAGATTGTTCAAGAAGTCGTGAGCAAGACCAAAGATGGTCTCTACCGACCGGCCGCGCATCACAATTACGAAGCCGGCGTCGACATGATGCTGCTCGAGGCGGTCGACAGCGAACTCTACCGACCTCAGTTAGAAGCCATCACCGCCTACCTGATTTATCAGCAACAACCAAACGGAGCCTGGTACTACCCACACGAAGTCGAATCGGACTGCGGTGACACGAGCATCACACAGTATGCCCTGCTGGGGCTGTGGGCGGCGGCTCGAGCGGGCATCGAAATTCCCGTCGAAACCTGGGAACGCTGTGCACAATGGCATATC
>Ga0105238_10000212_pt1 | contig 64681 bp, 51 predicted proteins | sample KBSC34metaG_FD_81526 | JGI IMG/M metagenome (GOLD analysis project Ga0105238, IMG submission 81526) | Corn rhizosphere microbial communities from Kellogg Biological Station, Michigan, USA - KBS C3-4 metaG | ecosystem: Host-associated > Plants > Roots > Rhizosphere > Soil | place: Michigan, USA...
ACGTGCAACGCGGCCAGCGCGCCTTCTGGGGGCAACCCTCCGGGAGAGGCCGCCAAGCGTCGCCTGCCGTTGTTGCAGCTCCTTGCCGTGGCACCACCACGGCGCGTCGCCGCGCCTAGGCAGCCAACGCTTGGCGACCTCTCGCACTCGCAGATTAAATGTGAACAGGCCCTAGCATCCGGGTGCGCCATCCTCCTCAAGACTGCTTTTCCATCACCGATCAGAATCAGAAGGTGTGACGAATGCCCGACATCACGCCCAGCTGGTTCTTGCCCGCACCCACCGACCCGCCGGCATCGACCGCCACGGCCGACGTACCGCCGTTCTTGATGTAGCCCAGCGAAGTGTAGAGCGCCGTACGCTTGGACAGGTTGTAGGTCAGGCGTGCCACCGAGAGGGTGACATCGTTCGGGCTGTTCTTCACGTCCAGGCGCGAGACCTGCGCATCCAGCACCAGTGCGGTGGTCAGCGGATAGCTCACGCCCAGGTAGTAGAGATCGGAATCGGTATTGGTGTTGTTGGCTGCGCGGGTACGGCGATCGACCACGCCGCCGCCGATCTTGACATCACCGATCATGAAGTAACCGTTCAAGGTGATGCGCTGATCGCTGTTGTCGCTGCTGGTGAGGCCACCGGAGGCGCCGGTATTGCCATACAGGATGTCATAGGAGGAAGTCACGCCCCAGCCCTTGCCGTCGTAACCCAGCAAGCCCGTAACCTGGCGGCAGGCCTTGCTGTTGCCGGCCACTTCGCCGGCACAGTTGGTGGCGGCCGGACCGCCGGTGGCCGAGGTATCGCGTCCGAAGCTGTAGGTCGCGCCCAGCGTGAAGCCGCTGAAGCTGCCGAGGTAGCCGATGGAATTGTCGCTGCGGGCATTGGGCAGATACGGGTCGATGCTGCCGATGGCGAAGATGTTGGGACCCATCACGTCCGTCTTGAGCTGCGAGATGTAGGTCATGTTGATCTGGCGGCCCAGCGTGACCTGGCCCCAATCGCTCTTCAGGCCCACATACGACTGGCGCCCGAAGATGCGGTTGCCCTGCCCCATGGCGCCGGTGTCGGGAGCAAAGCCGCTTTCCAGCACGAATATTGCCTGCAGTCCGCCGCCCAGATCTTCCGTACCACGGAAGCCGATGCGCGACGGGAAGCTGCCCGTCAGCGACGGCATCTTGAAGACCGAATTGCCGTTGGCATTGGCGTTGGTGGTGTAGACCACGCCGGTATCGATGATGCCGTAAATGGTCACCGAACTCTGCGCCATGGCCGAGCCCGCCGCACCCGCGGTCATTGCACATGCGGCAGCGGCCAGGGCCACTGCACGCAGGGTGGTTGTTCTTGTCATTGCCATCTCCTCCTGATTTCATTGAATGGTGAATGGCCGGCTCGCTGCCGGCGCACGCCCTCCTCCAGGCGCACGCCAGCGATTCGCTGCTCGCCGGCCGGGTGACTTCCCTTGATGTCAGTCCCTTCGATTACTTCAACTGCCTGTTGCGAATTCCCGTCGCCGACACGGCATCTTCCCGAAGCGCGGGCAAAAAAGCCCCCTGCCCCATGGTCAGCGCCATCGGCATGCGTGTTGCTGCGACGTTTTCCACGCCACTTCGTAAATGCGAGTTGGTCGATGCCGACTAGCGGACATCGCAGAATGAAGCGTCTCGTCTCTGGCTTGTTTCTTATTTTTTATAACTTTTATTAGCCGTTCGGTAACCGCACATCGGTTTGTTTACCGAACGGATGGTGCGATACTATTGTCGGCACCGACGCTTTGTCAACAAGGCGAGCCAGGGAAGAGAAAGCGATACGTCGTCCGTCTGCAACAGTCGGACCGGCGATGCGACAATCAGGACGGCAGCAGAACCGCCCGCGCAGCATCGCTCACTACAATCACAAAGGAGACTGAAAAATGAGGTTGAAAAAACTCGCAGGATTGGCCGTGATCACGGCCTCCGTCAGCTTGCTGACATCGCTGGCGCACGCTCAGGAAACCATCAAGGTCGGCCTGATCGCTGCCTTCTCCGGGCCCTTCGCCGATTACGGCAAGCAGATGGAAGGCGGCATCAAGGCCTACATGGCGCAGCATGGCGACACGGTCGCCGGCAAGAAAATCCAGATCATCATCAAGGACACCACCGGTCCCTCGCCCGAGATCGCCAAGCGCCTGGCACAGGAACTGGTGGTGCGCGACAAGGTGGATTTCCTGGCCGGCTTCGGCCTTACGCCCGAGGCACTGGCGGTAGCGCCCATCGCTGAACAAGCGAAGAAGCCGATGATCGTCATGAACGCGGCCAGCTCCGTCATCACCACCAAGTCCAGCTACATCGCGCGCTTTTCGATGACGCTGCCGCAGGTCTCGGGCCCCATGGCGACCTGGGCGCTGAAGAACGGCATCAAGCGCGTAGTCACGCTGGTGGCCGATTACGGCCCGGGCATCGATGCCGAGACCGCCTTCAAGACCAACCTGCTGGGCGGTGGTGGCCAGGTACTGGAATCGATCCGGGTGCCGCTGCGCAATCCTGAGTTCGCGCCCTACATCCAGCGCATCAAGGATGCCAAACCGGAGGCCGTCTTCATCTTCGTGCCGGCGGGCGAACAGGGCATTGCCTTCATGAAGGGCTATCGCGAACGCGGACTGGCCGAGGCCGGCATCAAGGTCATCGCCACCGGCGACCTGACCGACGACCACGTGCTGCCCGCCATGGGCGACTCGACGCTGGGCGTGATCACCACCTTCCACTATTCGGCCGCGCATGATTCGCCGGAGAACAAGGCCTTCCTCAAGAGCTTTGCTGCCGCCAATCCGGGGGCGGGCCGTCCCAACTTCATGGCCGTGGCGGCCTACGACGGCATGAACGCCATCTACGAGGTCAGCAAAAAGCTGAACGGCAAGATCGATGGCGACCGTGCCATGGCCATCCTCAAGACCATGAAGTTCACCAGCCCGCGCGGCCCCATCGCCATCGACCCGGCCACCCGCGACATCGTGCAGACGGTCTACGTGCGCAAGGTGGAGAAGGTCGGCAATGAGGTCTACAACGTCGAATTCGACAAGTTCGAAAACATGAAGGACACCGGCAAATAATCGCCTGTCGATACTCCATGGAAACGCCGGTGATGCAGTGCACACCGGCGTTTTTCTTTGGGCCGCCCGCAGCCATGCAGGTTGGCGCGTCATCGGTCACGGACACGTCATCGTTGCGACGCGATGCAGCAATTTCAGATGCATGCCTCGACGCATTTTTCGTTCGTTAATCGCCCGCTTTTACTTTGTTCGCACAACACGAAAGTCACATGGGGCTTGCGTTTACCTCCACTTTACTTATACTGAATAAACGTTATAACTTATAACTAATTCAAACGCCGACCACGGCATGACCAGAGACAGCATGAACCAGCCCAGCGACCTCCTCGACATCCAAGTACATGGCGCGATCGCCGAGATCGCGCTCAACCGCGCCGCCAAACGCAATGCCCTCAACGACCCGCTGGTGCGCGCCATCCGCGACTGCTTCCAGGATCTGCCGGAGGGCGTGAAGGTGGCCATCATCCACGGCATCGGCGAACACTTCTGCGCCGGCCTTGACCTCTCCGAACTGCGCGAGCGCGACACCACCGAATCCCTGCATCACTCGCGCATGTGGCATGCGGCCTTCGAGCAGATCGCCTTCGGCCGCGTACCGGTGATCGCGGTACTGCATGGCGCAGTCATCGGCGGCGGACTGGAGCTGGCCTCGGCGGCCCACATCCGCGTGGCCGAACCGAGCGCCTTCTACGGCTTGCCGGAAGGACAGCGCGGCCTCTTCGTCGGCGGCGGTGGGTCGGTGCGCATCTCGCGCCTGATCGGCGTGGCCCGCATGGCCGACATGATGCTGACCGGCCGCGTGCTGACGGCCGAAGAAGGCCACCAGGCCGGCATCTCGCAATACAGCGTGGCCGCCGGCACCGGACTGGACAAGGCCCGTGAGCTGGCCGAACGCATCGCCCGCAATGCGCCCATGACCAACTACGGGATCATGCACGTGCTGCCGCGCATCCATGACCAGTCGATCCAGGATGGGCTGATGACCGAATCGCTCATGGCCGCCGTGGCCGGCAGCGATCCCGATACCAAGGGCCGCCTGGCGGCTTTCCTCGATCACAAGCAGAACAAGGTGAAGCCGACCTGAGCACGACCGCAACGAACAAAGCATCGCAGAAGAATCGGCCCAGCATGGCCGGACAAGAGCCACCACAGCGGCCAGCAAGTCAGTAATACAGCGCAAGACCACAACAACACACCTGCCCGGCCACGACCGGGCGGGTGACACAACAGAGACATGTATGAACACTCCTCCTCGCTATCGCAGCTTCAGGTTCGGCATCGGCGGCGTTGACGTCGTGCCGGGTGCTGAGGGCATCTCCATCGTCAAGACCCGGCAGCCGCTGGGCGACTATCCCGCGCGCCTGACCGACAAGCTGATCCACTGGGCCACCGTCGATCCCGACCGCACCTACATGGCCCGCCGCGACAAGGATGGGCAATGGCGCCGCATCAGCTACGGCGAAGCCCTGCAAAGCGCGCGCCGCATCGGCCAGGCGCTGCTGCAGCGCGGACTGTCGGCCGAACGACCGCTGCTGATCCTGTCCGAAAACGACCTCGAACACGCCATGCTGGTGCTGGGCTGCCACTATGCAGGCGTGCCTTATGCGCCGGTATCGTCGGCCTATTCGCTGCTCTCCAAGGATTACGCCAAGCTGCGCCATGCAGTGCAGTTGCTCACGCCCGGCCTGATCTTCGCCGCCCATGGCGAGAAGTTTGCTGCGGCCGTCAATGCGGTGGCACCCGATATCGAATTCGTGGTCACCGAAGCACCACCTGCAGGGCGCGAATGCACGCTGTATGCGGAACTGGAAGCCACCCGCGCGGGCGATGAAGTCGAGCGTGCCTATGCCGCCACCGGTCCGGACACCATCGTCAAGTTCCTCTTCACCTCGGGCTCGACCAAGATGCCCAAGGCGGTCGTCAACACCCAGCGCATGATGTGCAGCAACCTGCAGATGATCGTGCAGACCTTCCCCTTCCTGGCCGAAGAGCCGCCCATCCTGATCGACTGGCTGCCCTGGAACCACACCTTCGGCGCCAACCACAACGTGGGCATCGTGATCTACAACGGCGGCACCATGTACATCGACGAGGGCAAGCCCACGCCGCAAGGTCTGGCCACCACCCTGGCCAACCTGCACGAGATCTCGCCGACCGTGTATTTCAACGTGCCGGTGGGCTGGGAAGGCATCGCCCACGCGCTGGAGAAGGATCAGGCCCTGCGCGAAAAATTCTACAGCCGCCTGCGCATGCAGTTTTATGCCGGTGCCGCCCTGGCGCAACCGGTGTGGGACAAGCTGCACGCCACCGCTGAAGCCACCTGTGGCGAACGCATCGTGATGTGCTGCGGCCTGGGCATGACCGAGACCTCGCCTTCGGCGCTCTTCGTGGCCGACCTGGAAGTGCAGGCCGGACAGATCGGCATCCCCACGCCGGGCATGGAAATCAAGCTGGTCCCCAACGGCGACAAGATCGAGATCCGCTATCGCGGCCCCAACGTTACCCCGGGTTACTGGCGCGCGCCGGAACAGACGGCCGAGGCCTTCGATGAAGAGGGCTACTTCCGCTCGGGCGATGCGGTGCGCTGGCTGGACCCGGCCCATCCGGATCGCGGCTTCATGTTCGATGGTCGCGTGGCCGAGGACTTCAAGCTCTACACCGGCACCTGGGTCAGCGTCGGCCCGCTGCGCGCGCTGATTGCGCATGAAGGGGCGCCCTACCTGCAGGATGCCGTCATCACCGGCCAGGACCGCAATGAAGTGGGCATGCTGATCGTGCCCAACATCGAGCGCTGCCGCCAGCTGGCGCGCCTGCCTGCGGAGGCCTCGCGTGCCGATGTGCTCAATGCGGCACCGGTACGCGACTTCTTCCAGGGCCTGCTGGAGCGCCTGCAAACCCATGCCACCGGCAGTTCAACCCGCGTGGCGCGCGCGCTGGTCCTGATCGATCCGCCGTCCTTCGACCGTGGCGAAATCACCGACAAGGGTTCCATCAATCAACGTGCGGTGCTGACTCACCGCGCCGCCCTGGTGGAGGCGCTCTACGCCGGCACCGACCCGGCCGTGCTGACCGCACGGGCCGCGCTCTCCCCCGCTCACTGAGGAAGCAACAGACATGGCACAAGCAGCGTTCTATTCCGGCTTCAAGGACATCTGGCTCGTCGGCGGCGTGCGTACGCCCATGGTGGATTACTGCACCAGTTTCAGCCAGCTCTCGCCCACCGACATGGGCATCAAGGTGGCGCGCGAAGTACTGGTCCGCACCGGCATCGCCGCGACCGACATCGGCTCGGTGGTGGCCGGCAACATGGCGCCGGGCGATGCCTACCAGTACATGCTGCCGCGTCACATCGGCCTGTATGCGGGCGTGCCGATCACTACGCCGGCCATCATGGTCCAGCGCATCTGCGGCACCGGCTTCGAACTGATCCGCCAGGCCGGCGACCAGATCGAGCGCGGCTACACCGAGACCGCGCTGATCGTGGGCAGCGAATCGATGACGCGCAATCCGATTGCCGCCTTCGGCCATCGCACCGGTTTCAAGCTGGGTGCGCCGGTGGAATTCCAGGACTACATGTGGGAAGCGCTGGTCGATCCGGCCCCCGGCATCACCATGCCGCAGACCGCCGAGAACCTGGCGAAAAAATATGGCATCACCCGCGCCGAGGTCGACGAATACGCCGCGTATTCCTTCGAGCGCGCGCTCAAGGCGCAGGCGGCCGGCTTCCACGCGGGCGAGATCGTTCCGGTCGTCAACGAGACCTTCCGCCTGGAAGGCTACAACGATCGTCACATCAAACTGCAGGGCAAGACCAGCGAAGCCGCCACCGACACCCATCCGCGTCCGTCGCCGGTGGAGGTGCTGGCCAAGCTGCGCACGCTCTACCCGGATGGCGTACAGACCGGTGGCAACTCCTCGGCGCTGGTCGATGCAGCGGCCGCCACCATCGTCGCCTCGGGCGATTACGTGCGCCGCCATGACAAGCAGCCGCTGGCGCGCGTCGTCGCCGCCGCTGTGGCCGGTGTGCCGCCGGAGATCATGGGCATCGGCCCGGTGCCGGCCATCCGCACCCTGCTGGAACGCAATGGCCTGACGGTGGCCGACATCGGCTGCTTCGAGATCAACGAAGCGCAAGGCGCGCAGATCGTGGCAGTGGAACGTGAGCTGGGGATCGATCGCGACAAGCTCAACGTCAACGGCGGTGCCATCGCCCTGGGCCATCCACTGGCCGCGACCGGCGTGCGCCTGTCGATCACGGCCGCGCGCGAGATGAATCGCCGGGGTGCGCGCTACTGCGTGGCATCGGCCTGCATCGGCGGCGGCCAGGGCATTGCCCTGCTGCTGGAAAATCCTTCGGCCTCCCACTGATCCGCTCATTCGACAAGGACACATTTCATGCAACTGCAAGGACAAGCCGCCCTGGTGACGGGCGGCGCCTCCGGACTCGGTGCCGAGACCGCGCGCCAGCTGGTCCAGGCCGGGGCCCGCGTTTCCATCCTGGACGTCAACATGGAAGCGGCCCAGGCCCTGGCCGATGAACTGCGCTGCCACGCCGCGCGCTGCGACATCACCGACAGCGCGTCGGTGGAAGCGGCTCTCGATGCAGCACAAGAGGCCAACGGCGCACCGCGCATCCTCATCAACTGCGCCGGCATCGGTGGTGCCAAGCGCATGGTGGGCAAGGATGGCAGCCCGATGCCGCTGGAGGATTTCAGCCGCATCGTCAACGTCAACCTGATCGGTACCTTCAATGTCATCCGTCTGACTGCCGCCCGCATGGCCGCTGCCGAGCCGCTGGCCGAGGGCGAACGCGGCGTGATCGTGGCGACCGCCTCGGTAGCGGCCTTCGACGGACAAGTCGGGCAAGTCGGCTACGCGGCGTCCAAAGGCGGCATCACCTCCATGACTCTGCCGCTGGCACGTGATCTCGCGCAACACGGCATCCGCGTGGTGACCATTGCACCGGGGCTGTTCCTCACGCCCCTGCTCTACAAGCTGCCGGAAGAAGTGCAGCAATCGCTGGCCTCGTCCATCCCCTTCCCCAAGCGTCTGGGCAAGGCCGAGGAATATGCACAGCTGGCCTTGCATATCGCCACCAATCTTTCGCTCAACGGCGAAGTGATCCGGCTCGATGGCGCATTGCGCCTGGCACCGCGCTGAGCACCGAGGAGAACGCATGAGCAAGACCATCATTCATCCGGTACGCGTGGAATTCGGCGATTGCGATCCGGCCGGCATCGTGTATTTCCCCAACTTCTTCCGCTGGTATGACGCGGCCTCGCGCAACTTCTTCCATGAATGCGGCGTGCCACCCTGGCGTGATACGGAAAAGACGCGCGGCATCATCGGCACGCCCGTGGTGGACATCAGCTCGCGCTTCGTGCGCCCGGCGACCTATGGCGACCGCATCGAAGTGCATTCCACCATCGTCGAATGGAATGACAAGACCTTCGTCATGAAGCACGAGATCAAGCGCGATGGCGAACTGCTGTGCGAAGGCCGCGACGTGCGCGTCTTCGCCATTCGCCATCCGGAGGATCCGGCGCGCATCAAGGCCATTCCGATTCCGGAAGACATCAGGGAGATGTGCAGTTAAGCAATACGGCAGCAAGCGAGAGGCGGCAACAAGCTGCCTCCGCCCACATCGGGCATTCGAACGAAAAATACAAAGGAGACGGAGATGAAAACCAAACTGGCAATCAAGGCAGGGGTACTGGCAGCGATGCTGGCCTGTGCAGGGGCCGCACAGGCCGAGCTGACCATCGGCGTGGTGATGTCGCTGACCGGTCCGGGCTCGGGCCTGGGCATTCCGGCCAAGAACGGCTTTGCCCTGTGGCCGGAGACCATCGGCGGCGAGAAGGTCAAGCTGATCATCCTCGACGATGCCACCGATCCCACCCAGGCCAGCAAGAATGCGCGCCGCCTGGTGGCCGAGGACAAGGTCGACCTGCTCATCGGTTCGGCCGCGGTGCCGCCCACGCTGGCCGTGGCCGACGTGGCGCTGGAATCGCAGACGGTGCAGCTGGCCATCTCCCCTATCGAGACCGCTGAAGGAAAAGATGCCTGGACCTTCCGCCTGCCGCAATCCACGGCCGTCATGGCCGGTGGCGTGGTGGAGCAGATGAAGAAAATGGGCGTGAAGACCATCGGCTTCCTCGGCTACTCCGACTCCTACGGTGAAAACTGGCTCAAGGAAGTGCAGCGCCTGGCCACCGCCGCCGGCATGAAGATGGGCACGGTGGAGCGCTTCTCGCGGGCCGACACCAGCGTAACGGCGCAAGCCCTGCGCGTGGTCAGTTCCAATCCGGATGCGGTGCTGGTGGTGGCCTCGGGCAGCGGTGCGGCCATGCCGCACAAGGCGCTCATCGAGCGCGGCTACAAGGGCAAGATCTTCCAGACCCACAGTGCCGCCTCGCGCGACCTGATCCGTCTGGGCGGCAAGGATGTGGAAGGTTCCTACGTCATCTCCGGCCCGGCCGTGGTACCGGAAGCGCTGCCGGACAGCAATCCTTCCAAGAAACTGGCCATGGATTTCGTCACGCGTTACGAGAAGCAATTTGGCGCAGGTACCCGCAACCTCTTCGCGGCCCATACCTATGATGCGCAGCTGGTGCTGCAGAAGGTGGTCCCGGAAGCGCTGAAGAAAGCCAAACCCGGTACTCCCGCCTTCCGTGCCGCCTTGAAGGAAGCGCTGGAAACCTCCGGCCCGATCCAGATCTCGCAGGGCACGCTGAACTACTCGGCCAAGGATCACTTCGGCCTGGGTGACGATGCGCGCATCATGCTGACCATCCAGAACGGCAACTGGAAGGCGGTCAATCCGTAATCCGCCTGTCCTGTCCGCGCGGCGGCGCAAGGTCTCCAGCTTGCGCCGCCGTTTTCCAGCCTGACGTTTTCTGCACCACACCCGAAACATGGACTCCTCCATTGCCGCCATCCTGACCCTGGATGGCCTGACCAACGGCATCGTCTATGGCTTGATCGCCATTGCCCTGGTGCTGGTCTTCACGGTCACTCGTATCCTCTTCATCCCGCAGGGGGAATTCGTCGCCTATGGCGCACTCACCCTGGCCATGCTGCAACAAGGCCAACGCCCCGGTCCGCTGTGGCTGCTGCTGGTGCTGGCCGTGTGCGCGGCCGGCATGCAGGCCGCGCAGCTCTTGCGCGCAGGCCAGGCCGCGCTGTTGCCGCGCACCCTGCTGGGCACGCTGGGCGTGCCGCTGGCCATTGCCGCCCTCGTCTGGTGGGCCGCACCTCAACAGTTCGCACTGCCGGTGCAGGTGCTGCTGACCCTGCTGCTCATTACCGCGCTCGGACCGCTGATGTACCAGGTGGTCTATGAATCGATGGCCGATGCCAGCGTGCTGCAACTGCTGATCGTCTCGGTCGGCATCCACCTGGCCATGACCGGACTGGGGCTGGTGTTCTTCGGAGCCGAGGGCTTCCGCACCCCGGCCTTCTGGGATGAACGCTGGAACCTGGCCGCGCTCACCCTGAGTGCCCAGACCGTGGTGGTGGTGGTGGCCGCTGCCGCGCTGCTGGTGGCACTGTGGCTGTTCTCCGGGCGCACGCTGTATGGCAAGGCGCTGCGCGCCACGGCGGTCAATCGCCTGGGCGCACGGCTGATGGGAATCTCCACGACGCTGGCGGGCAAGTTGTCGTTTGCCGTCGCGGCGTTTATCGGTGCTCTGTCGGGCGTATTGATCGGCCCGATGAGCACCATTTTTTATGACTCGGGTTTCCTGATCGGTTTGAAGGGTTTCGTCGCCGCCACCATCGGTGCGCTGGCGAGCTTCCCGGCGGCCGCAGGAGGCGCGCTGCTGGTGGGCCTCCTGGAATCCTTCAGCTCCTTCTGGGCCAGTGACTTCAAGGAGGTGATCGTGTTCCTGGCGCTGTTGCCGATCCTGCTGTGGCGCTCGCTGGTCACACCCGCGCATGACGAGGACGAGGAATGATGATGAACAAACGACTCCCTCTCTACGCCCTGCTGGTCGTGCTGGCGCTGTTCCCGATCCTGCCCACGCCGCAGTTCTGGGTGATCCAGGCCAACTACATCGGCCTGTATGCGCTGGTGGCCATCGGCCTGGTGCTGCTGACCGGCATCGGCGGCATGACCTCGTTCGGGCAGGCGGCCTTCGTCGGCATGGGTGCCTACACCACCTCGTATCTGACCACCGTGCATGGCGTGTCCCCTTGGCTGACGCTGCCGATCGGCCTCTTCATCACGGGGGTCTCGGCCTATGTGCTGGGCCGCATCACGCTGCGCATGTCCGGCCACTACCTGCCGCTGGCCACCATTGCCTGGGGCATCAGCCTGTACTTCCTGTTCGGCAAGGTGGACTTCCTCGGCAAGTATGACGGCATCTCCGGCATCCCAGCGCTGCAACTGGCGGGGCTGGACCTGGCCAAGGAACGCCACCTGTATTACCTGATCTGGGCCATCGTGCTGGCCGCCGCATGGGTCTCGCTGAACCTGCTGGATTCGCGCGCGGGACGTGCCATCCGCGCCCTCAAGGGCGGACGTTCGATGGCCGAGGCCATGGGCGTGGATACGGGGCGCTACAAGATCCTCATCTTCGTCTTTGCCGCGCTCCTGGCCTCGGTGTCGGGATGGCTCTTTGCGCACATGCAGCGCACCGTCAATCCCTCGCCCTTCAGCCTGGCGATGGGCATCGAATATCTCTTCATCGTGGTGGTCGGCGGCATTGCCCATATCTGGGGTGCGCTGCTGGGCGCGGGCGTATTGAAACTGCTGTCGGACCAGTTGCAGGTGCTGCTGCCCGCACTGCTGGGCGATGGCGGCAGTTATGAAAGCATCGTCTTCGGCCTGATCCTGATCCTTTTGCTGAAATACGCACGCGGCGGCCTGTGGCCCTGGGTACGCGCGCTGTGGCTGCGTGCCTTCCCGGCCGTCCCGGCACCGCTGCGCGTGGCGACCGCCGCGCCGATGGACAAGCGCAACGGTCCGGCGCGTGGTGCACCGCTGCTGGAGGTGGACCAGATCAACAAGCGCTTCGGCGGGCTGGTGGCGGTCAATGACGTGTCCTTCAAGGTCAAGGCCGGTGAGATCGTCGGCCTGATCGGTCCCAATGGCGCGGGCAAATCCACCACCTTCAATCTGGTCACGGGCCTGCTGCATGCCAGCGGCGGACGCGTCAGCTTCAACGGCCGCGACATCGCCGGACTACCGGCGCGCGCCATCGCACGGCTGGGCATTGCCCGCACCTTCCAGCACGTGCGCCTGCTGCCGGGCATGACGGTGCTGGAGAACGTGGCCCTGGGTGCGCACATGCGCAGCCGGCAAAGCTTCCTCAGCAATACGGTCAATGCCATGCTGCATCTGGAACGCGCCGAAGAGCAGGCGCTGCTCGATGAAGCAGCGCGGGCCCTGCATCGGGTCGGCCTGCAGCACCTGATGCATGAGCAGGCCGGCAACCTGGCGCTGGGCCAGCAACGCATCCTGGAGATCGCGCGCGCCCTGTGCTGTGATCCGCTGCTGCTGTTGCTCGATGAACCGGCCGCAGGCCTGCGCCATCTGGAAAAGCAGGCGCTCTCCAAGGTGCTGCAGGAACTGCGCGCCGATGGCATGAGCATCCTGCTGGTGGAACATGACATGGAATTCGTCATGGAACTGACCGACCACATCGTGGTGATGGAATTCGGCACCAAGATTGCCGAAGGCACACCGCAAGAGATCCAGCGGCATCCCGCCGTGATCGAAGCCTACCTGGGTGGAATCGAATGAGTGAACTGGTCCTCGACGTCGCGCAACTGCGCGCAAGCTATGGCAAGGTGCAGGCGCTGCACGACATCAACCTGAAGCTGGAACGCGGCAGCATCGCCACCGTGATCGGCCCCAACGGCGCGGGCAAGTCCACGCTGCTCAACGCCATCATGGGTGTGCTGCCGGCGCAGGGTACGGTGCGTTATCAAGGCAAGCCGGTGGAACGCTGGAGCCTCGAACAACGCGTGATGGCGGGCATCGCCCTGGTACCGGAGCGGCGCGAACTGTTCTCTACCATGAGCGTGGAAGACAACCTGCTGCTGGGGGGATTTCGCCGTCTGCGCTTGCGGCAGGCACAGCCGCTGGATCAGCTGGCGACCGTCTTCGAGCTGTTCCCGCGCTTGAAGGAACGCCGCGCCCAGCAGGCCGGTACGCTCTCGGGCGGCGAGCGCCAGATGCTGGCCATCGGCCGCGCCATGATGGCCAAGCCGGAACTGCTGATGCTGGATGAACCCAGCCTTGGCCTGGCACCGCGCATCGTCAAGGAAATCCTGCATATCGTTTCCGAACTGCGCACGGCCGGTATCTCGGTGCTGCTGGTGGAACAGAATGCGCGCGCGGCCTTGCAGACGGCCGACTATGGCTATGTGCTGGAACTGGGCAAGGTCACCATGCAGGGCGAGTCCGCGAAACTGGCGGGAGATCCGCAGGTGATCCAGGCCTACCTGGGATTTGGCAAGAAGGCAGAAGCCGAGGTGGTGGCGGCTTCCTGAGGCTTGACGTTTTCTGCACCACGGTATGCATAAAAGACATGATGGCCATATCTGCTTGAATTGAACCGTTCGGACTGAGTAGGCCCGCAGGGCCGTATCGAAGACACACCGCTGCCCAAAGGGTGCCACGCCTTCGATACGCGGCGTTGCCGCTACTCAGTCCGAACGGGGATCTGATGTCTTTCAAAACAACGACGATACAGAGGAGACGAACATGAAAAAGATTTTCCTGCTGCTGGCCGCCCTGACGCTGTCCTTCCAGGTGCATGCGGCCAGTGACGCCGACAACACCACGCTGGTGCCGCCGCAACCGAAGCTGGCCTTCCTGGCGCGCTTCTCGGTGGATCTGGTGGCACCGATCTGGGAACTGGGGAAGACTTCCGACCTGGGCCGCCGCCGCATCATCCCGATCACCGGCGGCAGTTTCAAGGGACCGCTCATCAATGGCGAGATCCTCAACAACGGTGCCGACTGGCAGACCGTCACCGCCGATGGCCTGGCCATCATCGATACCCGCTACCTGCTCAAGCTCGATGACGGCGAGCTGGTCTACCTGCAAACCCGTGGCGTGCGCTACGGTCCGCCGGAGGTGATGGCCGAGGTCGCCAAGGGCAAGCCGGTCGATCCTTCGCGCTATACCTTCCGCCTGTTCATGAACTTCGAGACCTCCTCCAAGAAGTACGACTGGCTCAACCGCGCCATGGGGGTGGGCTACGCCATGCGCCTGGGCAATGCGGTGGTGTATGACGCCTACCTGCTCAATTGAGATGGACGGAGCCGATGACGATGCACTACACGCCCCCGTTGCGCGACTTCGCCTTTGTCCTGGATGAAGTGCTGCAGGCCCCGCAGGTCTTGCGCGCCTTGCCTGCGCACGCCGAGATCGATGGCGAACTGATGATGCAGGTGCTGGAAGAAGCCGGACGCTTTGCCGCTGACGTGGTCGCGCCCTTGAACGGTATCGGCGATCGCGAGGGTTGCCGTCTCGAAAATGGAACGGTCACAACGCCCCCCGGATTCGAGCGTGCCTATGCGCAATTCTGCGCGGGCGGCTGGCCGGCCCTGGCCTGTGCGCCCGAGCACGGCGGCCAGGGCTTGCCGCATGTGCTGGACTGCGCGCTCTATGAAATGCTGAGCGCGGCCAATCATGGCTGGACCATGTATCCCGGCTTGCTGCATGGGGCCTATGCCTGCCTGGCGGCGCATGGCTCACCTGAGCTGCAGGCGCGCTATCTGGAAAAGATCGCCAGCGGCCAATGGCTGGCCACCATGTGCCTGACGGAAGCGCAGGCCGGCAGCGACCTGGGGCAGTTGCGGACACGCGCGGTGCCGCAGGAGGACGGCAGCTATCGCCTCAGCGGCGACAAGATTTTCATCTCAGGGGGCGAACACGACCTGACGCCCAACATCGTGCACCTGGTACTGGCCCGATTGCCGGATGCGCTACCGGGCAGCAAGGGGCTGTCGCTGTTCCTGGCGCCGCGCGTGCTGGACGATGGCAGCCGCAATGGCGTGCACTGCACCGGCATCGAACACAAGATGGGCATTCATGGCAGCGCCACGTGCAGTCTGCATTTCGAGCAGGCGCAGGCGTGGCTGGTCGGTGAAGCGGGACGCGGACTGGCGGCGATGTTCGTGATGATGAATGCGGCGCGCCTGCATGTAGGCGCGCAGGGACTGGGGCTGGCCGAAGCCGCCTGGCAGCGCGCCAGAGCTTATGCGCGTGAACGTCGCCAGTCGCGCGCACCGGGCTCATCCGGCAACGACCTGATCGTGCGCCATCCTGCCGTGCAGAAGCTGTTGATGGAACAGCGCTGCCGCATCGAGGGGGCGCGGCTGCTGACTTGCTGGGCCGGGCTCTTGCTGGATCTGGCCGAGCATGATCCGGATGCGGCCCAGCGCCGCCGTCATCATGAACGGCTGGAATTCATCACGCCGGTCATCAAGGCCTTCCTGACCGACCAGGGATTTCAGTGCGCCAGCCGTGCGCTGCAGGTCTTTGGCGGGCATGGCTATGTGGTCGAGACCGGTATCGAACAATTCATGCGCGATGCCCGCATCACCATGATCTATGAGGGGACCAACGAGATCCAGGCGATCGATTTCCTGATGCGCAAGGTACTGGGCGATGAGGGGAAGCGGCTGGATGATTTCCTCACGCTGGTGCGCGCGGACATCGAGGACGGAACCCAGCTTGGCGATCAGGCGCGCTTGCTGGCGAACGCTGTGGATAAATTAAGTGGACTCGCCACGCGTATCGCCTCGGCGGCGGTGCAATCGCCCTCCCTGCCCTACTACGTGGCTGATGAAATGCTGCGCCTGACCGGCCATGTGGCGCTGGGCTGGATGTGGCTGCGCGCCGGCCGCCGGGCGCTCTCGGCCATGGCCTCTGACCCGGCCTGGTACGGCGGCAAGCGGGATGCCGCGTGCTATCATTTCGCCTTTGTGTTTGCGGAAGTCCACCAGTTGTCCAGCGTGATCGAAGGCTGCCTGGCGACCGGGCTGCCGCCCCTTCCTACCGACCTGGACCACCATGCTGCCCAAGAAGCCGGCTGATTTCGATTCCGACGACGATGCAGCGCCAAGCGCGCCGCTGGACCAGCAACTGCTGCTGAGCCTGGTCGGCTACAACTGCCGCCGTGCCTACATCACCATCATGCCCTTGTTCGAAAAGCGGATGGCGAAGTTCGAATTGCGGCCAGTGGATTTCACGGTGCTGAGCCTGTTGAAGGCCAATCCCAACATCAACCAGAAGCGCCTGTCCAAGGCGATCAACGTCTCCCCGCCCAACCTGGCGACCTTGCTGGACAAGCTGGAGCAGCGCGGCCTGGTAGTACGCCAGCGCAATCCGCAGGATCGCCGTTCACAGGTGCTGGCGCTCACGCCAGCGGGCATGCGCATGTGCACCAAGGCCGAACAGACCGCCATCGAGCTGGAGCTCAAGGCCACCGAGATGCTTTCGGACGGCGAACGCGCTCAGCTCATCGGCTTGTTGCAGAAGATGTTCCTGCCGCAGTAAGCGGCATTTCTGATTCCATTCTCAACGCAGGAAAACCAGCTCGGCGTAGCTGGGGTTGGCGTGTGCGCGCTGGTATTGCTTGAGGTCTTCGATGACCTGGGCGCGGGTCAGTCCTTGCTGTTGCTGCTGATCGGCAGCGGCGGTCCGCGTTGCTTGCGCCGGAATGCTGATGGTCGAGGCGGGCTCGGCCTTGGCCGGTTCGGCGGCATAGGCTGCCTGCGCTGCGATGCCGGCCACGGCCAGCGTGGCGGCCAGGACGAGTTGGCGTGTGAAGATCTTGTTCATGTTCTGCTCCCTGGAATGCAAGCGGATGCTGCACGATGCGTATCGCTTATGAATGCTTCATTCCCATGCAGACATTCTATTGTTTCCTTTCCGCTGGAAAAACCGGTGATCCGGCAATGCTCTGTTGCGGCCGTTGAAAGAATGCCTTCAGGCATCTTGTCGATATGCCAGCACTGGTGTGACAAATGATGAGTTGCACGGTTTTTACCCTCCTCCATCGGGCTTTCCCCGCGACCAGCAGCCATCAGAATCACTAAATCATATAAATAATTTCCAGGGGACAGGCATGAAAATCGGCACCCGTCTTGGCGGCTCCTTCCTGCTGGTCACGTTGCTGGCTTGCGTACTCATTACGGCGTCTCTGCTCACGCTGACGCGGATCGGCCAGCATTGGGGTGATTTTTCCGGCACGGTGGCGACCAAGCAGGACTACGCCACCCAGGGCTACATCAAGCTGGGCGAGGGCGTACAGAACTTCAAGAACTACGTGGTGCGCGGCAAGGACTATGACAAGCATTTCCTGGCCGACATGGATGCCATCGCCCGCCTCATGAGCGAGTACCGCAAGCTGGGTGTGGACAACCCCAAGGAAGAAGAGCTGCTGCAGAAGATCAGCACGGGCGAACGCAATTACCGCGACGCCGTTGCCAAGGCGCAGGGGATGAAGGCGGCCGGAGCCTCGGTCAGTGAGATCGATGCTTCCATCAGTGGCGCAGACAAGGTTCTGGGGGCAGGATTTGCGGGCCTGCTGGCGATTGCGCGCGAGAATGCCAATGGCACTGGCCAGGAAATCTCCAGCGCCATCCGCAACGGCGAAGTGGTCGAACTGGGCGTAGGCGCGGTGGTGGTGCTGCTGGCCGCGCTGCTGGCGCTGCTTGCCACCCGCTCCATTACGCGCCCCATCGCCGAAGCGGTCACCATCGCCAAGACGGTGGCGGCAGGCGACCTGGGCAGCCGTATCGAGGTCAGGCGCAAGGATGAGACCGGTGAACTGCTGCAGGCCTTGAAGGAAATGAACAGCAGCCTGCAGCGCGTGGTCGGCGGCGTGCGCACCGGCAGCGACACCATCGTGACGGCCTCGACCCAGATCGCTGGCGGCAATCTCGACTTGTCGGCGCGCACGGAGCAACAGGCCAGTTCGCTGGAAGAGACGGCGGCGGCGATGGAACAGATCACCTCCACCGTGCGCCGCAATGCCGATCATGCGCGCCAGGCCAATGCGATGGCGGGTTCAGTGTCGGCAGTGGCTTCGCGCAGCGGGCTGGTGGTATCGGACGTGGTGAGCACCATGGAAGAGATCCAGGCCTCGGCGCGCGAGATTGCGGACATCATCAGCGTGATCGACGGCATCGCCTTCCAGACCAATATCCTCGCGCTCAATGCGGCGGTGGAAGCGGCGCGTGCCGGCGAGCAGGGGCGCGGCTTTGCGGTGGTAGCGTCGGAAGTACGCAGCCTGGCCCAGCGCGCGGCGACGGCGGCCAAGGAAATCAAGACCCTCATCGGAACCTCTGTGGAGAAGGTAGAAGCCGGTAGCCAGCTGGTCAGGAATGCCGGCGCGACCATCGAGGAACTGGTGGTGAGCGTGCGCAGCGTGACGCAGATCATGAGCGAGATCTCGGCCGCCAGCGGCGAACAGGAAGCCGGGATCGAACAGGTCAACCAGGCGATTGCGCAGATGGATACGGTGACGCAGCAGAATGCGGCGCTGGTGGAAGAAGCAGCGGCCGCCACCGAGGCGCTCAAGGAGCAGGCGCGCAGGCTGGCGGAGTCGGTGAGTGTGTTTCGGCTGGGGGTGGGGAGGATGGCTTGAAAGGGGAAAGATGCGGCGTGCAACTATCGATGGTGACCTGGCACGGGTTCGCTTTCAGGCGCTTGAAGGCAATCGATCCGACCTCCGCGCTGCTCAATCCACGATGCTGTGCCACATCGCACCCAGCTCCTCATACTTCTTCATGACGTGGCGCTGGGCGGCGTCATAGATACGCTGTGCCTCGTCGGCTTCGCGCTTGATCTCGGCCATGGTTTTCTTTTTCAATGCACTGGCCTGGTCTCTTGCCGCCTCGGCAGCAGCCTGCAATTTCTTCCTGGCCGCTTCAGCCTGTTCCTGGATCTCCCGCTTGGCCGCCAGTGCCTTGTCCTCAACTTCGCGTTTGGCGCGCACGGCCGCATCCTCGACGGCATGGTAACCGCTGACGATGCGATCGCGGGCGCGATCATAGGTACGCACCGTGTAATCCTTGATGTCACGCGCGTCTTCAGCCATGTCCGCAGCACGCTCCCCCACCTTGCGCTCGACCAGTTCCCCGATCTTGCGCGTGGCTGAGTCGCCCTCGCCCTGCAGAAACACCTGACGGAAGCGGGCATAGCCACCGGTGATGAAAATCGGTTCGTGCTTGCCCGCCACCCGGAAGCCGGCGCGGGAATCATGGATATAGTCATCGAAGAGCGTTACCGACGCGGCCGGCGGCACCGGGCCTGCGCACATGATGTCGTAGAATTTTTTCTCTTCCGCAGTCAGGCGCTCCTTGGCCGCATCCGTCAGGACGCCCGCCAGCGGCGAGACACGGCGCACATACTTCCGGGCCATCTGCCCCATGCGCTGATCCAGATCCAGATTGCCACGCTCACGCCAGTCACGGATCATTTTCCCGAGTTCGACATCGGCCTCCAGCAGATCCTTCTTGTCGGAGGTCCCGGCATCCCGATAGAAGCGCTTGCTCAACAGCAAGCCGCCCTTCCCCTCATGCAGAGATCCTCTCCACCGAAGATACTGACGGGTATGGGCCTGCGTAAATTCGCGAATGCTGCCGGCCTTGATGCCGTTACCTGCCAGCCAGTCGTTGTAGGCCTTGACCAAACGCGCGTCAGTGGCAAAACCCTTGGCGCTGGCAGAATCTTTCGCCAGCTCGGCCAAGGTCAGGAGCGGTACACCGCCCTTGAGTGCGGCAAAGTGCATGTCAATAAGGGGAATCTGCGAAAGCTGCGGTGACAAGCCCCAGTCAGGCATGGATTTGCCCTGCTCCCCCGGCAGATAGCCGCCACCCACGTCAGAGTGCATGCCGGGATAGCCGACATTCTTCCACCCTGTGGAGGACTCCAGCGGAAAACTGGCGCGTTGTTCGTGCAGCGCCACGAAATGCGCGCACTCTTCAACCGCCGGCAGAATGGATTGCGTATTGTGCGCCCAAGCCATGTGGCCGAAGGTGATCGGCGTTACATCTCCGATGCCGACCGAGGCGACCGTATCGAAGATACCGAGGAAACCGATGCGAATTGGCACACCGGCGATTTCGAAGGCGCCGCCGGAAGGTGTGAAGAGTTCGTGTAGCCAATGCGTGAACGCACGAGCCTCAGCAGCTCCTCGGGAAAAACCGAATACCGAAACGTTGATCTGCACGATCTTGCGCTGGCTGGATTTGACAGCGGCCGTCAGCTTGTCGATGAACTGTTTGTAGATGTCGGCGCGGCGCATCTGCTCCGGTGCGTTCAGCAGATAGCCGGGGACATTCCACTGTCCGACTTTCATGTCCGCCGTCGCTGCATAGGCGTTACCTCCCGCCAGCATGGAAGAACTCATGAAGTTGACGAGTTGGCGTCGTTGCACAAGGTCACCAAAAAGACCCGTTCCTGTCAGATATGTGTAGACGGCATCGAGCAGAAAGGTGATGCCCCAATTGATGCGATCCGCTCCCATGAAGCCAAACGCATTTCCGCCGATGTCGGTTCCCAATTTGCTGTTGTCGCCAATCTCTGCAAAGGGTGTTCCCACACCCTGCATGTAAGATTTGAAGAATCCATTTTTGGGCTCATCGAGATAGGCATCGTACAGTCGCGCGACATTGCTGTGCTTGTTCCGCTGCCGCTGTGTCGCCGTCTGTTTTTCCTCTACCCACTTGTCATTGTTGCCGGTTCCGTCAAAGAACATACCGACGAAGACCTGTCCTTTGCATTCAGTACTTCCTCGGGAACGCAGGCAAGCCAGAGCCTTGGCGCGCTGGCTTGCCTCCCTGGCAGAAAATTTTCGACGCCCATCGCTCGGTACCGCACGGCCCGTGTAAAGCATACTCATGCTCAGACTCCCGCAACTAGTTTGATCCTGGCTTCAATTCAGCCTCCGGCCCTTTCAACGGGTAGTCAGGGTGCCAGAGCGCAAGGTTCGTAGCGAATACTTTCACCTGCCCGTCCCGCAAGAAATGCACCGAGAAATGGCCCGCCTGTTCCGATGCATATTGCGGCACCGGCACTGACCAGGAACGTTCAACCGGCTGCCCCGCACCATTCACGGTGCGGACATTGACGTTCGCCATCAGTCCCGCACGCCAATTCTTCGGGACGCTGATACAGCAGATATAGCCTCCTCCCCCCTGTCCGGCTGCGATGTAGCCACCCGCGGTGCGTTTTCCCGGTATGACGGTGACATCGAAGTCCGATATGCCAAAAACAGTATGGTTATAGCCGACCAGCTCCATCCCCAGCTCGGGCTCTTCCTTCGCCTCACATCCGCCCAACATGATGAGCAGAGACAGCAGCAACATGTGGAGCAGGGACTTTCCGGCCATCTTGGTGATGTATTCCATGGATATATTTCAAAGTAACGACAAGTCTATCGGACGATGCGAGGCTCCACGCTCTGGCAGCGTTCCTCGAAGGGCTAACGGCTGCCGCCATTGACCGCGTTTTCCCACAACGGCTGCCCGCTATCGTACACACGTTGCGGAAGCCCGATGAGAGCATCGCTGAATGCATCCGAGGAAGCCGGCGGATGCGCCATCACCTGCTTGAACTCGGGCTGTTCGAGACCCTTGCCCGAGGTGTACAAGGCCAGCAGCACGTAGGCGGTCTGGCGATCGATATCCTTCAGACCTGCAGAAACCGCCCGCTTCTGGTATTGCGCGACGAAGCGTTCCAGTTTTTTCGGTTCCACCAATGCCGTTTCATCGGGAATGACGAACTTCAGATGGGCCACCAGGGCCTTCAGATCGTCATTGGTCTGGGCATGTGCGCGCGGGCAGGACATGGCGAGCAGGAACACCATTCCCAGTACCAGTGCCCACTGCGGAAAAAAAATCTTCTTCTGCCAGCGCTCATGCAACATGCTCATTCTCCCAAAGAGGTGGCCCCGCTTCCCAGACTTCCTCGGGCATGGCCTGCAAGGCATCAAAATAGCCTGCCAGGGAATCAGGCGGATTCTGCATCAAAGCCTTCACGGCCGGATGCTCAACGCCGGCGCCGCTGGTGTAGAGCGCCAGCAATACGTACTGCGTCTGCCGATCGATATCATCCACGCCAGCTTCGCGCGCACGCTGCTGATAGGCGGCGACGAATTCCACCAGCGTGCGCGGCGGCAATGCATTCGTCTCATCAGGGATCACGAAGCGCAAATGCGTGAGCAGGGCATCGAGATCTCCGGCATCCACCAGCAGCCCGAACTGACGGTCATCCAGCGTCACCAGCGGTGCGTCCAACGGCAAAGCCTGGCTGGGCGGCTGCACCTGTTCGCTCTGATAGAGCGTCCGGGCTTCGCCGAAACGGTCCACGAAAGCCAGGCTGAGCATGCCGCCGGTGAAGAGCGCCAGTTGATCCTTGGTCAACGCCTGCATCCAGATCGGCAGGATACGCGTGTCATACCAGCGCATCATCATGGCCTGTCCATCGCTCAGGCCCGCGTGATGGAAGTTGCGCAGATGCGCTGCAAAGTCATGCAGGCCAAGCGTACTTTCATACCAGCTCAGGCAGGGTGCGGCAAAGCCCAGCTGCGAAACCCAGCGCACAAGCACAAGCGCGCGCTGCTCATCCAGTCCGGAGAGGGGAAGCAGCAGAGGCGCAATCTCAGGCAGGGCTTCTTCGCGCTTGCCCTCGAACAGCGAGGCATAAGGGACGTGCATGGACTGCAGCTTGAGATGACTAGCCTCGGCCTGCGCCGTATCGAGCAGAAGGAAGGCATGGTGGCCGCGTTCACGACATGCCTGCGCCCAATGCAACAGCGCCAGCGGATCATCATGCACATCACTCATGGCATCAGTCCCTAGTTCGGGACAACAAGCGCATTGCCCTGCAACCGCCGTACCGCTGCGGCATTCATGTCGTCGCTCTTCCTGGTCTCCTCTTCCTTCTTGGCATCGGTCTTGCCGAAGGTATCGATGGCGCGCGTCTGGAAATACAAGGTGGCAGAGAGAACATGGTCGTGCCAGCTGGTGAGCATGGTGTCATGGACCAGCAGATCGAACAGGGCCATCACTTTGTCCGGTAGCGGGTTCTTGCCATTGGTGGCATTGATCCAGGCATCGGCCAGCGTGAGCTCGCCGGGCGACATCAACGGACGTGCCGGCTTGTAGGTCGGTTTCTGGCCCGATGTGTCCATGAACACGGCCGGATGCTCGTCAACGTACTTCTGCCATATCATCTTGCGCTTGGGTTCGTCATCCTGCTGCTTCTGATAGCGGGCCCGCTGCGCAATGACCTCCTGCGCTTCCTTGTCCAGACGCTCCCAGACGCTGACAAAGGGGCGATGCACTTCCAGGACGGTGTTTGGCATGTTGCGGGTTTCATCATCCTGCGCCGCGAATAACTCGGCCATCGCCCGGCCATAGCCTTCGCGGTCGGTCGATGCCGTGCGGCGCGCCTCTGCGAAGGCCTTCTCCGCACGCTCACGCCGCTGGCGCCGTTGATCCTGGGCGGCGCGCACCGCATCGGCATGCGTAGTGACGGATTCGCGAAATTCCTTTGACTGGTAGCGTACCGCCAGCCAGGAAATAAAGACGCTCATGTGCTTGAGAAAATCCAGGCCTGGCGCGCGCGGGACGACGGCGCGATAGGCGTTGACCAGTTCCATCATGCGGTAGCTGGATTGGTCGTCGACGATGGGATCTGCGAGTGAAAAACGATTGTAGGTCGCCAACTTGTAGGCATTCAGGTCTTCCATGCGATCCATCATGACACCTGAAATCAATGCCTCATGAAGCATGTCACGCAACGGCACCCGTTGAAGCTCTCCACGGAAATTGAGCATACCATCCGGTGCTCCTCCGGTGACGTCCTCACTCGTTCCTGGATAAAGATATTGCTCGCCCCGCGTTTTCTCCAGGCTATCGAGACGCTGATAGAAACGCAATTCGTGAGCGGCAGCAAAATGCACGCACCGCTGTACGGCAGGCGGTATTGCCAAGGAGCGATCACCGTAGTTCTGCTTGATGCTGCCCGCCAGGGGCAACAAACCAACGATCTTGTTTTCCTCCATGATCGAAGCAACACTATCCAGCAATCCCAAGAACTTGATCTCGATAGGATTACCTTCAATGGCGAGGTCCTGTTCGTTGGCACGCTTGTAGAGCCGAGCCAGTTCATTCACGAAGGCGCGTGCGATGACGCATCCGCGGTCTGCACCGAAGACGCTTACCTGGATCCGCTGAACTTTGGGTATTTTTCCCTTGGCGTCTGCATAGGCCGCCTTGAACTGCTCCAAGGCGGCACTGAGCCTCACATCCACGCCCGTTCCGAAGAGGCTGGCGCTGGCCGCGCTGTCACGTACCATGGGAATGGAATCCGCGACTACGTCAGCCATCACCACCTTGACAGCAGTCCAACCGGCCTTCAGTGGGTTCTTTTTCAGGTCGTACATCACACTTCGCAGCGATGCCCTGCCGCGCATGACCCAGCGATCACTGCTGGCCATGGTCAACATGCGCCGTACATTGCCAGGAAAGGCCTTGGTTTCCTTGATCACATCCTTGTATGCCTTGACCACCGGACGAAAAGACATTTCGGTCAAGGCGTCTTTCAATACCTTGCCGCCCAGCTTCACAGGATCAGTAACTCCTGTTACGGTCTTGACCGATTTTTCTACGCGATCGTAGCCGGTGATCTTGCTCGCCGCAGACAGGGCGACTCCACCCGCATTCTTCGCAATCTTGGTAGCTGCCCGTACGATATCGCGGTTGGCAGCATCTTCATTGAGTTTGGTGCCCAGACCAGAATAGTAAAATCGGTACCAAAATTGATTGGGCAGTGAATCCTTTCTTCGATCTTTATTCTCTCGGTGCGCTTCCCAGAGACGGCAGATATTCGAGTACCTGGATGTATCAGGATCATCGATATCTCGGTGGCGACCAAACCCGTCGAAGAAAAATCCCATGTGAATATCTGCCTGGCAGGTCAGAGCTTCTGCTCGCTTCTGAGCACTGGCTGCTGCTGCCATAGCGGAGATCACCTTGGGTGGAGTCTTATCTACAGAATCACTATCATCTTTTCCCGGACCATTCTGTAGCTTAGCCATGCTACTTCTCCTCAATTTCTGATGATGGAATCTTGCGAATCTCCGAAATCACAGAGGTCGGCAAATTGTTCATCGCCACCGCAAATTCACCTCGCTTTCCTTGCGTATCTTTTAAAATTTTCTTCACGAGCGGATGCTGATCAAAATTCTTATTCACCAGCAAGGTGAAGTACACATACTGCTCCAGATCAGCGTCATCGATCAGCCGATACTTGATCCAACCCTGCCCCGCAATACGCGCAGTTCTCCGGAATACCTCAAAGAAGTCGAGTTGACCATCTGGATTCATCTGCTTTCCATACTTCGTCACCAACCTGTGGTCGATCGCGCCATAGTTGAAGCGAGATCCACCTAGATCGGTCCGAAATTCAGGTTCAATATGACCATCAGGATAGAAATGCAAACCAAGAATTCGTGTCCCGGCCCCGCCTTCCAACTTCGTCGGAGGAATATGTATCTTCACGCTTGCGTGGATGTAATCAATGTTCCTGGTCGCTTTTTTACGTTCCAAGTCAAGATCGTAGTACATCAATTCCACCGTGAACTCCGTACCCTTCAACTCGTAGCAGCAAGTCAAGCTCCCCTCACCAGACCCTGGTGGTAGATCACCACCTCCGGAACCCTTGTTTCCGTATTCATCTTTGATCACAAAGCGGTCAAGGTTATAGGGCATGTAATTAAAGGCTTCCAGGCTCAAGCCACTGTAGGTCGGTTCAGAAGAAAAACCATCACATCCCCCCAGCGCCAATATCATCGCAAATGCACTGAGCAATTTGCCGCCAATTCTTTTCATCCGCGCTCCTGTTATCTCAACTTCCCGCCCACGTCGTTTCTTGCATTCGAGATTTCCGCTATGGACTCTTGCGTATCTCGGCCATGTCCGACGCGCTCAAATTCTTCGTCGCCGTCGCAAAAGCGCCTGGCTTTCCCTGTGTCTCTTGCAGGATTTTCTTCACCTGCGGATGTTCATCAAAGTTCTTGTTTACCAGCAGAGTGAAATACACATACTGCTCCAGGTCTGCGTCATCTATCAGGCGATACTTGATCCAGCCCTGTCCCGCCAATCTTGCGGTGCGTCTAAATACTTCAGCGGAGTTAAGCCTTTCGGCCGGATTAATCTGCGGTCCGTATTTGGTCACGATTTGATAGGTGATAGCGCCATAATTAAAACGCGAACCTCCGAGATCCGACCGAAACTCTGGTTCAATATGACCATCGGGATAAAAATGCAACCCCAGAATCCTGGTGCCAGAACCACTTGGCATCTTCGTCGGCGGAATACTTAACTTGGTAGTCGTCTTAATTTTTTTGATCGGCGCATAGAGATTACGTGAAGCGATGTCTGCATCATAGGCTTCCCATTCCACTTCGAACTCAGTCCCCTTTAATTCATGGCAGCAGGACAAGCTCCCTTCTCCCGAACCAGGTGGCAAATCTCCACCACCTGAACCTTTGTTTCCATATTTATCCTTGATCACAAAGCGGTCCAGGTTATAGGGCGTATAGTTGAACGCCTCAAGACTCAAGCCACTATAGGTCGGTTCGGAAGAGAATCGATCACATCCCGCCAGCACTACCAGCATCGCACCAACAGCAATTTTCATTATTGCTACGCTCATGCAGCCGCATCCTGTCTGCCGACAAGCCCTTCCTTCTCCCACAGGGGAAGATCGCCCGCATAGATCTCATCGGGAAGCTCCTGAATCGCCGCAGCGAAGGCCTTGAAACCGACAGGCGGAGCTTGCAGCAAGGAGGCGAAGACAGGGTGCAGCCAGGCGGCACCCGAGGTGTACAAGGCCGGCAAGAGACACAGAAGCTGACGCTCGGTATCGTCTATCCCCGCAGCACAGAGCTGGTCGACATGCGCCTGCAAGAACGCAGCCAACCGTCCGCGCGCTACACGCGCGAGCTCCGGGGCAATCAGCAACTGCAGACGATTGATCAGGATATCAACCTGGGAGGCATGCATCAGCTGCGCCAACTGCCGGTCATCGAGTTGCACCAATGATCTGCCCAATGCAGGCTCGGACAGGGGCGCAATATGCTCTGCCTGGCGGTCCTGAAAAAACGTCTGCACACGCGCCGTTCGGTCCAGGCAGGACAGGCTGACCAGCGGTGCGCAGAACTGCGCATGTTGCTGCGGCGTCAGGCAGCCCAGCCATTGCGGAAGAATGCGGGTATCGTACCAACGCAACAGCATGGTTTGTCCCTCACTCAGATCCACCGTATGGAACAGCCGCAGATGGGCTGCCAGCGCATCAAGCGGCAACGGTGATGCCATCCAGGACAGGCAAGGATGCTCAAGCCCGATCGACCATAGCCATTCACACAGACGCTGCAAACTACTGCCCTGCGCGCTGTCCAGATCGATCAGCAAGGGGGCGATCTCGGGCAGGACGGCTTCCTGTCGCCCCTCAAACAATGAGGCAAAACGCTGGCCCTGCAAGGGCCGCTGTCGGAACGCGCCTTCCACCGGTGCACTGTCGAGCAGAGCAAAGCGGTGAAGCCGAGCCTGCACAGGCGCTCTGCACCAGTCCAGCAGAGGCTGATAGGGGCTATCGGTCATACCAGTACTCCCGGCGCACCCTGCTTCATCGCGGCCAGAATGCATTCCTTGCAAACGCTGTTGGGCAAGGCAGGCATCGGGACCTCTTGCCGCACCGGGCCTTGGAACAGCTTCTGCGCAGCGTGGATGGTGAGCTTCCCCGGACACTGCACCGTGATGTTGCCGCCCTCGATGGTGATGTTGGCCCCACCCGCCGTAGACAGGGTAATCTTCTTGGCCGCCGCCCAATCCACACTGGCATTGGCACTCACCACGCTCACCTGATCACGCGCCTGCACCGCCAGCGTATCGGCTTGTGCCTGCACATCAATATTCTTTTGCGCGGCAATCATCTGCAAACCCGTTCCACCCTCGCCCGCCGCAACGGCACCGGCCAGCACGCCCAAGGCCTGCCCGCTGCGCATGCGCAACTGGTTGCCGCTCACGTGCTGGCTATCGTGGCCGGACATCAGGCTCACCGTCTCGCCATTGGCCAGTTGCAGATGCTGGCCCGCGACCACGCCCATGCCTTCCTTCGCGGCGATGCCGATCAGCGCCGAGGTGCTCTGGGGGACCTTGCCCTCGCCCGTCTGCGTGTTGACGGCCGCCACATCCTCGCCGCTCTTGTCTGGCGCGACATCGACCATGCCGGCGGCCGCCGTGCGAATGGCTTCGAGGGGCGCGGCGCTGTCATTGATGACGCTGGCATTGGCCTGCGCCGGGCCGACATGGCTGGCCATGGCGACGGTTTTGTGGGTCACCGCCGCCTGGTTGAAAGTCTTGCCCAACAACGTGGCCTGCTTCAGCAGGGCCATGCCGCCGGTGTTGTCGCCCGCCGGATCGCGGCTGGCCGCAGCATGTTCGATCCGGTAGCTGGAAAACAGGATGCCGCTGCCCGCACGTAGTGCGCCATACGCATCGGTGCGCAGTTCCGCCCCCGTACCACGGAAGCTGCCGCGATAGTTGTCCGCCGCGTGGATCAGGTGCCCGAGATTGAGTTCGGAGGCCGCCTGCGAGGTCTTGAGCTGAATGCGACCCTGGGCATCGGTATCGTCGAACAGCAACTGGTTGTAGCCGGCCCCGCCAAATTCTTTGGAACGGATGCCCCATTGCGCAGCGGCATTGCGATGGCCTTCGCCATCCTGACTGCCGCCGTGCCAGGTCGGCGCATTGCCGCCGGCCAGATTGCCCTGGCCACTGGGAGAAAGATCACTGGCACTGGTGAAGACCTTGTTGCGCTCCTGCTCGCCACCCTGCGCGGCTTCGCCTCCGGGCGTGGGTGCGGCAGAACCTTCACCCTGGCCGTTGTAGAGCGCGCCCAGAATGACCGGCCGATCGATGTCGTCTTCCAGAAACTGCACCAGCACCTCCTGTCCGATCCGCGGAAGGAACTGCATCCCATTGCCGCCACCGGCAGAGCGCTGTGCCACGCGCACCCAGCAGGTCGCGGCGGCATCGTTGTTGCGGCCCTGCCAGTGGAAACGGATGCGGACCCGGCCCAGGCGGTCGCAATGGATTTCATCGGCACCGTTGGCGGTGCTCTCGCCGTTGGGTCCGACCACGATGGCACTCTGGCTGCCTCGCGCGGTGGCGCCCGCGTGACGATACAGGCCGGTGCCATCCGCCAGCACCGGACGCCACACCACATCGGCACGGATCGCCTCAAAGGCATTGGCATAGCCGAGCTTGCGGGCCTGAGCGATCACGGCATCGAGATCGGCGCGATCACTCACGGCCAATGAATCAGGATGCAAACTGCCCTGGACGGTTTGTTGCAGGGACTGGCAAGCTGCGAGGCATTCTTCCAGCAGCGGCGGCAGCGGGCCGAACAATTCGGCCAGCCCTTCCTGTGCATCCTTGGGTAAATTATTTACGCCTGCACTCACCACCGACAATACGGCGTATTCAGGTGCTTTGCCGGCCGCGGCAGACAAGCCCAGCGGCCCCTGCGTCAGCGTGAAGCGGGTGCCCGGACGTAGCGTGCGCACCGTGCTGCGTGCCTGCCACAGTTTGTTGCGGGCCTCGCTGGCTTCCAGGTGCAACTGGGCGTAGCGATCCGCTTCCGCGGCATTGCGATAGGCATACAGACCAGGGCTGTCATAGCTCTCCAGGCGCGGCGCATCCTGGTGGCCGAACGCATGGCGGGTCGGCATGCTGGTGGCGACCGCCTGCTTGCTCTTGTCATCGTAGGAGAGCAAGGTGAAGGACGCCGGTTGCAAGGCGCGGCGCGCAGCCAGTGCCTGGATGCTGTCCTGCTCCTCGCGTGCGCCGCCGGCGTGGAAACGGATACCCTGCCCGCCAAGGCCGGCAGCACTGCTGGCGTCTTCAGGGAAAGCAGTATTGCGTGACGAATCCGCAAACAGCACCAGACGATGGCCGGCGCTGGCCTCGCCGGATTCTTCGACACGCCAAGACAACCCCTCGGCCGCCAGCACGCGGCTCACGAAGTCGAGATCGCTCTCACGGTACTGCACCGTGTAGCTGCGCGGTGGCAGGTCCTGCAGGAAGGGCATCACGTCGTCCGACCAATGCCAGTCGGCATGCGGGGTATAAGCAGCGAAGACATCCTCGATGATCTCGACAACGCTCTTGTCCTGCCACACGCGGCTGTTGCGCGATTGGCTGAGAAGCCAGATCCACGGCACCAGCCGCAGCCGGTATCGGGCAAAACCGCCCTCACTGCCGAGCTTGGCGGCTTCGTTCACCAGCCCCGAGAAACTGGCGCTGGAGCCATCCGAGAGGCTCACCTGCAAGCTGGCGCGCTGGCCGACCAGAGTGTTGAGCGACAGTCCGGCATTCAGGCTCAGGGCGATCACCTCGCGCACCCCGACGGCGTGCAAGCCTTCCGAGGCGGCGAAGGCCTCCACCAGCAGGTCGCCGGCAGCGACGCCCTCTCCCAGGGAGAGGCGGTAGAGACGGGTCGCGCTGGTGAATTGCACCAGCTGGTTCAGCAGCTCAGACATCGGTCACCGGTTGGTCAGAATAAGGAACACGTTTCAGATCGGGAGGGGCCACACTGCGCAACGCAAGCTGAGCCCGGTTCAGTTATCGGCCTGCGGCACCTTGCAGGCGGGATCGCTATCCCAACGGCCCGAGCAGATGCGCCAGCGGCAGAATTCACCTTCCACGAAGCCCAGCGCATGGCAGCGCTGCAGCAGCGCGGCGGTGCTTTCGCCATTCTTGCGTTCCACCACATCGACGTTGCGGGCTTCCTTGGACTTGGTGTTGTTGGCGTGCGCCTGGGCCGACTTCTGCTGACTGCCATCTGCATTGGTGCCATTGCCAGCGTTGGCAGCAGTGCCGCCATTGTTGCTGCCATTGGCGTTGCGCTTCTTCTCGACCTCGCCGGAGCGGGCGACCAGCGCCTTGATCAGATCGACATCACTGTCGTTGCGGTTCTCTGCCTTGGCCGGCTTCTTCTTTTTGTCCTCGTGCTGGGCGGCTGGCTTGGCGGGCTTGTCGGATTTCTCGGGCTTGGCTTCCAGCGCGTTCTTCAGCGTCGCCGGCGGTGGCTTGACGCCGTCCTCCAGGGCCGAAGTCAACTGGTCCGGTCCGCGCGCTGCCGTTGCGGAAGATGACGGCGCATCGGGCGCGGGAGCGTTGGTGTCATTGATGACCGCGGTATCGGCAGGTGCCGCGGCCGGTGCGGCGGCGGCACCGGTGGCGGGCTCCGCAACGGCACCCGGTGCCGGTGTGGTGGTCGGCGCGGCAGAAGCCAGAGGCGGCACCGGCGGTGCCGCCGCAGCCTGCACGGGGGTGCTCGCGGCGTCATGGCTGTTCATGCGCAGGGCCGCCAGTGTGACGCCACCTGCCAGCAGCAACAGCAGCAGCACGATCAACAGCACACGGCGCGGCTTGCGTGCTTCCCCGCTGGTGCTGCTGCGGGCTTTGGTCTTTCCATCCGAAATCGAATTGAGTATGCGAACTTCATCCGCAGACGAAGTGTCGGATGCAGGCATCAAGCTCGGTCTTCTGGATGCAGGTTTCTCTTGGTTCGGAGGCTGCAAGGCCGTACTCCTGTGTTGTGCAACTTGAAACAAGTTGTTTGATTTTTATTAATTTTCCGTTTCCTGCCAGTCGCTCTCGGTCTCGCTGACGCGCCGGCTCAATTCCAGAAACGTGTCGGCGTCCGCACCGCAGTGCCACCCAGCGCCGGCCAGAATAAAAAGGGGATTCGTCGTGCTGTTCCTTCTCATCGCCGCCTATCTGCTGGTCACCGGCTTCGCCATGTGGCTGCTGCTGTTTCCATCCGGCAGAGTGCTGACATTACGCTTCCTGCACGCCCGGCTTGCCGGCCTGCGATCCCGCTGGGAACGCTGGAACAGAAGAGGCGATGAGGTGATTGCAGGGACCACATCCAGCGTCCGGAGTTCCCTGACAGCGAGTGTCGACTACGTGCGCAATAATTACGTAATTGTGTCAACGATTGCTGTCTTGCTGATTGGTCCAGCCATCGTTGCATTTCTATTAAGCGGCAAATCGATGCTGCAGGGTTTTGACGACACCCAGCGCGTAACCAATTCTCAAATCGCGGAACTTTTAAAAGGTGAGCAACTCGTACCACCGCCGCCCTTGCCGCCGGACATGTTTACCACTGCTGAGGTGATCCAGGTCCGTCCGATGCTGGTCAACGCCAGCCGCAACTGGCAACTGCTCAATCCTGAATACGCCCAACGCCTGCTCCTGGTCTTCAAGATCATGAAGGAAAAGCATGGTTACGAGATGGCGCTCATCGAGGGTTATCGCAGTCCGGAGCGCCAGAACATGCTGGCGGGGATGGGCAGCAACGTCACCAATGCAGCCGCGTTCCAGAGTTATCACCAGTACGGCCTGGCCGGCGACTGCGCCTTTGTGCGCAATGGCAAGCTGGTGATCAGCGAAAAGGATCCATGGGCCATGGAAGGCTATCGCCTCTATGGCGAGGTCGCCGAGTCGGTGGGTCTGACCTGGGGCGGCCGCTGGAAGCTGATGGATTTCGGCCACACCGAATACCGCATGCCGGGCGTGATGAAGAAATAGAGCTGGACGCGGCCCTGTGCGTCGCCGTCCGACGAAAGACAGATCGTAGAAATACAAGGGGATACACCATGAGCAAGCCGATCATCGTCCTTGGAGACAAGACCTCGCACGGTGGCAGCGTCATCGAAGGTTCCGGCCAGACCCTGGTCGGCAACAAGCTGGTGGCGCGCATCGGCGACAAGGTCAGTTGTCCCCGCCATGGCACCACCACCATCGTCAGCGGCGATCCCACCATGGTGGTGGATGGCGCACCGGTGGCGCGCGACGGCGACAAGACCGCGTGCGGCGCGGTGCTCATTGCCGGCCAGGCCACCACGACACTCTGAGCGACACCACCCATCACGACAGGGGCAGGGCTTACTACAACAAAAAGAATCCGGAAAGCGAACGCTGATGAGCACATGGATAAAGCGGGGTCTGTTGACCGTCGCAGTCTTCTTGGTCACCTGGGTGATGTTCATCACCTATTGGTCCGGTGCCAACCACATGCCGGATGGCGGTGACGTCATTCTCTATCTGCTGGTGCTGCCGGCCGTCTTCCTGTTGCTGGTATGGGGCATTGCCAAGGGCAGAAGCGCCATGGCCGCAGCCGCTGCCGCCAAGGCCGCGGCTGCAGCCGCCGCACCGCCCCCGGCAGCAGCCGTGACCGAACCCGGCCATTCCCCCGAACGCAAATGGACCCTGGCCATCGTGGCCACCGCCCTGCGCTCGCCCTTCGGCGCGGATGCCGCCGACCTGCTCGAACAGATCAAGTCGCAATCGGTGCGCCTGCCCCTGGATGGCGAATTGGTGAACGATCAGGGCATGCCCATACTCGCCGGGCGCATTTCCGATGTTCAAGGTGAAGAAACACGCGAAATCTACCAGGCCTGGCAGCAGCAGCATTTCCCCGAGCAGGCGCTGACACCACAGGACAATGCACACTGGCGCAGCCTGGCGCTGGCCGCAGACATCGCCCGCGAGCTGGGCGATCGGCTGCAGTGGCATCCCCTGCTGGAAGAATATCAAGACGCGCCGCGCCATCGCCAGGAGGAAGTCGGCTTGCCGCATCTGCATCTGCTGGTGCTGCTGCCCCCCACCTGGAGCGGCGAGCAGCGCATGCAGGCTGCAAGCTGGCTGGGTGAACAAGTCTGCCAGCAAGGCTGGCCACCGGAAAAGCTCAACGTCCTGCCGGCCGCCGCCGGCGAAAATGCGCATCCCCTGCTGCATCTGGACCGTCTTGTGGCGACCAGCCGCGATCCGCGTACGCAGCAGCCCTCTCCTTACCTTGCCTCGTCCTACCTCGCCATGGTCATTGCGGCCCAGTCCAATCTGGATCCGGAGATCCTGCAAGCGTGGCAGCAGGACAAGCAATTGCTGCAAGGCGCACAGAGCATCGGCAAATCCCCGGCAGAAGCTGCAGCCGGGCTGATCCTGGCCGATACCACCCAGGCACTGGCCATGGGTACTGCCGATCCGGTGCTGCTGCACCGGGCCAGCCTGGGCCGTCACGAACAGTCCGTCGACCAGGCACGCCGCGTAGCGGGTGACCTGCTGATCCAGCTGGCGCAGGGCGCGCTGCGCGATGCGGCGATCGTGCCCGATCAACTCGCCCTGCTGGTCAGCGATGGCGATTACCGAGCCAGCCGCACCGATGAAATCATGAAGCTGGGTTACGCCGTGCTGCCCGAACTCGACCTCGGCAGCCAGTGCGTGAAGCTGGGTGCCAGCTGCGGTTCGGCCGGCCTGGCCACGGCGCTGTCGGCACTGGTGCTGGCGCACGCCGCCACCGACGACAGCGATCAGCCCAGCCTGTGCGTCTGCAACGAGGACGCCCATCAACGCGCCGTAGTCGCCCTCAGCCGTGCACCCGCGATTGCGGCGGCACCGGCCCCCGTTTCCGATTCAGCTGCATCCACCGCAACCCCGGCATCTCCCGTCACTGCTTCAGCGACCGTATAACAAGAACTCCACACCAAAGCGCTCACATCATGCAACGACTCTGGCACATCCTCAGCGACACGCGCGTCCTCATCCTCCTCGGCTTCGCCGCCTTGGCGGCCTTCCTCTTCATCGGTGCCGACCAGCTCGAAGTGGCCCTGATCTGGGCGGCAGCCCTGCTCGGCCTGCTGTTGCTGGTCTGGCTGGGGTTCTGGCTCTACAAGCGCTGGAAAGTCCGGCGCGCCGCCGGCAAGCTGGAAAACGTGCTGGAACAGCAAGCCTCGCAAGCCGCCCCCGCCAGCAGCGACGGCGCGCGGCGTGATGACGTGAATGCGCTGCGCCAGCGCATGCTGGACGCGATCAACACCATCAAGACGTCCAAGCTGGGACAGAAATCCGGTGCCGCCGCACTGTATGAATTGCCCTGGTACATGGTCATCGGCAACCCGGCGGCCGGCAAGAGTACCGCCATCGCCAACTCCGGCCTGCAGTTCCCCTTTGCGGACAAGGGCGGCAAGATCGTCCATGGGGTGGGGGGTACACGCAATTGTGACTGGTTCTTCACCACCGACGGCATCCTGCTCGATACTGCCGGGCGATACTCGGTGTACGAAGAAGACCGAAATGAATGGTTCAGCTTCCTCGGCCTGCTCAAGCGCTATCGCAAGCAGGCACCGATCAACGGCATCATCATCGCGGTGAGCATCGCCGAGCTGACCGGCAACCGTCCGGAATTCGCCATCAACCTGGCCAAGAACCTGCGCCAGCGCGTGCAGGAGCTGACCGAGAAGCTGGAAGTGTTCGCGCCGGTCTATGTGGTCTTCACCAAGGCCGACCTGATCACCGGCTTCAACGAATTCTTCCTCGACACCGAGCGCGGCGAACGCGATCGCGTCTGGGGCGCGACGCTCGCCTATGACCGCAAGCGCAGCGGACAGGAAGTCAGCAGCTTCTTTGACGAGCGCTTCGACGAGCTCTATGCCGGCCTCAAGGAAATGAGCCTGGCCAACATGTCCGTCAAGCGCGGCGAAAACCTGGCACCGGGCGTACTGACCTTCCCGCTGGAGTTCTCGTCCATCAAGGGTGTGCTGCGTTCCTTCGTGACCACGCTGTTCGAGGAGAATCCCTTCCAGTTCAAGCCGGTCTTCCGCGGCTTTTACTTCACCAGCGCGCTGCAGGAAGGCGCGACCGTCAGCGCCTCTTCGCAACGCATCGCCGATCGCTTCGGCCTGACCCTCGAACACAAGCCGCAGCGCGAGATCTTCTCCCAGCACGGTTTCTTCCTGCACAACCTGTTCAAGCAGGTGATCTTCGCGGACAAGCAGCTGGTGGCGCAGTACACCAGCCGCAACAAGATCCGCATGCGCTACGTCACCTTCTTCGCGGCGGTGACCGTATTGGGGGCATTGCTGGGCGGCTGGAGCTGGTCCTACATGGGCAATCGCCAGCTGGTGGCCAATGTGCAGGCCGACATGGACAAGGCCGTCAAGCTGCAGGAAAAGCGCCTGGACCTGCAATCGCGCTTCGAAGCGCTGGAGATCCTGCAGGATCGCATCGAGCAGCTGGATCGCTATCGTTCCAGCCGCCCGATCTCGGTGGGCCTCGGGCTGTACCAGGGCGATCTGCTGGAGCGCAAGCTGCGTGAGGAATACTTTGCCGGCATCAAGGAAATCATGTTGAAGCCGGTGTCCTCCAACATCGAAACCTATCTGATGGAAGTCAACGCCAATTCCGGCAAGCTGGAACCGATGGCCAAGCCGCCACAAGCCGGAGGCGTGACGACGGTGGCCGACAATGCGGCCCAGGCGGCCAATGCCCTGCGCACCTACAAGGACAGCTCGGCCACCAGTGTGGAAGATGCCTACAACGCGCTCAAGACCTACCTGATGCTGTCGGACAAGTCGCGTGCCGAATCCAGCCATCTGAGCGACCAGATCACCCGCTTCTGGCGCGGCTGGCTGGAGACCAACCGCGGCACCATGCCGCGCGAGCAGATGATCCGCAGCGCCGAACGCCTGATCAGCTTCTCGCTGGAGCAGATCAATGATCCGTCCTGGCCGACCGTGGAAAGCAAGCTGACCCTGGTCGACCAGACCCGAGAGAACCTGCGCCGCGTGGTGCGTGGCATGCCGGCGCGTGAACGCGTGTATGCCGATGTGAAGGCACGCGCCGCCACCCGCTTCGCTTCCATGACCGTGGCCCGCATCGTCGGCGACAAGGACAAGGAACTGGTCATGGGCAGCTACGCCATCCCCGGCACCTTCACCCGCGATGCATGGGAGAAGTTCGTGCAGGATGCCTTCAAGGAAGCCGCCAACAAGGAATTGCAGAGCGCCGACTGGGTGCTCAAGACCTCCACCAAGGATGACCTGACGCTGGAAGGCAGTCCCGAGCAGATCCAGAAGGCGCTGGTGTCGCAGTACAAGACCGAATATGCACGCGAGTGGCAGAAATTCCTGCAGGGCGTGAGCATCGTCGAACTGCGCAACCTGGACGACGCCACCAATGCCATGAACCGTCTGGGCGACCCGCTGACCTCGCCGCTCAACAAGGTGATCAACACCGTCTACGACGAAACCTCGTGGGACAACCCGTCTCTGGTCGATGCCGGTCTGGCCAACGCCAGCAAGGGCTTCATGGGCTGGTTCAAGGAAACCATCCTGCGCCGCTCGCCGGCCCCGGTACCGACACAGCTCAATACCGACGGCAGCACCGCCATCCCGATGGGACCGGTGGGGCGCGAATTCGCCGGCGTGGCACGCCTGGTGGTGAGCAAGGACAAGGGCAATTCGCTCATGCGCGGCTACATGGAGAATCTCTCCAAGCTGCGTACCCGCCTGAACACCATCAAGAACCAGGGAGACACCGGCCCCGGTGCCAAGCAGCTGATGCAGCAGACGCTGGAAGGCAATGGCTCGGAACTGTCGGACTCGCTCAAGTTCGTCGATGAAGAGATGCTGCCCGGCCTGAACGACCAGCAGAAGACCACGCTGCGCCCGTTGCTGGTCCGTCCGCTGGTGCAGGGCTTCAATGCACTGGTGCGTCCGACCGAAGGCGAAGTCAACAAGATCTGGCGTGCTCAGGTGTACGAACCGTTCCAGAACAACCTGGCCGCCAAGTATCCGTTCTCGCCCAATTCCAAGATCGAAGCCAACAGCGGCGAGATAGGAACCGTGTTTGGCGAGAACGGTGCGATCTCCAAGTTCGTGACCACGGCCATGGGTCCGCTGGTGGTACGCCGGGGCGATACGCTGTCGCCGCGCAAGTGGGCCGACATGGGCATCACCCTGTCGCCGGCCATCACCACCAGCTTCGCCGACTGGATCAGCGCGCCGGGCGGTGCTGGTGCGGGCGGCGGTGCTGCAGAAGCGCAGACTGTATTCCAGATCCAGCCCCAGCCGGCACCGGGCGCGCTGGAATACACCATCGAGATCGATGGCCAGCAACTGCGCTACCGCAACACACAGGCGCAGTGGACCAACTTCGTGTGGCCCAATCCGCAAGGCGCTCCGGGTGCCAAGGTGACGGCCGTGACCTATGACGGCCGCACGGTGGAAGTGGCCAACCAGCCCGGACGCTTCGGCCTGGAACGCCTGATCAACACGGCCCAGCGCAAGCGCAAGGACAACGGTGCCTTCGAGCTGTCGTGGACCAATGACGGTGTGACGGTGGTGGTGAACCTCAAGATCATCAGCAGCGCCGAAGTCTCCGGCAACAGCAACGGTGCCGCCCGCGGCACGGCCGCTCTGCGTGGCCTGAAGCTGCCGGAAACCATCGCTGGCGGCGCACCGGAAGCGCCGACGCCTGCACCGGCGCAGGTCCCGACGCCAGCGCCGGCCACTGCGCCCGCTGGCGCTCCGGCAGCGCAAGTGCAATCGCAAACTCAATCCATGACTACAGGGGCTAAGCAATGAGTGCAACCGGCACCCCCATCAAGATCGGCTATTTCGGCAAGATTCCGGCGCGCGGGGATTTCATCAAGGCCACTGACAACGCCGCCCTGATCACGCTGCTGGACAACTGGCTGGCGCAGACCATGGAGCTGCTGTCGCGCGATGCGCGCTGGAAGATCATCTACGACGGCGTCAAGCCGCTGCACTTCGTGGTCATGGGACCACGCAGCCGGCGTGCCGTGGCGGGCCACCTGCGTGCCAGCGGCGACCAGTCGCAGCGCCGCTTCCCGTTCATTTCGATGAGCGCCTTCGATATCGAGGATCCGGTCGCTTTCGTCAGCAACAGTCCGCTGATCCTCTCGCGTCTCTGGTCGCGGCTGGAATCGCTCACGCAAAGCGTACTGACCGCACCCGATCCGGCCCAGCCGCTGCAAACCCTGGCGTCGACCACGCTGGAACTGGACATCAACAGCGCCGGCTACACAGCGGCCTTTGCCGACTTCCTGGATCTGCAGACCACGGGCTCGCTGCAACAGATGCTGGCCGAAGCCGGCTTCACCGGCAATCTGCGCCAGTTGTTGCTGGCGCTGGGGCTGCTGCTGCAGCCGGTCATGGCCAGCACCTCCAGTCGTCTGGACAAGAATCTGATCCTGCCGCTGCCGCGCGACCCGATGTATCGCAGCCTGGTGGCCAGTTTCTGGATGCACCTGATCACGCCCTTCCTCACCCGGGCCGATTTCGAGCTGGCGCTGTTCCTGACACAGCTGGATGATCAGCCGGCCATGTTCCTCGGCTTTTCGGGCGCTTCGCCGCGCACCTTGCATTCGGTGATGGACATCCAGGCCGGTGCCGAGCACAACATCCCCTTCGACGATGCCGACTGGGTTGAAGAACATGTGGGCAGCGACTACGGCATCCAGAAACTGTCCAGCTACCTGGCCCATCCCGACCTCTCGCTGACCTCGGCCCTGGCCTCATTCCGCGAAGCTTTCATCGGAGCCTGAATCTTGAAGACGAACATTCTTTCCCAAACCCGCCGGCTGGCATTGTTGAGCGCGGCCTGGCTCGCCTGCTCAGTCGTTCATGCACAGAACGTTGCGCCGCCGGTCGCCACGCCTGCACCGGGCCAGGTACTGGTGACCGGCACCGTCCCCGATGAAGCCAGCAAGGCGGCCGCGCTGGCGCGCCTGCGCGAAGTCTATGGCGCTGACCGCGTGGTGGATCAGATTGCGGTCGGCCAGGTGGTGCTGCCGGCCAACTGGAACAATCACGTGCAGAAGCTGATTTCGCCCAACCTCAAGGCAGTCAGCCGTGGCCAGCTGAAGATCGATGGCACCAGCGTCAGCATTTCGGGCGAAGTGTCCAATGAGGCGCAGCGTCAGCAGATCGCCAGTGACATGGCCAGCAGCCTCAATTCTTCCTATACCGTGAACAACGGCTTGCGGGTCTCCACTTCGGAACAGGGGCTGCTGGACAACGCCCTGGCCAACCGGGTGGTGGCCTTCGAAAGCGGACAGGCCACCCTGACGCCCGAAGGCAAACGCATCCTCGATGAGATAGCTGCGACCATGCTCAAGCTCAAGGGCCGGCACGTGGAAATCATCGGCAACACCGACAATGAAGGCCTGCGCGCCAGCAACATCTCGCTGTCGCTGGCACGGGCTGATGCGGTCAAGGCCTACCTGAGTGCCAAGGGGGTCGATGAAAGTCTGCTGACGACCTCGGGCCAGGGTCCGGATCGTCCGGTCGCTACCAACAATACGGCTGAAGGGCGTGCCAAGAATCGACGGATCGAATTCCGTATTGCCAAGTAAGACAAGACGCGGGTGAATCTCGCCCGGCATGAAAAAGGAACCGCTTGTTTTGCGGTTCCTTTTTTCTTTGGGCGCGTCGCCAGGCGATGTTCAGTCCTGTGGCGGCGGTTGCAATCCCAGCAGTTCTTCGACGTGGGACAGTGCGGCGTTGTCCTTGATGACGGTTTTGAGCCAAGCGTGCAAAGGCATCTCGCCCCATTGTGCGGCCTTGTCGGCCAGGTGAGCGACCGGGCTGTGGGGCTCGGTGCGGCGGAAGAACTCTGCCACGGCGCGCAGTTGGGCAATGGCTTCGGCACGCGTGCGGATCGGTCCCTGATGCTGGACCGGCGCTGCAACAGGGCTGCCTTGCTCACTCAATTGCGCGGCCACGGCAGCCGTATTTTCATCGGCCACGGCGATCTCTGCAGGAGCTACCGAACGCAGGCCGGTATCGGCTGCGAAGCGGGCGATGGTGTCGTGCACCAGGGTGATCGCCTCGCGGGCGGAGGAGAAGCCGGGACCATCGACACCGAGGCGCTGATCCACGGATTTTTCCAGTTGTTCGAGGCATTGCAGGCAGTACTGGGTATCGGCCAGCATGGCTTCATAGAAGGCATGTGAGCTGCGCTTGCGGGCCGATTCCATGACGGCCAGCTTGATGCCCTCTTCCGGCTGGCCGCCTTCGTTGGCGATCCGTTCAGCATTGGCCGCGCGGGTGCGGGCGGCGTCGAAGTCGAGCAGCGAGAAGGCGCTGCCACGGCCTTCGGTCAGGGGGATTTCGCGCGACATCTGCACCGAGCGCGACAGCAGCCAGGTCAGGTTGCCGACGCGGCGGTCGTGGTCGCCGTCTTCCGACAGCGGATAGAGATGATCCCAGAACTGGTCGAACAGCCCGGCCACCAGCAGGAACCCATCCCCCAGACCGCGCAGGCCGCGCGTCTTGCAGGCGGCTTCGCTGTACCAGACGGCCAGGCGCAGGTCCTTGCTGCGGGTTTCGATGAGCTGGGCGCAGCGCTGCTCGACGAAGATCCAGTCTGCTTCCTTGATGTCGGTGACCCATTCGCCCTGGTCCAGGGTCGGATCATCGAAGCGGCGCGCCTCGGCAATGGCGTCCAGGTCGGCGGTGAAGGAGAGGTCTTCGCCGCCGGGATGGTTGTCATTGATGGGCTTGAGCAGCGGGTCGACGGCAGAGGTGGGTGGCTTGACGCCGAGCAAGGATTTCAGGGTGGGCAGTTTCATGGTCGATGCGATCCCGATCAGTTATTTTCTTGTCATGATGATCCCCGTTGTTTCAGCATGCGCGTGCTGGAAGTGACGGGCCTTGGAGGGGGTTGGACAAGGGTTGGGGGCGGGTGTTCGCGCGGACGAGGCAATAAACGAAAAATTGTGCGGGACGATGAGCAGAGAGAGACAATCTCAAATGCTCCTGCCCCCATGCTGATCATTGCGAGAGGAGCCGCGTGAAATCAAAATCGCGACCGAAATCTGCCTGCCGGTCTGGTAAATCCTCGTACCAATGTTGATTGATCGGATTAAAACGGGAACGGGTGCGGCTCATCTACAACTCCTCACCCACAACTGTTCCTCTAGGCTAGACATTTCTTCGCCGTCTAACCGGTCAATCAGGACTCTTCAGATTCCCAAACAGGCCTCTACAGAACCTTAGTTGTCCAAAGAACGATGGCTCAATTTTTCGCAGCGATCCCATCAATCCAAGCCTTCCGGCCAACTTGACTCTGGAGCACACCTCATTGCAACGTAGTAGCACAGCCCTAACGGCAGCCAAATCCAGAAGAACCAGATCATCAGAAACGCGAGAATCAACTCTACCGCGCCCATATGGTGACGATAGCACCGCCCTTCTTCTCCCGGAGCGAGATAGGGCATGTAGAAGAACAGGCTATTCAACAAGGAAATCCGCCGCTCACGCACATGTAGCGTCGGCAGATTGGATGGGCCTTGCTCCATGTACCTTCGCACATAGGACCAGATAGACTGCAAGCCTTGGGTTGCAATGTCGTTGCCTCTGAGGGTGATCCGCTCAAGCGCCTCCGTGGTTCCTGGTCGGCAAACTACCAATACCAAGGCGTATCTCACCATATAGACCTTGCCGTTGAATCCGGCCTGTTTGGTCAATTCGGCCTCGATGTCCGTCCAGTCGAAAGTCTTCAGCAGAAGTTTTCGGTGTGCGAAAGGATTGAGACTGAGGCTGAAATCCTGTACGTAAATCTTTCCAGCACGACGGTCAAAACGTACAGGAAGATCACGTGGAATTCGACAGTCCAGCCAGATCAGGAACAGGCTGTAACCGGCCAGTGCAAGATTCTGAATCGTCAAGATCGTTATCACCAATACAGATCTCGGGGGTGTAAAGATAGACGTGAAGACATGTGGCGCGAACCAGCACAGTATCAGCAAGACCGCCATTCCGATAAAAATGAAACCGCCTCGCAGAATGGAGGATGCGCGAGAAATATCCAGTTTATCTTGATCGACACCGATCACATCCTCTTGCAAAGCCATGACAGAAACTTCTTCCTCCGCCATCGCCGCTCGGGCCGGTAGGTCCTCATGCCAGAGGGGATTCGGCGGATTAAACAGCGATGTACTCATGAAAGAATTTTCTGTTTCCCACGCCGACTCTCTTCATCCACTTCTGCAGGCCAACACGGCTCTGGAGCACACTTCATTGCAACGTAATGGCAAAGCCCAAGAGGCAGCCAGATCCAGAAAAACCAGAGCGTCAGAAAAATGATCGAGTAATCCAGCCACCGCATCTTGCTACGGAAGCGCCGGCCCTCCTCGGTTGGGGAAAGGTAGGGCATGAAATGAAACAGGCTCTTGACGAAGCCGACACTCTGCTCACGTGTCATCAGCGCTGGAATACGGGACGGGCCGTAGGCCATGAACCGGCGGACATAGGACCACAATTGATACAGGGTCTCGGCACCAACGTCATTACCCTTGAGTGAAATACGGTCAATGACCTCGTTGGTTGCTGGTTTACAGATCACCAGCACCAACTCATGCCGAACGGAGTAAGTCTTCCCGGTAAATACTGAAGACTTGGCAATCTCCGCCTCGATCTGATCCCAATCATAGATCTTGATTTCCGTTCGCCAGCGCTTAAGACGTTGCAATGACGCCGTAAATTCGTAGACGTATATTTTTCTGGTGTTTCGATTGAACCGGATCGGGGTGTCTCTCGGAAGCAGACAGTCGTGCAGAGCGAATACGCTCGCTGCCACGATACCGCCAACCAGCATGACGCAAAAAATAAGTCCAAGCACTGGAATGAGGTTGAAATAAACATCCCTCAACTTAATAAGAAGAGGGATAAATACGCCAATAACACTCAGAAGAAACAATCCTCCTACTAAGATACCTAGTCCCCTGATAACAGACGATGTACGTGAAATCTCCAGGTAATTTTCATCGACGTGATTCAGATCCTCATCAAGGAGCGGACTATCCAAGCGCTCATTAAATTCAATTCCTGAATCGCGCTTAGGGAGGTCCTCATACCAAAGAGGATTTTTCGGATTAAATCGGCTTGTATTACTTGTTGTCACACTTCCTCCGCTACCAACGTACTAGCCAGGCAATCCTCACTATTGTGGCATCAGGAAAGAAATTGAATGTGATCACGGCACTTTTCAGTCGTCATTTTTTAATCTGTTTAAGGTGACTTGCCAACGTGGTATCTGGTTGACATGCCCCAGAAGATACGAAGAATCGAATTCGCACAACGATCTCATGCAGATGGCGAAGACTCTCAGTCAATATCGAAAATAGAAGGTTCCATACTCCCCGGGATCACCGTCTTTTCTCTTTTCTTTTGATGACTTCTTTAAGTCAATTCGTGATGGATTTCCCCAGCCCAACGCTGCAAAAACACGTTCTGCGACGCGCGCAAATGGTAATAATTTAAATCCCATGTTGATAGTGAATGCTGAGAAGAAAATGATCAAAAAGGCCAATATGTAGTAATTAGTCATATCCAGAAATATTTCTGCAGTAAACCCCAGGACGAATCCCAGACAAGTAAAAACAACTATAGAAATCAGGAAAACAACCCATATCAGCCATGCATTCAACACTGATCTCCAGTGCGCCAAAACACCACGACTACAATGCGGATAAAGAGCAATCATCCTGTCGGAAGGCCGTGCTATCGCAACCAACTCTTTGCCATTAATTGTTCGGCGATAAATGACATCAGCCATATCCCCTTCTGCAAAGGGGCTTCTCCACACCCACCCTTTGTACTTTTCTCCATCAATGTCAAATGAAAGATAATCTGCCACCTCTTCAATATTAGAGGCATTCGCCATCTGGGATGTCGCTACGCCACCCATACCAGCAAAGGCGTTTGCTACGGCAGACATCTCCATTACACGTTGATCGTTTCTTGTAAGTACGAAGCTAGCCTCAGCTCGGGTACATTCGTAATTTTTAATGACACCGCTTACCATAAGCAGGTCTTCATCAGTTTTCATTCTTAAAAAAGAAGTCATTAAAGTACCCCAATCTCAATAAGCGATTTTTCAAGCTCTTTTCGCTGTACAGATATTTCACCGTATGCAGAATTTGCCGTTCTTTTTATGCCGAATAAGGAAAGTGAAGACTAGGTTTCGAGCGCGTCATCGATAATTAAAAGAAAATTGTTTGCGCACCGAAAGATAGCTCATGCAAAAGTCAGGCTCAGAATTATCAATGATGAGCTTGTGACGCAAGAAAAAGGGGCGCAGGCTCTCTCACCTGACGTCGACTCCCTGTTATGTCACCGACCGCATTTCTGGTCTTCTGGCTGATAGATTCCAATACAGAGGAACCTGGCCGTCATCAATTTGTCTCAGGCAAACTGTATTGATCAGCAATCACCATCCTTGCTGCCCCATCATCATCCTCATCTGCAGAGAGCGATAGCGATGTCCGATAACGAAAAGCCGGTGCCCGCTGGCAAAGCAAAAACAAATACCCAGCATGACAGCAAAGTAGACGTCCACTATAACGCGACGGAACTCTACTTCCGCCCGTCGACGGGCGAGTTGCTGCTTGTCCCCAAGTCAGAGGCGCTGGCGTTCGAGAATCATGGCAAAGCCATGTGCAAGGCAGTCGACGATTTCCAGCAGGCCAATATTGGACTGAGCCAGGCGATCGCCGCTTTTGGAAACTTCAAAGGCTCCGATCCTATTGCGAAGGCCAACGCAGAAAAGGCCGTGACCAACGCCGAACAGCAAGTCAAGAAAGCCAACGACGCCCTTCGAGAGAAGATCAGCAAGCTGACTGACATCAGCAATGGCGGAACGGCTATCGTCGAACTGATCCCCATTCGGCAGTTGAAGGGGGACGGGCGAGGCAGTCGTACGCCGTCGGGGCAGCGTCAGGCGCAGTACGGCCGGAAGATGACCTATGTCGTCCCAGAACGAATCAAGCCGCACTGGCGCACCTACTCGCTTACGTCAAAGAAAGATACCCAATCCGGCCACAAGAGCGCACTGAAGAAAGACGCCAACGGTAAATACAAGATCGACAAGGAAAAGCTGACCGAACAGCTCCGCACCATCAAGCCCAAGATCAAGGCCGATTTTTACAATTTCGACGAACATGCCGTCACTGGCGTCTTGGGTGATTGGGCAGAAAAATGGAACGCCAACCTGAAGGTATCCTATGCAAGCAACCATGTCGACCTTTCAGGGCAGGCACAGCTGATGCGATACATGGCGGGGGTGGGCGCTTCGACGGAATGGGAACCCACTGAAGGCAAGATTGGGCTGAAGGCAGAAGCGAAGGCAGATTTCGCGCTTGCTGAAGCAAAGGGGGCCATGAAGCTCTTCGCGCCTCATCGCTTGGGATGGGTGTGGCAGTTCAGTGCCAGCGACGGCAAGACCTATCCGCTAGGTGCAGTTCGAGCAGAGTTCGGCATCTCTTTGTCCGGAATCGTGGGTGCGAGCGCCGTGGCAGAACTGGGCTGCGAGCTCAAGATAGAGCCAAAGAAAATCGGGCTTCGCGGAGTTCCACCGCCAAATCGCAGGCTCTTCTCGGTGAACGATGAAGGAGTCCAGATAGCTGGACGTGACACTGAAATCACGCCCGCCAAAGCAGAACTGGGCGTTTTTGCCGGGGCCAAAGCTGACGCCGATGTCAGCGGTGCTATTCAATGGCTTAACCCTGAAGACAAAGCGCAAAAATTCAAGGATTTCGCAAAGATCGCCCCGGGCGTCAGTGCCATGGCGGGCGCGGGTATCAGCGCCAAGCTGGAATTGACCTACATTGACGGCAAATTTCGTTTCCTCATGTCAGCCAGCCTCTGCGTCGGTGTAGGGGCAAAGGGAAAGATCAAGTTCGAAGTCGACGCCCGGCTGATAGGCGAATTCATGGTCTGGGTCTTCTATCAGCTTTATCACGCCAATTATGAAGTGTTGGCATTCATCCGCAGGGAAGCATTTGCAGCAATCACGGATATCCAGTTCCTCGTGATCCAAAGCGGCCAGAACGCAGCCAAATTCCTATTGGATGATTTGACCCAAATCCAGGCCTATGTCGATGCCGTGATAAAAAATTTCGAAGCCTCGGAACGCCGAAATGCATTGGCGGCCAATGTGCTGAGCAATCCCAAGATGCTCAGAATCTCGACGCCCGAAGCAAAAGGCATGCTTCTCTACCAGCTAACGCGGCACGGCAAGGCAGATTGGCTGGACAACGGCAATTACATCGGTTTGGATGCTTACCACCAGCGGAAAAAAGCCGTCCTGTTGATTTTGAGCTGGACCCAGACGCTGGCAGATTTCCAGAATGTGCTGCAACACCTTACCGCCCGTGGCAGCAAGACAACCGAAGACACTCGCTCGCATCTCAAGCGTTTTCTGCAATTGGGGGTGAACGATATGGATGACGAACTGGACACCATCGAGCGTCGCTTGAAGCGTCAACCCTCACGCGGCTATGCGGTGGCCATGAATGACTCGCCGCGCTACGACTTTTTGCGTGGAGACAATCCCAATTTCACCATGCTGGCTCAGGTTGAGCCGATCAACCAGATCGACCCGATGCATATCGGACCGGATGAAGACAAGACCATGTACGCCTGATGCCCCCGGCATCGTCCGGTCGTGCTGTTGCCGACGATGATATGCGGACGATCAACGCGCAGTCGTCGGTTTTATTGTGCCAACCCAGCGCAGCGGAAACTATAGCCAGCCACAGGAGGCTTGAAGCCGCTTTCCTTCCACAATTTGGTCATTTTTTCGTCGATACCGTCGGCCCGTCGTGCGGTGCGTTGCATGGTCAGAGCAGGGCGCGGATTGCTATTGGGAACACTGCGCACCACTCGCAGGAGGCCCGATGAGGGGCCTGCGGGATCGTTGACGGCTGAATGGGCGTAGTAATCTTCTCCATACCAGTCACTGACCCACTCGTACCCGTTCTTGGCAAAGTCCCCCAACCCAAGCGAATTGGCAGGGGTACTTCCTACCGGCACAGGGAAAAATGGGTCTTGGCTAATGGCCTCGATCTGATCAGACGAAAGCACGTTATCGCCTTCCCGGAAAGAGCCGTCATTGGTTGCAAAGATATAAAATTTTCCGCCGTCCCGCGCCGCGTATTCCCACTGCGCCTCGGTGGGTAATTGCATTTTCTTCCCAAGCTGCTGACCCAGCCAACCACAATAGGCCTGTGCCTCATCCCAAGAGACCAGCGCCGGAAACCGGCCGCTATCCTTGAGTGCGGCGATTCTTTCGGATGTCGGATCGGCTTTGGGGTCGTTGACCTTTCTCATGTTCTTCTGCGCAGCAAAGACGTTGTACTCGTCGTTAGTGACTCGCCACTTGAGCATGAAAAAATCTGCCAGCCGGACTCTGTGCAGAGGCTGCGCGTTGGCTTCGCCGGTGTAGGGCAACTTTTCTTCAGAATGAATTTCACCAAAATCACCCATCTGAAATTCCCCCCCTTTGACCGGAAGCAAACTCCGGCGCGCACTTTCAACCAGTTTGGCCGTCGCCGCTGCCTGCTCGCTTGCGGCACCTGCATTGCAGCCGGCAATCCCAGAGAGCAGCAGCGGCATCAGCAAGATATGACGCCACTTGGCTGCGGCTTTGCGGGATTCCTGGTAGGGGTACATGCTTGACATACTAATGAATTCCTTGAACTGATGAACGCGACAAACCGACCAGTACTGGCCAAGCCGGATCAGGCTTCGTCTCCGAGAAATATCTTGAGTTCCTCAATGCCCTTGGTAAAGGACCGCACGGTATTTCCTGCCTCATCCGTAATACCGCTGGCAATCACCTCACCTTTGGCATTTTCAATGCGATAAGGGGTATAGCTCACTGGTTCGCCAGTTTCCTTGTCAATCACACGAAAAGCCTCATGATACGCAGGCTTGGCCTCCGGCATATGCGGTAGCTCACCCGCCCCGTCCACTGGCCCGGTCAATTCCTTCACGCTGGCCTTGAACTCCATTGCGCCAGGGCCGTGAATTTCGATGTTGCCGCCCTCAATTTTCATCCATGCTCCTTGGGCTGTGAACATCACGTGCTGCTTTGCCGCTACCCGCAGATGCTGCCCCACGCTGGCCACCGTCACCTGCTTCGCCGCCGTCATGAGCGTCTTTCCCGCCTGGCTCTGCACGCTAACCTTGCCCGATGCAGCATGCAGCGCCATGCCGGCATCCTGAACAGGCTTGCTGGCATCACCGACTTTGCCGTAAGTGAAAAGACTGATCCCTGCCTTGGCCAGATGATGCAGATTGCCCTGCGCAATTTGGTTGATGTCCTTGCCCGCCGTGACGCTGCTGGTCACCCCCGCTGCCAGAATCGCGCTGGCCGGAGTTGCTGCGGCGATGCCGGCCGGACTGGAGAGCTGCAACTGCGGTGCGCTGAAAGCAGTCGCGGCACTTGAGCCTGCTTCACCGCCATCGTCACCACCACTGCCGCCTGCCGAAGCCGTGGCACTCGCCTTGAGCACCTCGACCGACTCCGCCAGCGATTCCACCGCGGGCAACTTGCCTGCTTCCGTCTCGCCCTCGAATTTGGCATTGTGCTTCTGCGCGGTCTCCGCCAATTGCTTCTGCTTATCGACGCTGTCCGCCAGCTGCGAAAGCGCACCCCGCACATCCAGCTGCGCCCCCGAACTCTTCTCCGTGGAGAGCAACAATCCCTGACCGCCGCGAACGGCCGCGCTGTAGCGGGTCTTCAGCTCGAAGCCCTGACCGGTGGCGGCCAGGCGCTGATTGTCGGTCTGCTGGCGCAGCAGACCAAGATTCAGTTCGCTGGCACCGTCATGGCCATCCGCATGCTGTTGCAGCGAGGCACGCGACTGGCCGGGGGTATCGTCAAACACCAATTGGTTGTACGCGCCACCGCCGCTCTGGCTGGCACCCAATGCCTGTGTCTTGATACCGGAGAGCACCGCCGCATGCTGGTGCCCGTCCGCATCGCCAGGGAACCACGCCGGTGCATTGCCGGTGGCCGCACCTGCGCCCTGCCCGGCCTGGTTGCCCTGGGCATTGTCCTGCCCGCGACCGTTGTACAGCGTGCCGATGACCACCGGCCGGTCGATGTCGCCTTCGATGAAGTCGATCAGGACTTCCTGCCCCACGCGCGGCACCGCCTGGCCACCCCAATTGGCGCCCGCCGTCGGCGCAATACCCGCCAGCACCCGAACCCAGGTGCCAGATTGTTCATTGGCTGGCGCGCCAACGTGACCTTCCGGTGCCGGAGAACTCAAGCCGCTGTGGCTGCGCTCGCCGCGCTGCCAATGGAATTGCACACGGATCCGGTTATCGCGGTCAGTATGGACCGCCTGTCCCTGCGCGCCGACCACCACCGCCGTCTGCTGGCCGCTCGCCACCGGCTTGGGATGCAGACGCTTGCCCTCAGCATCCGTCAGCAGAGGACGATACGGAATCTTGTTGCGGATCGCCTCGAAACGATTGCGGTAAACCGGCCGCGCATCGCCGCGCGCAGGCTGCAAGGCGGCATCGAGCAGATTGCCCGCACCAGCGCCCTCCTCCAGTGCGGCTTCGCCCAGCAGACGCATCGCCTCCGCCTTGAGATCCGCGTTCAGATTGTTGTGCGCCTGGTGAACCACCCGCAGCAGCGCGAACTCGTCATCCGCGCCACCGATATGGTCGTAGTGACCAGCGAGGGTAAAGCTGGTCGCGGGCCTGAGACTGCGCACCGTGCCCGTGCCGGTGAAGATTTCATTGCGCGCCTCGATGGCCTGCATCTGATTGCGCGCCTGGCGTTCGGCCTGCGCACGGTTCTCGTTGGCGTAGACGCCGGGCGCATCGCGCAGGGTCAATACCAGACCGCCCGGTGTTTCGCCCTGGCTGCCGTGGGCATCATCGCCACCGGTACTGCTCATGCTGCTGGCCTCTCGTACTGCGGCCTGGCGGTAGTCCCAGGTCAGGATCTCGACCGCATTGCTCTGCCAGCGGCGCACGCTGCGCCAGCGGTCAATACTGTCCTGCGACATCACCGCTCCCGGCTGACTGAAGGCGATCCGGTCACGTGCATTGGGCTTGAAGCTGCCGTTGTGGTCAGCGATGACCACAGTGTGCGTTCCCAGGCTGGCGCTGCTCGGGTCGCCGGTGTGCTCGATGTAGTAGAACAGGCCTTCCTCGGCCAGCAGGCGTTCGACGAAGGCGAGATCGGTCTCCTGGTACTGCGTCGCCAGACTGCGCCTGGGGTAGACCGAGACATCCTGCAAGTCCAGTCGCCAGGCGGGCTGCAGCTTGCCTTGTCCCTGGTAGTCACGGAAGACGGATTCGATGATGTCCGGCACCGTCATGTCCTGGAATACTGCACTGTCGCGCCGATGCTGCAGGAAGGCCAGCCACGGCTCAATGGTCAGCACGTAACGCGCCATGCCGCCATTCGCGCCTTCCATCCGGCAGTCGGTGACGTGGCCATGGAAGGCGCGTGGCACACCATCCGTATCCAGCTCAACCAGCACCGGCTGCCCCAGCAGCTTGCGCAGGGAAATGCCGGCGTTCAGGCTGAGGCAGGAGAGCTGCAGGCGATAACCGGCGATGTCCACCTTGCCATCCATCGCGCCGCGCTCATCCTGGAACGCACTGATCTGCTCGACGGCCTGCAATTTCTCGGCCATCAGCGTCTCAGCGCCCAGCTCCGCTCCTGCGGCCATGTACAGCCGCATCACCCGCGTGGATTGATTCCACGCCCCCGCCAGGGCGGCGATGGCCGAGGCAATCATGATTGCCCCGCCGTTGATCGGACAAGCTCAGCAGCGGGCGCTGCCGTGTGAAGGGGTGGAGAGGAACACGTCATGATCTTGAACGCTTCGTGAAGATTACTGGATGGTGTACTTGAAATCGCCCTTCTTGCTGGCCGAGACCTTGATGCGGCTGATGCCCTGCCCTTCGGCCATGCGCGCCAATACGCTTTCGGCGATCTCCGGCAAGAGGCTGCCGTTGAGGATGTTGTCCACATTGCGCGCGCCGGAATCAACCTCGGTGCAGCGCGCGAGCACGGCTTCGACCAGCGCCTTGTCGTAGCTGAACTCGGCCTTGTGGTTGCCGGCGATCCGCTTGGCGATGCGCGCCAGCTTGAGATGAATGATCTCGACCAGCACCTCGTCGGCAATCGGGTAATACGGGATGACCTTGAGACGCCCCAGGAAAGCCGGCTTGAAGGCCTTGACCAGCTGGGGCCGGATCAGCGCATCGAGCTCATCCGGGGTGGGCAACTCTTCCGCAGTCTTGTTCAGGCACGCCTGCATCATCTGCGAGGAAGCGACATTGCTGGTGAGGATGATGATGGTGTTTTTGAAGTCGATCTCGCGGCCTTCGCCATCGTCCATCACACCCTTGTCGAAAACCTGGAAGAACAATTCCAGCACATCCGGGTGCGCCTTCTCCACCTCGTCGAGCAGCACCACGCTATACGGATTGCGTCGCACCGCCTCCGTCAGTACGCCGCCCTCGCCATAGCCGACATAACCCGGCGGCGAACCCTTGAGGCCGGAGACGGTATGGACTTCCTGGTATTCGCTCATGTTGATGGTGATCAGCTTGCGCTCGCCGCCATACAGCACGTCGGCCAGTGCCAGCGCAGTCTCGGTCTTGCCGACGCCGGACGGTCCGACGAACAGGAACACGCCCTTGGGCTTGCCCGGATCATCCAGATTGGCGCGCGAGGTACGTACGCGTTGCGCGACAGCAGAAGTCGCCTGCGGCTGCCCGAGCACGCGCTCGCGCAGCAAGGCGTCCAGGCCCAGCACGGTCTTGATCTCGTCCTTGACCATCTTGCCCAGCGGGATGCCGGTCCAGCCGGCCACGATCTCGGCCACCACATGGCCATCCACCTGGACCGGCACCATGGGGGTCTCGCCCTGATGCTGCTTCAGCTCGTCCAGCAACTGCTTCAGTTCGGCGCGCGCAGCATCGGCATCACCTGTGTTGCTACCTTCCTTGTTGGCGTCTTCCAGCGCGGCACGCGTCTGCTGGATGCGCTCATTCAAGCCACGCTCCTGCTCCCAGCGGGTCTGCAGATCGGCCTGTTCAGCCAGGGCCGCGGCGTGTTGCGCCTGCAATTCGGCCAATCGTGCCTGATGCTCGGAGCCGCTGGCGCTCTCGCGCCGCAGTGCGCCGATCTCGGCATCCAGACGCTCGATGCGCCGCGTGACGCCTTCCAGCAGCGCCGGCGTGGCATTCTGTCCCAGCGCCACCTTGGCGCAGGCAGTATCGAGCACGCTGATGGCCTTGTCCGGCAGCTGGCGGCCGCTGATGTAGCGATGCGAGAGGCGCACGGCTTCGGTGATCGCTTCGTCATACACGCGCACGCCAAAGTGCTTTTCCATGAGCGGGGCCATTGCCCGCAGCATGGCGCATGCCACTTCCTCGGTCGGCTCCTCGACCTTGATGACCTGGAAGCGGCGGGCCAATGCGGCATCCTTCTCAAAATACTTCTTGTATTCGCTCCAGGTCGTGGCGGCGATGGTGCGCAACTCGCCACGTGCCAGGGCGGGCTTGAGGAGGTTGGCGGCGTCGTTCTGTCCGGCCTGGCCACCGGCACCGATCATGGTGTGCGCCTCGTCGATGAAGAGAATGATGGGATGCGGACTCTTCTTGACCTCGTCGATCACGTTCTTGAGGCGATTCTCGAACTCGCCCTTGACGCTGGCACCGGCCTGCAGCAGGCCCATGTCCAGCGTATGGATCTCCACGCCTTGCAAGGGCTGCGGCACATCGCCCTGGGCGATGCGCAGGGCCAGGCCCTCCACCACGGCGGTCTTGCCCACGCCGGCCTCGCCGGTCAGGATGGGATTGTTCTGGCGGCGGCGCAGCAGGATGTCGACCGCCTGGCGGATCTCGGCATCGCGCCCGATGACCGGGTCGATCTTGCCGTCACGGGCGCGCTGGGTCAGCTGGGTGGTGTACTGGTCCAGCGCCGGGGTCTTGCTGGCAGCGCGCTGCTGCAGTTCGCCCACGGGATCGCCGCCTGCGCTGTCCTCTTCACCCGGCTTGCCGCCGGCCTCTGACATCGCAGGGGCTTCCACCGAACCTTCGGTGAGTTTGTGCAGGTCATGCTTGAGTTCGTCGACCTTGAATTTGGCAAACAGCTTGGAACCGCGATAGGCCAGTTGCGACAGCTCGCTCTGGGTCAGCAGCGCCAGCAGCAGGTGGCCGCTGCGGATGGCGGGATTGCCGCTGTCCAGCGAAGCGATCAGCCAGCCATGTTCGAACAAGGTCTGCAGGTGAGGAGACAGCACCGGGGTCCGGGTATTGCCGTTCTTGAAGGTGCCGATTTCGCGTTCGAGATCAGCCTGCAGACTGTCGAGACTGATGCCGCTACGTCGCGCGATCAGGCAAAAGTCAGATTGCGGCTGCTCCAGCAGGGCCAGGAACAGGTGTTCCAGGTCCACTTCATACTGGCCGCGCGACATGCACAGCGTGGCTGCGCGTTCCGTGGCCAGGCGCGCGGACTCGTTGAGTTTGCTGATCAGGGATTTCAGGTTGATGCCCATGCTGCGTTTCCTTCCTGCTTTGAGTGGCGACAGCCTTGGCGGCCATCTTGGTTTTTGTGGTTTTCTTTCACATCACTGAACGGCAATTTCGTAGCGGATATCGGCGCGGTCCCTTGTTTCGGGCGCGGTGGCGATGAAGGTGTCCCAACCCAGGCGCCCTCCTTCATTTGTGCCTGCAAGCGCCATCCCGCGGACATCTTGCGCACGCAGAACCAGCTGCACTTCATATTCGAGCGTCGATCCGGTGAACATGCCCAACATGCGCGCCAAGGCCAGGGAGGCCTTCTTCCCTGGCAGGAACTGCTCGAAATCCTTCATCGCCAGCGGGCCGATACGCAGACGCATGCGCAGGTCGCGCTGCCAGACCCGCTCGCCGGCCATGGCCGTGCCGAGGGCCGAATTGGTCGAACCCAGCATGGTCTGGTGTTCGCGCGGCACCTTGTACCAGTAGCCGACGAACTGCTCGATCTGCAACGGCACCGAGAAATACTCGCCCAATACCTTCTGCATGTAGGGTGCCGAGGCGGGACGGTGACGGAAGGCCCCCGCGAAGTGCGCCAGGGATTCGTCGCGGACACCGTTGCCCTCGATGTCCTGCAGGCGCTCGCGCAATGAACGGAAACCGAGCCCGGACAGGGACAACAGCAACGGCAGGAACGTATCGCGGCGGCCGGCTTCGTATTGAAAGGCCAGGCGATACTTGCTCCACGCCTGATAGAACAGGGCGAGCGAACGCGTGGAAAAGGCATCCAGAAAGGCACGCGGACCTTCATCGCGCTGCTCGATCTGGTGACGGGCAATGCGCTCGGTGTAATGCGCAGGAAGCGAACCGCTGCCGCCCAGGAAGCCCATGAAGGTCGGCGTCAGCCGCACATACTTCATCTGCCCGCTGCGCAGTGCCTGTTCCATGTCAGCGACGGAGACAGTCTCATCTTCGCGCGGCGGATAGGTCTCAATCCTCTCGATTTCACTGGCAGGAAAGCCGAGTACGGTGCGATTGGCAAAGCGCAGGAAATCACTGACCGCACGTTCATGCGGCACCCCGTTGCGCTTGAACCAGAGTTCGATCATGCGCACGGCCTGGAAAAACTGGAAGCGATGAGGAGCGGCAAACAGCCGCTCGATCACGCTAGGCTCAAATCTCCGCTGCGTGGCCTGCATTTGAGCAGTTCCTCCCCGGTTCTTTTGGATATCACGGTCAACTGCGAAAAGCTGTTGGCGTGGACGTACAAACCCATGAAGCGATCGATCACGCCGGCGAAGGCGTGCAAGCCGCTGCCGACGAAACCTTCTTCATCCACGGTCAGCTTGACCTCGATGCCGCGCACCAGGCTGGCGAACGGATTGCCCGGCAACCATGCGGTGGTGGCTTTGTGATCGATGGCGGCGATGGCACTGATCTGACGTTGCGAAATGGGTGAATTGGATTGGTCGTAAAGCGTGAGCATCTCCTGGAAGGCTTCCAGCCCACCCCGCATGAGCGAGAGGTGATTCAGCGAGAGATGCGAGATAAGACGCCATTGCGCGCCGCGCCCACGCTCGAAGCGCGAAGGCAATGTCGGTTTGCGCAACAAGGCGGCGGTGCGGATCACGCCGCCACCTTCCAGACTCAAGTCTCCGCCCGGCAGGCCGTAGGTCAGCAAGGCAGGCAGGTCGCGGTTTGTGCAGGTCAGCTCGATGCTCAGGGTATCGGTCTCGACCTTGGCCGGATCGAAATCGATATCGACGATCGAGATCTCCGTTTCATATCCGGGGCTCTTCAGGGCGACCAATTCGTCACGGCGCATGGCCCAGTAGTGACCATCACTCTCGGGAGCCTGGCCGTGGCGCAGGGAATAGAAGGGGCGGAAACGCGTGATCGATTCGCCTTGCGGCGTCTGGCGCACCAGCTGGACCGAATCAATCGAGTAGACCTCGTAACCGAAGGCGCGACGCCCGTCGGGTAGAACCGGATACGAGGCACCCGCATGCGTCAGGCGGATCGGATCGCCCCGCTGGCTGAACAGGTTGATGACCGGTGTGCAGCCCAGCAGCAGATTGGCCGCGCTGACGCCGCCAAGCTGGCGGGCGATGTGCGAATCGGCGCGCAAGCCGGACAGGCCAAGGTGCAAGGTGAAGCTTTTGGTCCCGACCGGCAGGACGGCGAGAATGGCCGACAGATCGATGTCGAAAAAATTGAATTTCTCGGGGAAGGCAAAATACTCGGTCAGCAGGCGATAAGCCGGATGCGATTGCGACGGGAAGTCGATCAGCGCGTCCTCTTCAGCGAACCCCACCTCGGCCAGCGGGACCTTGCGCAGCCCGGTCCAGCGGCCGCTGCGCGGCAGCTCGACCCAGGCAGCCGTGCTGCGCATGAAGAGGCTGTCACGCAGGGCGGCGCAGAACGAGGCCTCGCCATCGATGAAGACGCGCAGCGAGGCCAGGCCCAGCTTGGACAAGGTCACCTGCTCGGTGGTGGTCTCGATGGTGATGGACAGGGAGGATGTCACCGAAGTCGGCGGTACCACTGCCTCGGGCGCATCAATGATGGGAGAAAAGACCGCTTGCGCTAACCGGATGGGCGCGACCGGCACATCGTAAGCGCTCTGGAACCGGCAGATCACGCCCTTCACCGGCCGTGTGGATAGCGCCGTCCCGCGCGGGATGACGGTGGCGTTGGTCAGCTGCGCAGCCGAGGCTGCTGAGTCCATGCGCGCGATCGAGCAGGAGGGGAAAGGTCGCAGGTAATGCGGATAGAGGACCTCGAACAAGGCCTCGGTGAATTCGGGGTAGTCGTCATCAAGCCGCTTGGAGACCCGCGCGTTGAGCAGCGCATAGGACTGGATCATGCGCTCGATATGTGGATCCTCGCAGATCTCGCCGGCCATCAACAGGCTGCCTGCGATCTTGGGATAGCGCTCGGAGAACTCGCGGGAATAGCGCCGCAGGAAGCTCAGCTCACGCTCGTAATAGGGAAGCAGCTCTTGCACTTAGACTCCTATGCGCGTGGTTCGCGACTTGCTGATCGAATATTGCAGGGTGGACGGCTGCAGGACGGCGTCAAAATTGACGGTCTCGCGCGCCGCATTGACCACGAGCAAGGCACTGATGGCGAAATTGAGGCGGTTGATCGAACCTTCCTGGATCTCCAGCGTGGCCTTGACGTTGCGCAATCGCGGCTCATGCCGGGAGATGGCTTCTTCCAAGGAATGGCAGATGGCAGTGCGGTCATCCAGGCTGGCCAGGCTCATCCCGGCGAAATCATTGAGACCATAGGCGATGATGGAGGTGCTGCATTCGGGATATTGCTGCAGCAATTCCTCGGGTACGACGGAGCGCGTGTTGAGCATCGCTTCCAGATCGCGCGCGACGGCATCCTTGAGTTCTTCTAACGACAGGCGGCTGACGACAGGGCTGAAGGAGGAACGCGGTCCATCATTCATCAGCTTGTCAAACAGGCTGGGCGCGAAGCCTTTCATATGCTTTCCCCCGTCTGGTGATCGAATTATCGGGTGGGTGAATCGACTGGCCTGGCCGACCAATCAACGATCTTGATAGTGAATCACGCGGTGTTGAAAACGGAAGTCCGCCGGAGGACCGGCGGACGTCATACGCTTCATGAATGGCTGTTCTTTTGCCGACAGCTCATCCGTTCAGTGCAAGGTAGCCTCAGATGACCTTGTTGGTCGACAGATCCCAACCGCCCGAGGTATTGCCGGCGGTCCCGCCATCCTTCTTCTGCTGGGTGTACTTCCACTTGACGGTGGAGTACTTCAGGCCGACCACTTCGTTCAGGATCTCGCCCGACTCGATGGACGGAGCGACGCTGCTGATCATGACGTTGGTCAGTTCGATTTCGAAATAACGGACGCGCTCGCCCTTGCCATCGGCGCGCATGAATTCGAACTTGGCCTTCGGGATGGTCTTGCCGGAGGAAGAGTTTTGCAGCAGCAGCGGCGAAGCCAGGTCAGCCACCTTGGTGAACACGATGTCCTTGTGCTCGCAGCGCTCGGCGGTGTGGCCACCACCGGTCGATGCGGTTGCCGATTTCGGCTGCAGGACTTCCCAGTCAACGGTCTTGCACTCGATCCAATCCTTGTGCAGGTCATCAGTGGATTCACCCTTGATGCCGTCGATTTGCAGATAGACGTCAATTGCCATAACTTATCCTGTAAACATGAGGGAGGAAAAATAGTTAAGATTTACCTGCCTGTGGCAGCTCCGCAACCAGCCGGAGCGACACGGACAGTTCATCCAACTGAAAATGCGGACGCAAGAACGACACGGCGCGATAAACGCCTGGCCGTCCCGGCACTTCCGACACCTGTACCGAAGCTTCGCGCAGCGGGAATTGCGCTTTTGCTTCCTGCGTGGCGTTGTCATCCAGCAGCACGTATTGCGCGATCCAGCGATTGAGGAAGTCTTCGACGTTTGAAGCGGCAGCAAAGCTGCCGATCTTGTCCCGCATCATCGACTTCATGTAGTGAGCGATGCGCGAGACGGCAAAGATGTATTGCAACTGCGAGGACAGGACCGCGTTGGCATTGGCCGCATCCGTGTTGTACTTCTTGGGCTTCTGAGCGGACTGGGCACCGAAGAAGGCGGCGTAATCCGTGTTCTTGCAGTGGACCAGCGAGATGAAGCCCAGATCCGACAGTTCTTTCTCGCGACGGTCGGTGATGGCGATCTCGGTGGGGCACTTGAGGGCGACTTCGCCTTCATCCGTCTTGAAGGTGTGGGTAGGCAGGTCCTCGACCAGGCCACCACCTTCCACGCCGCGAATGGCCGCACACCAGCCGAAGTCCTCGAAGGCCTTGGTCAGCTTGCTGCCGAAGGCATAGGCGGCGTTGCACCACAGGTATTTGGAATGGTCGGTACCATCCACATCCTCGACGAAGTTGAAGCCTTCAACGGTGGTGCCATCCTTGGGATTGAACGGCAGACGGCCGAGGAAGCGCGGCAGGGTCAGGCCGACATAGCGCGAATCCTCGGATTCGCGGAAGGACTTCCACTTGGCGTATTCGACCGTGTCGAAGACCTTGGACAGGTCACGCGGCTTGCCCAGGTCGGCATAGCTCTCCAGGCCGAACAGCTCAGGCGATGCGGCGGTGATGAAGGGAGCGTGCGACGCAGCGGCGATGCGCGACATCTGCTCGATGAAGTACATATCTTCAGGCTGGCGCGTGATTTCGTAATCGCCCAGCAAGGCACCGAAAGGCGCGCCACCGAAGGTACCGAATTCTTCTTCATATACCTTCTTGAACATGGCGCTCTGGTCAAATTCCAGGGCCGAGTTGAAGTCCTTGACCAGTTCCTTCTTGGTGGCGTTGAGGATCTTGATCTTCTGATTCTCGCCAACGGTGGTGTTGCGCACCAGGTAGTTCAGGCCTGTCCAGCTGCCTTCGAGCTTCTGGAATTCGGGGGCATGCATGATGGCGCTGACCTGATTCGAGATCAGATGATCCAGTTCGGCAATGCGGGCATCCAGGGTCGCCGACAGGTTGTCGGAGACGACCACCGTCCCTTCCATGACCTGGCTGACCAGTTCGGTGATCAGATCCTTGGCGCGGTCATGCTCGGACGAGGACTTGGCGACCTTGCTTTGTTCGACGATGTCATCCAGAAGAGTGCTGGCGGCAGCGGCAGGCGCAGCACTTGCGGCAGCTTCGGTATTGGCTTGAGCGGACATGGGAATCTCTTTTACTTGTTGGTTTGCTTGCTGAGTTCGGCCAGCTTCTCGGTGCTGTTGAGCACGTCGCTGAGGATGTCTTCCAGCTTGTCGTTGCCGGCGATCTTGTTGCGCAGATCGGCCAGCTTGGTGCGGGCTTCCAGCAGCTTGCGCAGCGGCTCGACCTGCTGCACCACCGACTCGGGACGGAAGTCTTCCATCGAGCGGAACTTCAGTTCCACCGCGAATTCCCCGCCTTTGTCGGAGAGCTCATTGGAGACGCGATAAACCGCGCGCGGCTCGATGCCCTTCATGACTTCGTCGAAATTGTCGGGATCGATATTGATGAACTTCCGATCCTTCAGGCGCGGCTGCGGCACCTCCGAGTTGCCGCCAAAATCACCGACCACACCGGTGACGAAGGCCAGTTCCTTCTTCTCGATGGCGTCACCGATCTCGACGTCATACGTCATCTGCACGCGCGGGGGACGCACTTTCTGCAGTTTTTTCTGGATGCTTTCTCTTTTGGCCATGTTTGCTCCGCTGCTGTATTGAGTGAACGCCCCATTCGCCTGAGGCGGCTTGAAAAGCGGGGACAGCACAAGCTGCCCCCGCTGGCGCGCCTTACTTCAGATTGCCAAACGGATTGGGACCGCTGCCGCCGCCACTGCTGCCATTGCCGGCATCCGCATCTGCAGCCGGTGCAGGAGCCGCCTTGCGGGCTGCCTTGCCGCGCGGACGGGCCGCTGCAACAGGCTTGGCCGGAGCGGGCACCAAGGTGTTTTCGCCGAGGCTTTCACGCAGGATCTTGGTCAGGTCCTGTGCTTCGGTCTTGACCGAACCATTCAATGCATTTTGTGAGCGCAGATCCCCCAGCGACTTGGTGGCCAGACGCAGACCGGAGACGGTCACGATGCTGTTGGCGACCTTGTCGGCGGGATCGCGCTTGAGGGCTTCCTGGGCGTTGACGATCGCATCACTGTAATCACCTGCATCGAAGCGGATCTGGGCGATACGCAGCCAGGGCGTCTTGTCAGCAGGGAAGCGGCTTGCCACTACCTTCAGCACCGACACGGCCTCGTCGGTCTTGCCTTCCGCCTGCGCGGTATTGGCCTGGGCCACTCCGCTTTCCAGCGTGTTCTTGGCCTCATCTTCCGGATTGGGCTTGCCCTGGGTATTGGCACAACCCGCCAACATCACCGCCAGCAACGCCGGAATGATCAGACCTGTCTTGAATTTGCTCGCACGCATTGGAAACCACTCCTTATATTTTTGACATTAAGAAAGCCTTGCACGACATCGCGCAAGCAAATTAGTCGGCACCGAAAAATTCCGGAGATTCCTGATTTTTAGACTGCAAATGAGATGCGACGGCAGTTTTCTGGCGAAATTGATGCTTCTGGAAACCGCACTTTTTCACTACGCCACGTTCTAATCACGACTATCAGGTTGTTGCCCGACTTAATAGTTTTAAGTAATTTGAACTTAAGCTCGTCCAAATGTATCGCATAGACCTTCAAGGGAAAATGCAGTTCCACAATCTGTAAAGACTTCCTAAAATTTTTTCGGCTCGCGAGAAATCGCTCATCAGAAATCCAATAAACCGCACGGGGCAGCGTTGAAAAACCGATTGATTAATCACCTGACAACTGGAGTTGTCATTTTTTCTCTATCCGGCTGCGCCGCCGTCGGCGCGGCCTCCGGGGTCGCGCAGGCCGCCAAGTCCACGCTGGAGGCACTCGGCCTGAAGAAGCCGGACACGCCGGAACTCCCCGACGCCCAGAAGCAGCCGCGTACCGTGCCGATCAAGCTGCACGCGTCCAAGGCGCTCAATGTCGATTCGCAGCAGCGGCCGCTGGCCCTGGTGGTAAAAATTTATAAGCTCAAGCAGAACATTAGTTTCCAACAGGCGTCATATGACACGTTCCTGAGTGCGCAAAAAGAAAAGGAAGCCTTGGGAGCCGACCTGCTGGAGGTCAAGGAAGTCACGCTGGTACCGGGCCAGCGCTATGAAATTTCCGAAAAGGTCAGTTATGAGGCCGGCTACATCGGTGTCGTGGCGCTGTTCGTCAATCCGGCACCGCAGCGCTGGCGTGTCGTCTTCAAGGCCGATGAAGCGGAGAAGAATGGCATTACCGTCGGCCTGCAATCCTGCTCATTGACAGTGGGTGCGGGGGCGGTGGCCATCGATATGCAGGGCAAGCCGCTGGAAAAGAATCTGATGCTGGCACCGGTTCAGTGTCATTGAAATTCAAACAACAATTCGCAGGACATCGCGACATGACAATCATCACGACGGGGCAATCCAAGTGAATCACTCCAACAAAGTCCTCTGGGGCGAAGGTCTTTTCCTCCGGCCACAGCATTTCCAGCGCCAGGATCATTATCACGAAACACGCCTGCACCAGACCGCGCTGGCGCTCAATCCCTACTGCTGGGGCATCTCCTCCCTGCAGGTGGACCGCGATGCCCTGAACAACAATACGCTGCGCATCCTCGAATTGTCGGCCATCTTCCAGGACGGGGAGATCTACAAGGCACCGGATGGCGACGATCTGCCCGATCCCATCGAACTGACTGAAATCCCGCTTTCCCAACAATCCGTCACCTTCTACGCCGCCCTGCCGGCGCTGAAGAGCTTCGGCAGCAATTTCGCCTCGGGTACCGGCAATCATCAGTCCAGTCGCTACATTCAAGACAACATCGAGACGCCGGATCTTTTCACCGATGCTGCCAAGGCGGAGATGAGCTATTTGAAGAAGGCTGTGCGGCTGGTCTCCGAGAACGAACCGCGCGACTCCCTGGTATGCATTCCGATCGTGCGCTTGCGCCGCGCAAGCTCATCAGGATTCGAACTGGATCCCGATTTCGTCGCCCCCAGCCTGTCGGTGCATGCGGCGCCCTTGCTGTTCCTGCGCCTGCGCCGCCTGCTGGATGCCTTGCAGGCCAAGGTCAGCGCGCTCTACGGACATCATCGCGAACCCAGCAAGAGCGTGGTGGAGTTCCGATCGGGTGACATCACCTCCTTCTGGCTGCTGCATACGGCCAGCACCGCTTACGCCAGCCTCTCGCACTATCTGAACAATCCCCTGCTGCATCCCGAGCGCCTGTATGAACAATTGCTCGGGCTGGCCGGCTCGCTGATGACCTTCTCGCGCAGCCTGGCGCTGGCGGACCTGCCGCCGTATGACCATCGTGATCCTGGTCCGCCGTTTGCGCGGCTCGATGGCATCATCCGCGAGCTGCTCGATACCGTCATCTCGTCACGCTATTTCGCCATCGCCCTGCACGAGAGCAAGCCGTCGTATCACATGGGCATGCTGGACTCGGGCAAGATCGACGAGAAGACCAGTTTCTACCTGGCCGTCAACGCCGACCTGCCGGCCATCGAGCTGGTGGATGTGGTACCGCTGCGCTTCAAGATCGGCGCGCCCGAGGATGTGGAGAAATTCGTGCTGGCCGCACTGCCCGGCGTGAAGCTGGTGCACTCGCCGCAAGTGCCGGCTGCCCTGCCCGTGCGCCCCGATACCTATTACTTCACATTGGAAAGCAAGGGTGCCATGTATGAGCGCATGCTGCAGGCGCAATCGATCTGCATTTATGTACCTTCCGGTATCCGTGACCTCAAACTCGAACTCCTGGCGGTGACGCAATGAACATGACTTCGGCCCCTTCCCTGCTCGATCAGGACCATCTCCCCCCGGCCCAGATGGCCGCCGCGCCGGTCAATGCGCGTTCGCTGCTGGATCTGATGTATGACGGTTTCTACGCGCTCTTCATGCTCAAGAATGGCAGCGCACCGGTGGATGAAGCTTCCTTCTCGGTGAAGATGCAGAAATTCCTGGGCGATGTGGAACGCAATGCGAAGAAACTCGACGTCTCCCCGGAAGATGTCTACGCCGCCAAATACGCGTTCTGCGCCTCGGTCGATGAAATCATCCTGCGCTCCGGCTTCGGCATCCGCGACGCCTGGGAGCGCCGTCCGCTGCAGCTGACCATGTTCGGCGATCAACTGGCAGGTGAAAATTTCTTCAAGCAGCTGGAAGACCTGCGGGTCCGCGGCAATGCGCACATCCAGGCGCTGGAAGTGTTTCACATGTGCCTGTTGCTGGGGTTCCAGGGCAAGTACGCGCTGGAAGGTCCGGAGAAACTGAATTATCTGACCGCACGGCTGGGGGACGAAATCGCCCATCTCAAGGGCAAGAGCGCCGGCTTCGCGCCACATTGGGCGCGGCCTGACGCCATCGTCAACAAGCTGCGCAATGACGTGCCGCTGTGGGTGGTGGCTTCGCTGTTTGCCTTCATCGCCCTGTTCGCCTACCTCGGCTTGAACTGGATGCTGACCAGCGGTACGGAAAACGGACTGGCCGGCTATTCCGATATCGTCAAGCTGGCACCGCGTACCGCTAACCTGACCATCACCCTGCCCTGAACGCGATCTCTCCCCTGATAGTCTTGGAAGGCCACACAGATGAATCTGCCTTTTCCCGATTCACTTTCCAGCGTCATCAACCAACTCTTCGGCCCTGGCCTGTCGCAACACGCGCGCCTGATCACGCTCGCCAGCGCCCAGGAAGCCGGTCTGCCTGAATCCCTGGTCGTGGAGCGCTTCCACGGCCAGGAGAGCGTCAATGACAACTTCCAGTTCGACATCGATGCCCTTTCGGTTTCCACCGATCTCGATCTCAAGCAGTTCATCGGTACTGAACTGACCCTGCGC
>Ga0105238_10000213_pt1 | contig 64398 bp, 53 predicted proteins | sample KBSC34metaG_FD_81526 | JGI IMG/M metagenome (GOLD analysis project Ga0105238, IMG submission 81526) | Corn rhizosphere microbial communities from Kellogg Biological Station, Michigan, USA - KBS C3-4 metaG | ecosystem: Host-associated > Plants > Roots > Rhizosphere > Soil | place: Michigan, USA...
AGGCGGCGACCTGGGCCTCGGGTGTCGCGGTCCGGTCGCCGGTGGTGAGCACGTCGACGTCGATGGCCCGGTGCTCGCCGTAGAGGTCGTCGCGCAGGGCGGAGCGGGCCAGCGTCTGCCACCGATCGGCGCGTGGCAGATCATTGACGCGAGCGAGCAACCACGGCAGCTGCAGGCTCTGGCCGGCGGCCAGGGTGTCACGCTTCAGGCCATTCCATTCCTTGATCTGCGCCACGCTCACGCGGTAGCGGCTGGCGATGCCGGCCAGGGTGTCGCGCTTGCCAGCCTTGACATGGATGCGGCGGGTTTCCGGCACATCCGGGGCGATAGCCAGACGGGCGTTGTCGGCGATTTCCGGGGTCAGGTCGGTATCGAGCGCGGCGGTCTCTTCATTCTTCGGGACCAGAATGGTCGAGCCGGCCTTCAGGACCATGCGCGGCGGGATCTGGTTGACGCTGCGGATCACTTCAGGCGTGGTGCCGAACTTGCTGGCGATGGTCTCGATGCGCTCACGGGCGCTGGAGACGGTGTGCGCGGTCCAGGTCGAGAAAGCCTGGGTCCACTTGGACATGTTGGACTTGAACTTCTCGGCATTGCTTTCCGGCAGCAGGATCTTGGTATCTTCGCCGCCGATGATGACGGGGCGGTTGAATTGCGGGTTCAGCGCCTTGAACTCGTCCAGCGACAGCTCGGCCAGTTGCGCGGCGACCTTCACGTCGATGTTGCGGGTCTTGCCGATGGTGACGAAGTAGGGCTGGTTGTCCACCTTGGGCAGGGCGATGTCGAAGGCGGCCGGGTTGGCGATGATGTTCTTGACCGCCTGCAGCTTGGGCACGTAGTTGCGGGTCTCGTTGGGCATCTGCGCCGACAGCGTATTGAAGTCGATCGGCAGGCCGGCCGCGAGATTACGGTTCACGGCGCGCTGCACCGAACCTTCGCCCCAGTTGTAGGCTGCCAGCGCCAGTTGCCAGTCGCCGAACATGCCGTAGAGCTTCTGCAGATAGGTCAGGGCGGCATCGGTCGAGGCCAGCACGTCGCGACGCTCATCGGTGAACATGTTCTGCTTGAGGTTGTAGTCACGCCCGGTGGAGGGGATGAACTGCCACATGCCAGCCGCCTTGGCGGTGGAAAGGGCTTCCGGATTGAAGGCCGATTCGATGAAGGGCAGCAGCGCCAGTTCGGTGGGCATGCCGCGCTTTTCCAGTTCCTGGACCACGTGGAACAGATAACGCGAGGCGCGCACCGTGGTGCGCTGGATGTAGTCGGGACGGGAGCTGTACCACTGGGTCTGGCTCTCCACCAGCGAATTGTCCAGATCAGGAATCCCGAAGCCCTTGCGAATGCGCGTCCAGATGTCGATGTCATTCATCCCTGGCAGGGCATTGCCGGCCAGTTCGGGATTGATCGCATTGAAGGGGGCGGGGTAGATCGAGATATCGTTGGCGTGGGAGAGCAGCGGGGTACCAGCGCAGAACAGGGCGGCAATGGCGAGTTGTTTCAAAGTACGCTGCATGTGGGCGATATCCTGTGCCAGAGGCAAAAGTTGGGTGCGGCGCTTCCGTTGCAGAGCTGTGATGAAGCTCGACACCTCCTGCCGGCGGAATCCGGATCAGTCCGATCACGGGCGCGTGCAGGTTGACGGTAATGCAAGGTCGGAAGCTGCGAGTTTCCCCGGCGTGGTGCAGAGTGGACAGCGTTTCGTAAAAGTTCGTAAAAACACTGGTGCCCAATTTGGGGAATTGGAGGAGTGTACGGAAGACCCTTTTCGCCAGTCAAGCAAAAATTGGCCTCTGTTACAAAGCCAAGTCCTTGATTTGGCTGGTTTTTGCGCCTAACTAGTCCTCAATTTGGCGCTATCTGTAGGTATTCTTCCATTCGCGCAGCGCTGCAAAGCTGCTAACTTCATTCAACTCCGTCAATCGGCCCGCCTTTTGCAGCGATTCCTGGATTTCTTTTTGATTGGCGCGCAGGAAGGGATTGGTCGCGCGCTCCAGGGCAATGCTGGTCGGCACGGTGGCTTCCCCTTGGTCCCGCTTGACGCGCTCACGCTGGATGCGAGCGCTGAGCTCGGCATTGCCGGGCTCGACCTCGGCGGCGAACTTGAGGTTGGAGAGCGTGTACTCGTGGGCGCAATACACCTGGGTCTCACCCGGCAGGCTGCTGAGCTTGGCCAGTGACTCGACCATCTGTGCCGGGGTGCCTTCGAAGAGGCGGCCACAGCCACCGGCAAAGAGGGTATCGCCGCAGAAGACAAAACCCTGTTCTGCCGAGTAATACGCGATATGGCCCAATGTGTGGCCGGGCACGTCGATGACCTGCAGCGAGAGGCCCAGAGAAGGGATCGTCACTTCGTCATTCCCGTGCAGCGGGACCGTCATCCCCTTGATGCGGGATTGCTCGCGCGCCGGCCCGTAGACCGGTATGGCCGGGAATTCGTCGCTCACGGCGCTGCGCGCCAGCTCGACCACACCGCCGACATGGTCAGCGTGGTGATGAGTCAGTAGAATAGCGGCCAACGTCAGGCCCTCGGCCTGCAATGCGGCCAGGACGGGGACCGCGTCGCCGGGGTCGACCACGGCGGCATGGCGCCCGTCATGGATGATCCACAGGTAGTTGTCGTCGAACGCCGGTACGGCCAGGACGTCCAATGAAGTTTTCTGATCTGCTTGAGCTGGCTTGGCTGGCTGGGTCATGAGGCGCGAAAGAAGAGATGGCTGACAAGGCTGAAACTGCTGTGACTGCGAACAACGCGGAAATTATAGACCTGGCCGCCTGGTTGCAGACGCCCATCGGCGATTACCTGCGCCAGTGGGAGCAGCATCACCTCAATGCGCTGACAGCCGACATCTTCGGCTTCAACGCCGTGCAGATCGGTTCGCCCCAGATCCACGCCCTGCAGGCCAACCGCATGCCCTATCGCTGGCTGGCCGACAACCGCATGCCGGTGGAAGGGCAATCCGAGCTGGAAATCCCCCAGGTAGTGACGCAGAATTTCGGCGAACTGCCCTTTGCCACCCAGAGTCTGGACCTGGTGGTGCTGCCGCACGTCCTGGAATTCGCCGCCGAGCCGCACCAGGTGCTGCGCGAGGTGGAGCGGGTGCTGATCCCGGAAGGGCAGGTCATCATCTGCGGCTTCAATCCCAGCAGCCTGTGGGGCATGCGCCAGGTGGCCGGACGCCTGACCGGCGCGCACTTCCTGCCGCAGGATGGCGAGTTCATCCGCCTGCCGCGCCTGAAGGATTGGCTGAAGCTGCTGAACATGGAAGTCAACCGCGGCCACTTCGGCTGCTACGCGCCGCCCTGCGAGACGGCGCAATGGCTGGACCGCTTCGGTTTCATGGAGAAGGCGGGCGACCGCTGGTGGCCGTATTTCGGTGCGGTCTACATCGTCCAGGCCATCAAGCGGGTGCCCGGCATGCGCCTGATCGGCCCGGCCCTGCAGCGCCAGAAGCTGAAGGCGCCGCGCGGCGTGCCGGTGACCAACCGCATCCACAAAACCGATTGAAACCAGGGCGTGCCAGCGCGATCAGGTATCATCGCGGCCCGCCTGTCATGCGCAAATGCGCATACGCAACCAGATTGAAGTGAAGAGCATGGACAAAGTAGAGATTTATTCCGATGGCGCCTGCAAGGGCAATCCCGGCCGTGGCGGCTGGGGTGCGTTGCTGGTGGCCGGGGGCAAGGAGAAGGAAATCTTCGGTGGCGAGCCCAACACCACCAACAACCGCATGGAACTGATGGCGGTGATCCAGGCCCTGAACGCCCTCAAGCGTCCCTGCGAGGTGGTGGTGCACACCGACAGCCAGTACGTGCAGAAGGGCATCAGCGAGTGGATCCACGGCTGGAAGGCGCGCGGCTGGAAGACTTCCAGCAAGGAGCCGGTCAAGAACGCCGACCTGTGGCAGGCGCTCGATGCCGCCCAGCAGCAGCACCAGGTGGAATGGCGCTGGGTGCGCGGCCACAACGGCCACGCCGGCAATGAGCGCGCCGACCAGCTGGCCAACCGGGGCGTGGACAGCATAGGCTGACCGGGCCGGCGTTTTCTTTCATATCAGTGTTTTAGCAGCAAACAACATCAGCAGGAGCAAGCATGCGTCAGATCATCCTCGATACCGAAACCACGGGCCTTTCGCCGCGCAACGGCAACCGCATCCTGGAAATCGGCTGTGTGGAGGTGCTCAACCGCCAGCTTTCGGGCAAGAACCTTCACTTCTACATCAATCCCGAGCGTGACTCCGAAGAAGGCGCGCTGGCGGTCCACGGCCTGACCACCGAATTCCTGGCCGACAAGCCGACCTTCAAGCAGATTGCCGCCGAGTTCCTGGACTATGTGCGCGGTGCCCAGATCATCATCCACAACGCGCCTTTCGACGTCGGTTTCCTGGATGCAGAACTGGCCTTGCTGGGTCTGCCGCCGTTCAAGGAGCACGTCTCCGATGTGGTGGACTCGCTGCAGATGGCCAAGGAGCTGCACCCGGGTCGCCGCAATTCGCTCGACGCCTTGTGCGATCGTTACGGCATCTCCAACGCCCATCGCGTGCTGCACGGCGCGCTGCTGGATGCGGAGCTGCTGGCCGAAGTTTATCTGTCGATGACGCGCGGCCAGAATTCGCTGACCATGGACCTGGGGGCGGAGGAAGAAGTCAGCGAAGGCGAGGGCAAACTGGAGTTGGCCCCGCTGGCCGAAGTGATCGTGGTGGCCGCCAGCGAGGAAGAACTGGGTTTGCATGAAGACGTGCTCAACCAGCTCGACAAGGAAGCGCGCGGCAGCTGCGTGTGGCGCTTTGAACCGCCGCCGCCGGAAGCGGCTGCAGAGGCGGCGTGAAGCGGCGCAGTCGTGAGGCCGTTGTCGTTGCCCGGCAGCGCTGTCGATAAAAAATGAAGAATTATTTACGAAGCACTTGCGCAGGCCGAAAAACGTTGGCATAATCTCGCTTCTCGATTGGCGCTGCAGCAAAAAGCCAGTCAGGTACGGAAGGTTAGCTCAGTGGTAGAGCACTGCATTCACACTGCAGGGGTCGCAAGTTCAAACCTTGCACTTTCCACCAAATTCAGAAAAGCCCGCCTTGTGCGGGCTTTTCGCATTTCAAATTCCGTCTACTCATCCCGTCGGTCCGTCCCAAATGTGCCCCATTCTGGTAATACGAAGCCGGAATCGGGGAATTTACGTCTAAGCTATTCGGCGGCGTGCGCTGCCGTCTCGGACGTAATAACTATCCACTATCCGTGCTCGAATCGTGCGAGTTTCAAATGAGCTGTTAACCATGAATTGAAACCACGAATTTCATCACACTGTTAGTTCGGAACCTCTTAGCTGGAGCAATTTTCTGTAATCACATTTGAGCAGGAAAAACGTGCATCCATCCTAGTCAGTAGGCTTAAGCCCGACTTCGCATATAAGAATTAAAACCAAGCGTTAATCCTGCACGTCAGAACTTATTTTTCTCATTGGAAACTTGTTTTAAGTATTTGATTTTTGATTAAGTATTTTGCTATAAATGCTCCACGGGGCGGCCTAAAAATTAATTCAAAGTAGCCGGAGAAGAGCATGAAACCATATCTCAATTTGGGTGGAAATTCGAATGTTGTAGCGTACGAAATTGAGGCCGATTCGATCACGGTCGAGTTTGCTTCAGGAACGCATCGTTTCTATTTATACGATCAGCATCAGCCAGGCGGAATGCACGTGGAAAACTTGAAGCGTCTGGCCCAAGCTGGTCAAGGCCTCAATAGCTACATCGGAAAAAATCTGAGATTGTCGACTTCCTATGCTCGTCGCTGGTAGCTAGTCAAAACAGATTTCACGTAGAACCTCGTGGTTGCCTCGCCGCACGTTTTACAAATTTGTTCTCACGACCTGCTTTTGTTGGGCAGATACTGCGTCAAGAAGATTACATTACCAATTGCCTAAATTGGCCAACATGAAAATTCAAAGCGTACAGATAAAAAACTTCAGGACATTAGTTGACGTCGCTATTCCATTTGACTCCGTCACGACTTTCATTGGCCCTAACGGCGCAGGCAAGTCAACAGTGCTGCGGGCGCTCGACTGGTTCTTCAATGGAAAACCAGGAAGCTTGTCAGATGCAGACTGCTCCTTTGGACAAACTCAAGAAAATGTCGAAGTGCGCGTCACCTTTGGTGATTTGAGCAAAAAAGATCGGGAGGTACTCGGTAAATACGCTCCTACCGAGGCCGCTACATTTACAGCTTGGAAGAGCCGATCGCCAGAAGGCGTTGAGATGTTATCTGCGAATGCCAAGGGACTGCCAGAGTTCGAAAAGATCAAGGCTGCCAGTTCCGCTGGAATCAAAAAAGCGCTTTATGCTGAACTGAGGAATCGGGATCCTGAATTAAACCTTCCAGCGGCAAACACCGCGACAGCGATCGATCAGGCAATGATGGCTTGGGAGGCGGCTCATACTGACAGGCTATCCGATGCTCCAGAAGGACTGCAAACAAATTTCTTTGGATTTAACGGTGAAGGAAGGATGAGTGGTTTATTTGACTTTGTCCTCGTTACAGCAGATCTTCGAGCGAGTGAGGAGTCGACAGACACACGTTCAAGTATTATTTCCAGAATCTTAGAACGCTCTATTGATCGAGCGGCGGCTGATGCTGATATCGCAAAAATTGTTGTTGAATCCTTGGCCAAGCAGCAAGCCGTGTATGCAGAGAAATTCAAAGACAAAATAACGGGAATAACAAAAGAACTTAATACAGTTATTGCCGGATACTCGCCAGGGCGCTCTGTTGCAGTGTCTACCGCGGAAATAGAACTCAAGGCTCCTCGAACAACTTTCAAGGTTGCGATATTAGATGGAGAAACAGAAACTCAGGTCGAGCGGCAGGGCCACGGCTTCCAACGGACCCTACTCATTTCGGCTCTCCAATTGCTAGCTCAGTCTGGTGCGGCAGCAACTGAAGGCGTAATTTGTCTGGCAATCGAAGAGCCAGAACTATTTCAACACCCGATTCAGGCACAAACTTTCGCGAAGGTTTTACGAGCACTTGCAGAAGACCCTACTAAGCGAGTCCAAATTACTTACGCTACACATAGCCCATTTTTCATTGAATCGCGTCGGTTTGGTCAAGTAAGACGACTTGAGAGGAGGCATGGTGAAAAGCCTTCTGTAAAGATATATTTCGCCTCGGTCGAAGATGTCAAAAATAAACTTAAGGGAATAGTCAAGTCGCACACTATCGATCATCAGCTGGATGGAATAGTTGCAAATCAGCTTGCAACAGCTCTATTCGCTCACCGTGCTTTTTTGGTGGAAGGAACGACGGAGTCAGCGGTATTTCACGGTATTGGAGACCGTAGAAATGAGGGTTCTGTCGAGGCTGGAGGTACTGCAATCGTCGCTGTAGGCGGAAAGTCATCAATTCCGCTAGCACATGCAATTTTGTCGCTGCTGGGAGTTCAGGTTTATTCTTTATTCGATGCTGATTCCAATTTCGCCCACCGAGCCCGAGCTAAAGGTAAGTCCGATGACGATATTGAGCAGGAGCGAAAATCTCATATCGCGGCAAACCGAAATTTGCTGCGCTATTTCGATCTCGAAGAAATCGACTTTCCGAAACAAGTTGTGGCGAATCATGTTGCTATTTTCGGGGATCACCTTGAATCATATTTGGATGAAAACTGGCCAGAATGGCGAGTTTCGCGAGATCTGATTGAGTCTGAGACAGGTATGAAGATGGACAAGAATCAGAATGGCTACAGAATCGCCACCAAACGTGCTCAATCCGACGTGCCAGCAATGCTAATAAATATTTTGGAGAAAGCGGAAGGGAAGTAAAACTATGCACGACATCATCTGCCCCCATTGCGGCAAAGCCTTCAAGATCGATGAAGCCGGTTACGCCGACATCCTCTCGCAAGTGCGCGACAGCGCCTTCGAGCAGCAATTGCATGAGCGCCTGGAACTGGCCGAGCAGGACAAGCGCAACGCCATCGAACTGGCGCGCGCCAAGTCCGAAGCCGAGTTGCAGAAGGCGGCCGCGGCGCGCGATGCCGAGATCCAGGAATTGAAAGCGCGTCTGGAAGCCGGCGAGATGGCACAGAAGATGGCCGTGGCCGAAGCCATGGCCAACGTGGAGCGCGAGCGTGACAAGCTGGCCAACGATCTGGAGCAGGCCCGCAGGGAAAAGCTCGCCGAGCAGCAACTGGCCGAGGCGCGCCTGGCCCAGCAGCTGCAGCAGACCGCCAGCGAGAAGGATGCCGAGATCCTGGCCCTCAAAGCGAAGATGGATTCCATCGCCCTGACCCAGAAGCTGGCCGTCAACGAAGCCGTCGGCGCGGTAGAGAAACAGCGCGACGAACTCAAGAGCAAGCTGATGCACGCCGAGCTGGAAAAGCAGCTGGCCGAGAAATCACTGAAGGACAAATACGAGACCCAGCTGAAGGACCGCGAAGACATGATCGAGCGCCTGCGCGACATGAAGGCGCGGCTCTCCACCAAGATGGTCGGCGAGACCCTGGAGCAGCACTGCGAAACGGAATTCAACCGCATCCGCGCCACCGCTTTTCCGCGTGCGTATTTCGAGAAGGACAACGATGCGCGCAGCGGCAGCAAGGGCGACTACATCTTCCGTGATACGGATGAGGGGGGTACTGAGATCGTCTCCATCATGTTCGAGATGAAGAACGAGAGCGATCGCACTGCGACCAAGAATCGCAATGAAGATTTCCTCAAGGAACTGGACAAGGACCGCCAGGAGAAGGGCTGCGAATACGCCGTGCTGGTCTCGCTGCTGGAGCCGGAGAGCGAGCTGTACAACACCGGGATTGTGGATGTATTTCACCGCTACCCGAAGATGTACGTGGTGCGTCCCCAGTTCTTCATTCCCATCATTACGCTGCTGAGGAACGCCGCGCTCAATTCGCTGAAATACAAGAATGAGCTAGCGGTGGTGAAGGCGCAGAACATCGACATCACCAATTTCGAATCCGAGCTGGATACCTTCAAGGCGGCGTTTGCCAAGAACTACGACCTGGCTTCGCGCCGCTTCCAGACCGCCATCGACGAGATCGACAAGTCCATCGACCACCTGCAGAAGACCAAGGAAGCCCTGCTCGGCACCGACCGCAACCTGCGGCTGGCCAATGACAAGGCGCAGGATGTGACCATCAAGCGCCTGACGCGCGGCAATCCGACCATGGCGGCGAAGTTTGCGGAGGTCAAGAAGGAGCCGTCGGACGACGAGCAGTGAGTGGCCCGGTCGCCGTCACTGGCTGATTCCTTTATAGGGAAGCGATCAGGCTGGCGCCGCAGGCTGTGGTGTCACCGTGATAGGCGACCTGCTTGCCGTGGTGCTTGCGGGTGCTGCCGCCGCCGTTGGGCTGGATGGCGAACTGGCCTTTGCATTGCGGGCATTGCGTCATGTCGCCTTCGAGCGCGACGCCTTTGCCCATGGCCTTGAGCGTGTCGCTGGCGGAGATCACTTCACCGCCGTGGGAGGTTTTGTCGCCGAGGCGGATGACGGCGCGGCCTTGTTCGTCTTTCATGTGAGGCTTTCAGTGCAGGCGGGGAGGGATGTCTTGTGCCCAGAGACGGGCATTCGCGACGGGGTCTTTTTTGCCGTTCCAGTTTTTCATTTCTCTTTTGTCGCCATTGGGATACTCGTTGCGTTCAAGAGCAAGCGCCGTTTCCGCCCAACCCACTGGCGTGTCTCCCGAGGGTTGATCGAATGGGTCGTCGGGTTCGATGATGCTTATTTGGGCGACCGCTTCAGGCCAGATAGGTTCGCGGCAGGTCCAGAGCGCCATCAGGCGCAAACCGGTCATCAACAGGATGAACGGCATCATGGAGATGCGATAGTCTGCGCTGGCGCGCATGCCGAATCCGTACATGCAGAACAGAAAGCTCTCCAAGCTATTTTCTTTCTCCTTGAAGAACAACAGAGGCTTGGGCAATTCTGCCGGGCCGTGATTCATGTACCAGCACCAATAGTTCCATTGAGACAGGAGGTCTTCCAGACTTTCGTCCTCGGCCCATTTCTTACCTATCGCGAATGCGCGAGTGACGTTGCCGTGATCATCAACCTCGTAGTACCGAATATGGTAGACATGGCGGCAATGGGCCACACCACGGTGGATGCAGAAGATCGCATGTTCATTCCAGGGAATTTCCCATGTGGCATCACCTTGGCTCGGCTTGCAGAAGAATCTGCGACGGCGGATGGCATGGATTTTTCTCTCTTTGCGATTGAAGCGGATGGGGCGGCGGGTTAATGAAAAGAATTCGTCGCGCCCATACTTGAACACCATGTGTACAAAATAGATGACGGATGCGATCACAATGAGGTAGAAGGTAACTGCACCGATCCCAATGACCGCTGGAGGACTCATTAGAACCCGGCACAGGAATAGGATTAGCGCACCCGAAAACAACCCTGCCAACAGTACTCCTCCAGCATGCCGTTGCCGATCTCTAAATGGCTGATCTGTTACATCCATAAAGGTCGAATTGATCCTGAATACGGTGCTTCCATCCTTGCATTCGGAACTGACAGGCTTGTCGATTGGTAAGCGATGTCTGAGATCCCAATCAGGGATAGGTTTGCCGGCTCTGTAGGGGAACGCGCGTTCGTCCATTATTGCACTCCCACTGCGTCACGATATCCCTTCAATTCGGCTTCGAAGGACGTGTACTTTATTCCTGCAGAAAATTCGCAGTGCGCTATCCATGTCTTTAGCGCACTGTTGTTTACATATGCGATCGCGATCCCGATACCGAAAGAGAGCAAGAAAATTGGCCAGAATAGTGAGCCCAGGGAGAAAAAAAGTGCAAACGCGATTCGCGCGCCGAGAATGCCATTCAGAAAATACAGTGAAGCTAACCCAAATTTTTCATCCTTAAGGGCCTCCCAACCTTTATCGAAAATGTCCCAGGCGGCAACGCCGAGACCGGCGAGGAGTCCGGCGGTGCGAGCGAGGAAAATAATCTTCCCAACTGTTCTATCGATCCCAGCCCATTGTCTTCGAATAAAAGCGCTCAATGGGTGATCTGATGAATCTTTAACACTGATCGCTGCAGCCTCCACAATAGTCGCGCTCAAGCTTGTGATCGCTGCTGTCGCCTTGACGCGTGTTTCCCACAGATTGAACTGATCGTTATTGTCCAGATCTGTCATGGCGAATTGCAACGCCGCCATTTGTACGATCATGGTCACGACGCCAAGCTTGAAGTCTCGCGGCGATCCCGATCCAAGCCAATTCTTCGCCGTGGTAACCCCAGGAATACCAATACCCTTGATGCTTCCTGGCGCGATGCGGCCATCCTTTTCAAGAGCGCCGATGTCCAGCGCATAGTAGAAGTGGTTCTGAACTCTGGCCCGCTTGACAGCCTCTCGCGCTTGGGTGCGCGCATCGGCTCTGGTTTTCTTACGGTCTGTCTCCAGTTTTATGCCTTGTTCTTTCGCTTGTGCGATAGCCCATTGCGCTACATCGACACAGCTCATGTTGCTGACCTTGATGCCAACGCCACCCAATAGCTGAAGGTGAGTCAGTGCAATTGCTCGTGCGAGGGCAGTACTGCTCCCGCTAATGGCTTTGACAATTACATTGCCTGTGGTCAGCGCCAAGCGATCAATCAATTGCTCCGCCTGCTTCGGATCGTCCAAGCGCAAGACTGCACCTTTGTAGACATTGAGAATGTTCTCGAACTGGAAGTCGCTACCCTTGAGCTGCGTTTCGGTAGCTGCGATGATGTCTGCCTGGTTGAGCAGCAAGGCGCGGGCATAAAGATTGCGTTTGTCTTGAAGATTGCCACTGGAGATCCAACTGGAGAGTTGATCAATACATGGCTTCGAACAAACAGCCTTGCCGATGCATTGCGACATTGATTCGCTGTAAGCATAACCACTGCGGATGTCAGCATCGTCATGAACACCCTCCATCCAGTTGGCCAATTGTTCGCTCTTGAGCCAGCCAAGATGTGCCATCAGCAGTTGCAAAAGTTGCGGTTCAAATTGCTTGAGCGCAGCATCGTAGATCGCCGGAAAGGCTTTCATCGCCGCTTCGTCCAGCGCCGGTTTTCCATTGTCATGGGTCAATTCATGCCAGGCATCATCAGCCGCTGCCTGTTGGCGTCCGGCCAGGTCCTCGCCATATTTTTTGCGCTGTTCCTGGAGCTTCTTCTCATGACGGTCTATCCCGCCCAGCTTGAACATGGCACCCAAGGTCTTCAAGCCGTTGTAGATATCGCCATCCGGATGATGCGCCGAGGCTTCAGCAACCGCATCGCTGAAGACCACTTCCTGGCGGGCCTCCTGGCGAACGTGGTACTCGGCCAGCGCGAGCAGGTCAGCAATCATCTTGCGTTGGTGCAGCTTCTCATCGAACCCGGCCTGTAGATCCGGTACCGTCAATTCACTCAAATCGTTGGTCATTCCCACCGGATCATTGAGCGCGGCAATGTAGCCCTTGTGATGCGGCCCATGCTCCGCCATGATCGCCCTGAAGCGTACAGCCGTGGCGAGCTTGCGTGTCTCGGATTCAGTGGGCGTGTTGCTGAAGGCGTAGGCTTTTTTCATGGCGGCTTCGTCCGCCACAAAATGCGCCACCTTGTCCGCGCACGCATTGAACTCTCCGGTATGGGCCGCACTGCCTGCCAGCATCGCCGGGATATCGATGCACTGCATGTGCTTCTTGCGCCAGCCCGCGTCGCTGACCTTCTTGAGCAAGGCCTTGGTCCACTGCACGTTGGACCAGCCGATCCAGAAGTTGCCGGCCGGGTCGGCCGCCGTGTGGATGATGTCGACGCAATACGCCCGCACCAGCTCGCCTGGATCAATGCACGCAAAACGGATCTTCGCCGGATGCGGCGCGTTGTACTCCAGCGGATAGTTCCAGAGGTGCCCGGTCGGCATGACCACATAAGCCTTGAGCCGTCCGCGCTTCTCGTCATAGGTATAGAGATAGCCAGGGCGCAGCGCCCGCAAGCTGTATTTCGCCGCACCGGCGGACTGCGGTGCGCCCTCGATCCTGAAATTGCCGGACAGCCCCGGTACGCCTGCCGCGCCATAAGGACTGGCCACGGCATAGCGGACCGGATAGATCAGCAAGCCTTTCTTGTCACAAAAATTGCATCCGTTCATCGTGCTGCTCCTGTAGTAGGGGACATCAGATGGCGCACAGCATCCATCTGCCGATAATCATCCGGACCGAGCCGCTGGAGCAGGGCATTCCAGCTGAGCTCGCCACTGGCCAGCGCAGCCCAGGCACCATGCAGTGGGGGATGGTCCAGAAAAGCGCTGCCTTAGCGCAGGCAATGCAAGGCGTACTCCGTCAGTTCACCGGGGTCGGTGAGCTTGAGTACCTGACGTGCGTGCATCAAGGCCGAGTCGCCGCGCCGCAGATACTGGAGGATTTCCGGCGGCGTGCACGCAGCCAGGTTCTCCGGCAGCTGCCGCAGGACCTTGTCGAGCACGTCGCAGTGCGCCAGGCTGTGCCACTGGCTGGCGTCTGGCCAGGCTGGCCGGCTGCCGCCCAGCACGTCGATCTCCTCTCCCGGACCGGTGACGCTCCACCAGTGGCCACTCCAGGGAAAGCGCCACTGCGTGACCGGCCCCAGCAGGGCGCGCGTTTGTTCGTCAGAGAACAACTGCAGCGTCAGTGCCAGCACGCGTGGGTCGTAATAGCGCCAGTAGACCTGGCGATCCTCCACGCCGGGACCGATCAGGAAGCGTGTGAGGCCGCGCACGAGGCGTTCGGGATCCGCAACGCTCTCCAGCCAGGCACACAGGATGGGAGGCTCTTCTGCATGGGGCGCACTGCGCAGCGCCGTGGTCATCCACTGCTGCTGGTCGGCACTGAGCGTGGCCATGTCGATGAGCCTGGGCATCAGGTCGTCCGCATCCTTGATCCGCCCGACTTCGCACACGCGCATGGGCAGTTCGTGCAGGGGTGAGCGCGGATCCAGATTGGCCGGTTCCACCAGCACCTGGCCATGGGTGATGACCTCATCGGGAAACGAAATGGCATGCATGCGTTCTCCTCGCACAATCAGGACAGCGCAACACTGGCGCTGCCGGACTGCGCCGCACCGCTGGCGCGCGAAGGACAGAGCTGTGCGCCGGGGAATTCGGCGGGCTTGGCCTGCGGCCCCAAGGTCTGGTGATCAGAGGCATGGACGTGATGCGCACCTTGCGTAAAGCCGGTGATGCCCTCCGCAATGACCAGTTCACTGCCACCGCCATTGAGACGGATGCCTTTCTTGGCTTTGAGATTGATCCAGTCCCGCGTGCTGATGATGTCCACCACCTTCTGGGCAAGGATCTCCATGCCGTCGTTCTGCGCCTGGATCTCCACGCGGCCACTGGCGGCGATCAACTTCGCGCCCAGGCGATAGGCCAGCAGGGAAAGCTTTTCTGCCGCACTGGCAAAGAAGGATTTGCCGGCCGCCACCGAGACATGGCTGCCGGCGGTGACGGCTGCATGTTCCGCGCTGGCCAGATGGGTGGAGGCCCCGGAGCTGGCTTCGATGCCACTGGGACTGGAGAGGACCAGATGCGGTTCGGCCAGTTCAGGGCATCGGCCGTCCTGAGCATCCCCTTGCCCTTTGATGGCGTCATTCTGGCTCTGGATGGCTTGCGCGGCCTGCTGCTGATCTGCACTCTTGTCTTGGGCCTGATGCTCCTGGGCCAGTTTGCTGAGACTAGCGACCGTGCCCTGTGCCTGCGCCAGACGGCCGACGGTTTCGGCCAGATCGGTGATATGGCCGCGCGCCTTGGGCCGTGGCTCGCTGGTGAGCAGCAGGCCCTGCGCGGCGCGGACCACGCCATGCGCGTCGGTCCGCAATTCGAAGCCTTCGCCCCTCGCATCCTGGCGGCCAACACTGTGTTCTATACGGGTAACGTGGCCCAGCGCCAGCTGGCTGTCGAAGGCATCGCTGCGCACCTGGGTCTGGATGGCCTCATGGGTGTCGTCGAAGAGCACATGGCCGGATCGTCCGCCGGGAGCGTTGCCCGCTCCGGGCGCGAGCTCGCGGCTGCGCATGCCGGACAAGGCCGACTGGGAAGGCAGGGACCAGGGCGGCATGTTGAGCTGATTTACCACCGAGCCGGTAATGATGGGCCGGTCTGGATGGCCACCCACCCACTGCACGATCACCAGTTGACCGATCCTTGGAACCGCCACCAATCCCTGCTCGGCCCCCGTCCAGCTGCTGGCAACCCGCAGCCATGCGGAGCTGCGTTCGTCGTTGCGGCCTAGCAGGTCCCAGTGGAACTGCACCTTGACCCTGCCATATTCATCCACATGCAGGTTTTCACCCGAGGGGCCGACGACGGTAGCGGTCTGTATGCCATGCAGGGCCGTCGACCGGCTGTAGTAGCTGCGGCCAGGACGCCACGGGATGCGCTTGGGCACGCAGCGCACGCGGTTGGTGTAGGTCGGTGGTGTTTCCGAGTCCTGCAGATAATTGTTGGTCGCACTGTGCTCGACGCTGACGATCAGCAATTCCGGATCGCGGTCGTGATCATGCGAGGTGGCCGGCGCCGAAAAGTGTCCCGTCAGACGGAAGGTCCGGCCCGGCTGGAGAAAGCGGCAATTTCCGATACCTTCGAAGAGTTGCGCTGCCGCCTCGAATTCCTCCATGCGCACACGGCTTTGACGGTCGCCGGCCTCAAGGTTGGAAAATCCGTAGGCTCCTGTGTATTCGTAGTGCTCCACCGGCAGCACCGCGCCCTGTTTGTTCAGAGTCGGTACGTCCACCTGCTGCGGTCGCGCCGTCTTGAAGTCATAGCTCGACAGACGGGTGCTGGACGGCTGGAACTGGCGTACCATCGACCACTGAGCCATGCCGTCTTCCTCAATGGCACCGCCGTGATGCTGGAACGGGACTTGGCCGCCGCCATCGATGGGATTGGCATAGGTCGAATCGTCCGACAGCCTGAGTTGATGCCCGTCTGACTGGTGTTCATAGTGGTAGTGCCAGCCTGCATCTTCCCAGCGCCGATGCAGCAGGTTGCTGTCGCTCTCGTCGAACTGGAACATGTCGGTGCGCACCGGATCGTCATGCCGCAGCTGGCAATCCCAGCGGGCATGTGACGGATAGGCGCTGAAGATCTCGGCGCTCAGACCTTCAAGGTTCCGCTGATGAAAGATGCGATTGTTGATGCGCGCAGCCAGGAATGCCATCCACGGCACCAGCCGCGCTTCGTAGAAGGCGATGCCGCCGTCGGTGCGCAAGAAGGAAAAACGCTCGACATAACCCGTGAAGTGGCGCTGCGTTCCATCCGCGCGCACCAGTGCCACCCGCAACAACTTGCCCATCAGCGCCTCCAGCGGGATGCACGCATCGTCGCTGAGCAGTTCCAGCGTATAAGCGTAATCGCGGCTCAAAGCCTCGCTGGCGTCAAGGCGATTGATCAGCAGTTCGACGTCGGGGGCATCGTCATTGACGAAGTGGAGTTGCAGGATGCGTTGATGCTGGCGCTGCCGGGTCAGGCTGTCCCAGCCGGTGGTGCGGGAATGCATGCGTCTCCTTCTGCGGGGAAAATGAATATCCCGAAGAAGGCAGGGAAGACTTCAGCAAGCCGAATCGGGAAGCGCAGATGTTGCACGATGGCTTGCTTGAAGTCTGTTGAATTGCTTCGAAAAATGCCGCGTATTTTTTGGAGATAAGGAGCAGGCCGGACGCCGGTGGTCCGTCGATTTCAGGACTGCGAGAACGCGATAAATTCGTCTGCGAGACTACGATAGAGGCGACGATATTGTGCCAGCCTGCGCTGCAGTTGTGCCTGCCTTGCAGTATCAGGGCGATACCATTCCAGTACCTCGGGTGGGACGCACATGCTGGCCGCATCCTCCCCCGTCCGCGCCAACCTCCCCAGCCTCGCCGCCCCCAACGCCGCCCCCACTTCCGCCCCTGCATGCCTTCGCAGAGGCATCCCCAGGGCGGTAGCACACAGCTCCCCCCAGAACGCACTGCGTGATCCACCGCCCACAAAGGCCGCACTCTCCAGCGTAGTGCCCGCAGCCTGCAAGGCCGCATAGCCATCGGCCATCGCAAAGGCCACGCCTTCCATCACCGCATAGGCCAGATGCGCAGTCTCATGCGCGGGCGTCATGCCGAACAGCACGCCCTTGGCCGTCGCATCATTGTGCGGCGTGCGCTCCCCATTCAGATACGGCAGAAACAAGGGAGCCTGTGCCTGCTGCGTCGCCGTCAATCGCTCCGCCCCTGCCACCAATTCGCCCACCGGCCGCGCCGTCACGCCTGAGAGCCAATGCAGGCTGGCTGCGGCCGACAGGATCACGCTCATCTGATGCCATTGCCCCGGCAGGCAGTGGCAGAACGCATGCACGCCCTGTTGCGGATTGGGGGCATGCCGCGCCGTGGCGGCGAACAAGACGCCCGAGCTGCCCAGCGACAGGAATGCATCGCCCGCCTGGATCACCCCGATACCCACGGCGCTGGCCGCATTGTCCCCGGCACCACCGGCCACCACCACCGGACCGTTGATGCCCCATTCGCGCCGCAACTCCTCACGCAGATGGCCGGCCTCGTCACTGCCTTCGACCAGGCGCGGCATGTGGCTGCGATCCAGCCCGGTGGCCGCCAGCATGCGGTCGGACCAGTCGCGCTGCGCCACATCCAGCCAGAGCGTGCCGGCCGCGTCCGACATCTCGGAGACGAATTCTCCCGTCAGTTTCCAGCCCAGGTAATCCTTGGGCAGCAAGACCTTGTCGATGGCGCGGTACACCGCCGGTTCGTATTTCGACAGCCACAGCAGCTTGGGTGCCGTGAAGCCCGGCATGGCGCGATTGCCGGTAATGGCGGGCGCATCCGGTACCAGCGCTTCCAGCTCCACGCATTCCGCATGGGCGCGCATGTCGTTCCACAGGATCGCCGGGCGCAATACATTGCCGTTGCGATCCAGCAGGGTGGCGCCATGCATCTGGCCGGAGATGCCGATGCCGCGCAGGGCCTGGAAGGCTTGCGGGGCATCGGCGCGCAGCGCGGCGATGGCGTCGAGCGTGGCGTTCCACCAGGCCTGCGGCGCCTGCTCGGACCACAGCGGATGCGGGTTGTCCACCCGCAGGCGGGCGCTGCTGGTGGCGATGACGTGGGAGTCGTCGTCGGTGAGGACGAGCTTGACTTCGGAAGTGCCGAGGTCGATGCCGAGATAGCTCAAATCATTTTCCTTTGCGTGCAAGTGGAGAGGCGCTACGCGACCGCCCGGACTTCATCGTTGAGCCGGTGCAGCGCACGGAAGCGCGAGGGCGGCATGCCCTTGTGGGCCAGGAACTGGCGATTGAAATTGGAAAGATTGTTGAACCCGACCCGGTAGCACACCTCGGTCACGCTCAGTTCGGTGCACATCAGCAATTCGCAGGCTTCGTTCAGGCGCAATCCGTTCTGGTACTGGATGAAGGTACAGCCCGTATGCCGCTTGAAGAAGCGCGTAAAGCTGCTCACGCTCATGCCCGCCAGTTCGGCCACATCGCTCTCGCGCAGGTTGCCGCCCAGGTTCTGGCGGATGCAGGAAAGCACCTGGTTGATGGTGGACGACATGTGCCGCTGGGCATCCAGGTCGTAGCCCGGTCCGGCCAGGGGCTTGCGTTCGCGGCAGGAGGCCAGCTGTTCCAGCACGCTCATCATCAGCACCACGCGGCGCGCGCCACTGGCCTGTGCCAAATCCTGCATCAGCGGAACGATCGACCTGCCCAGCGCATCAGGAAACTGCAATCCGCGCGCCGCGCCCTCCAGCAGATCCTGCAAGGGCGAGAGCTCCGGGATGGCCCCCAGCATGCGGTCGGCAAAGGGCCGCGAGAACTGCAGCACCAGGTCGCGCGCGCCCACGTGTTCGCCTGCGCCCAGGTTGCTGACCCAGTTGTGCGGCAGGTTGGGGCCGGTCAGCACCAGGTTGCCGGGACCGAAGTCGCCGATGAAGTCGCCCACGAAAAATTTGCCGCTGGATGCGGTGATGACGTGGACTTCGTATTCAGGATGGAAATGCCATTTGGCCACCATGTGCGGGTAGTCATGCACCCACGCCCTGAACGATTCGTCCTGGCGGGTATGGACCAGCTCCAGATCCGGACTCATGCTTTGTCTCCTTGCCATGCGGGCCGTCGTCTTGTCCGCCGGCCGCGAAGGCGGCGGGCGGCAGCGACAGGTTCTCTCCGCTGTGTACATCGAACACGTGCAACGCGTGCTGATCGAAGGCCAGGTGCAGGCGCTGTCCCGCCTGCGGCAGGTGCTGCGCGCTCACCAGGGCGGTCAGCGTCTGTGCGCCCCAGCGGGTGGTGAGGAGGGCATCGGCCCCCAGGATCTCCACCAGTTCCACATCGACCGCGCAGGTCAGGCTGTGGGCGGCGTCCTGCTCTCCAGCCATGCGGACATAGTCAGGACGCACCGCCAACTTTACCGACATTCCCGGCATCAGGCGTGAAAACCTTTCATCTTGCAGGATCCAGCGCTGGTCTTCGCAGCGCACGGAGAGCGTCGCGCCATCGCGCTCGACCACGCCATCAAGGAAGTTCATGGCAGGCGTGCCGATGAATCCGGCCGCAAAGAGCGTGCGCGGATAACGATAGAGCTCGGCCGGCGAACCCGCCTGCACGATCTGTCCGCCCTGCATGAGGATGACGCGGTCAGCCAGCGTCATGGCTTCGAGCTGGTCGTGGGTAACGTAGACGGTGGTGGTGCGCAGGCGCTGGTGCAGGCGCTTGATGTCGCCGCGCAATTGCGCGCGCAGTTTGGCATCGAGGTTGGAGAGCGGCTCATCGAACAGGAACACCGACGGCGTCTTGATGATGGCGCGCGCAATCGCCGCGCGCTGCTGCTGGCCACCGGACATGGCGCGCGGCTTGCGGTCTAGCAGGGCATCGAGATTCAACATGGCCGCCACTTCGCGCACGCGGCGGTCGATCTCGTCGGCCGGACGTTTCAGACGGCGCAGGCCGAAGGCGATATTGTCATACACGTTCATGTGCGGATAGAGCGCGTAGTTCTGGAACACCATGGCCACGTTGCGATCCCGCGCGGGCAGCGCGTTGACCACCTTGCCGCCGATGGAGAGGGTGCCGCCGCTGATCTCTTCGAGGCCCGCGATCATGCGCAGCATGGTCGATTTGCCGCAGCCGGAGGGACCGAGCAGGACCACGAATTCGCCATCACCGATGGCCAGATCCAGCGGATGCAATACCGGCGGGCCACCGGCGTAATGCTTGGACAAGCCCTGGCAATGGATCTCGGCCATGGTCAGCCTTCCATTTCGATCTGGATCTTCACATCCTGCGGACGGCCGCGCGCGGCTTCCTCGAAGGCCTCGATCCCCCGGGAGAAGGGGAAGCTACGTGAAATGAAAGGCTTCACATCGATCATTCCCGAGCTCAGCAGCGCCAGTGCGCGCGGGAAGATGTTGGCATAACGGAAGACCGATTCCAGCCGCACTTCCTTGGTCTGCATGGTCACCACGTCCAGCGCCACCGGCTCCGGCGGCATGCCCACCAGCACCGCGCAGCCACCGGGACACACCAGGTCCAGCAAGGTCTGGTAGACGCCGGCATGGCCCGACGCCTCAAACACCACATCGGCACCCCAGCCCTCGGTGACCTGCTGCACCACATCGGTCAGGGCCTGCTGTGTCACGTCCACCGTGATGACGGCGGGATTGTTGGCGAAGTGCGCCAGCTTCTCGGCCACCACATCGGCCAGGATCACGCGCGCCGCGCCCCCGGCCAGCGCTGCCAGCGCAGTCATGGCACCGATGGTACCGGCACCGATCACCACGGCCGTATCCCCCGGCTTCATGCGTGCCTTGGTGGCGGCCTGCAGGCCGATGGACAAGGGTTCGACGATGGCCCCTTCGGCAAAGCTGACATTGTCCGGCAGGCGATAGGTGAAGGCCGCCGGATGCACCACGCTGCCGGTCAGGCAACCGTGAATGGGCGGCGTGGCCCAGAAGCGCACCGAGGGGTCGAGGTTGTACAGGCCGCGCAGCGTGGCCGGCGAATCCAGGCGCGGAATGCCCGGCTCCATGCAGACGCGGTCGCCGACTTTGAGTTGCGTGACCGCGCTGCCGACTTCGATGATGGTGCCCGAGGCCTCATGCCCCAGCACCATGGGCGCTTCCACCTTGAAGGGGCCGATGCGGCCGTGGGTGTAGTAGTGCAGGTCGCTGCCGCAGATGCCGACGGTGTGGATGCGGATGCGCACATCCTGGGCACCGAGATCCTGGGGCAGGTCGATGTCGCGCAGGGCCAGTTCACGCGTGGCTTCGAGTACGAGGGCTTGCATGGGGTCTCCTTATTTTCCGGTGAGGATGGAATTCAACAGCCGGCTCAAGACGCCGACAAAGATCAGGGGCGGCAGCGCCAGCAAGACGGTGGAAGCGTTGATCACGCCCCACGGCACTTCCTGCCCCATGGAGGTAAAGGCCGAGGCCACCACCGGCAGCGTGGCGCTGTTGGATGAAGTCAGCGCCAGGGCGATCATCAGTTCGTTCCACACCAGCACGAAGCTGAAGATGATCCCGCCCAGCAAGGTGCCGGCGCAGTTGGGCAGGGCGATCTTCCAGAACACCGCATAGGGGCCATAGCCGTCGAGAGTGGCGGCTTCCTCGATCTCGCGCGGCATGCGCTGGAACACCGGGATCGACAGCCAGGTGATGGTGGAGAGCGTGGTCAGCAGGTAAGTCACGATCATAGAGAAGCGCGTGTCATACAGCCCCAGGTCGACCCAGATCGCGATGAGCGGAATGGCCACCGCCACCGGCGGCAGGAAACGCAGCGAGAGCAGGAAGAACTGGATGTCGCGCTTGCCCGGCACGTGATAGCGCGCAATCACGTAGGCCGCCGGCACGCCCATGAGCGTACCCAGCAGCACGGCGCTGCCGACGATGACGGCACTGTTGGTGAGGCCCACCAGCACCTCCGGACTGCCGATGACCTGGCGATAGTTGTCCAGCGTCGGGGTGAAGAGAAAACGCGGCGTCGGCGTGACAATGTCCAGCAAGGTCTTCAGCGAATTGAGCAGCGCCCACAGCAGCGGAAACACGGCCACCAGCACCAGCAGGATGCCGACGCCCCAGACGGCGCAGCGTGCGATCAGTCTTCCCATTTGCTCACCCGTTTCCAGATCAGGGTAAAGATCAGCGTGGTGGCCACCATCATCAGCACTGCCATGGTGGAGGCATACGAGACCTTGCCGGACAGCCCGATGCCTTGCGCATAGGCATACATGTCCAGCGTTTCGGTGGCCACGCCCGGCCCACCCTTGGTCATCACGTAGATCAGGTCGAAGGAGCGCAGCGACTCCACCATCTTGATGAAGACCAGGCTGATGAGCGGAGCCTTCAACATCGGCAGGGCGATGTAGGCATACACCTGCCAGGTGCGGGCGTGGTCCAGCCGCGCCGCCTCCAGTGGCTCCGGCGGCAGGGTTTCCAGCAGCTTCAGGACGATCACGGCGAAGAACAATCCCCACTGCCAGATATCGACAGCAGCGACTGCATAGAGCGCCAGCAGCGGGTCCGAGAGGAAGGCCGTGTCATGGATGCCCACCAGTCCCAGCAGCCAGCCCAGGATGCCGGTCAGCGGCGAATACATGAATTTCCAGATGAAGGCGGCCGACACGCGCGGCAGCAGCACCGGCGTGATCAGCAAGACGCACATGGCTTGCCGCCATTTGCCATGGACGTTTTCAAACAGGTAGATGGCGATGAGGATGCCGGCCACCACCGCACCCAGCACGGTGACCACTTCCCAGATCGCCGAGACTTCGATGGCATTGAGGAAGCGCCGGTCCGACAGCAGCCGCTCGACATTGCGCAGCCAGACATAGTCGCTGTCGGGATAGCGCAGCACGCGGTTCTTCAGTGCCAGGTTGATCGCCGCCACCGTCGGTACCAGCCCCAGCACCAGCATCACCAAGAGCGACGGGCCGAGGAACAGGTAGGGCAGCGAGGTCTTTCCACGATTGAACATGCAGGACTCCGGAGTCCGCCCCGTTCCGGCAAGGGAACAGGGCGGCTACATCGTTTGACGCGGTTGAATGAAGGAAATTATTTACGCGCGTGTTCCATCGCGTCCTGCGCATACTGGGCGGCTTCGTTCAGGGCGCGCGGAATGTCCTTCTGGGTGCCGGTGAAGACTTCTTCCAGCGCTACGCCCAGGTTGTCGCCGATGTCCGGCCACTGCGGGCTGGGCCAGATGGTCAGCTTGGAGACCGGGGTGGTGTCCTTCAGGCCGGCAAGGATCTGCGGCTTGACGTTCTTCTGGAAGTAATCGCTCTGGATGGTGCTGGTGCGGTTGTAGTCGCTGAAGACCTTGTCGCGCAGGCGCGCCTGTTCCTGCTCCTTGCCGGTGGCAAAGGCGATGAACTTGCCGGCTGCCTGGCGCGTGCACTCGTCCTTGGCGCCGATGGCGGAGATGGCCAGCCCGTGGCCGTAGGCGGCCGAGGGCAGCGGTGCCGGCGGGCGAGCATAGCCGACCTTGTCGGCCACGCTGGACTTGCTGCTGTCTTCCATCCAGTCGGCGAAGGGCGTGGACTCGATCATGAAGGCCACCTTGCCCGAGCGGAAGGCTTCCAGCGCATTGCTCCAGTCATAGGTGGCCGCACCCGGGGGGCCGTACTTGAACAGTTCCGCATACAGCTGCGTGGCCTTGACGGCCGCCGGCGAATTGAAGGCCGGCTGGTTGTTCTTGTCGGTCCACTGGCCGCCCTCGGCCAGCATGAAGGGGGCCCAGCGCCACACGTTCATGCCCGAGCCGCGCTGGCCGCGTGCCACCCAGCCATAGACGCCGGGCGGCGAATGCAGTTTCTTGATGTCGGCCACCAGTTCGTCCAGCGTGCGCGGTACCGGCAGGCCGGCCTTCTCCAGCAGGTCGCGGCGATAGAAGAGGAAGTCCGAACCGCCGATCAGCGGCGCGAAATACGCCACATCCTTGTAGCTGGCCACCGCCCGGCGACCGGGCAGGAAGTCGTCATAGTCGGCCTCCTTGGGGAAATACTTCAGCAGCGGCACGATCCAGCCAGCCGAGGCGAACTCGGCCACGTTGGCCTCATCGACGTAATACACCTGGTAGGAACCGGCCTTGGTGGAAGCATCCAGCCGCGACTTGGCGCGCCGGTCGTTCTCGCCGAAGTAGCTGATCTCCACACGGGTGCCGGTGCGCTTCTGGTAATCGGCCAGCGATTTCTCCATCACCGTCAGGCCCAGGCTCTTCTGCGCCAGCACCTTCAGCACGGGGACATTGCAGGACTGCGCTGATGCCACCAAGGGCAGGGCAGCGCCAAGGACGGCGCACGCGGCGCCCAAGCAGATCTTGTTCACGGGTTGTCTCCTGGTATTTTTTATCGTTCAGGTCGGGCGCAGATGCGGGGGGATTCGCAAGCACCCTTTGCCTTTACAGGCAGGAGCAAGAGTACGAGGGCAGGGCGCGCCGCTCCACGCCAAAAGCGCGCAGCGGGCTGATACTTTTTGATCGTTTGTTGTGGGGGCTGCGCGGTTTTGTATTACCGCTGCATGGGAAAGAAAGGCCTCAGCCCGCCAGCGCCGGCAGGCTCACGGTAGCCACCAGCCCGCTACCTTGCGCCGGCGCATCGAGCCGGATCGCGCCCTGCGAAGCCTGCACGATCTCGCGCACGATGGCCAGGCCCAGGCCCGAGCCCGGCTGGTCCGGCGCGGCATTGCGATAGAAGCGCTCGAAGACGCGCTCGCGGACCTCGGCCGGGATGCCGGGGCCGTTGTCGGTCACGGTGATGATGATCTGGCTGCGCTTCTTCTCCAGACCAACCGTGACCTTGCCGCCCTCCGGCGTATAACGCAGGGCATTGTCGATCAGGTTCATCAGCAAGCCCATCAGCTGCGCTTCATTGCCGTTGACCATGGCACCCTCCAGCGTGGTCTCCAGCCCCAGGTCGATGCCCTTCTTGAGCGCCAGCCCGGCCAGTTCCTCCAGCACCATCGCGGCCACCGCCAGCAGGTCCACCGGGGCGCGCGGGAAGGCACTGCTGTTGGAGGCTTCGGCCTGCGAGAGCAGCAGCAGCTTGTTGGTCAGGTCAGTCATGCTGCGGCTGCCTTCCTGCAAGGAGGCCAGCACCTGTTTCACCCGCGCCGGATCGTCCAGCTGGCGCGCGAACTGGATCTGCGAATCGATCACCGCCAGGGGCGTGCGCAACTGGTGCGCGGCATCGGCCACGAAGCGCTTCTGCACCGTCACCTGGGCATTGAGGCGGAAGATGTACTGGTTGATGGCCTCCACGATGGGCCGCAATTCCTGCTGCAGGCCGCCTGCACGCAGCGGCGTGAGCGAATCCGGCTCGCGCGTGGCCAGCTCATCCTTGAGCGCCAGCAGCGGCCGCAACTCCATCGTCAGGCCCAGTACCACCAGGCTGATGGCCAGCAGCAGCAGCACGATCTGGCGCCGCAGGGAGGCGTGCCACTGGTCGTCGATCATTTCCTGCCGTCCCTGCATGGTCTGGCCCACCGAGACCGCCACCATGCGCAGCGTGCCTTCATCGAACAACGCGCGGATGTAGCTGACCACGCGCAGCGGCTTGCCCTCGAAGGTGGTCGTGGTATAGACCGGATAGAGCGCCGCAAAGTCAGGCGCGGCGGGGAAGTCCGGGCGTCCGGCCAGCAGCGTCTCGTCATCCATCCGCACCTGGTAATACACCGCATCCTGCGCCGGCGAGGCGAACAGTTCCAGCGCGGCAGGGGGGATGGAGACCACCGGCGCGCCATCGCTCCAGCCGACCTGGCCGGCCATCATGCGGGCCGAGGCCAGCAGCGCGCGGTCCTGTACCAGGGTGGCGCTGGAGACGGCATTGTCATAGGCGTCGCCGGTCGACAGGCCCACGTAGACCGCCATCGGAATCAGCAGCCACCACAGCAGCCGCAGGCGCAGGCTGTCAATCATCTTTCTGTTTGAGCAGATAACCCAGGCCGCGCAGGGTCATGATGGCCGCGCTCGACTGTTCCAGTTTCTTGCGCAGGCGCGAGATGTAGATTTCGATGGCGTCCGCGCTCGGTTCTTCGGAGAGGCTGAAGACCCCCTTCATCAACGCGGTCTTGGAAACCGTCTTGCCTTGCTTCAACATCAGCACTTCGAGCACGTCATGCTCGCGCGCCGGGAGCGCCAGCGTCACGCCGGCCACCGCGAACTGGCGCGTATTGCTGTCATACACCAGGTCGCCGCAGTGGATCTCGGCGGCCTTGTCGGGCGTCTGGCGGCGCACCAGCACCTTGATGCGGGCCACCAGTTCGCGGATCTCGAAGGGCTTGACCAGGTAGTCGTCGGCCCCGGCACCGAGGCATTCGACCTTTTCATCGATGGAGCCGCTGGCGGTGAGGATCATCACCGGCACGCCGTTGTGGCGCTCGCGCAGGCGGCGCAGCACGTTCTTGCCGTGCAGCTTGGGCAGCATCAGGTCCAGCAGGACGACGTCGTAGTTCTCGTCGCGCAGGACCTGGTCGGCGATCTCGCCATCGACGGCGATATCGACCTTGAACTTGTGTTCCTTGAGGATCTGCTCCAGCCAGTGGGCGAGCTGGGGATTGTCTTCGATCAGGAGCAATTTCATGCGATGGTCTCGTGTTTCTTGAGGTTCTTTTTTGTTGCGCTGCAAAGCAGAAAGCCGGAATTTGGAAAGCTGGATGAAGGTTTCGGCTTCTTAGAATAGGCCCGCAGTCTACAAGAGATGGCGACAGACCATCCAACCAAAATGTGGAGACAATCATAATGCGTCACGACCTTAGCGTGTTCCCGCCCCTCGGAACGCCTGCCCTGCGCCGCCGCCTGCGGACCCTGGGCGCCACCGCCATCGCTGCCTGCGCCCTGGGCCTGGCGGCCCCGCAAGCCCATGCCGCTGACAAGATCATCATCATGGTCGGTGGCATCAACAAGCTCATCTATCTGCCGCCCAAGCTGGCCGAAAGCCTGGGCTACTTCAAGGAAGAAGGCCTGGACGTGGAGCTGCAGTCGCAGCCGGCCGGGGTCGATGCCGAGAATGAACTGCTGGCCGGGGCCGTGCAGGCCGTGGTCGGCTACTACGATCACTCCATCGACCTGCAGAGCAAGGGCAAGGAAGTCACTTCCATCACCCAGCTGCTGCTGGTGCCGGGCGGCATGGAGATGGTGCGCGCCGACCTCGCCGACAGCGTACGCAGCATGGCCGATCTCAAGGGCAAGACCCTGGGCGTGACCGGGCTGGGCTCGTCCTCCAGCTTCCTCGCGCAATACCTGGCCAGCCGCGCCGGTCTCAAGGCGGGCGACTACTCGATCCTGCCGGTCGGTGCCGGCAATACCCTGATCGCCGCCATGAAGCAGAAGCGCGTGGACGTGGCCTGGACCACCGAGCCGACCACCTCCATCCTGCTGGCCTCGGGGGCGGCCAAGGTGCTGGTCGACATGAGCAGCGTGGAAGGCACCAAGGCCGCGCTGGGCGGACTGTATCCGGCGTCCAGCCTGTACGTGCATCGCTCCTGGATGATGAGCCACAAGGCCGACGCGCAGAAGCTGGCGCGCGCCTTCGTCAAGACGCTGAAATACATCCAGACCCATTCGGCCGAAGAAGTGGCCGACAAGATGCCCAAGGACTATTACGGCGGCAACAAGGCCATCTACGTGCAAGCGCTCAAGGCCTCGCTGCCCATGTATTCGCCCGATGGCAAGATGCCTGCCGGCGGGCCGGAACAGGTGCTGAAGGTGATGGCCGGTTTCAACCCCAACATCAAGGGCAAGAACATCGACCTCTCCAAGACCTACACCAACGAGTTTGTCGACGCGGTAAAGTGAATTTTGCCCGTTATATGAAGGCACCGTAGAATCCACGGGCTTTCGCACTGATTTCCTGGAGCTGACGTGAACAAAAATCTCCGCCGTGGCCTGCTCTCGCTGGCCGTTGCCGGCACCATGCTGGCCACATTGCCGATCCACGCTGTGGCTGCCGCCAAGGTCACCATCATGGTGGGCGGCATCAACAAGATGGTCTACCTGCCCGCCAAGCTGGCCGAGCAACTGGGCTACTTCAAGGAAGAGGGCCTGGACGTGGAGCTGCAGTCGCAGCCGGCCGGGGTCGATGCCGAGAACGAATTGCTGGCCGGCGCGGTGCAGGCCGTGGTCGGTTTCTATGATCATTCCATCGACCTGCAGACCAAGGGCAAGGAAATCACCGCCATCACCATCCTGGGCCAGGTGCCGGGCGAAGTGGAACTGGTCTCCACCAAGGCCGCGCCGCACTTCCAGAGCATGGCCGATGCCAAGGGCAAGACCCTGGGCGTGACCGGGCTGGGCTCCTCCACCAACTTCCTGACCCAATACCTGGCCTCGCGCCATGGCATCACCTCCAAGCAGTTCTCGGTGCTGCCGGTGGGCGCGGACAATACCTTCATCGCCGCCATGAAGCAGGGCCGCATCGATGCCGGCATGACCACCGAACCGACCGCGTCGCTGCTGCTCAAGACCGGCGATGCCCAGGTGCTGGTGGACATGCGCACCGTGGAGGGAACCGTCAAGGCGCTCGGCGGGCTGTACCCGGCCTCCAGCGTGTATGTACAGCGCAGCTGGCTCAACAGCCACAAGGAGGAAGCGCAGAAGCTGGCGCGTGCCTTCGTGAAAACGCTCAAGTTCATCAACACGCACACCGCCGAGCAGATCGCCGAGAAGATGCCCAAGGACTACTACGGCAGCAACAAGGCGCTGTACATACAGGCCCTGAACAATTCGCTGCCCATGTATTCGCCGGACGGCAAGATGCCCAAGGGCGGGCCGGAGACCGTGCTGGCCGTGCTGTCCGGGTTCAATCCCAACGTCAAGGGCAAGCATGTGGACTTGTCCAAGACCTATACGGATGAATTCGTCAACGCCGTGAAATGAGGCGGCGACTGGCTGCTGGCCAGTCTTGCTGAAAACTATATAAACGATATACGCCATGATGCGCTCCGGCGCGTCAGGGGCGCGCTCAACCCGAATTCAACCCCAAGCCACGAAAGAGCCCCACGATGAACGCCATCCACCAGCAGGCCTTCACCCCCGCCGGCCAGGCCGCCCAGGCCACGCCGGCCATTGAATTGCGTAACGTGAGCTGCCGCTTCATCACGGCCGACGGCCGGGCGACGGTGGCCCTGCGCGATTTTTCCATGAGCGTGGCGCGCGGCGAATTCGTGGCCGTGGTCGGCCCCACCGGCTGCGGCAAGTCGACCACGCTTTCGCTCATCACCGGCCTGCTCAAGCCGACCCTGGGGGAGGTACGGGTGATGGGGCAGCCGGTCAACGGCATCGATCCGCGCATCGGTTTCGTGTTCCAGAATGATGCGGTCTTTCCCTGGCGCAGCGTGCGCGACAACGTGGCGGCCGGCCCCATGTTCCGTGGCCAGTCCAAGGAGCAGGCCCATGCGCTGGCCGATGAATGGATCCGCCGCGTGGGCCTGGACAAGTTCGGCGACCACTACCCGCACCAGCTCTCCGGCGGCATGCGCAAGCGCGTGGCGCTGGCCCAGACCTTCATCAACAGCCCCGAGATTTTGCTGATGGACGAACCCTTTTCTGCACTGGACATGCAGACCCGCACCCTGATGCAGGATGAACTGCTGCGCCTGTGGTCGGCCCATTCGGGTTCGGTGGTGTTCGTCACCCATGACCTGGAGGAAGCCATTGCGCTGGCTGACAAGGTCTACGTGCTCACCGCCCGCCCGGCCACCTTGAAGAGCGTCTATCCGATCGACCTGCCGCGTCCGCGCGTGATGGAGGAAGTGCGCTACGAGCAGCGCTTCATCGATACCTCGCGGCGCATCTGGGCCGATCTGCGCGAGGAAGTGCATATCGCCTGAGGCGCCATGCCGTGCAGCCACATTGCCTATCCAATTCTGAAACACAGGGGACTCCCATGACACAAGCACAAGCCAGCCACAGCGCTGCGACGATGGACATCGCCGCCGTCGAAGCCGAGGCCCGCCGCAAGATCCGCGCGCGAAAACAACTGGTCATCGGCCTGCGCATCGCCATCCTGGTGATCGTGCTGGGCGGCTGGGAAGGCGGCGCGCGGCTCGGCTGGATCGATCCCTTCTTTTTCTCGCAGCCGTCGGCCATCGTGGCGCAGATCGTCGAGTGGATGGTCGAGGGCACCTCCCAAGGGCCGCTCTGGACCCAGGTCCTGGTGACACTGGAAGAAACCGTGCTGGGATTTTTGATCGGCTCGGTGGCCGGGGTCATCGCCGGCATCATCCTCGGGCGCAACAAGCTGCTCTCGGATGTCTTCAGCCTCTACATCCAGATCGCCAATTCGATTCCGCGCGTGGTGCTGGGCTCGATCTTCGTCATCGCCTTCGGCCTGGGCATGGCCTCCAAGGTGGCGCTGGCGGTGGTGATGGTGTTCTTCGTGGTGTTTGCCAATGCCTTCCAGGGCGTGCGGGAAGCCGACCGCTACATGATCGCCAACGCCCAGATCCTCGGCGCCTCGCCGCGCCAGGTGACCATGGCGGTGGTGATCCCGTCGGCACTGTCGTGGATCCTGGCCAGCCTGCACGTGAGCTTCGGGTTTGCGCTGGTCGGTGCGGTGGTCGGGGAGTTCCTCGGTTCCAAGCAGGGCATCGGCCTGCTGATCTCCACCGCCCAGGGCGCCTTCAATGCCAGCGGCGTGTTCGCGGCCATGATCGTGCTGGCCGTGGTGGCGCTGGCGGCGGACTGGCTGCTGCATGCGCTGGAACGGCGCTTGCTGAAGTGGCGCCCGCAGGCCTTCTGAAGGCAAACGCCTGAGGGCGTAGAATGTGACGCCAGCAGGCGGGGACACGGCAGCGTGTCCCCGCCGTGTTTTGATCCGCGCGTTTCCACTTCCTTTCCGTCATGTCAGCCAACCAGCCGCCTCGCCCGAGTGACACCGCTGCATCTGCCTCACCCTCCCTCAACGATCCCGTGACCCAGCGCGCGCTGCTGTGGATCGTCGCTTCCGGCTTCTTCATGCAGACGCTGGACACCACCATCGTCAACACCGCCTTGCCCGCCATGGCGCGCAGCCTGGGCGAGCCGGTGCTGAACATGCACCCGGTGGTGGTGGCCTATACCTTGACGATGGCTTCGCTCACGCCAGCCTCGGGCTGGCTGGCCGACCGCTTCGGCACGCGCCGCGTGTATTTCGCGGCGATCCTGCTGTTCGCGCTGGGTTCGGTGCTGTGTGCGATGGCTCCGACCCTGCCGCTGTTGCTGGCCGCTCGCGTGATACAGGGGTTGGGCGGCTCCATGCTGCTGCCGGTCGGGCGCCTGGCCGTGCTGCGGGCAGTGCCGGGCGCGCAATACATCGCGGCACTGGCCTCGATCTCGATTGCCGGGCAGCTCGGTCCGGTGGTCGGTCCTGTACTGGGCGGGTGGCTGGTAGAAAGCCTGTCCTGGCACTGGATCTTTCTGATCAACCTTCCGGTAGGTGTACTGGGGATGGGGGCCGTACTGTACTTCCTGCCCGATGACAGCCTTACCGGTACACCTCGCTTTGATTTATACGGCTGTACCTTGCTGTCCGCCTGCATGGTGGCCTTCTCGCTGGCGCTGGACGTGCCTTTCGATACCCACCGTACTGGCTGGAGTTTGGGACTGTTCGCTCTGGCAGCACTGACTGTACTGGTCTACTGGCGCCATGCGTCCGTTCATCCGCGTCCACTGTTCCGGCTCGGTTTGTTCGGGGAACCCAATTTCAGCATCGGACTGGCAGGTAACCTGGTCTGCCGTATCGGTTCCTCTGCGGTGCCGTTCCTGTTGCCGCTGCTGTTGCAGGTACGGCTGGGTTATTCACCGCTGCACGCAGGCATGCTGCTGCTGCCGGCCGCCATTGCGGGCACCATTGCCAAACCGTGGATCGCGCCGCTGGTCAAGCGCTTTGGCTATGACCGCTTCCTGTTGATCAATACCGCCATCGTCGGGATCTCCATCGTATCGTTCGCGCTGATCACGCCGGGTTGGCCGCTGGCCGCGTCCATCGTGCAACTGGCGGTATTCGGCGCCTCCAATTCCATGCAGTTCGCGGCCATGAACAGCGTGACCCTGAAGGGCTTGCGCAAGGAAGATGCGGGCAGCGGCAACAGTCTTTTCTCGATGGTGCAGATGCTGGCCATCGGCCTGGGAGTGACCATCGGCGGGACCATGGTCAACGTTTTCAAGAGCGAGGCGGGGATGGCGACCAATGCCAGCTTCCAGATCACCTTCGTGATCGTGGGGCTCATCACCCTGGTCTCGGCCTGGGTGTTCCGCAAGATGGATCCGCGTTACTTCAGCTGAGCGCGGCTCAGGTCTCGCTCCACTGGCGCAGGAGGTTGTGATAGCAGCCTACCAGCGTGCGCCGTGCAAGCGCATCGGCATCGGTCTGGTTCAGGCGCTGGATGGCGTTGTCCATGTCGAACAGCATCTGGCGCTGGCCATCGTCGCGCACCAGGCTCTGCACCCAGAAGAAGCAGCCTACTCGCACGCCGCGCGTGACCGGGGTGACGGTGTGCAGGCTGGTGGCCGGATAGAGCACCATGTCGCCCGCCGCCAGCTTGACGCTGTGCATGCCGTAGCTGTCATCGATCTGCAGTTCACCGCCATCGTAGTCTTCCGGATCGGCCAGAAACAGCGTGGCCGAGACATCGGTACGCAGCTTGCGTCCGCTGTGCGGATGGATGCGCACGCTGCCATCGACGTGGGCGCCGAAGGTCATGCCTTCGCCATAGCGATTGAACATGGGGGGATAGATCAGATTGGGCAGCGCCGCGCTGATGAAGCGCGGGTGCCGCTCCAGCGCGGACACGATGATGCGCTGGCATTGCAGGGCGACGTCGGACTGCTCGTCGATCTGCTGGTTGTATTTCACGGGCGCGCCCTGGTAGCCCGCTGTCACGCGCCCATCCACCCAGGCCGGTCCTGCGTTGTCCAGCAGGCTGCGAACGGTCTGCAGGGCTTGCGGATCCAGCAGCTGGGGGATGGTGATGAGCATGGGCGCGTCCTCTTTCCTTACATGCGATAGGTCAGCGACAGCAGCGCGGTGCGGCCCGAACCCGGGACCGAACGGCCGCCGTCGGATTGGATCAGCGCATCGTAATACATCTTGTCGGTCAGGTTGTAGAGGTTCAGGCGGATGTCGTAGGCCTTGGTGGTGTAGGCCAGCATCGCGTCGTAACGCGTGTAGCCGCCGACCTGCACCGTGTTGGTGGCATTGGCATAGCGCTGCGACATGTAGGTTGCGCCGCCACCGATCTGCCAGTGCGGAGCGACGTCATACGTGGTCCAGGTGGTGAAGGTGTGCTTGGGCGTGTTGACCGGGATCTTGCCGACCGAGGTATCGGCCACGGCACCGCCGACCACCTTGGCATCCAGGTAGGTGTAGTTGGCGGCGATCTGCCAGTCGCGGGTGATGCGGCCGGTCGCGCCCGCACGCGCGCCGTTCACGCGCACCGTGCCGGCCAGTTCGTAGACGCCGGTGGCGACCTGGCTGCGGGCGTTTTCCTTGGTGATCTGGAAGCCTGCGGCAGTCAGCGCCAGGCCTTCGGCCACGTCCCACTTGCCGCCCACTTCGTAGGAGCGGTTCTTTTCCGGGTCGAGGTTCTGCTGGCCGGTGGTGCCGGTCAGCTGTTCCAGCGAGGGATTGAAGGACGTGCCGTAGGAAACGTAATACGACTGCGCCGCGCTGGGCTGCCAGATCGCCCCCGAACGCACGCTCACGAAGTTCACGCTCTGCTGCGCATAGCCCAGTGCGGTGGAGCCGGCGGTATTGCCCGAGTTGATCGAGTTGCTGATGCTGGCCACGTAGCGGTCATAGCGCAGTCCGCCGACCAGTTTGAATTGCGGTACCAGCTCGATGGTGTCGCCGACATAGGCGGCGATGGTGTTGGCACTGCCGCCGGCACGGTTGCCTGCGGTATCGGCCACGCTGCTGCCGGCGGCGCTGTAGGAAGGATTGACCAGGCTCACGCAATCCATGTAGCCGGTGGTGGCTCCGCTTGCGTTGAGCGAGCGGCCATTGCAGCTGCCGTTGCGGTAGTAGTTCTGGTTATCGTAACCGTCGTGACCAACTTCCACGCCCACCAGCGCATCGTGCTTGACGCTACCGGTGCTGAACTTGGCGGCCAGTTCGGTCTGGTTGAAGATGGAGTAGTCGTTGATGTTGCGGTCATGGCTCTGGCCGCGCACGAGCAGGCTCGACAGGGGCAGGCTGCTGGCCGCATTGGTCAGCGCCGTGAAGCCGCTGGAGGAAACCGTGCCGATGGTATTGGGCGCGGTTTCCACGGCATTGGTGTGCACGTAGTTGAACTGGGTCTGGTTGCGCAGGGTGACGTCGGGCGCAATCTTGTACTTGATGCCGGCATTGAACGCCGCCACATCCTGGATGGTGCGGTCGCTGTTCAAGCCATAGGCGGTGTTGCGGTCGACGTTGACGGGATGGCCGTTGAGCGGCGGCAGGCCGTAATCGGGCTGGTCCTGGTTGTGCTGCAGCAGGGCCGAGAGCGTGATTTCGGTGGAGGTGCCAATACCCCAGACATAGGAACCGGCCAGGCCGAAGTCCTGCACATCGGTCTGGTTGCGCGTGCTGGCCGCGCCGTTCTGCGCCATGGCTTCGATGCGCAGGGCCGAAGTGTCCGACAGCGGGCGGTTGACGTCCACCGTGCTGCGCACCAGGCCATTGGTGGTCACCGAGCCGGTGATCTCGGTGGCGGCCTTCAGGTTGGCTTTCTTGCTGACCTGGTTGATGATGCCGCCGGTCGAGCCGCGGCCGAAGAGCATCGAGGAGGGGCCCATCAGGACTTCCACTTCTTCGATGGCGAAGGTGTCGCGGTAGTACTGGCCACGATCGCGGAAACCGTCGAGATAGATGTCGGTGCGCGCCGAGAAACCGTTGAGGTTGATGTTGTTGCCGATCTGCCCGCCTTCGGCACCGCCCAGCGTGATGCCGGAAACGTTGCGCAGCGCATCGGCCAGCGAACTGACGCCCTGCGATTGCATCTGCGCCTTGTTGACCACCGTCACCGATTGCGGCACGTCGTGCAGGTCGGCCGGCAGCTTGGTGATGGCCGTGCCGGTGCTGGCGAAATCATCGCGGCGGCCTTCCACCGTCACGGGGGCCAGCTGGCTGCCGGTGGCTGTGGTAGCGGTCGTGCTGGTAGCGGGAGTGGCCTGCTGCGCGTGGGCGGAGAGGGGAGCGGCAAACGTGGCCACCAATGCGGCGGCGATCGGCGTGAGACGGTTCATGTTCTTCTTGTCGGTGAAGTGGAGTAGGAAACGATGAGCCGATCCTGCTCGCGCAGGACCGGCTCGAATGGCTGGCTACTCCGTCCTTCAATGGCAACAAGGAAGTCCGTTTGGCTGGCTGATGACCAGTGTTCTTTTTTTACATGCTAATGATTGGGATTCTCATTCGCATGGCTGGCAAGATTAAGGTGGAAGGCTGACAAATCGCTGTCATGAAGCTGACGCTGAACTGAGTGTGACGAAAAAGAAACACTCTTTACATGTCGCCGCCCGCCTGGGGGATCGCCTGATTTGCAGCATTGCCTGGGCTGCAATACGATGCAGCGGTTACGCAGATGTTTTGCGCCGTTTTTCTCTACCGAAGTCCCCTATGAATGTTCTGCTGGTCGAAGACGACCCGGTACTCACCGACGGTCTGTCGCGGGTCCTCAACTCGCACGGTTTTACCGTGCATACCGTCAACAACGGCAACGATGCGCTGTCGCAGCGTTTCAACGCGGCCGTGCTGGTGCTCGACATCGGCCTGCCCGGCATCGACGGTTTCGAAGTCCTGCGCCGCATGCGCGCCAATGGCAACAACACCCCGGTGCTGCTGCTGACCGCACGCGACACCATCCCCGACCGCGTGCATGGCCTGGAGCTGGGTGCCGATGACTACCTGGTCAAGCCTTTCGCCACCCCCGAACTGGTGGCGCGCATCAAGGCGCTGATCCGCCGCAGTGCGCCGCAGCCGGCACAGCTGACCGTGGGCGGGCTGTCGCTGGACAACGCTACCAAGCGCGCCGACATCGACGGCCGCAAGATCGAACTGTCGCTGCGTGAATGGACGGTGCTGGAATACCTGATGCAACACGCTTCGCGCGTGGTCTCCAAGCAGCAGATCATCGATGCCGTCCTGCCCTGGGGCGAGGATTTCACGATCAATGCGGTCGAGGTGTATGTCTCGCGCATCCGTCTGAAGATCGCGGATTCGGGCGTGGTCATCCGTACCATCCGCGGCTTCGGCTACATGCTCGAAAAGAGCGAGAACTGAGCCGGCAGGCCGCGTCATGACGGTCATCGACCAGCAGCCGGCCGCCACTGCGGCCAACACGAACAACTCGGCCAATGCTACCCCGCCTGCGGCAGCTGTTACCCACGCCAGCATCCGGCGCGATCTGCTCAAGTGGCTGATCGCGCCCTTGCTGCTGCTCAATCTGGTCGGTGCCGGCCTGACCTACTGGCTGGCCTGGCTGCCGGCCCAGCATGCGTTCGACCAGAACCTGATGGATTCCACCTGGGGCTTGTATGCCCAGGTGGGCCATCGTCAGGAACGCACCACTGCCGAGCTGACCCAGCAGGCCGAGCAGATCCTGCGGAGCAATCACTCCGACACTACCTTCTTTGCCGTGCGCAATTCGCAGGGCGAGATCCTGGTGGGCGACAAGGGCTTCCCGCAACTGCCGGAGAGCGAGACGTTCGACCGGCCCTTCAACTATGACGGCGAAATGCGTGGCGAACCGGTGCGTATTTCCGCCATGCAGGTGCGGGTCAAGAATGGCGTGATCTCGGTGGCGGTGGCCGAGACCATCCGCAAGCGCGATCGTGCGCACTACACCATCCTGCTGTCCTTCCTGCTGCTGGATGGCGGGCTGACCTTCGGGTCGCTGTCGGTGGTGCTGATCGCCGTGCGGCGCGGGCTGCGTCCCTTGAAGAGCCTGCAGCGCAACCTGGAACAACGCGGCCACGGAAAGCTGGGAGCCATCGATGGCATTGGCGCGCCGGTGGAATTGCAGCCGCTGATCGTGGCCATGAACGAACTGATGGCCCGCATCAGCAAGGGTGAACAGGCGCAGCAGAATTTCATGGCCGACGTTGCCCATCAATTGCGCACGCCTCTCACGGGCCTGAAGCTGCAACTGGAACTGCTGCATGACAAGCACCAGGACCAGCCCGATACCGCCCGCTCGCTGGCGATGATGAACTCTTCGGTGGAACGCATGATCCGCCAGAGCCGGCAACTGCTGGCGCTGGCGCGCTCGGAGCCGGGCCTGTTCGAAAGCCGCAAGCTGGAAGAGCTCTCGCTGCACAAGCTGGTGGAAGAATCGGTGCAGCACTTCATCGAAGAGGCCGACAAGAAACACATCGACCTCGGCTTCGACCTGCAGCCGGCACGCCTGCGCGGCGACCGTTTCCTGCTCGCCGACCTGATCGACAACCTCATCGACAATGCCGTGCGCTATTCCCCCTTGCACGGAACGGTGACGGTGCGCTGCCTGGAAGAAGAGGGGGCCACCGTGCTGTCGGTGGAAGATTCCGGCCCGGGCATTGCTCCCGAGCATCGCGAGCTCATCTTTGACCGCTACTATCGCGCCAATGACAAGATCGCCGGCAGCGGCCTGGGCCTGGCCATCGTGCGCGAGATTGCGCACGACCATGGCGGCGTCATCACGGTCGATTGCAAGGAGCAAGGGCAGGGCACCATCTTCACGGTACGCTTCCCGCTGGCGGGCTGAGCCCGGCGGCGATGGCCGCACTGGCCGCAGTTGCCGCACGACATCGTTTTCATGCAGAACCTCATGCCTGCCCCTGTGTCAAACGGGCTTCTTCGTGAACGACTCAGGAGGCAGCATGACGGACAAGGTCTTGCAAAGTGGCACCCATATCGCCCGCTACGATGCGGTTGAAAAACCGGATGAAGGCTTCGAGGCGCAAGTCTTCGTGCGCCTGTCGCGCGAGCCAGAGATCGCGGAAACCTACATTCCGGTAGGCCTCTTCCCGACCGAGGAAGAAGCCCTGGCCAGCGCCCGTGAACGCGCGCAGCGCGCCTTGAAGGAGCACGAATTTTGAGCCGCCTGCCTGCTTCTCCTTGCTTTTCCGCGCGTCGCCGCACTCTGTTGCTGGGTGCCGCCGCCGGTGCCGTCCTGGTGCTGGCGGGCTGTGCCACGGGCGGTGCCTCGGGCAGCGCGGACCATGGTCTCTCTTCATCAACCCTGTTTGAACTGCGCGGTGCCACCACAGTACCGACCCAGGGCTGGATCAAGGCGCGCCTGAGCGAACCACCGGGTGGCGACATCTATCTCGCCCCGCGCGCCGCACTCGATGCCGGCGACGTGCAGCGCGCGGCGGCGCAGAAGGATGCGGCCGGACGTGCGGTGCTGGTACTGCAATTCTCGCCCACCGGGACCGCCAGGCTGGCGGCGGCCTCGCGCGAATTGATGGGCCGCCAGCTCGCCGCCGTGCTGGAAGGCCGCGTGACCAACGTGGCCAGCGTGCAAGGCCCGATGACCATCAACACCATGGCCCTGACCGGATTGTCCAGTTTCGAGGACGCAGTGCGGCTGGCCAACCTGCTGTCCAAGGGTAACTAGGTCTCATCAGCGGCCGCCTGCCCGCGCATGCTGAGGGAAAGCATGGCTGGCAGGGGCGGGCAGGGCATGCTAATGTCCTGCCCATTCGCGGCACTGCATTGACGCTGCCCTTACAGAAGACTCACAACATCAACAAGAACAATGTCCGTCGCCCGCCACATCGTCCAGGTCCATCCGCGCTTGCTCATCGGCATCGCCATCGGGATCGCCGCCGCCACCGTTCTCCCCGCCAGTACCTGGATCGGCCGCAGCCTCATCGGCTGGAATGCCGGCGTCTGGTTCTATTTGCTGAGCCTGTGGGTGATGATGCTGCGGGCCGATGCCAAGGCCGTCAAGCGCCTGGCCGAGACCGAGGACGAGAGCGCCCACGTGGTACTGGTGATGGTTTGCGTGGCAGCCATTGCGAGTTTGCTCGCCATCTTGCTGGAACTGGGCGGCAGCAGCCATCACGACGAGCGCGGCAGGCTGTTGCGCTATGCCTTTACAGCCTCCACCGTGTTCGGCTCCTGGGCCCTGATCGGGACCATCTTCACGCTGCATTACGCGCGCCTCTTCTACGCCGATGACGACGACCCGGAGGCCTTGCCGCTGCGCTTCCCGGACGGCATACGCAATCCCGGCTACTGGGATTTCCTGTATTTCGCCTTCACCATCAGCGTGGCCGTGCAGACATCGGATGTGGCCGTGGCCTCGCGTGCGTTACGCAAGTCGGTGCTGGCGCATTCGCTGATCTGCTTCGTATTCAATGCCGCCATCATCGGCTTGTCCATCAATATCGCGGCCGGCCTGGCCGGCACCTGAAAGCGAGTGTCAGTGCCAGGATGACAGCGCTGCGGAACCGAACCGGCAGCGCTTTGTCCTAGCCGGGTTCAGAGGCGGGTGAGTGCGCGATCAAGCGCCGCACCGGCGCTCTGCGCAAACCGGAAGCCGCCCGTATAATCGGCGGCTTTCCCGGACGCAAGACCAAGGGGAGGGGGACACAGCGACACACAGAACCCCCGCAGCTCGACCAACGATTCGAACAACGGAGCGCACCGTGCGGGTTTATTCCAGCCAAGCTGAAGAACGTATTGCCATGTTGAAGCGCCAGGGCAAGGGCGCATTTTCCGGACCGCCGCTGCCGCTGGGGCCGCTGATCGGTTTTTCCGTCGCCATCCTGGCGGTGGTGCTGATTGCCCTGTTTACCTGGGAAGCCTCGGTCAGCCGGGGCCTGGCCGCCAATGCCGTCTCGCACACCATGAAGGTGCGCGAGCAGTTGCAGGTGCTGGTCTCCACGCTCAAGGATGCCGAGACCAGCCAGCGCGGTTTCCTGCTCACGGGCACCGAATCCTATCTGAGCCCCTACAACCAGGCACGCGCCGCGTTGCCTGGGGAGATCGCCAGGCTGCGCGAGCTGCTCTCCGACAATCCGGATCAGTTGCAGCGCCTGTCGCAGATCGAGCGCGTGGTCGCCGACAAACTTGAAGAACTGGCCGAGACCGTCAGCCGCCGTCGCAATGGCGATACAGCGGGCGCATTGGCCGTGGTGCAATCCGATCGCGGCAAAATGTTCATGGACCGCGTGCGCGTGCTGTCGCGCGACATGGAAGAACAGGAACGCGACCTGCTGGCCAGCCGCCAATCCGACTGGCGCGATGCCGTGGTGTTTTCCACTGCCGTCGCCTGGGGCGGCTCGGGCTTGCTGCTGGTGCTCATCATTGCCGCAGCCATGACCACTTCGCGCGATTATCGCGCCCGCGAAAAACAGACCTGGATCCGCAACGGCCAGATGGGCCTGGCCGAGCGCCTGCAGGGCGAACAACGCCTGGGGGCGCTGGGTGAAAACACGCTGGCCTTCCTGACTGCCTACCTCAATGCTCAGGTCGGCGCGATCTACCTGCGCACCGATAGCGGCGACTTCCAGCGCTTCGCCGCCTATGCGCTGGAAGAAGACGCCAACGAACAACCGCCGCACCTGCGTGATGGCCAGGGCCTGCTGGGCCAGGCCGCCAAGCTCAATCGCGCCATGCATGTCAAGGAGGTGCCGGCGCAATACCTGACCGTCTCCTCTTCCGTGGGCCGCCATGCACCGCGTGAGCTGCTGATCGTGCCCGCAGCGGCCGATGGTGTGGTGCAGGCCGTGTTTGAACTTGGCTTCCTGCGCCAGGTGCGGGCCGAGGAAGAAGAGCTGCTGGCGCGCCTGTCGGACCAGATCGCCATTGCCGTGCGCTCTTCCAAGGATCGCACCCGTCTGGAAGAACTGCTGGAAGAAACCCAGCGCCAGTCCGAGGAATTGCAGGCACAGCAGGAAGAACTGCGCGTCAACAACGAAGAGCTGGAAGAGCAGGGCCAGGCCCTGAAGGCCTCGCAACTGCGCCTGGAAACCCAGCAGGCCGAGCTGGAAGAAACCAATGCCCAGCTGGAAGAGCAGACGCAACTGCTGGAAATCCAGAAGGACGACCTGGCCAAGACCCAGGTGGTGCTGGTGGAAAAAGCCACCGAGCTGGAGCGCGCCAACCAGTACAAGAGCGAGTTCCTGGCCAACATGAGCCACGAGCTGCGCACGCCGCTGAACTCCACCCTGATCCTGGCCAAGCTGCTGGCCGACAACAAGCAGGGCAACCTGTCCGACGAGCAGGTGCGTTTCGCGCAAACCATTTCCTCGGCGGGCAATGACTTGCTGGCCCTGATCAACGACATCCTCGATCTCTCGAAGATGGAAGCGGGCAAGCTGGATATCGTTTCCGAATCCTTCGTGGTCAGCAAGATGGCCGAGGAACTCAAGGCCAGCTTCGCCATGACGGCCCAGCAGAAGGGCCTGGGCTTCAAGGTCGAGGTCGATCCGGGCGTGCCGCAGCGTATGGAAACGGACATGCAGCGCCTGGGCCAGATCCTCAAGAACCTGCTCTCCAACGCCATCAAGTTCACCGAGAAGGGCGAGGTCAGCCTGCGCATCTATGCGGATGCCGGCGGCCGCATAGCCTTCGCCGTGCGCGATACCGGCATCGGCATCGGGGCCGACCAGCATCAGTTCATCTTCGAAGCCTTCCGCCAGGCCGATGGCAGCACCCATCGCAAGTACGGTGGCACCGGGCTGGGCCTGTCGATCTCGCGCGACCTGGCGCATCTGCTGGGGGGCGATATCCAGGTGCAGAGCCGGGTAGGCGAGGGCAGCATCTTCACGCTCTCGCTGCCGCAGGTCTACAGCGGCGAGCAGGCCGTAGTGCGGACGCCGGCGGCCGTTGCCGCACCGTCGGCGGCGGCTGCGACCTTGCAGGCGGCGCAAGTCGCTACCGCGCCTGATATCCGTATCCCCAGCCCGCAGGTGGTGCCCGGTACGCCGGCGAAACTTCAGGACATCGCCATCGATGATGACCGTCACCGCATTGAATCGTCCTCGCGCCTGATCCTGGTGATCGAGGATGACACCGCCTTCGCCATGATCCTGCGCGACCTGGCGCACGAGATGGGCTTCCAGTGCGTGGTCACGCATTCGGCCAATGAGGGCGTGTCGGCGGCGGAGATGTATCGCCCCAGCGCCATCCTGATGGACATGAACCTGCCTGACTTCTCCGGCCTGGGCGTGCTGGATCAGATCAAGCGCAATCCCAAGACCCGCCACATCCCGGTACACGTGGTCTCGGTGGCCGATTATTCGCACGAGGCACTGGAGCGCGGTGCCATCGGCTACGCATTGAAACCGGTGCAGCGAGAAGAACTGGTAGGCGCGATCCGCAAGCTGGAAGCCAAGTTCCTGCAGGGCCTGCGCCATGTCCTGGTGGTCGAGGACGATGCGCGCCAGCTCGACAGCATCCGCCAGTTGCTGGCCGGCGAGAACATCAACCTGGTCGGCGTGCGCACGGCCGCCGACGCACTGGCCCGCCTGCGCGAGACCACCTTCGATTGCATGGTGATGGACCTGAACCTGCCCGATCTGTCCGGCTATCAGTTGCTGGAAAAGATGGCCGAGCAGGAACACGTGGCTTTCCCGCCGGTGATCGTCTATACCGGCCGTTCGCTGTCGGCCGAGGAAGAGCAGCACCTGCGCCGCTTCTCGCGTTCCATCATCATCAAGGATGCGCGCTCGCCGGAACGCCTGCTCGATGAAGTCACGCTGTTCCTGCACCAGGTGGAAACCACGCTGCCGCCGGAGAGCCAGCGCATGCTCAAGGTGGCGCGCGACCGCGAGACGGTCTTCGAAGGCCGCCGCATCCTGGTGGTGGAAGACGACGTGCGCAACATCTTTGCGCTATCCTCCGTGCTGGAACCCAAGGGCATGAAGGTCGACATCGCCCGCAACGGCCGCGAAGCCCTGGAGGCCCTGCAGCGCAGCCAGGAACAGCCAGGCGCACCGATCGACCTGGTGCTGATGGACATCATGATGCCGGAGATGGATGGCCTGACCGCCATGCGCGAGATCCGCAAGCAAGCCGTCTGGAAGCGCCTGCCCATCATCGCCCTGACCGCCAAGGCCATGAAGGATGACCAGGAGAAATGCCTGGCCGCCGGCGCCAACGATTACATCGCCAAGCCTTTGGATGTGGAAAAACTGCTGTCCCTGGTACGCGTATGGATGCCGAAATAAACCAGGCACTGGCCAACCAGCATTTCGATATCGAGATGCAGTTGTTGCTGGATGCCATCTACCTCAAGTATCACTGCGACTTTCGCGGTTACGCCGGTGCGTCACTCAAGCGCCGCCTGGCCACCGCCATGATCCGGTTCGGCTGCGAAACGCTGTCGCAATTGCAGGACAAGGTGCTGCATGATGCGACGGTATTCCCCGCGCTCATGGATTACCTCACGGTGCAGGTCAGCGAGATGTTCCGGGATCCCAGCTATTTCCTGTCGTTACGGGAGAAGGTGATCCCGCTGTTGCGTACCTATCCATCCTTGAAGATCTGGGTAGCCGGCTGCAGCAGCGGCGAGGAAGTCTATTCGCTGGCGATCCTGTTGCGCGAGGAAGGCTTGCTCGACCGCAGCATCATCTACGCCACCGACATCAACCAGGCCGCGCTGAAGAAGGCCGAGGCCGGCGTCTACGAGCTCGACCGTATCCCCGGTTTCACCAGCAACCACCAGAAATCCGGGGCGAAGACCTCGCTTTCGGATTACTATACGGCCGCGTACGGTGCCGTCGTCTTCGACAAGTCGCTGCGCAAGAACGTGGTCTTCTCCGATCACAGCCTGGCCACCGACAGTGTCTTTGCCGAGATGCACCTGGTGTCCTGCCGCAACGTGCTGATCTATTTCAACCGCCATTTGCAGGAACGCGCGCTCGGCCTGTTCCGTGAATCGCTGGTGCGCAAGGGCTTCCTGGGACTGGGTTCGAAGGAATCGATGCGTTTCTCGACGCACGGTCCTGCTTTCGATGAAGTGGTGCGGGAAGATCGCATCTTCCAGAAGAAGGGGGAGCTATGAGCCTCGTCCCGCTGCCGGCCCTGGGTGGCCGTGCGATTGATGCGATCGTCATCGGTGCTTCTGCCGGTGGCGTGGAAGCCTTGTCGGAAATCCTGCCGGCGCTGCGGCGTGGTGCGCAGGTAGCGACCATGGTGGTACTGCACATTCCGCGCGAACGCCCCAGCCTGCTGGCCACCATCTTCGCCGATCGCTGCGGCCAGCCGGTAGTGGAAGCGCAGGACAAGGAGCCGGCGCAGCCGGGCGTGATCTACTTTGCGCCGCCGGATTATCATCTGCTGGTGGATCGCAGTGATCAGGGGCCGGTGCTGGCCATGTCCAACGATGAACTGGTGAATTATTCGCGCCCGGCCATCGATGTGCTGTTCGAATCGGCGGCCGATGTTTACCGCGAGCGTTTGCTGGGCATCGTGCTGACCGGCGGCAATCATGACGGTGCGGCCGGATTGCAGGCCATTGCGCGCGCCGGTGGCGTGACCGTGGTACAAAGTCCGCAACAGGCACAGGTACCTTACATGCCGGCGCAGGCATTGGCGCTGGGACAGATTGATTATGTGCTCACGCTCCCGCAGATCGCCGATCTGCTGCGCACCCTGGGCGTATCGGGGAATGACCAGGAAAAGGAACGCAGGTGACAGAAAAATACAAAGACAGAGACCTGCCGCGGGTGAAATTCCTGCTGGTCGATGATCTCGACGAAAACTTGTTGGCCCTCTCGGCCCTGCTGCAGCGGGACGATGTCGAACTGCTGCTGGCCCGCTCGGGCCTGGAGGCGCTCGAACTGCTGCTGCAGCATGACGTGGCACTGGCCTTCCTCGACGTGCAGATGCCGGACATGGATGGCTTCGAGCTGGCCGAGCTGATCCGCGGCAGCGAGCGTACCCGCAACGTGCCGCTGATCTTCGTCACGGCGGGTGTACGTGATGAGCGCCGCCAGTTCAAGGGCTATGAGAGTGGTGCAGTGGACTTCCTTTACAAGCCCATCGAGCCGCATATCCTGCGCAACAAGGCCGATGTGTTCTTCCAGCTGTATCGCCAGAAGCAGTTGCTGGCGCTGGAGTTGAAGCAGCGCACCGAGACCCTGCGCATGAACGAAATGTTCGTGGCCATCCTCGGCCACGACCTGCGCAATCCGCTGAGTGCGGTGGTGATGGCGGCCACGCTGCTGCAGCGGACGTACAAGGAAGAGGTGGCACAGAAGGCCTCGCAACAGATTCTCAACGGTGGCAAGCGCATGGCCAAGCTGATCGACAACATGCTCGATCTGGCCCGCGCGCGCCTGGCCGGCGGCATCCCGCTGGTGCGTGCCAGTGCCTGCCTGGGCGAGATCACCGAACGGGTCGTGCAGGAATACCAGGCCACGTATCCGGGCAGTGTGGTCGAGCGCCGCATCGAGGGCGATGACAATGGCTATTGGGATGGCGACCGCCTGGGCCAGGTAGTGGCCAATCTGCTGGGCAACGCTTTGCAGCACGGCGCGGCGGACAGTCCGATCTGCATCGGCATCGATGGCCGCAGCGAGCAGGAAGTGGTCATGACCATCGCCAATCGCGGTGTCATTCCGGCGGCCTTGTTGCCGGTGATCTTCGATCCCTTCCGCGGTGGCGAGCGTGAGGTCGGCCGCAAGGAAGGTCTCGGACTGGGCCTGTTCATTGCCCAGCAGATCGTCAAGTCGCATGGTGGAAGCATCACCATGAGTTCGGATGACCAGGTGCAGACCATGGTGACGGTGAGGTTGCCGAGGCGCTGAGCGTCGCTGCATTCCTGCTGGCCACGGCTGTATCCGAAATGCCTGCTCCCTGGAGCAGGCATTTTTATTGGTGCCTGCTGCGTAACCTCCTCGCAATATTCTCCTGGTCTTGGACAGGCTGGATTCAAGCTGTGCCGGCAAGACGACGTCCGTCAAGAAATCGCTTGTCAATCAAAGTTGATCGGTCTATATTGTGTGTACCGAACAGTACATAAGGTACTGAAAGGTACACTAATTGGAGAAACATCATGTCGATTCGCCCGCCGCTTCCCCCTTTCACTCGTGAAACCGCCATCGAAAAAGTCCGTCTTGCCGAAAACGGCTGGAATACCCGTGACGCCGAAAAAGTTGCGCTGGCCTATACCGAAGATAGCTGGTGGCGCAATCGCGCCGAATTCGCACAAGGCCGTGAAGCCATCACCGCACTGCTCAAGCGCAAGTGGACGCGTGAGCTGGATTACCGCCTGGTCAAGGAGTTGTGGGCCTTCGACGGTGCTCGCATCGCCGTGCGCTTTGCCTACGAGTACCATGATGATTCCGGCCAGTGGTATCGCGCCTACGGCAACGAGAACTGGGAATTCGATGCGCAGGGCCTGATGCATCACCGTCACGCTTGCATCAACGAGCATCCGATCAAGCCGGAAGAACGCAAATTCCTGTGGGACAATAGTGGGCCGCGCCCGGCGGATCATCCCGGGCTGAGCGATTTCGGTATCTGAGGAAAATGAATGGCTAGAGTCATTGCGGAAAAAGACGATGTGATCCCCCTGCTGGCGGAAGTCTTCCGCACCTATGGCTTCGAGGGGGCGAGCCTGGCGCGCATCAGCGAAGGGACCAGGCTGGGCAAGGGGAGCATCTATCACTTTTTCCCGGGCGGCAAGGAGGAAATGGCGCAAGCCGTGCTGGGCCACGTGGATGCGTGGTTCCGGCAGCATGTGTTCGAGGCGTTGAACGAGCGTGACGATGCCGTGGCAGGCATCAAGGCCATGTTCGACGATGTCAGCCGCTATTTCCTCTCGGGGCAGCGTGTCTGCCTGGTCGGCGTATTTGCGCTGGGCAATGAGCGCGATCGCTTTGCCGTGATGGTGCGTGATTACTTCATCGCCTGGATCGATGCGCTCGCGTCCGCCCTGGTGCGGACCGGGCGCAAGCCCAAGGAAGCCAGAACGCTGGCCGAGGAAGTCGTGGGAGGAATACAGGGCGCGCTGGTGCTGGCGCGCGCCCTGGACAGTACCGATGTGTTTGCCGATGCGTTGAAGCGTTTCCAGAAGCGGCTGTTGGGCTGATCTCCCGTCCAGCAGGTGAATGCAATGGCTTGGGGTTGCCGTTGTGTTCTGGGCGCTATCCGTGATCGGACAGGCCTTGTACTTGGTGTTTGAGTTTCAACGAGGACGACAACTGCGGATACAAGGGGGGGGATACCTTGAAACACCGATTCATCAGATGGACGGCGATGTTGCTTTGGTCGACATGCCTGTTCGCCTCTGCAGAGGAAAAAACTCAACCGCCTGTGACGATGGAAAACTCCATTGGCATGCAGATGGTGCTGATCCCGGCGGGCGAATTCTGGATGGGAACCGAGGAGTCGCTGGCCGCGCTGAAGCAGGCCTATCCGGATTATGAGGAGCGGCGGCTGCGCGATCTCGACGATGAACGGCCGCGGCACAAGGTGCTGATCACCCATCCCTTCTATCTCGGGAAGCATCTGGTCACCGTGGGCCAGTTCGCGAAATTCCTGGCCGAGTCCGGCTATACCCCGGAATCCATTCGCGATCAGACCGGCGGTTACGGCTACAACCCGCGCTACGATCCTGAGAAGACCGAACGCAAAGACGCATTCGAAGGCCGCAGCCCGCAATACAGCTGGAAAAACCCCGGCTTCCCCCAGGCCGATGATCATCCGGTACTCAACGTCACCTGGAATGATGCATCAGCCCTTGCAGCTTGGCTCAGTGAGAAAGAGCACGCGCACTATCGTCTGCCGACCGAAGCCGAATGGGAATACGCTTGCCGCGCGGGGACGACGACGCGCTATCCCAATGGCGATGATCCGGAGGGCCTGAGTCAGATCGCCAACACCTTTGATGCCGACGCTGCTCCCTACTGGCCACGCATGGCCGGTCGCGCGCTGAATAGTCACGACGGCTTCGCCTTCACCTCGCCGGTGGGCAGTTTCCCTGCGAATGCCTTCGGGCTGTATGACATGGTAGGCAATGCCTGGGAATGGACCGCCGACTGGTATGGCGAAGAGACCTATGCGCGTTCGCCGCTGGCCGACCCGCGCGGGCCAGCCAGCGGTGAAACCAAGGTGCGGCGCGGTGGCTCGTGGCATACCTGGTCACTGTATGCGCGGTGTGCCTTCCGGAACTGGAATACCGTCAGTACGCGCTATACGCTGGTGGGGATCAGGCTGGTGCGGGATGTGGAAGTTCGGCATTGAAAATTCAGTTGGGCGCGGCAACCGGCGTGATTTTCATCTGGCGGGGGTCGTCTTGAAGTCAGTGGCGATGCTGGAGAGCTTGATTACCTTGTTTTGTTTTTCAGCTGAAAGAGGGCGGAGCGCCAATGAAAGAGTTGAGGTTCAATATTTTCGGGAAGCTTATTGTCGTGACAGGCGTATGCGCTACTTGGCGAGCTTGCTATCTCGGGCCGGAAGGGAAGCGCAGACCGGCGGATGTCGTGATGCCCCCTGTGCTTGCCGAATAGGGGCTTTTTGGCTATCTGGCGGATGTCTGTCATGAGAACGCAACGCCGCGAAACTTTACTTCCACTAAATGAAAAATATCAGTCCAGAAAACGCTCCACTGTCTTTGGAAAAATGGGATGACAGACACATCGAAGAACTTGCCCTTATTGCGAACAACAAAAATATATCGGGAAATATGGCAGATAGATTTCCCTCGCCATACAAGTTTGATGACGCTGTCGCCTGGATTCACGAAATGAAATCGCATCCTCACCGCCATGCGTGGGCGATAGAATTCAACGGCAGGTTGGCGGGAGGAATCAGTCTGGTACCTCGATCGGGTTCCTTGAAGCACTGTTCGGGCATCGTCTATTGGCTGGGTGAGCAGTATTGGGGATTGGGCCTGGCGACAGAGAGTGTGCGGCGCGTGCTTGCTTTTGCGTTTGATGTCGAGCAATTTGTCCGGGTTGAGACAACAGTATTTGAGTGGAATCTGGCTTCCATCAGAGTCTTGGAAAAATGCGGCTTTGTCCGTGAAGGTACGCTAAGAGCGAGCTTCATGAAGAATGGACGCATCGTTGATCGGCACTTGTACGCTGCTCTGAATACAGAAAACAAAAAGAGATTTGAAACTTGAAATCGTGCTCAGGCACCTGCTTTCAAGAGGTAAATGCTCTTGTCTGCGTGATTGTGAGCTGGCACCTCTCCAATCGGTCAGAAAATCATGCCCGCTCCAAAGAGCAGGCATTTTCATTTCATCAGGCCGGCCACAGCTCACTGCCACCCATACCGCCTGGCATACCACCCCTTCATCCCCTGGATCAGCACCGCATAGGCGACCAGGATCGCCACCAGCCACGGGAAGTACGACAGCGGCAGCGCCTCCAGCTTGAAGTAATGCGCCAGCGGCGTCATCGGGATTGCAATGCCGATGGCCATGATGACCAGCGTCATCCCCATCAGCGGCCACGAGGCGCGGCTCTGGAAGAAGGGGATGCGGCGCGTGCGGATCATGTGCACGATCAGCGTCTGCGACAGCAGCCCTTCAATGAACCAGCCGGACTGGAACAGGGTTTGATGTTCCGGCGTGCTGGCGCCGAAGACATACCACATCAGCGCAAAGGTCGTGATATCAAAGATCGAGCTGATCGGACCGAAGAAGACCATGAAGCGGCCGATGTCACCGGCATCCCAGCGCTGCGGCTTTTCCAGGAATTCCTTGTCGACGTTGTCGAAGGGAATCGAGATCTGCGAGACGTCATACAGCAGGTTCTGCACCAGCAGATGCAAGGGCAGCATCGGCAGGAAAGGCAGGAAGGCACTGGCAATCAGGACCGAGAAGACATTGCCGAAGTTGGAGCTGGCCGTCATCTTGATGTATTTCAGCATGTTGGCGAAAGTCTTGCGGCCTTCCAGCACGCCTTCTTCCAGCACCATCAGGCTCTTCTCCAGCAGGATCAGATCCGCCGCTTCCTTGGCAATATCCACCGCCGTATCCACCGAGATACCGATGTCGGCAGCACGCAGGGCCGGGGCATCGTTGATGCCGTCGCCCATGAAACCGACCACATGTCCGCGATCATGCAGCACGCGCACGATGCGTTCCTTGTGCGCCGGCGAAAGCTTGGCGAAGACCGTCACCGTCTCCACCGCCTGCGACAGCTCCGCATCGCTCATCTTCTCGACATACGAACCCAGCAGCATGCCCTTGACCTCCAGTCCAACCTCACGGCAGATCTTGGCGGTGACCAGTTCGTTGTCGCCGGTCAGAATCTTGACCTTCACGCCATGCGCACGCAATGCGGCCAGCGCCGGGGCGGTCGATTCCTTGGGCGGATCGAGGAAGGCGATGTAACCGATCAGCACCAGGTCCGATTCGTCAGCCAGGCTGTAGACCTCTTTGGTCGGCGGCAAGTCCTTGGCGGCCACGCCGACCACGCGCAGGCCCTCGGCGTTGAGGCTGCCGGTGGTGGCGCGGATCTCTTCCAGCAAGGCCGGGGTCAGCGGTACCACTTCGCCATTGACGCGGGCGCGCGAGCAGACCGAGACGATTTCCTCGACCGCACCCTTGCAGATCAGCTCGTGGTGATCCTCGCGCTCGGACACCACCACCGACATGCGGCGGCGCTGGAAGTCGAAAGGAATTTCGTCGACCTTGCGATAGGCCGAGGCGATGGACATTTCACGTTGCAGCTCGGCGTGCTCCAGCACGGCCACGTCCAGCAGGTTCTTCAGGCCGGTCTGGTAATAACTGTTCAGGTAAGCGTATTGCAGCACTTCGTCATCGGGCTCGCCATGAATGTCGGTATGACGTTCCAGGAAAATCTTGTCCTGCGTCAGCGTTCCGGTCTTGTCGGTGCACAGCACGTCCATCGCACCGAAGTTCTGGATCGCATCGAGCCGCTTGACGATCACCTTCTTGCGCGACAGCGCCACCGCGCCCTTGGCCAGGGTCGAGGTCACGATCATGGGCAGCATCTCCGGCGTCAGGCCCACGGCCACGGAGAGGCCGAACAGGAAGGCTTCCACCCAGTCGCCCTTGGTGAAACCGTTGATGAAGAACACCACCGGCGTCATCACCAGCATGAAGCGGATCAGCAGCCAGCTGACCTTGTTGACGCCCGCCTGGAAGGCAGTCGGCGTGCGGTCCGTGGCGGTGACGCGTTCAGCCAGCGCACCAAAATACGTGCGCTTGCCGGTGGTCAGCACCACGCCCGTGGCCGAGCCGCTGACCACGTTGGTGCCCATGAAGCAGAGGTTGTCCAGCTCCAGCGGGCTGCTGGTATTGAGGTTGCTGGGGGTGACGAATTTTTCTACCGGCAGCGATTCGCCGGTCATCGCGGCCTGGCTCACGAACAGGTCCTTGGCGGCCAGCAGACGCAGGTCAGCGGGGATCATGTCGCCGGCCGAGAGCAGCACGATGTCGCCCGGCACCAGCTTGTGGATCGGTACCTCGACGCGGCGCGCGCCCTTGGGGTGCAGCATGACGTCGAAGTAACGCTGCGCCTCGGCGGCGATCTCTTCGACCTGGTCGTGGCGCATCACGGTCGCGGTGTTGCTGACCATGGCCTTGAGCTTGTCGGCGGCAGTGTTGGAACGTGCTTCCTGCACGAAGCGCAGCAAGGTCGAGACCACTACCATGGTGCCGATGACGATGGCGGCCTTCATGTCCTCGGTGTAGAAGGAGACCGCAGCCAGCAGGGTCAGCAGCAGGTTGAACGGGTTCTTGTAGCAGTGCCACAGGTGGACATACCAGGTCAGCGGCTTCTCGTGCTCGACTTCGTTGGGGCCACTGTGTTCACGGATGGCATCGGCTTCCGATTCGGTCAGGCCGTCGGGGCGCGACTGCAGACGCTGCAGCAGGGCCTGGGCTTCGCTGCGGGAGGCTTCGCTCAATTGCTCGGCCAAGGTTTGCGGGACTTCCTTGGTGACCGGGGCGCTGCGGAACATGTCCATGCCCAGGCGGCGGAAGTGACGGTCCATACCGCGTGCGCGGATGAAGCTGACAAAGGTTTCTTTCAGCAGGTTCAGATTCATGGCGTGCTTCTTTTCTTGTTGGGCCTCGTCCCGTGGACGAAGCGGTTTGCATCGCGTCGGCCTGCAGCAGGGCAGGCCGGCATCGGGGTCAGCGCCGTGGACGGCCCCCGCCAAGACGGGCGGCCGGACGCGGCGCGCTGGGTCTTCGCGTGTTCATGATGAATGTGTCTGTCGCATTGCAGCCTCCGCCTGGTTGAGCGGAGTACCTGTCATCGGCACCTGACGGCGGCAACAGACGTGCAGCCGCATGGCGGCTGGCCATGCGGAAGGCGGTGCGTCATGGCGCGCGCGGCATCAGGCGAGCCGGGTGCCGGCTCGATGGAGCGGGCAATGCGGTCGCGATGCAGCTGCGTTCTGACGCCGTGTCTGCGGCGGTCGATCGTCGATCTGTCGTTGTGAGGGAATGTCGTTGTCAGCGGCGCTGCTGAAAACCGGCCTGGAAAGACCGCGCGCTGCCGACATGAATTGCCGTCATCTGCCTGGTGCAAGATGACGACAGGATGAAGTCCTGCTGAAATCCTTGCTGAGGCTTAACCCGGAATTAACCGGCAACAACTGTCACCCGAACAAGTGCCCATGAGAGGGACTCCAAAAAATGAGAACGGGCGAATTCTACGCCCGCGCGGAAAACAGGGTCAAGGCAAATTCGCCCGTGTTGCCGAAAATTTGTGCATCTGCAACAAGATGGAGCGGAAGCTTTCTGCTTCACAGCGAGGATGGTGAAGCGGTATTTCGCTGCTCTGGACGCTGCTGTGCAGCACCGATTCTCGCCGGGTGAGCCTTGTCTTCCATGGTGTACGGCCTATACTCGAAACGAGGCAAGCCCGAACAGAGTACGCGCAGCAACCCCGCGCCAAACCAATAAACTCGACCAGGAGACGCATCATGCCCAACCTCATCATGAACAATCTGATGTTCTTCATTCCCATGGCGCTGGCGGGTTTGTTGCTCTGCGGCGAGGTTCCGGTGGCGTCACGGATTGTCCGAACCAGTTTGAGAGCAGTGGGCGCGGTCTTCGGCGCACTGCTCGCGCTTTTAGTACTGGAAGCACTGCCAGTGCTAATTTAGCGGGCTTTCTGCGGCCCGCTTTGCCGCTCGTTGCGGCAGTGGCCGGGGCATCGGCGCAGGCATTTTTTTAGGGAAGTACGCCTATCATTCCGTCATGCCGATCGCCCCGCCTTGATTTCCCTAGGTCGATGTTTTCACAGTGGTCTCGTGGCGGCCCCGAAAACATCGGCCTTTTTTGCGTCCATCGCTTTCGTGACTTCTTCGCTGCACGCCTATACGCAGCAGGGAGGCGGCGGCTGATTGGGCATGCGCGGCGCGCGCTCCAGCGCCGGATCCCAGGCCACCAGGCGATCGCGCCCGCTTTCCTTGGCGCAGTACATGGCGTGGTCGGCGCGTTGCAGCCAGACGAAATGAGCGTCCATGTCCGCAGAGAAGGGCACCAGTCCGGCACTGACCGTACAACCGTATAAATTGTTTTCATCATTTCTGGTGCGCGCCGCTTCGATCACCCGCTGTGACAGCGCCAGCGCATCGGCTGGCGACACGTCGCGCAGGATCACGCCGAATTCCTCACCGCCGTAACGTCCGATGGCGTCCTGCTCGCGCAGCATGGTCCGCAGCAGGCGCGCGAAGTTGCGCAGCACCTCGTCGCCGATCAGGTGGCCCCAGGTGTCGTTGATGCTCTTGAAGTGGTCCAGGTCCAGCAACAGCAGGAAGGTCTGGTGCTGCGCGGAGCTCTGGCGGTGCAGGCGTTCGAATTCGCCCAGCAACAGGCTCTCCCAGTAGCGGCGATTGAACAGCAGCGTGAGCCCGTCGAGCTGGCTGACAATCTCGAACTGGCGTGAGCGATCGGCCAGCTTCTTCGACATCAGATAGGTCGACTGCCCCAGCGCCAGGGGATAGAGCATCATCATCGGCAGGCAGGCGAGGATGGTCGTCAGGTCCGACTGCGGCTGGAAATGCGCGCCCAGCAGCCACCAGCCCAGCACGCCAGCCACCAGGCTGGCATACAGGCCGCGCATGAACAGGCGCAGTCCGCCGGCGGCGATATTGTCCATCGACAGCATCGAGATGATGACCGCACTGGGCACCAGGTTGCCGTGCAATGCTGCAATCCAGAAGCCGCCAAAGGCGGCGTCGATGACCAGGTTGCGCCGCTCGGCGCGATACGGGATCACCGACCTGAGGGCCCACTGGCGCGCCAGATGCGGCCACAGGTAGCCATGCACGCCCAGCAACAGCCACAGCGGCCATGGCACGGGGTGCTGCAGGAAACCGGCGGCGACGCAGAAAAATCCCACGCCAAGGCCAATCACCCGCAGACGGTAGATGCGCTGCACGAAGCGCACGCCCTTGCCGGCTAGCGCCGCCTGGCTCGCCTCGCCGGAACGCGCGGGACCGCGGCGAATCAGGGCCAGCGGGCTGAGCACGTCCAGCAGCAAGGCCAGCAGGCGTGCGGCGGGCGGTCGCGGGGTGGGGCAATCGGGATTGGAGGGGGAGGACATGTTCATGTTTTTCTTTCGTCTGGTCCGCGGGTGATGTCAGCCGGGCCAGCGGTCGCCGGAGTTTCTGGTACGCACGATTACATGCAAGCGATGATTATCAGTCACGCAGCGTAACGCCATCTGGCGGCTGTTCGCAAGCCCGCTCTGCGCTTGCCTTGACCATGATCTTGCGCACACGGGGGAACCGTTTCCGCCGGGCATTGGTCAGTGTCAGGCCGGGCCGTTCACATCGCATCTTTCATCGTGCCTTTCAAGCAGGATGAGAACAGGCCCTAGTGTCGCATGGCAAGGTGACGCGCCGATGTCGTCATCCCCGCCTGCTGCACCGACGGCCGGCCATGCATCCCCTTATAATGCCTGCTCCTCATTTCCGTCTTCATCATGTTCCGCTTCCCCCGTCTCGTGAAGTCTCCCCGGCTTGGTCTTTCTTCATTGTGGCTGGCGCTGCTGGCCAGCAGCGCCGCTCCCGTCGTCCATGCACAGGGCCTGCCGCCGTCGGTGGTGGGGGCGCTGCGCGTGGCCCATATTCCGCAGCAGAATACCGGCGTCGTGGTGGTCGATGCCGACAACGGCAAGCGCATGCTGGCGGCCAACAATACCGGGCAGCCATTCAATCCGGCCTCCGTGATGAAGCTGGTGACCACGGATGCCGCGCTCGAAATCCTCGGGCCGACCTACACCTGGAAGACCCAGGCCTACATCGATGGCACGCTTGCCGGGGGCGTGCTCAATGGCGACCTGATCCTCAAGGGCGGGGGCGATCCCAAGCTGGTGCTGGAGAATTTCTGGCTGTTCCTGCGCCAGCTGCGCGCACGCGGCATCAAGGACATTCGCGGCAACCTGGTGCTGGATCGTACGTATTTTGCGGAGTCCAGCTATGACCCCTCGCAGTTCGATGGCGATCCGCAAAAGCCATACAACGCCGGCCCCGATGCCCTGCTGATGAATTACCGCACCCAGGCTTTCCGTTTTGAGCCGGATGCCGCCAGTGGCGTGGTCAGCGTGAGCATGGATCCACCGATGGCCGGCATCACCGTCACGCCGCCACGCTTGTCGCAGGAGCCCTGCGGCGACTGGCAGGGCAAGCTGAAGATGAACAACGACCCCAACGCCGTCAGTTTCACCGGCAGCTACAGCGCCGACTGCGGGCCGCGCGTCTGGTATGTCCATCCGTATCGCATGAACAATGTGCAGTATGTGGGCGCGAGTTTTGTACAGATGTGGGCCGACCTCGGCGGCAGTTTTGCCGGGCGTGTGGTCAACGGTCAGGTCACGCCTTCGGCGCGGCTGATGGTGGAAGTGCAGTCGCCGCCGTTGCCGGAAGTCATCCGCGACATCAACAAGTACAGCAACAACGTGATGGCGCGCCAGGTGCTGCTAACGCTGGGGGCGGAGATGACCGGCCAGCCCGGAGACACCGTCAATGCCGCGCGCGCGGTGCGCGGCTGGCTCAATGACAAGGGCATCGATACCAATGGCCTGGCCATCGAGAACGGTGCCGGTCTTTCGCGCGTGGAGCGCGTCACGCCGGCGCTGCTGGCCAGCGTGCTGGTGCAGGCCTATCGTTCGCCGTTGATGCCGGAGTTCGTGTCCTCGCTGCCGCTGGTCGGTTACGACGGTACCATGCGCCGTCGCCTGAAGACGCAGAGCGTGGCGGGGCAGGCGCACATCAAGACTGGCACGCTCAATGACGTGCGTTCGATTGCGGGCTATGTGCAGGCCGCCTCGGGCAAGACCTATGTGGTGGTGTTCCTGATCAATCACGCTGCCGCGCCGAATGGGCAGCAGGCGCAGGATGCCTTGTTGCAGTGGGTGTACGAGAACGGTTAGTCCAGTACTGATTCGTTCAGGGAGCCTCCCAAGAAGAACCGCCGATCCGCCAGGACCGGCGGTTTTTTTTGATCTTGCGCCCACGGGGGGCGTTGCCGGTTTTTCGTGATGAACCGCAAGAATGTGCCTTGCCTCAAGGATTGCGTCACCTCTGGTGGAGGATAACGTCCCTTCCCTAAGTGTCAATAAAAATGATTCCCATTTACTAATATCGTTTTAGGATTGTGATTGACCTGGCTCGATCGGCCCCTTTTTCCGCGCAAAGGGGCTGGCCGCAGCATTCAGACGAGGAGGTGGACGTGGAGCCATTCGAAGGATCAATCGGCCAAGGCACGCAACGCGCGCTGGCCTGCCTGCGTGTGGCGGCCTCGGTACTGGGAATCGTGATGCCGGCGGAGATGCATGCAAACGCCGCCATGGTCTCTGGCCGGGGCGGCGATATCGTGGAAATGGCGCGGCGCTGCGGGATGCGCGGCCGGGCGAGACGTCTTGACAGTATCCGGCAGGGGCGGATCAGGTTGCCGGCTTTGCTCGAATGGGACGGGCAGGACTACCAACTCGTCATCCGGATCGAGTCACGGCATCTGGTCCTGTTCGATCCCGGATCACCGGATCGTCCGCGCATCCTTGGCCATGAGGCGTTCATGCGCTCCCCGCCACGGCGGCTCATTGAGCTGGATGCCCTGACCGATACTGACGAACAGGACAGCAACTTTGACTTGCGCGAATTGATGCGGCCCCTGCTGGACCGGCGCAGCGCCGCAGCGGAAATCCTCCTTGCCTCACTGGCCCTGCAGGTGTTTGCGTTGGCGGTTCCACTGTTCAGCCAGGTCATCATTGACAAGGTCCTCAATCACCGCAATCTGGCCAGCCTGCATGTGCTGGGGGTGGCCATGATGGTGCTGATCGGCTTCGAGGCAACGTTCATGATACTGCGCGCCCGGCTGCTGGCCCATGTGTCATCGCATCTCGATGCCTTGCTCGGCATGCGTGTGGTGCGACATCTTCTGCGTCTGCCGCTGCGTTATTTCGAGTCGAGATCGATAGGTATCCTGCTTTCCCAGGTCAAGGAGATGGAATCGATACGCCAGATCCTCGCGGGATCATCTATTTCGGGCTTGGTGGATCTGATCTTCACGGTGGTGTTTGTGGCGGTCATGTTCAGTTACAGCGCCACGCTTGCGATGGTGGTGCTGCTGGCGGTTCCGGTGCTGATCGCATTTTCATTGGGGGTGCGCCCACTGATGCGCCGGTCGCTGGCCCGCAAGCATGCGATGGCCACCAGGGCGAGCAGCGTCTTGCTGGAACTGGTGTCCGGGATCCATGCGATCAAGGCACTGGCCATTGAAAACGCCATGCTTGCGCGGTGGCAACAAGCCTTGTCCGAACAGGTGTCTGCGACCCGTGAGGGCGGCGGCTTGAGCAGCATGAATGCGGCGTTCAATCTGCTGGTACAGCGTGCGGTGGTCTTGGCGGTGCTGTGGCTGGGGGCCCACCTGGTACTGGATGGCCAGTTGACGGTGGGGCAGGTGATTGCCTTCCAGATGCTGGCCTTGCGCTTCATTCATCCGGTGAGCCATGTGGTCCAGGTATGGCAGGAATTGCAGCAGCTGAGCTTGTCCAGCGATGCATTGGGCCAGATCATGAATGTCCGGTCCGAAGAGGATGCAGGCAGCATGCGGCCCGCAGCGGGCGAAATAAAGGGGGATGTGCAGCTGGTGGATCTGGTGTTCCGCTATTGCCCGCAATCACCGGTCGTCCTGGAGGACATTTTCCTGGCGGCGGGGCCAGGCGACATCATCGGCATCGTCGGGCGCAGCGGTGGTGGCAAGAGCACGCTGGCCAAGCTGCTGCACGGATTGTATCGACCCACTCAAGGGCAGATATTGGTCGATGGCATCGATATCGGCCGTTATGATCCATGCACCTTGCGCGAGCGCATCAGCGTCGTGCCACAAGACATCTTCCTCTTCAGCGGCACCATTGGCGAGAACATCGCCATCAGCGATGGCAATACGGATCTTGATGCCATCGCAGCTGCTGCCGAACTGGCAGATGCCCACGCCTTCATCATGGCCTTGCCTCAAGGTTACGACACCCTGATCGGCGAGCGCGGCGGCATTCTGCTCTCAGGCGGCCAGCGCCAGAAGATCGCCATCGCCAGGGCCGTATATGCGCGGCCTCGCATACTCATCCTCGATGAGGCTACCAGCGCCCTCGACCACGAATCCGAGCGCCGGGTGCAGAACAATCTGCGCAAAGCCTTTCTCCATTGCACGGTATTCGTCATCGCGCACCGGCTGAGTACGGTAAGGCATGCCAGCAAGATCATGGTGCTGGATCGGGGACGGTTTGTCGAGACGGGCAAGCACGAGGAACTCATGCAGCGGGATGGCTTGTATCGCCGCCTCTACACCATGGATGGGCAGCAAGATCAGGAGGGCGAGCGTGCGGCCGGCCGTTGAATGGCTGCTTCAGCGACGGCACCGCTTGCGTCGCCGCGCTCAATCCGTGGGCGGGAGCGGCAACACGCGGGAGGCGTGGAAGAACCTGCCAGGACCCTGGGAGCCTGTACCTGGAAGGCCGGTACTGTGGGGGCTGCTCTGTTTGCTGGTGGTGCTGTCGATATGGGCATATCTGGCCAGGATCGATGTGGCTGCGAGCGCAGCGGGGAAACTGGTTCCCGAGGGCAAGACGCAGCTATTGCATGCCACCGAAATGTCGCTGGTCCGCGCCATCCATGCCAGGGAAGGGCAGCGCGTGAAAGCGGGCGACTTGATCGTTGAGCTCGATGACACCATCAACCGGGCCGAATACAAGGCGGTGACGCAGAAGCTGATCCAGCTGCGGCTGGAACGGGAGCGTTTGCAGGCCGAACTGGACGAGCGCGAGCCCGTCTTCGATGTCGCTGACGCACTGCCGGAAAGCATCGCCGCACAACGTGCCTTGTTCACCGCGCAGCGACACGCCCATCAATCCAGGGTCGCCGAGGCCGAGCGCAACCGTCAGCACCGCCTGATGCAGCAGGCAGCCGCCACGGCCCTGATCGCCAAGCTGCAGGCCAATCTTCAGTCCGCGCGCGAGCGTGTGGAGAGGGTTCGTCCTTACGCGGGAGAATCCATCGCCCACTTCGAGTATCTGCGATTGCAGGACAACGCCAACAGCCTGGCAGGTGAGCTGGCATCACAGCGGGCATCGGCGCAGGCGGCCAGGCAGGAGCATCTGGCCGCCGAGCAGCGTTTGCAATTTCTGGAAGCGGAACATCGCAGTTCGCTGCTTGCGCAGACGCAGGAAAAGGCAGCCCTGATGGTGGCGGCCCAAAGCGATCAAGCCCGGATCGAACAACTGTTGAGGCAGAAACGATTGCGCTCGCCTGTGGATGGCCAAGTGCAGAACCTGTCCGTGGCCACCCTGGGCGGGGCGGTCACTCCCGGCCAGGTCGTCGCCAGCATCGTCCCCGAGGGCATGCCCTTGCTGATAGAAGCAGCGCTGTCCAACGAGGACGCGGGTTTCGTGCGGGTAGGGCAGCGAGTGGATATCAAAGTGGATGCCTTCCCCTATCAGCAGTACGGCACCTTGCCTGGCGTGGTGACCTGGATCAGCCCCGACGCCGAGCCACGTGGCGCAGGCGGCAACGATGCTGCGGCGGTTGCCACGGGGATGGAGCCCTCCAGCCCTCCAGCCAGAGGAGGCTTGATGTATCGGATGCATATCAAGCCTGAGAGTACCTCGCTGATGCGCAATGGCGCGCGTCATCTGGTGGGCATCGGCATGAGCGTGCAAGCCGACATCATCACGGACCGCAGGCGGGTGATCGAGTTCTTGCTTGCACCCATTATCAAGAACCTGGATGAGGGGTTGAAAGCGCGGTGATTGCGGGTTTGCGGAAGAGGTGATTGCAGTGGAATTTATCGATGAAAGGAAAGGAGGTGCGCTGATTGGTTGGCGCTGTGAATGAACAACGAAAGCGATAACAGGAGACGAAAATTGATGGCCAACAAAATACTTGGAAATCTGACGGTGCTGATTGGAATGGTTGCTGTCCATATTCCGTGCATTCATGCGTCGGACTTGCCAGCTTCAGGGAAGGTCCGTGAAAGTGGATTTCATACGCCTTTCCCAGTGCAACAAGGGGGAGAGGCGATTGATGTTCTGGTCAAATTTGAGAAAACCGAGCGGGCGTATGGTCTTTACCTGGTCTTGGTCGAAGATCTGAATTGGTCAATGCGTAAAAAAGAAGACTTGCGAAGGGTGCATAGGGGATGGGTCTTCGGAGATGAAGGCACCCTGCCTTATCCCTTCAAGATTCGCTTGCGGATTGAGCCCGTCGAGAAAAGCAATCAAAAGAGTTTTGATCTGATCATCACGGACCGAAGTCCTGCGTTCAGCCAGTACGCGAATCTTGATAAGGAAATATGGCGTGCCCAGAAGCTGCATTTCAGCGCATTGCCGGAGGGGGTCTATCGGGTCCGACTAGAAAATCTGGCCGCAGTTCCAGAAATTGATTTCGCTACGCTGTTCTTGTTTGAAAAAGATAACCGTAAATATTAAGTAAAAAATCAGGAGATGAAAATTGATGATCAAGAAAAAACTTGGAAGGCTGATGGTGCTGATGGGAGTGCTTTCTGCTCCTATGCTATCTGGGCAGGCGGCAGATTCGTCCATATCGGCGAAGGTGCATGAGAGTAAATTTTTTTTGCCTTTTCCGATACGGAGAGAGGGAGAGGTAGTCGATGTTCTCGTCAAGGTAGATAAGACCAACCGGGCATATGGCTTTTATTTGGTTTTGGTTGAAGACCTGAGTTGGCCTATCGAGAGAAAAGAGGCGCTGCGCCGGATACAGAACGGATGGGTGGGTGGGGATGAGGGGACGCTACCTTACCCCTTTAAGTTACGTTTGCGGATAGAGCCTTTGGATAAAAAGAATTCGACAAACATTGATCTGATTGTTAAGGAGCGCAGTCCTGCCTTTAGTCAGTACGTGAACCACGACAAGGAAATTTGGCGTGCGCAAAAATTGTACCTGGGTGGTCTTCCCGAGGGAATCTATCGGGTCCGTTTAGAAAATCTGGTCGCAGTTCCACATATCGATTTCGGTACGCTTTTTGTGTTCGAAAAAGATACACGAAAATTTTAAGGAGGATTGAAAGATGGCAAACGCATTACTCAAGCTACATGTCGAAGCACCTGGAACTACCTACACAAACTCTAACGGTGACGTCTCATCTTCTATGGCAGGGCATGCTTGGATAGAACTGGTTCGATCCGATGGGAGTTCGGTGCAAGCTGGTTTCGGACCTGCGGAGACCAAAAGTGGCGTTGCGTCCGTTGAAGGGAAAATATTTGCATCTGACCGAGACGCTTACGCTGGAGATTCTTACTTTACAGCGTCCTATGCGATCACCGAAGGGCAATTGAGGGCAATTGAACGATTCATCGCAGAGCCCAAAGAGTACGGATTCGATAAAGACCACTACCACGCCGTAACAAACAGCTGTGTCGATTTCGTCTGGAAAGCCCTTGAGCAAGTGGGAATGAATCCTGACCGTTTCGAAGGCGAGCTCCACCCCATGAACAATATCGCTCACTTTTCCAATCTGAAAAACCCGCTGCTCCCGAGCAGCAGCGTTCAAGAGTATGAAAAGACCGAAGTGGATACCGGCTTTGGCGATGATTACTTCCGCTCTCCGCTCAACGACTGGTGGTCTGGAACGCCCAATCCGTGGGTCTCCCCTCAGGAGATGAACCGATCGTATGTGGAAGATCTTCCTGCTGGCCAGATCATCGTCGGCCCGCTGGGCGTGCCCAACTATTTTTCCGATTGGAGCACGTCAGCGGAACCTGAATACGGCTCTTCAGGCGGCGGCGGAGGTGGAGGAGGCGGCTACTTCGGTTCCTATTTCAACTTCGGATCGTTGGCCGATGGTACGGACTACCAATCTTTTTGAGGAGCCCATCGTGTGCATTGATTTTGGAATGTCCCGGCAAACCTTTTCTGCCGATTATCAAGAGAAGCAGCCCCTGCTCATCAGGAACGCCGTTCATCACATCGATTTTTCCTGGACCGATGCGTGCGAGATCCTTGAGCGCTGCCATGTCGATGATCCGAGTTTCAAGCTGTCTTACCATGGCAGCATCCTCCCCAAGAAGGATTACGTCGAGCGTTATCTTGATGTCGGTACGCCCAGCTATCGCCTCATCAAGCCGGTCGTCTACGACTACATGCGCAAGGGAGCGACGCTGATCGCCAACAGGATCAAACATGAACCGAAGGTCAGCGCATTTGCGCGTGCCGTCGGCGAGTTCACCGGGCGGCAGGTGGTGAGCAGCGCCTATGCAGCGTTCGGGCATCACAGTTCATTCCGCAGTCATTGGGATACCCGTGACGTCTTCGCCGTCCAGCTCATCGGACGCAAGCGTTGGCTGATCTATGCGCCGACGTTTGAATTCCCGCTGTCCCATCAGCAAAGCAGGGACTATGAGCTGACATTCCCTCATTCCAGCGAACCGTATCTGGATCTCGTTCTTGAGCCCGGCGATGTCCTGTACGTTCCGCGCGGATGGTGGCACGACCCGTTGCCACTGGGAGAAGGCTGCTTCCATCTGGCTCTGGGGACTTTCCCGCCGTATGTTGCGGATTACCTGCGATGGGCAACGCACCAGATTCAGGAGAACGTGCTTGCCAGGCGATCCCTGGATACCTGGGAGTTCGAACAGGAGCTGCTTGAGAAGGCCGCGCAGGAAATGGCACATTTCATCCGTTCGTCAGAAAACTACGCGCAATTCATGGACGAGTACTGCGCTCATGTGAGAGATGAATCTGCCTTGGATCTTGGGCGGTTTGCTGACGTCAACGGCGGCGACTTGCCCGACCATGCCGGCCTGAGATTGCGCGCGCACCGGCCTCGGGGGCTTGATCAGGCATACCTGATGCATGATGGAAAAAAGATCCCGCTGGAGCCGCATGTGGCTGAAGTCTTGAGCCTGGTAAGTGAATTCCCCGGGATTTCCTTGGGTGAGGTGCTTGTGCATTCTCGCGTTGAAGACAAGAAGCTGCTGCGGCAGATACTGACAGAGCTCAGTCAACAGGACATACTTTGCTGACCAAGCCTCGCCTTTGCTGAGTCAAGCATTTCGTTTTCCGGAAACATCATTGATGCCGCGATTTTTTTCATTGGGTGGCATCACCACCGCCAGCAGGGCGTTGCGCCTGGCCAGCCCGTGGAGACCTGATTCCGTGAAGGCTGCTTCGCCCGTGCACCGGTCAATCGCAACCGCCGCCACCACCATCGCCGCCGCCGCCATCTCCACCGCCACCACCGCAGTCACTGCCGCCATCCCCGGCAGCATGTCCGCCGGTTCCGCTATCGATGATCCCGGCTCCCGGGCCACCATCGCCACCGCCGCCACGCGTTCTTTCCAGCGCCTTGCGCTTTCGCCCGACGAGGAAGTACTCGATGATCCAGCTGATGAAGATCAGGACGACACACCAATACAAGACGTACACGACCGCCAGGACCATTTTGCCGAAGAATGCCATAGGAAGTTGGCTGCCTGCGACCGGTCTTGAAGAGGGCGCTAGAGCAGCAGTGGTTTGTCGGATAGCTCGTTAGTCGCTTTTGCGTTGCCGTCGTTCCGACGTGGCAAGACGGATTCCAGCAATGCATGCAAGGCCGCCAGCGCCTGCAAGGTGCTGGCTTCGTAGTCGCCGCGGGCATACCCGGCCGTCATCTGCCTGCACACCTGCTGCCATTGCTCCCGCGTGACGCAGGCATTGATGCCGCGATCGGCGACGATCTCGACCTTGCGGTCGGCAAGGTTGACGTAAACCAGCACGCCGCAGTTTTCTTCGGTATCCCAGATGCGGTAATGCGAAAACAGCTCATGCGCGCGCTGCCGGGCGCTTTCGCCGCGCCGCACTGCGCCCAGAGTGAGCGCGGCTTCGACGATCACGCGCACTTGCGCGCGATGCTGCCGCTCACCTTCGCCGATGCTGGCCTGGATCGCCTTGAGGGTGGAAGAGGGAAAGATGCGCCGTGCCGCCGCACGCGTCATGCGCAAGTGGCGCAACATGCGCGCAAACAGGGAAGGGGATGCGTTGTTGTGCGCCATGTCACCAGTCTCCCGAGGCACCGCCGCCATCGAATGTGCCGCCACCGCCGGAG
>Ga0105238_10000214_pt1 | contig 64373 bp, 58 predicted proteins | sample KBSC34metaG_FD_81526 | JGI IMG/M metagenome (GOLD analysis project Ga0105238, IMG submission 81526) | Corn rhizosphere microbial communities from Kellogg Biological Station, Michigan, USA - KBS C3-4 metaG | ecosystem: Host-associated > Plants > Roots > Rhizosphere > Soil | place: Michigan, USA...
CTTCGAGCGCTCCGAGCAGCTCGAAGCGTTCAAGCGAGGTGAGGTTCAAATCGGCGTTTTGATCTAAGGAGGAGCCGATCGAACGCTTGGTAACGGCCGAGAGTAGTTCGGAAATTGTCTTATGGCCACCGGTTCGGGGTGCTCCCGAAACCTCGAGCATCTGCTGCATGGTTTGCGCGATCTCGGCTCGGCGCGGTTTCAGTGTGGAGGTTCGAGGAAAGTCTTGGTCCGGCCAGACTACATATCGCAGAACCCGCTGGTAGTCGGCGAGACTCCGGTTGGCCTGGTCGATCACGCTTCCCGCATCGGCTTCCCCGTTTTTGAGAATCAAGCCGGCCGCAGGCTCCGCATTCCCGCCCATCGCAAGCCCCACCACCACGCAATCCTTAACTTGGGGTTGGCGCTTGATCGCATTCTCCACATCCTCGGGATAAACGTTCATGCCCGCTGGGGTGACGATCACATCCTTCTTGCGGCCTTTGAAGTACAGATTGCCGTCTCGATCAAGCTCGCCGATGTCGCCGGTATGGTACCAGCCTTGTTCCGATGAAACCGGTTGCAGCGCTCCGCCATTCCAATAGCCCGAGGCGACTCCGCTACCGCGCACCAAGATCTCGCCGTCCGGCGCCAGCTTGACTTCCCGACCGGCCAGCACCTTGCCAATCGATCCTTTTCCCGTCTTGAAAGGATGATTCACGCTGATCAGCGAAGTTGTTTCCGTCAATCCGTAGCCTTGAACTACGGCATATCCGAGGCGACGCCAAAACTCCTCCGTCTCGGAGTCCAAGGCGGCGCCTCCGGAAATGAAGGCCCAGAACTTCCACCCCAATCGCCGATGAATGCGGCGGAAGATCCACCACCGGGCGAGGAAGTGCTTTCCCTCGGCGGCGCGAAACCTTTCCCGGAAGTCTCGAGCGTTGCCCTCCGCCTCGAGGTCGCGTTCAATTTTCTCTTTGAGCGATTGCGCCATTCGCGGCACCCCGACCAACACAGAGATTCGCTCCCGCTTGATGGTTTGTAGAACCTCAGCCGGATTCAGCGTGTCTTCAAAGACAACCGCCGAGCGCAGTAATGAGGGCAAGTACATCCCCAGAAACTGGCCGAAAACATGGCTTAACGGAAGCAGGTTGAGAAAGCGGATGGGGTGTGCGAACGGCTCGTACTTCAGATAAGGGGCAATCTGCGCTTCGAGCGGCCGAACGTTGCCGAGAACGTTTCCGTGCGTGAGAACCACCCCTTTCGGATCGCCGGTCGTGCCAGAAGTGAAGACGATCTCGAGGGGATCTTCGGCGCTGATGGGTTCAGGCGGGGAGGACGGCCTGGTGCGCGGCTTCAGGTCCTCAAAGAGCAGGAAGCTCTGGTTTGTCGGGGCATGTTGCGGCGAGCACACGAGCAGCTTGGACTCGACATGATGAAAAACGCGCAGGGCAAAATCGGGTGTTGCCGAGTCATCCATCGGAACGGCGATCACGCCGCGATAGGCGCAACCGAAAAATACTGCGACCCAGGCCGCCGAGTTCGGCCCCCATAGCATGACGCGGTCGCCTTTGCGGATTCCCCTCGACTCAAGTTCCGCGGCGAAGCCATATGCCATTCTTGCGAGGTCGCGATAGCTGTGTCGGACCGTGCGGTATCTCTGGCGCTCGGAATAGCCCGTGTTCTGTCCGAGAGATTCAAACCTCGCCAGATAGTCGGCCAACGTAGGCACCATCGGATTAAGCCTAAACTATTTGGCTGCTATGGATTAAAAGGATGTACCGAGGACTGCATTCGGCCTCTTGCTTTGCCGAGGCGGTTTGCATAGAATTCCGCGGTCCTCAGCTCGGCGTTCGTTCACAGTCAAAATCTGGCCGACACGGTTTCTCACTCCGCGGGTCTCCCGTTTCTCGGAGGATCTTAGATGAGTTACGTAGCCTGGAAAATTTTGCGCAAGTTACCCCGGCCGCTGGTGCTCGTCATCATGATCTTCGTGATGGCGGCGGCGGCAAAAGCTTAGGCCCGTCATCGAATCCTTGAAAGTCGCAGGAGCATCCAGCCCAGCTTTTCCCGTGATTCCATGAGCGAGTGATTTCTCCCTACCCACTCGTACACTCCCCTTCGGTAACCCTTAGTAACCATACGATTCTCGGTGGCCAGCCGTACAATCAGGCTTGTCCGAGTGGCCGTCCGAAAACTCGGCAGTCGTACCAGGACTGGTTTCACTCCCTCCGGGGGAAAGCACGCTGCTGGAGTTGGCAATCTTATGGCGTTTGGTTTCGGGTTCAACAAACAGAAGGTGCTCAGCGCGGCAGAGAAGTGCGTCCAACAGGGCAAGCTTCAGAACGCGATTACCGAGTACGAGAAAATCCTCAAAGCCGATCCCAAAGACCTGACCGTGATGAACACGGTCGGCGATCTCCATGCACGTCTCGGCGAGAGCGACAAGGCTGCGGAATGCTTCCGTAGTGTCGGCGACGCGTATGCCTCCCAAGGTTTTACCGTGAAGGCGATCGCGATGTACAAGAAGCTCAGCAAGCTGAAGTCGTCTACCGACTGTGTGTTGCGGCTGGCCGAGCTCTATACCCAACAAGGCCTGTTCAACGATGCGCGCGCTCAGTACCTGCAAGTCGCGGATGATTTTCTGAAGTCGGGGCAACTGGATCAGGCAGTCAAGATTTTCGAAAAAACGCTCGAGATGGACCCCGACAATGTGGCCATGCGGACCAAACTGGCCGAAGTCTATATCCGTATGGGCAAGAAGCCGGAAGCGTGGAAGATTCTGACCGCCTCTGCAGAAAATCTTCGGGCAAAAGGCCAGTTAGCAGCCGCCGATGAAATCCTTCAGCGCATGCTCAAGTTGGAGCCGGGCAACAGCTACGCGCTCGTACTTCGCGGACGCGCCGCGCTCGATGCCGGTGACACAGCAGCCGCGATCACCGCGTTCACCAAGGTTGCCGATCTCGATTCGAATGTCGAAGGCCTCAAGGGGCTTTTCCAGGCTTACCTGCGCTCCAAGAATTACAGCGAAGCGGGAGCGATCGCTGCAAAACTATCCAACGTTCACGACGACGGCTTGGCCATCATCGAGTATTCCGACGCGCTCATGGAAGGGCAACAGTATCGCGAAGCCCTGCAGGTGTTCGAGGAGAATGCGGACCGGCTGCTCAAGAACGACGGCGCGAAGCTGACCGAGTTTTTACGTTCGATTGTCGGATACGTGAAAGACGATACCCAGGCGTTGGAATCGGTACTGGCTCTTTATCAGAAAACCGGAGACACCACCCATCTCACTGAGATCTACGAGCTGCTGGCGCACGCCTACGTGCAGAGCAATGAACTGGAGAAGGCGCGCGAATATTACCAGACCCTGATGCAGCTTGAACCCGCCAACGCGATGCATGCGAAGAATTACCAGCAGGTCGCGGAAAAGCAGGGTTCAAGTGACGTACAGCATCTCATCACACCCGAAGAAGGGGCGGTTCTGCTCGAGGAACTTGAGGCAACAGCCCCGTTCATCGAACAGCAAAATGACGATGAGACATCGCAGGCGCTACGCGCGGCCATGACCGATGCCGAATTGTTCATCTCCTACAACATGCCGGCGAAGGCGCTCGAACCGCTGATTTCGGTTCTGCCGAAGGCTCCGCGCGATTTGCGCGTCAACCAGAAGCTGGCCGCCTTGCAGACCCGCGCCGGAAAATTCGCGGAAGCGGCCGCATGTTGCCGAACGCTGGAAGGCATTTATCAGGACGCGCACCAACCCGAAGAGGGCGCCCGGTACGGGGATCTGGCGGCTAAGTACGAGCAGCGCAGCGGAGGGGCGCCGGGACTTGCTTCTGCACTCCCCTTGGCGGCCCACCACCCTCACGCGCCAGAGTTTGAGATTTCCGCTCCAGTCGTAGAGACGACTGAGCACGAAGGCGCTTCGCATGCGTCTAGCCCCGGCACAGCCTCGGAAAAGCATCCTGCCGCGGCCGGGGAGCACACCGAACCCGTGGTGTCGGCCACCCCGAGCGGTGTGTTCTTCCACGTTCCAGGGACTTCTTCATCTGCCTCGCAACCAGCCCCGAAGGCTGCCGAGACTGTAAAGGTCGAACCGCCGGTTCCTTCTCCGGCTTCAGAACCACAGGTGCAAGCGGAAGCTAGCGGAGCGGATGCCACCAACGAATGGGAAGACCATCTCGAAGTCCAAGCACCAGCGGCTAGGGAGGCAACGGCGGAAGAACCGGAAGTTGCGAGTCTGTCTGCCAGCCCAGAGGGAACCACCGCAACACCGGCAGATGCACCTGAAGTCGAAATCATTTCCTCTCGCGGCTCACAGATGGAAGAGTCGCTCGAGGAGGTCCGCTTCTACCTCGGTCAAGGCATGATCGATCAGGCCGATAGTCTTCTGAAGAAGCTCGAAGCACAATTCCCTGGCGTGGCTGAAGTAGCGATGTTGCGCGTGGGCGTCGATTCTGCAAAGCAGACACCGGAAACATCCGCTGCTGAACAAGAAATTGCGATCGAACAGCCAGAGCAGCCCGTCATCGAAGCCGTTCGTGAGGAACCAAGTCGGGTTAAGGCTGTGACAACGATGACTCAGCCTTGGCCTCAAGCCCGCCCGACTCCTGCGCCGCCAGCTTCTGCAATCGAGCCGCAAGCTCCGCACGAGAAAGCGGCACCGCAGAAAGCGCCGGCCGAGCAGCGGCCGGTGTTGCAGGAACTGGTATCAGATCTCGAAGAGTCGCTGGGCGAGGATTTTCTCGGCTCCGAAGGGGATAAGCCCAGCGCATCCGCACCGAAGCTTCACGCTCCGGTTCACCGCGAACCGGAATCGGTGCGACCGCCCTCGAGCGCAGGCGGGCAGGAATTCCGCTCCAATAGTCTCGATGATTTCGTTTCCGACCTGGAAGCTTCGCTCGGCACGGAACCTGCCGCGCCGCCCGAGCAACCCGCCGCGCGAACAAGTGCACCTTTGGCGCAAGCCGCCGCCGCCGCAACCGGCCCAGTAGCTCACGCGCCAACCATGCCTGCTCCCGTGGCGCAGCCACGTGCTCCACAGCCGCCCGCGCCGACTGGGGCTCCTCTTTCAGGTGCCGGCGTTGATCTTGCCAACATGTTCGGCGAGCTGAAGCAGGAACTCGAAGGCGAGACCGCGAGCACCGACGAGGATCCTGAGACTCATTACAACCTGGGCGTTGCTTTCCGCGAAATGGGATTACTCGATGAAGCCATCGGAGAATTCCAGAAGGTTACACAAGCCGCGGAGCGAGGTCATGCATTTTCGCAGCTGATGCAGGCTTATACCTGGCTGGCGCAGTGCTTCCTCGACAAGGGCGTTCCGCAAGCCGCCGTTCGTTGGTACGAGGCTGCGCTGAAGATGCCTGGCATCGACCAGGAAACCCGCACTGCTCTGCACTACGAGCTTGCCTGCGCCTGGGAAAGCGCAGGGAATAAAGCCGCGGCCCTGAACAACTTCCTGGAAGCGTACAGCAGCAACATCGATTACCGCGACGTTGCCGAGCGGATCAAAGCCCTGAGGTCGTAAAATAGCCGGATGCGACCGAAGCCATCCGTCTGCTCCCGCAAGCTACATGCCCGGAGCAATGCGTGACCGTCGATCCCAAGACAGTTCCTCCGGTCCCCCTGGCAGAAGATTCCCGGCAGCCAGCCGGAAACGGGTCGATGCCCGGCCAGCACCGCGATTCAGCCGCCTCAGGAAGCCGAACCAACCTCTGGCTTCTGCGAAGCCGAGCGCTCCTGTTTGTGACGTTGTGCGCAACCTTCGGGGTACTGCTGATCATCTTGCCCTGGACCCCCAAATGGACCGACAATCCGTTACTGGTTGCGATGCCCGGGTTGCGTCCTTTCGTCTCCAACGGATTTGTGCGGGGATTGTGCAGCGGGCTGGGGGTGTTGGACCTGTGGTTGGGGTTCTGGGAAGCCATCTACTATCATGAGAAGCCAGTGGACAATGGGGGCTGAGGAGTGGCCAATGCCAAACACTCCGATGTCGCTCATCGATCGTCCGTCTGAAGCCGTTTCATAACAACGACAGGCCACTGACCACGGTTCCATAAAGAACTCTTTTTATGACTAGCGATCACGATCAAAGAATCCCTCTTGCATACGAGAATCCTCATTTTCTGAATAGCCCCGATGGGCGGATTCTGCGGATCTTATCCGAGTACATCGAACCGCTGGCGCGATTTCGCCGCGAACAAATTCAGGACACCGTCGTCTTTTTCGGTTCGGCAAGGTTCCACAGTCTCGCCGATGCCAATCAGGCTGCGCAGCAACTCACGCCCGAGGCCGAGGAACAGAAGCGCAAAATGGCCCGCGCCGGCGTCGACATGGCCCGCTACTACGAAGACGCGCGACGCATGGCATTCTTGTTGAGCCAATGGTCCGCCAACATTCCGGCTCGACGACGCCGGTTCGTGGTGACGACCGGTGGCGGGCCCGGGATCATGGAGGCTGCCAATCGCGGGGCCCGGGAAGCTGGGGCAAAAACGATTGGACTCAACATTCGCTTGCCGTTTGAGCAGCATCCCAACCCCTACATCACACCCTCTCTCAACTTCGATTTCCACTATTTTTTCATGCGCAAGTTTTGGTTCGCCTATCTCGCGAAGGCGCTGGTCATCTTCCCCGGAGGCTTCGGAACGCTGGATGAATTGTTCGAGATCCTCACCCTGGCGCAAACTCAGAAGCTTGCGAAGAAGATTCTGGTGGTGATTTACGGCCGTGAATACTGGAGCCGGCTGATCAACTTCCAAGCCATGGTGGACGCGGGCGCGATTTCCGCTGACGATCTCGATCTATTCACGATCGTGGATACCCCGGAGGAAGGGATGGAGTTTTTGAAGCAGGCCCTAACCAAGTATCACCTAGGGCCGGAACGGCCGCGCCGGCTGGGCGAAGTTGTACCCGAAATTGCGAAGACGAATCCGTAAACAGCGGAGAACCGCGTAGACCGAATTCTTGCTTCTCTACTACATCACCGATCGCACCCAGTTTCCTGGCTCCGAGGCCGAGCGCTGCGAGTTCCTGCTCGAGAAAATTAGGGAAGCAGTGGCTTCTGGAGTCGACTACATTCAGCTGCGGGAGAGGGACCTTTCCACTCGACAGTTGCAGGAGTTGGCTAGGGAAGTGGCCGGCATCGTGCGCGGGGGAGGCAGCAAGACCCGCCTGCTCATCAACTCACGTGCCGATGTCGCCTTGGCGATCGACTGCGATGGCGTGAACCTTCGTTCGAGAGACATTTCCCCTCTGGATGTGAAGCGCATCTGGCGAACAACCGGTTCCCCGCTCGAGCCGGTGGTTGCCGTCTCATGTCATTCCGAAGAGGAAGTCCGGTCGGCGCAAGCCGGGGGAGCAGACTTCGCCGTGTTTGGTCCAGTATTTGGAAAGGGCGCCTCACCTGGAACCGGCATGACCGCATTCCAGGCGGCTTGTAGGCATAAAATCCCGGTTCTCGCTCTTGGTGGGGTCAGTCTTGAAAACGCAAGATCCTGCCTGGCCTCGGGGGCGGCAGGCGTTGCGGGCATCCGGTTATTTCAGCAGGGTGATTTGGAGAACACCGTCCGGGATCTGCGCCTTTGAGCCGACTTTTTATGCGCGAGCAGAAAGTATGGTGAGGATCTCCTGCAGCCCATGGCGCAGACGCTTCAATTCCCCGGACGAATGACCCGGGAATGGCAACGGGGCTTGCGTTCTGCTTTCAACTCGCAACTGCTGTCGCGCTCCCGCGATGGTGAATCCCTCGTCGTACAACAATTGCTTGATGCGCAGTACGGTTTCGACCTCTTTGCGGCGATACATGCGCTGGCCGGTGCTGCTTTTCACCGGCTTCAGCTGCGGGAACTCGGTTTCCCAAAAACGCAGCACGTAGGCCGGCAACTTGCAAAGCGTGGAGACCTCGCCAATTCGGAAATACAACTTGTCGGGAATGATGATGTCATCTTTCCGCGATGCGTTTTTCGACTTCGGGCGGGCACTCATGCGCAACTCCATCCTGCACAACCTGTCTTCCGCGTTTCTAGCACGATCCGGGGGCACAGAACAAGCGTTGGAGGCAACAAAAAACCTCTCGAGAGGGGTTTCCGTCGAGAGGCCTGGTAAAACTTGTACGCGAGTGCTACTCGCTTTTAGTGCTTTTTCTTTTTAGCAGCCTTTTTCTTCGCTGGCATCTATTTTCCCTCCTGGACGATTTTCCCTTAGAACATCGTTACTCAGGGCCCAAATGCAACAGATGAGCACCGACATTTTGTGTCGGCCACATCTCTGACTCAAGATATTGCGGTACCTTAATGCAAATGTCAACAATTTCTTTTATTTGAAACGTTTAGGTTTTGAGTCGAGGCGATTGGGGGGTGGGGCAGGGTGATCCCGTACGTTTCTGCCTTTACGCGCCGGCGGGCATCTTCACAATTTTCTTTTGGATGGCGTAGGTGACAAGCTGCGCCTTGTTGTGGATGTTGAGCTTGCGCATCAGGTTGAACTTGTGCGCTTCGACAGTCTTGATGCTCAATCCGAGAATGGCCGCAATTTGGCGGACCGAGTTTCCCTCCGCGAGCATCTTGATCACTTCCCGCTCGCGAGGCGTCAAAGTCGAGCCACGGGCAACCCCAGAGCTCGAACGGGAACGAAAGTCGTCCACCAGTTTCCCGAGGACCTGAGGACTGAGGTACTTTCTTCCTGCGCTCACGTCACGCACTGCGCCGATCAGGCGCGGCGCGGGAGCGTCTTTGAGTATGTATCCGGAAGCGCCCGCATCCAGACACTGCAACAGGTACTCCTCATCTTCATACATGGTGAGGAAAATCACGCGGCGTCCTGGCATCTCGCGGGTAATCCGTCGCGAGGCTTCAAAGCTGGAAAGACCCGGCATGCCGATGTCCATGAGCACGACATCGGGTTTGAGGAACATGGCGCGTTCGATTGCCTCGGAAGCATCGCGGGCCTCGCCGACCACTTCGATTCCCGGTTCGCTCTCGAGCACACGTTTCAGTCCTTCGCGAAACAGCGTGTGGTCATCAACGATAAGACAGCGAATTGGCATGGACGATGACGTGCTCAGGCTGCGCTGACCCGTTGCAGTGAGTTCTCCAGGGCTGCTGGGTTGACGTTGCGCGACGGCTCCAGCGGGAATACCAGGCGGATACGCGTGCCTTTCTCCTGCCCGGAGCGTACGGTTACCGAGCCACTCAGGGCCGCAGCGCGCTCCCGCATTCCTTCGAGACCAAAGCCGCGATCTCGTGCCGCTCGTGGTGAAAAGCCAACCCCGTCATCCTCGATGATTACGGTTACTTTGGACGAGGAGACCTCGAGCTTCACGTTGAAATGGTTGGCTTGAGAATGTTTAGCGATATTGTGCAAAGCTTCCTGCACCGACCGGTAGATAGCGACCTCTAGTTCGCGACTCAGTGGCTGAATTTCCTCCGGCAATTGCAGGTCTCCGGCAATCCCGGTGTGTCGTGAAACCAGTTGGGCCTCACGCCTGATTCCGGCAAGCAGTCCCAGTTCCTCGAGGACGCGAGGCGAGAGCCTGGCAATGGTGCGGCGAAGACCCTCAATGGTACGGTCCAGCAGCTCCAGAGACTCCTGAATCTTTGCCTTCCCTTCCTGGCCTTTCGCTTCGCTAGCGAGCATCTCCAGCTGGAACCGCAGGACCATGAGTCCCTGGCCGGTCTCATCGTGCAGCTCACGACTGATGCGACGGCGTTCCTCTTCCTGGGCATTCAGTAGCTGCCGGGAAAGGTCCTCGGGAGCTTCGATCCTTGCCTTCGACGTACGTCGGGAGCGCACACGTCACCTCAATATCGGATTTGCCGCGTGAGATTCGAGACGAAGTGGACTGAAGTCTGTACTACTTCCAGCTTTGCTCGTCATTTTAGCTCGTCCGGCTGACTTTACACCGACAACCGCATGTTTGATGAAGACCGGAGTTGCGGGTTTGCCCGACGAAAACAGGTCAGGCAACTCGTTGTCCCTGAACTGCCCCCCTCGAAGCAATCGGCTACAATCCTGATAGTGCTGAAATACTTCACGTCTGGGGAATCTCACGGGGAGGCGCTGGTTGCGTTTTTGTCCGGCCTGCCATCTGGGCTGGGAATCCCCCTCGATTTCGTAAACCGGGAGCTTTGGCGCCGCCAGCAGGGCTATGGCCGCGGCGGCCGGATGAAAATCGAACAGGATGCCGCCCGGATCTTGTCGGGGGTACGGCACGGCAAGACCATCGCCTCGCCCATCTCGATACTGATTGAGAACCGAGATTGGAAAAACTGGCAAGACAAGCTTCCCATTGACTCCGGTGACCCGAGCTTGCACAAGCGGGTGGCTTCCCCCAGGCCCGGACACGCGGACTTAGCCGGCGCCTTAAAGTACAACTTTCCCGAAGCCCGCTACGTTTTGGAGCGCGCATCGGCGAGAGAGACGACGGCGCGGGTTGCGGTGGGTTCGCTCGCCAAGTTGTTCCTGCAAGAGCTTGGAATCGAAGTGCTCAGCCACGTCATAGCGGTCGGCTCCGCCCAGGTTCGCCACGAGATGGGGTGGAAAGAAATCGTGGCCAGCTGCAAACGAGAAGAGATTTTGCTGAACTGTGCCGATCCGGAAGCCGAACTCCGGATGAAGGAAGAAGTAGACAAAGTGCTTCGCACCGGAGATTCTGTGGGCGGAGTGTTCGAAGTGGTCGCGCACCAGGTTCCACCAGGCCTTGGTACTTACGTTCAGTGGGATGAGCGCCTGGACGCGGCCCTGGCGCAGGCGATCATGTCGATGCAAGCGGTGAAGGCGGTAGAAATCGGTTCCGGTGTGACTGCTGCCTACACACCGGGATCTGGAGTGCATGACGAAATCGGATACGACGCGAACTCGGGCTATACCCATTTTTCTCGCCCCAGAAACAACGCCGGGGGTATTGAAGGCGGCGTCTCGAACGGCGAAGAAATTCGCGTTCGCGGATACCTCAAGCCGATTTCCACGCTTCGTCGTCCGTTACAATCAGTGGACTTCGCCACCCGCGAGCCGGTGAAGGCGGCCTATGAGCGTTCGGATGTGTGCGTGGTTCCGGCGGCTGGCGTGATTGGTGAAGCCATGGTGGCGCTTACGCTGGCGAAATTCGCCTTAGATAAGTTTGGCGGCGACTCATTGAGTGAGACTCGCCGCAATTTCGAGGGGTACCTGGAGCAATTAAAAAACTTCTGAGCAGTTTGGAGTTGCAGCTTCAAGTTTCGAGCAATCTTACGAATCCTGAAACTCGACAGACTGCGGAGCGTTGTCACCGCAGATTCAATGTCTCGAGACTCGGAAACTTGAAACTCGCAACCTTGAAATCGCCTCATGATCTATCCCATCGTTAAATTTGGAAACCCGGTACTAGAAGCCAAAGCCGAGCCCATCACCGAGTTTGGGACGGAATTGGAGAAGCTGGTCGAGGACATGTTCGAATCCATGTACGAAGCCAAAGGCGTTGGACTCGCGGCGCCGCAGATCGGGATCTCGAAGCGACTGGCAGTCATCGACGTGAGCTTCAAAGAAGACCCCAAAGCCAAGCTCGTGCTCGCCAATCCTGAGATCATTCATACCGAAGGCAAGCAGACTCAGAGCGAAGGCTGCCTCAGCATTCCGGAATTCCGCGAAAACGTAACTCGGCCGAAAATCGTCACCATACGCGCGCAGGACATCAAGGGGAAATGGTATGAAAAAACCGGCGAAGACCTGCTGGCGCGCGCCTTCCTCCATGAAACCGACCACCTGAATGGCAAGCTCTACATCAGCCACATCAGCGCCCTGAAGCGCGACCTGATGAAGCGCAAAATCCGGAAGCTCGTAAAAGCCGGAGAGTGGTAGGAGGAACTGAGCCGCTGAATCATTGGGCGATTGAGTGATTTTCTGCCATGATTCCACTGTTCCATGTCTCAATCACTCAATCTCGTCTTCTGTGGCACTCCGCAGTTCGCCGTGCCCACCCTGGAGAAGCTGGTTGCGGCAGGATTTCCTGTTCCTCTAGTGATTACGCAACCTGATCGTCCGAAGGGGCGCGGACTCGAACTGGTTGCCTCCCCGGTGAAACAGTGTGCGCTGCGGCACCACCTGCCGGTCTACCAACCGGAAAAGATCAGGGCCAACCAGGAGCTTGAGCACCGCCTGACCGAGATCGCGCCCGCCGCCATCGTTGTGGTCGGCTATGGCCGCATCATTCCCAAGTGGATGCTGGACCTGCCGCGCTATGGCAACATCAACCTGCACGCGTCCATACTCCCGAAGTATCGAGGTGCTGCTCCCATCCAATGGGCAATTGCGCGCGGGGAAACCCTCACCGGCGTTTCCACCATGCGCATCGACGAAGGCCTCGATACCGGAGACGTTCTGCTGCAGCAGGAACTCGGGATCGCCGACGATGACACCTCTCTCACACTCGCCCCGCGTCTTGCCGCGATCGGCGCCGATCTAATGGTCGAGACTCTGCGGCACCTGCAAGCGGGAACCTCTACCCCCAGGCCCCAGAATAGTGACGAGGCCACGCTCGCACCGATCCTTACCCGAGAAGACGGCCGCATCGACTTCCATCGCACCGCACAGGAAATCTACAACCGCCTCCGCGGATTCCAACCTTGGCCGGGAGCGTTCACCAAGTTTCGCGGCAAAGTGCTGGGCCTGACCGCTGCCAGGCCGGTTCACCAGGGCAGCCCACAAGCTGCTTGGGAAGAAGGCGCACTGCTTCTGCGAGGTTCTCAGTTCTTCGTTGGTTGCGGGCAGAATACTGCGCTCGAGGTGCTCGAAGTTCAGCCGGAGGGCAAGAAGCGCATGGCCGCCTCGGACTTTGCTCGCGGGTGCCGTCCGGGCCAGGACGAGAAACTCGGGATCTAGCGGCGCGGACTCGCTGCCGATCGACTCAAACCAACTCCAATTGGCAGATGCCTCTAGAATCTTTCCATGCCGGTTTCTGCCGCCCGTTCGGCGGCTTTCGACATATTGCTGAGAGTAGAGACTACCGACGCATACGCAGCGGAGTTGCTGCATTCTGCTCGAGCGGCGGCGCTTTCGCCCGCGGACCACGGACTGGCTACGGAAATTGTCATGGGGGTATTGCGCTGGAGAAGCGTGCTCGATCAGTCGATCGGGGCCCATTCGAGGAAGCCGGTCGGAAAATTCGACGTTGAAGTGATTACTGCTCTCCGAATCGGTGCGTATCAACTGAGCTTTCTAGATCGCATTCCTCCCCGCGCTGCCATCCATGAAAGTGTCGAACTGGTCAAACGAGCTCAGAAGCGCTCAGCCGCAGGGATGGTGAATGCGGTCCTGCGGAAGATCATCCCGTCCCCCGCCTCAAACCCGGTGGCCGCCCATCCTAAGTGGCTCATCGAGAGATGGAGCGCGAACTACGGACCAAAGGCCGTTGAGGAGATCTGCGCCTACGACCAGCAGGCCCCGCATACCGTTCTCCGCGCCGATCGAGCGCAGGCTCAGGATCTGGAGAGAGAAGGTGTCGCGCTCCAGCCGGGAAATCTGGTCTCTGGTGCCTACATGGTAGCTAGCGGGGACCTCACCCATGCCCCAGCCTTCAGCGAAAAGCGCCTCGTGCTTCAGGACGAAGCATCGCAACTTGTGGCCTTGCTCCTCGGGCGGGGAGAGCGGATCCTGGACTGCTGCGCCGCACCCGGGGGAAAGACTCGCATCCTCGCTGAGCAGAGCCCGGGGGCTATGGTTGTCGCCCTGGAACTCCATCCGCATCGGGCCGCGCTGATGAGGCGTCTGGTGAGAACCAATAACGTTCATGTCATCACCGCCGATGCCCGCGCCATGCCGCTTGCCGGCGGCTTCGATCGCGTGCTCGCAGACGTCCCCTGCACCGGCACCGGAACCCTGGCCCGCAATCCGGAAATCAAATGGCGGCTGAGGATCGAAGACATCGAGCGCATGCGGGCGTATCAGCTGGAAATCCTCTCAGCCGCGATGAGGCAGGTTCGAGTAGGAGGACGGCTGGTTTATTCCTCCTGCTCACTCGAACCGGAGGAGAACGAAGCCGTTGTCGAACAAGCCTTGCAAAAAAGCCCCCATTTTCGCCTGATCGACATGCGGGATCCGCTGGTAGAACTGCGCAAACACGGGACCCTGGTGTGCAGTGCCGATTCGCTGATTCAGGGACCGTACCTGAGGACGATACCCGGCGTGCACGCCTGCGACGGTTTCTTTGCCGGCCTGCTCGAACGGAAGATGTGACACAATATCGGTTCGCGAAAAGCAAGGCTTAGCTGCGAGACGTTAACCGGTTTCCGAGCCGCCAATAGCGAATCGATGACGATCCAACCTGACACCACCACCCCGCGCGACGCCGAAAAGCAGGCGGCTGCGCGTGCTGCCGTCCAACTGGTTGAATCCGGCAGCGTCGTCGGACTTGGCTCCGGGTCAACCGCGAGCTTTGCCATTCGCTTTCTGGCAGAACGGATGCGCAACGGTCTGAAGATCGTAGGCGTTCCGACCTCGCTTGCGACCAAAGCACTCGCCGAGCAGCTCGGGATTCCGCTCACCACGTTGAAGGAAAACCTCGCAATCGACATCGACATCGATGGCGCCGACGAGATCGATCCCCGTTTGAACCTGATCAAGGGTGGCGGTGGCGCCATGCTGCGCGAGAAAGTAATTGCCTCAGCGTCCAAGCGATTTGTGGTTGTTGCCGAATCGGCGAAACTGGTGCCGCACCTAGGCCGGTTCCCCTTGCCGGTCGAAGTAATCTCGTTTGCCGAGGCACTGGTGAAGAAACGCATTGAAGACTTAGGCGCGAAGGTCCTCTTGCGGATCCATCAGGATGGCAGCGTGTATGTGACCGACGAAGGCCATCACATTCTCGACTGCCATTTCGACGAGATCCGAGATCCCGCCGAGCTGAATGTCAAGCTGCACGAGATTCCGGGCGTGGTCGAACATGGACTTTTCATCGGCATGGCCGAGACAGCGTTTGTCGGCAGAGACGGGCAAGTGGTGCAGGTGAGCCGGTAGTACTGTCTTTCACCACCCTATTCGAAGATTGCAAAGGGGTGGAGTCATGCAATATCCGGAGCGATTCTATGGTCCATTGGCGGAGATGGTTTGTCTTTGGAATTCTCGTCAGCGCCGCGCTGTGCGCCCAAACCACTCCGGTTCCGATCCGAGTGCATGTGGCTCAATCCGCTGGCTCGTTTCCCTCAATCTGGAATTTCTTCGGCTTTGACGAACCTAACTACGCTTATGCTCCGAACGGAAGAAAGCTGCTTCACGAGATTGCCGGCCTCAATCCAACTCCCGCCTACATTCGTGTGCACAATATTTTGACCTCCGGCGATGGCTCTGCCTCGCTGAAGTGGGGATCGACCAATGCCTACACCGAGGATGCTGCGGGCAAACCGGTTTACGACTGGAAGATTGTGGACCGTATTTTCGACACTTTCCACGAAGCTGGTTTGAAGCCGCTGGTTGAAATCGGCTTTATGCCGGAGGCACTTTCAACTCATCCCCAGCCATATCGTCACAGCTTTCCCAATGGATCGGTATTTACAGGTTGGACGTATCCCCCGAAGGACCACCATAAGTGGGCGGAACTGGTTTTTCAGTTTGCCAAGCATCTGCGTGAGCGCTACGGCGATGCTGAAGTCAAAAGCTGGCTGTGGGAAGTCTGGAACGAACCCGACATCGACTATTGGAAGGGAACCCACGAGGAGTACTTTCAACTGTATGACTACTCGACCGAGGCAGTGCTGCGGGCCATTCCCTACGCGAACATCGGCGGGCCGGATGCAACCGGCATCTCCGAGCGGTCCGCGCAATTTTTGAAGGAGTTTCTTGCCCATTGTGATACCGGCCACAACTACGCCACCGGCAAACAGGGAGCTCCCCTGAAATTCATCGCCTTCCATCCCAAAGGGTCGCCAACGTGGCAGGGCGATCACGTGCAAATGGGCATCTCCGCTCAACTGAAAGCGGTGGAACGCGGATTCAAAATTGTCGCCGGTTCCAAGCGCTGGCGGAACACGCCAATCATCTTGGGTGAATGGGATCCAGAAGGCTGCGCCGCTTGTTCAGCGCACAAGAATCCGGGAAATGGATATCGAAATGGGCCTCTGTACGCGGCTTACACGGCCGAGGCGTTGAGCCAGACTTTGGCGCTTGCCGAGCGTGAGCAGGTGAAATTGGATGGCATTGTCACCTGGGCATTCGAGTTTGAAGATCAGCCTTACTTCGCCGGATTTCGCGAGCTTGCGACCAATGGCCTCGACAAACCTGTTTTCAACGCCTTTCGCATGTTTGGTCTCCTGGGTAGCGAACGGGCTCAGGTGGACGATCCTTCCTCTCTCGCCACCGAACAAATCGTCGGCGAGGGAGTGCGCAGCCAACCGGACATTCGCGCCATTGCCACGCGAAGCCATCACGGGGTGCAAGTTCTGGTATGGAACTACCACGACGATGATGTTTCGGCGGAGCCCGCTTCGATTGATCTCGTCATCGATGACCTGCCGAAGGAAGTGTCCCGCGCCTTGCTGCAGCACTTCCGGATTGACGCCGACCATAGCAACGCTTTCGCGGCCTGGAAAGCCATGGGCTCGCCCCAGACACCTTCCCCCAGTCAATACCGGGAGTTGGAGTCGGCAGGGCAGTTGCAACTGCTCAGTTCGCCGAAGTGGGTTCCACTCGGCCGGGGGACGGCTCACCTGCAGTTTGAGTTACCGCGACAGGCGCTCTCTCTCATCCAGTTCGAGTGGTAGGGGACGCTTGGCGGCCATGAAAACTAGAGATCCATCCATGGGGGGAGAGAACGCTAGAATCCGGGGTTAGCTCTCCAGGTAGGATTCCACCCATTCCTTGACTCGTAAGCGGCGCTCATCGCGCTGATCAAAGCGGATGCCGATGGTTTTAGACGCGGGCTTCGACCAGCTCACGTTGCCTCGGATCCATATGCGCGGCAGGGTCAGCAGCGCGAAAGAGACTTCCACGGACTGTCCAGGGTTGACGCCTTGTGTGGTGCTCAGAGACATCCCCCCGCTGCTGATCTCGACGCTGCTGGCAAGGAAGTTTTCCTTTCCTGCTGCCACCGAGACAGCGGTCACCACCGGGATTCGTACGTAACGTCGGAATTCATGCAGCACAAGCATCTGGGTGGCTTTCACTAATTTGAGCGCGGCCGGACGCTCGAGAGGCTCCTGGAACACCGCGTTCAATCCAAAGCGCGACAACCTCATCGCATCTTTTACAGATCCGCCCAGACCATAGATCACCATCCGGCTATTCGATCGGGAACTGCGCGCCGATTCGAGGATCGGCTCGGCATGAGAGCCCACGCGCACGACACACGCCTCAAATTTCTCCTTGGAGAGACGAGGGGCGTTTTCCGGGGTCATGGTGACCGCATCGATGCCGAACTGGCGAAAGCATTCAGAGAGCATCACGCGTGATGGCTCGTGAAGGTCAACCAGAGCAGCGCGAAGTGGAAATTTTCTGGAGGAGGTCAAAGCTACAAATGAGTTTCCCAAGGCGTTCTCCCTTTTAGGACAGCCTATGTTGCTGAGCCCGAGTCGAAGCTCCAGGGTTTCGGCCAAAATCCCCGAGCGAGCCACTCGAAACTCCCGCGAAAGCCCATTCTGGCGCTGGTTTTCGGGCAGAGCAACCGTGAATTAGGACAATGGAGTACTCGAAGGTGTTGTTACCGAGGGTGGCCAAATATGCAGTAACAGGCTGGTAACGAGGCCATGAACTAAGAGGTTCGCCCTGTTTCTCAGGATTTGACACCCGCCCTGCCGGCGCTTCCGGTCAGTTTCTTGCTGGTTCTCAGCCCTCGGCGGGAGAGGAAATTACTCGCTCCACTTCCTGAACAACAGGGCGCCATTGGTCCCGCCGAAACCGAAGGAGTTGGACATGGCGTATTCGAAGGCCGCCTGACGGGCATGATTGGGAACGAAGTCCATGCTGCCGGTATCAGGATCCTGATTCTCCAGGTTGATGGTGGGCGGAAGCATCTGGTCCCGCAATGCCAGTACGGTCACGCCTGCTTCTAGGCCCCCGGCCCCGCCGAGCAAGTGCCCGGTCATCGACTTGGTGGAGCTCACCGCAAGCTTGTGCTCGCCGAAGAAGTTGCGGATGGCATGCGCCTCCAGGGTATCGCCGATCGGCGTGGATGTCCCGTGCGCGTTGACATACCCGATCTCGGTGGCATTCACCTTGGCGTCGCGAGCGGCATTCCGCATCACCCGGAACCCACCCTCGTGCTCTGGCGCCGGCTGGGTCATGTGATAGGCATCGCCACTCATGCCGTAGCCGACGATCTCGGCGATCGGCTTGGCGCCCCGGGCGCGGGCATGTTCGAGTTCTTCCATGATCAGAATGCCCGCCCCCTCGCCGATCACAAACCCATCGCGATCCTTGTCCCAGGGACGGCTGGCCCGCTCGGGGTCATCGTTGCGTGTGGAGAGAGCGCGCATGGAGGCAAATCCGCCGACACCCATCGGGGTGATGGCGGCTTCGCTTCCGCCGGCGATCATCACGTCAGCGTCCCCGTGTTGAATGATGCGGAAAGAATCCCCCACGGAATGTGCGCTCGTGGTGCAGGCCGTGGCGGTTGCTTCGTTCGGTCCCTTGGCACCAAAGCGCATGGAAACCTGGCCGGCGGCGAGATTCACGATAGCTGCAGGAATGAAAAAGGGAGAGATTTTGCGCGGGCCGCCTTCCATCAGGTTGGTGTGCTCGCGCTCGATAATGTCGAATCCGCCGATGCCGGAGCCAATGTGGACACCGACCATCTCATCGTTTTCCGGAGTGATTTTGAGCCCAGAGGTCTTGACCGCTTCCTCTGCCGCTGCGATGGCGAAGTGAATGAAGCGCGCCATCTTGCGCGCTTCTTTTTTTTCGATGTAGTCGAGCGGGTCGAAGTTCTTGACTTCAGCCGCAATCTGACAGGAGTACTTCGAGGTGTCGAAGTGCGTGATCTTGCGAACACCGCTTTTGCCCGCCAGCAGATTCCGCCAAACTTCCTCGGTGCCGTTGCCGAGCGCGCAGATCAGGCCAATGCCTGTGACGACAACCCGGCGCACCTGTTACTTCCCGCCCTTCGAGTGCTTGCCAATATAGTCGATTGCGTCCTGGACAGTGCGGATCTTTTCCGCGTCCTCGTCGGGAATTTCGATCTCGAAAGCTTCCTCAAACGCCATAACCAGTTCGACGGTGTCCAGCGAGTCGGCGCCAAGGTCGTCCACGAAGGAGGCGCTAGGGGTCACTTCGCCCTCGTCCACTCCCAGTTGTTCGACAATGATCTGCTTCACTTTTTCATCAACGGCTGCCATGTTTCTTCCTCGCTCTGATGGAATAGGACTGCTGGGGCAAAGGGAAATCCTATCTGCTTGTGGAGTTGTGGTCAAACGCAAGAGATCGGTCGAGGACTTGACGGGGCATGGCCGGCAGGGGATCGAAAGTGTCCTGAATCTTAACGATATAATCCTCAGCAGCCGTGGCACTCAACCTTGGCACCAAACTTGGCCCTTATGAAATCCAGGCTCCTTTAGGCGCAGGCGGCATGGGAGAGGTGTATCGCGCGCGCGATACGCGCCTCGGTCGCGACGTAGCGCTCAAAGTTCTTCCCGCATCGTTTGCCCGCGACTCGGACCGCCTCCGCCGCTTTGAACAGGAAGCGCGGGCGGTGGCTGCCTTGAATCACCCAAACATCCTTGCGGTTTTCGATATTGGGGAGAACGACCAATCGCCTTATCTGATTGCGGAATTGCTCGAGGGGGAGACACTTCGCAATGTGCTCGATCGAGGTCCACTCTCTCCCCGCAAAGCTATCGAGTATGCGGTGCAGATCGCGCAAGGACTGGCCGCTGCACACGAGAAAGGCATCGTCCATCGCGATCTGAAGCCGGAAAACGTCTTCGTCACCAAAGACGCTCGCATCAAGATTCTCGACTTCGGCCTGGCCAAGGTTGAGCAGAAAACGCCCGCAGCTTCGGACGGCGCCACCATGACCAGTTCGCATACTTCGATGGGCGTTGTGATCGGAACGGCAAGCTACATGGCGCCGGAACAAGTGCGAGGCGAGCAGGTGGGCGCGAGAACCGACATCTTTGCCTTTGGCGCGGTGCTCTATGAAATGGTGGGCGGCAAACGTGCATTTCGCCGCGATACCGGAGCCGAGACCATGACGGCCGTCCTCAAAGAAGATCCGCCGGAACTGAGCGACGCCAGCCACCTGGTTCCGCCGACGCTTGACCGGATCGTGCGCCGCTGCCTGGAAAAGAGCCCGGAGCAGCGCTTCCAGTCTGCCAAGGATCTGTCGTTCGCGCTCAGCGCACTTTCGGGAACCGATCCCAGCGGCGAAGCTCGCATTCTGAAAACCCGGAGCAGAGTTCCGGGGTGGATCTGGGCCGCCTGCGCGCTTGTCCTGCTCGCGTTTGCGGCAGCCTCCTTGCTTACTCGTCATTCGAGTGAGGAGCCCCGAATGCAGTTTGCCATCCCGCTTTCGGGCGAGGTCAGTCACCTGGCGCTCTCCTCCGACGGGTCGACCCTTGCCTATGTTTCTACCGAGGCAAGCTCCGGCTTGCCCCTGCTGTATCTTCAGCGGGTCGGCTCTCCGGATAGCCGGGTCTTGCCCGGGACTGAGGGTGCGAGCTACCCATTCTGGTCGCCCGACGGTCAATATCTCGCTTTCTTCGCGAACGGCAAGCTCGAGAAAGTCGCTCTTGCTGGAGGTGCGCCTCAAGCTCTGACCAATGTGTGGGCGGCGCGCAGCGGAAGCTGGTCGAAAAATGATGTCATCCTGTACGAGCCCGATGCGGGTGCTCCCCTCTGGCGCGTCAATTCGGATGGGTCCGGGGCGGCGGCGGTAACCGAGCACCTGTTTGCGCCCGGGGAACAATCGCACCGTTGGCCCGTGTTTCTCCCCGACGGCAATCATTTTCTGTTCTGGGCGGGGAACTTCAGCGGTGTGAGAGAGGATCGGACGAGCGGGATTTACTTGAGTTCGCTCGAGGGCAAAGAGAAAAAACTCGTGGCCTTGGCCCACTCCAGTTTTGCCCTCGGATCCGGCCGGCTCTTTTATGCGGATTACGATGGGCATTTGGTTTCGGTTCCCTTCGATGCGGACAAAGGCACCGCTGGAGGAAACGCGACGGTTCTTGCAAACTATGTTTCGGTTCAACCCTCCACCTATTACAGTGCACTCAGCGCCGCCTCGAACGGCACGCTGATTTTCAACACCACCCCCGGGGCGGCATTGTCGGTGCTTACCTGGATGGACCGCAGCGGTAAGGTGCTTTCGACGGTGGGCCAGCCGGCGGTGCAATTCAACCCCACATTCTCCCCAGACGGTAAGCGGGTTGCCGTTGATATCAGTGACCAGAAGGCCGCAAACGTAGACTTATGGCTCGAGAACCTCGATGGGGCAGGAAGTTCCCGCTTTACCTTTGATCCTGCCGAGGAAGTCGTCGGCGTGTGGTCGCGGGATGGCAAGGCGCTCGCGTATCGCTCGGCCGGCGGCAGCAAGGGAGATGGCGGCCACCTGTTGACCAAAGCGGTGAATGGTTTGGAGCACGAACGGCCGGTCCTCGAATTCGAAGCATCGGATGATGTTGTACCCAACTCCTGGAGTCCCGACGACCGAGAGATCCTCTGTACGCGACAGACCTCGCATGGGGCGCATCTGGAACTCGCAAGCTATCCGGACGGAGCCCATAGCCCGTTCCAGTCCGGAACCGGGAATCAGGTCAATGGCATGATCTCCCCGGATGGAAAATGGGTGGCTTACGCTTCCGATGAGTCGGGTACCTGGGAGATCTATGTGACAAACTTCCCTGCTGCTGCGGGGAAGTGGCAGGTTTCGCGAGGTGGCGGCACAGAACCGCGTTGGCGTGCAGATGGGAACGAGATCTTCTACCTCGGACCTTCCGGCATGTTGACGGCGGTTCCGGTCAACACCACCGGATCCTTCGCAACCGGAACCCCCACGCCTCTGTTCCAATTCCATGGACGCACCGTGATTTCTTCTACCGACGTCTTCAGCTATGACGTGAGCAAAGACGGCAAGCGATTCCTGGTCAACCGCTACGTCAGGCCGGATCGGGTTGCGCCCTTAACCATCGTGTTACACGCCGCTGCGGAGAAATAGCGGAAGGCCGCCAGGCTGCACCATGGACGAGAGGTCGCGCCTTTACCGCCAAATCAATCGGCGGCCGCTCATCTCGAAGGTGCCTTCTAATACCTTTGAAATGGCCTCGCTGTAGGCGATGTGCTCCTGATCCAAGATCCGCGCCGCCAGTGTGTGTTCGTCATCGTCGTCAAGCACGGGCACAGCTTTCTGAACGATGATTGCGCCGTGATCAAGTTCCTCATCGACAAAGTGCACGGTGCATCCAGCCACCTTCACGCCATAAGCAAATGCCTGCTGCTGAGCCTCGAGCCCGGGGAAGGCAGGCAGGAGTGAGGGATGGATATTGAGAATTCTGTGCGGGAACTGCTTCACGAACCAGGGCGAGAGCAGCCGCATATACCCGGCTAGACAAACCAGATCCACTTTGTGCCGCTCGAGTGCTGTGACCACCTCGCGGTCGTGATCTTCGCGCATTTTCCCCTTGGACGGAATGACGAGGGTGGCGAGTCCAAGCCGTTTGGCTGTTTCGATTCCTCCCGCATCGGTTCGGTTGGAGATCACGACCGCGATGCGAGCGTCCCCAATTTTCCCCGAGGCTATATTCCGGGCGATGGCTTCAAAGTTGGAGCCGCGTCCAGAGAGAAGAATTCCTATCTTTTTCATGGCAGTCCAATGTACGGCGCTTACGCCGGGCGGGCAACTAATGCCGCGATATCAACGTGAGGAACAGCAGGAGAGAAAGTACGACAGCGCCCCAGGCGTTGGCCCGCACCAATTTGTGGGTTGCAGGCCAGGGGAACATCAGGACGTCGAAGACGGCGACCAGTTTTTCCGGCCAAAGCAGCCCAGCAACTCCGAATGCAAGAGATAGCTGTACAAACAGCGACAGAACCAAGTGGTTCATCCTTCGCTCCAACGCATATTTAGGACGGGAATCCGTTGGCTTCAGTCTAGCGTGAATGGGAGTAGCTGAGTCAACCGGAAAAAGGCTTTGGCGGTGACTTACGCGTCCCGGCGGTTGGTTCCAGCCATCCAGCGGAACAGCATGTTCACCAGGCTGAGGATGATGGCGCCCCAGAAGGCCCCAACAAAGCTTCGCACGTGAAAGGCCGGGGACAGGATTGCGGATGCTAGCTCAAGCATCAGCGCGTTAATCACCAGCCAGAAGATCCCTAAGGTCAGTACCGTCAGCGGCAGGGTAATGATTTTGAGAAAGGCCCCCAGGGTTGCATTGATGAGCCCAATGACCAAGGCCGCAATGAGAGCTGCCGTGATTCCGTGCACCACGAATTGCGATGGGTACAACCGCGCCACGACCCAAACCGCCAGTGCGCTTAACAGCCAGTTGATCAAGTGCCGCACGGTTCCTCCGAGGTGAGAATTATAGTTCGGCCGCGCCAGCGCGCAAGCCGAGAAGACGTAGGGACGACAATTTCTGGCCGGCGGACGTAGTAAACTCTGTCGGTCATGCCGCAGCTGACGTATTTAGAAGCCATTCGCCAGGGGATCTGGGAAGAGATGGAGCGCGACCCGGCGGTGTTTTGCATCGGCGAAGACATCGGAATCTATGGTGGCGCCTTCAAAGTGACCGAGGGATTTATCGATCGCTTCGGGCCGGAGCGCGTCATTGATACACCGATTGCGGAATCGGCGATTGTGGGCGCCGCGTTTGGCGCCTCCTTGACGGGGATGAGGCCGGTCGGCGAGTTTCAGTTCATGGATTTCATTTCCTGTGCCATGAACCAGATCAGCAACATGGTAGCGAAAACGCATTATCTCTGGGGTGCGCCGGCGCCGCTGGTGTTACGAGGACCGAGCGGAGGGGGCGTGCACGGCGGACCGTTTCACTCGCAAAACCCCGAGATGTGGTTTGTCCACAACCCCGGGCTCAAAGTGGTTTGTCCAGCCTCTGCCTATGACGCCAAGGGGCTGATCAAGGCGTCCATTCGCGACAACAATCCGGTGATTTTCTTTGAACACAAGTTCCTGTATCGCCGGATCAAGGAGGAGGTCCCCGCCGACGATTACGTTGTACCCATTGGGAAGGCGCGGGTGGCCCGGGAGGGCAGCGACATCAGCGTGATCACCTACGCCGCAATGGTACACACCGCTCTTGAAGCAGCCGAGACGCTCGCGAAGGAGGGCATCGAGTTGCGGATTATCGATCTGCGGACGCTCGCCCCCATCGACCATGACGCCATCCTAGAAACCGTGCGAAAAACCAACAAGGTGATCGTGCTGCACGAGGACACAAAAACCGGGGGCATTTCGGGCGAAATCGCCGCCATCATTCAAGAAGGCGCCTTCGACGCACTCGATGGCCCAATCGCGCGGATTGCCGCCCTTGACACTCCGGTTCCGTTTTCTCCGCCGCAGGAAGAACGCTTTCTGCCTCAGGTTCGCGATCTGGTCGAGAAGGCAAGGTGGTTGAAGTCGTATTAGTGGCTTGTAACCGTTTTCGCTCAAATGGGATCTAAAGTCCTCGGAAAACACAGCTGAGTAGTCGCTGGGGAGCAAACCAATGCGAGGTTTCATTGCAGGAGTGATCGTCACGCTGCTATTGCTGTTTGGGGTCGGGCTGGTGATTGCCGATCTCGGGTTCCTGCCCACTCATGCGGACGCGACGCCGCCAGCTTTCGAGCAGAAGATTGCTTCGAGTGCTCTTGATGCGTCCATGGAGCGCCACGCTCCCCGAACCAAGAATCCCGTGCCTGTCACCGATGACAATCTCATCGATGGCATGAAGATCTACACTATGAACTGTGCCGTCTGCCATGGCACGATGGACTACAAACCGAGCGCGTTAGAGCACTCGATGTACCCGCCTCCCCCGCAGCTTCTTCTCGAGCCCCTCGACGATCCCGATTGGCACATCTATTACGCGGTCCGCACTGGGGTTCGCTACACCGGCATGCCGGCCTGGAACAAGGCGCTTACAGACCAGGATATGTGGAAGGTAACCACCTTCCTGACGCATCTGGAGAATCTCTCCCCGGCAGCGCAGGAATACTGGAAGAAAGCTTACGGCGTGCCCCCTCGCCCTGGCCAGGAACACCATGAACACGGGGAACATGGGCACGGGGACTAGCTCGCGGTCAGCATTCAGCGAGCGCGGTTCATAGTTCTTAGCTTCCTCGATGCCTGGTGCAGCTTGTTGACACAGACCAGCCTCAGCCTTCATGGGAACGGGAAGGGTCCCTGGGGCAGATCCAACCTGTAGGGTGGAGTGCAAAACGGCTTGCTGAGGCAACCCTGCTTCTATCCTTCGTTATAATGACAGGTTGCACTTGGCTCAGCTTTCCAGTAAGAGCCACCTTGGAAGGGAATCCATGGCTACCGATATCGTGATGCCCCAGATGGGCGAGTCCATCGTTGAAGGAACCATTACCAAGTGGCTAAAAAAGCCTGGTGACAAGATCCAGCGCGACGAACCCCTGTTTGAGATCTCGACCGACAAGGTGGACGCAGAAATCCCGGCGCCCGCCTCGGGTGTTCTGCAGGAGATTAAGGTCACGGAAGGTACAACGGTCCAGGTCAACACCGTTGTGGGGACCATTTCCGCCGACGGCGAAGCGACTGGGGCCAAACCGCCCGCCGCGGAGAAGAAGACGGCTCCAGCTGCACCGCCGCCACCAGCCGCTAAGGGGCCCGCTCCCACGCCGGTTGCAGCTCCACCGGCTCCTGCGGCTAAGCACGAAGTCGAAGACCATGCCCGCTCGTCACCCTTGGTTCGGAAGATTGCCCGCGAACACAATGTCGATCTCGGACAGGTAAAAGGCAGCGGGCTTGGGGGCCGGATTACCAAGGAAGACATTCTGGCGTTCATCGAGAGCCAGGAGAAGGGTGCACCGGCGAGTGGATATCAGGCTCCGCCCCCGTCAGCGCCTGCCCCGCGCCCCACAGCCCCGAGCATCCCGGACGAACTGGTTGCGATGACCAACATGCGGCGCATCATCGCACAGCGCATGATCGAGTCGCGTCGCACCAGCGCTCACGTTCACTGCATGTTCGAGGTGGACCTGACTCGCATCGTCAACCTCCGCAACAAACTGAAGTCCAGCTTCGAGCAACGCAATGGGGCGCGGTTGACATTCATGCCCTTTTTCGTGCGCGCGGCCATCATCGCGCTGCAACAGTTTCCGATTGTGAATGCTTCGGTCGAAGGCGACAACATCCGCTACCACAAGCACGTTAACGTCGGGATCGCAGTCGCGCTTGATTGGGGGCTGATTGTACCCGTGCTCAAGAATGCGGACGAACTCAACTTCCTCGGCATGCAACGCGGGATCACCGACCTCGGCGAACGGGCCCGCGCCAAAAAGCTGAAGCCCGAAGAGGTGGAAGGCTCCACGTTTACAGTGACCAATCCGGGCCAGTTTGGCGCGGTGTTTGGTCTTCCTATCATCAACCAGCCGAATGCAGCGATCATGGGGGTTGGCGGCATCACGAAGATGCCGCTGGTTGTCACCGACAAGGATGGGGCGGACTCAATCGCCATTCGTTCAGTTGTGCATCTGACCCTCGGCTACGATCACCGCTTGATCGATGGTGCCGTCGCCGACCAGTTCATGGCATTTGTGAAGAAGACGCTAGAGAACTGGAGCGAGGACGTCGGATAAAGCCAAGAAGACGGCGTTTGTCTCTCGCCATCGCCAAGGTCTGAGTGCCGAGGCCTGAAACCCGGCTTTTCTGGCCGGATGGAGCACTTGAGATCTGACCAGGTTTTAAGCCTCGAGCCACCCTTCCTTGCTTCTTCTCTGTCCGTAGGGTTTCCAGGGTATTGTTGATTGCGCGCGCGCCCGGCTAGCCTTCTGGGAGGGAATAATCTCAGGAGGAACCATGAATTGGGACCAGATCGAAGGCAAGTGGAAGCAGATGAAAGGCGACATTCGCACCCGCTGGGGCAAGCTGACGGATGACGATCTCCACTTGATCGGCGGCCAAAAGGACAAGCTCGTGGGAAGCGTGCAGGAGCGCTATGGTATCGAGAAAGACGAAGCACAGCGCCAGGTGGATGAATGGCACCGCAGCCTGGGCGAAGAGAATCAAGCCACCCGAGAGAATTACCGCAAAGCGGGATAGGCCCGCCGCTCCACGCCATCAACCAGGCCCTCTTGCGATGGAGGGCCTGAATTTTTTGCGGGAGAGCTACGCGCCGGCACTGGCAAGTGTCGATTCTTCGCGAATGCTGAGGGGCGCCGATGCCCGCACCGTAGTTCCGTTCTGATCCGAGCTCACATCAAAGGTGCCGCCCAGCTCATGAATGCGTTCTCGCATTCCGGCAAGCCCGACTCCAAGCTTGGTTCCATCGCCGCGCAATTGCCGGAGCACAAGCTCTGGCATTCCTCGGCCGTGATCGGAAACTTCCATCCTGATCTCTTCCGCATCCACCTCGACTCTGATCTCGGCGGTTTTGGCCTGTGAGTGCCGATGCACATTGGTGAGGCTCTCCTGCAACACACGAAACAGGGCGATCTCGACTGCTTCGGACAGGCGCGGCAGGTCTTCGGGCAATTCTAGCGACACTGGAATTCCACTGCGCTCCGAGAATCCGGTAACGAACCAGCTAGCCGCCGAAGCGAATCCGGCTTCATCGAGCAAGGGCGGATGTAACAAGTGGGAGAGCGTTCGTGTTTCGGCGATCGACTTCTCCACGATCTCGGTGCATTCGGAGAGCAACGCCTTGGTTTTTTCCGCGGGCGCAGTGTTCAACAACTCCAAGGCGATTTTCAGTGCGGCCAGGTATTGGCCGAGGCTGTCGTGAAGTTCGCGGGCGATGCGCCGCCGCTCCTGGTCCTGAATACCCAGCAAGCGCCCGCTCAACTTACGCAAAGCTTCCTCGGCATTTCGACGTGCGGTTACATCGACGGCAATCACACCTAGCTGAGTGAACTCACCGAAACGGCCGGGAATCGGGAAGTAATTGACGAGCCAGTGACGCACTTGTCCCGGTGCCCCCGGCAATTCGGCGGAAATCTCGCGGTCGAGCAGAGGCTTCCCGCTCTTGAGCACATTCCGCAACACCGTCTCGGTACGCGCACCTCGGGGGCCAAAGATCTCCGGCACCGTCTTCCCCAGCAGATCTTCCGGCTTCAATGCCGCCATCCTGGGCAACACATCGTTGACGCGCGTATAGCGAAGCTGGGCATCGAGAATGCCGAAGCCCACCGTCGAAGACGAGAAGAACGCGTTTACGATCTCGCGGCTTTGTTTGGCTCCTTCTTCGGTCTGGCGATACTGGTTGTAGGAAAAGTTCAACAGAAACGTCTGCAACACCAGAAGAAGGAGCGCCACGCCGAATGAAATCGCGATCATCCCCAGCGTGTGCAGATAGTTGGCGCGCGAGGCCGCCTGCCGCGATAGCAGTAACTGGTCTTCGTCATCGCGAATCTGTTGCAGTTGCTGTTCGACTCGAGCCTGGAGAGCGGCCGTTTGCCGCGCCATTTGGGCGTCGGCATCGATGCTCGAGGCTCCCTTCTGATGCGCCTGGATGAGGCCGGAAAGCAATGCCAATTGACTCTGGATGTCGGCTTCCATGGACTCAAGCTGAAGACTTCGATCCGCATTGTCTGAGGTCAATTGCCGAAGGCGGCTGATATCGCCCGGGATCTTCGCGATTGCGGTGTTATACCCGGCGAGCATCGCCTGATCTCCGGTGAGAACGAAGGCCTCGGCGGAGTTGCTGGCCTGAAAGACTTCAGACCCCATGTTCTCGACCAGGATCTGGACTTCCCGGGTGTGGCTGACCAGAGCCTCGCCCGCGGAAAAGCGGTTGGTCGCGCGAAGCAGGTAAATGCTGCATCCGACAAGCAACGCCACCGCGGCAGCGAATGCAGTCCAGGCGACACCTCGGAGGGAGAACGTCATGATTATGGCCTGCCTGAGGCGCTCAGGTTACTCCTATGATATCTCTGCTCGGGCACCGTCATCGCCTCCTCCCTTGTAAAATGGAATGACATGGGCAGCTCCTCCCAACTCATCCAGATCGAGCTTCAACCTCCGGTCAAACAGCCGAAGCCTTCCTGGCTGCGAGCCAAAGCGCCGGGTGGAGAGAACTTTCACCAACTTAAGAAGCTCGCTCGCGACCTGGGGCTGCACACGGTTTGCGAGTCGGCGCAGTGCCCAAACATTGGGGAATGCTGGAACTACCACACGGCGACCTTCATGCTTCTGGGAGACATCTGTACTCGGCGCTGCGGCTTTTGCGCAGTGCCGAAGGGACGCCCGCAGGCGATCGACTGGGACGAGCCCCGCCGGGTTGCAGAAGCAGTGGCGACGCTCGGACTCAAGCACGCCGTCATCACCAGTGTGAATCGCGATGACGATAACATCGGCGGTGCACGAATTTTTTCGCAGACGATTCATGAGGTTCGCCGCCTGTCAGCCGACTGCCGGGTCGAGGTGCTGATTCCCGATTTTCAAGGAATCGACGAGGCCTTGCGGATCGTGCTAGAAGCCCGTCCTAACGTGCTCAATCACAATACCGAAACCGTGCCCCGCCTGTACCGAGCCGTACGTTCAGGAGCCCGGTACGAACGGACTCTGCGTTTGCTTGCGCGCTCGAAAGAGATTGCGCCCGATATTGCCACCAAGTCCGGCGTAATGGTTGGCCTGGGGGAGAGCATCGAGGAACTTCTGGAGGTCTTTCGGGACCTCGCCGAGCGGAAGGTAGATATCCTCACCGTCGGCCAATACCTCCGTCCCTCGCGCGATCATCTGCCAATCGCCCGCTTTTATACACCGCAGGAATTTGATTTCTTGAAAGTTGCGGCGCTCAGGCTCGGGTTCCGCCACGTCGAATCGGGACCGCTGGTTCGCTCGAGCTACCATGCCCACGAGCAGGCCGATAGCGCTGGGGCGAAGCCGCAATAGCTCAGAATCGTGCCGTCCGGTCGTTAAAGAATTAAAAGCTACAAAAGGGCATCCAAGAGAACCTGAACCCGAAGGCCTTCCCCGCCGTGGCGAGCGCGGAAGTAAGGTCATTGCGCGGGCTCCCTTCGCTGGCCACAAATGCCTCCCGGCGCAGCGCATTTCTAACAATTTTTTTACCGAAGGGTGGACGTGGAGCAACTTGGGAATACATCTTTCGGGGAGTACTCTGAATCTATTCCTATTCGGTGGTTCGTTGGTAATGAAAGCAATCTGGGGTCTTTAGATGAGAACAATCCTTCGCGTGGTGTCCCTGGTTGGAAGCCTCATGGTGCTGGCCGGCGGATCGTCATTGCTCTCGAACTTGAGCGCGCAGCCTCCGCAGGGGCGAATTCCCGATGGAATCGAAAATGGAACACGATCGGTTTTGAGAGGGACCAGGCCGCCGCTGGCCAAGCTGGGCAAGGACGTGGGCAGCGTGCCGCCGGAAACCGCCCTGCAGAGCATGAGCATCGTTTTCAACCGATCCGCCGCCCAGGAAGCTGCCCTCCAGGCTCTGATTGCAGCTCAACAGAATCCAGCCTCGTCGTACTATCACCAATGGCTGACGCCGGATGAGTTTGGCGCCCGCTTCGGCATGGCAGACGGGGACCTCGCCAAGGCTGAGGCGTGGCTCCAGGAACAAGGGTTCGCGATCGATGGCGTCTCCCGCAGTCGCGACCGCATTACCTTTTCCGGGACTGCCGGCCAAGTGGAGACTGCGTTTGGATCGGCTTTGCACTATTACCGCATCGACGGGGAAACTCACTTTGCCCCGTCCGCCGATGTGAGCCTTCCAGCAGCTTTGGCTTCTGTGGTGCGAGACGTGGCGAACCTGTCCACCATGCGGCTGAAACCACGCCTACGGAAACCAAAACCGAGATTCACCTCCAGCCAGACTGGGCACACCTTTCTGACCCCGAAAGACGTTGCCACGATCTATGACATCACTCCCGCATATAGTGCCGGCCTCTCGGGAGCTGGCCAGGCCATCGCAGTGGTCGGGCAGACCTCGGTATCGGTTACCGATATGGAGAATTTCCAGAAGGCTGCCGGCCTCAGTGTCCAGGACCCGATCCTGGTTCTGGTACCGAACACTGGAAACGTCGCAGAGTTCCCCGGAGATGAATCCGAATCTGATCTTGATCTGGAGTACTCGGGAGCGATGGCACCGGGAGCAAAGATATTGTTCATCTATACCGGGGATAGCCCGAACTCGGGTGTGTTCGATTCAATCACCTATGCAATCGATAACGACCTCGCGCCGATTATCAGCGATAGCTACGGGATTTGTGAATCGGCGCTCACCACCGCGAACTACAGTCAGCTGAACGGAAAGCTCGCGCAGGGGGCAGCCCAGGGCCAAAGCATCATCGTGCCCTCGGGAGACAATGGGTCCCCTGATTGCCAGGGTACGAACAGCCTCAGCACAGCCAAGCAGCAGGCCCTGGCAGTGGATTTTCCCGCGAGCAGCCAATTCGTGACCGCGATGGGTGGATCCGAATTTCCAGCCTCCGTGGTATGCAACACGAATTGCAGTTCGCCGCCTGCGCAATACTGGCAGGCTGCGAACGGTACCGATGTCCTTTCCTCTGCTCTCTCCTCGGGTGTCCCCTTTCCGGAACAAGTTTGGAACGATGATGCCGCAGCCAGTGGCGGAAATCCCGCGAACTTGAGTGCGAGCGGAGGGGGAATCAGCGCCCTTACCGCAAGGCCCAGCTGGCAAACTGGGGTGCCGGGAATTCCCTCGGGTAGCTTCCGCCTGATACCAGATATCTCGCTCACTGCGTCTCCAAATAACGCCGGATTCTTATACTGCTCGAGCGACCCCAGCCTGAACATCACCGGCAGTTGCTCGAATGGCTTTCGTGACGCGAGTAGCACGGCACTCACGGTCGCCGGAGGCACCAGTTTCGATGCGCCCATCTTTGCGGGGCTGGTTGCTCTCATCAATCAGCGGCAAAAGTCTAGCGGCCAGGGTGTGGTGAGTTCGACGCTTTACAACCTGGCTTCCAATTCGACAACCTACAGCTCCGCTTTTCATGACATCACCAGCGGAAATAACAACTGCTCAACCGCCGGTTCCACCGTGTGCTCGGGGTCAGCCCTGACGCAATATTCCGCCGGCACCGGCTATGACATGGCGACCGGTCTTGGATCGATCGACTTTAACCACCTTCTTACGGCGTGGCCGGCGGGTTCTACCCACACCGCTTCCACTACTGCCCTCTCGGCGGCAACGAATGCGCCCATCGTCGGCACAGGAGATACCATTACCATCGACGTTACGCCCAGCTCCGGCTCGGGCACGCCCACCGGCACGGTGAACCTCTTCGTCGATAGCGCAAGTCCGGCAACAACGCTGACTCTGACCAACGGTTCAGCAACATACAACTTCGTTTCTTCCGCCGGAGGGGCGCATGTAATCCGGGCAATCTATTCCGGCGATTCCACGTTTGCAACGTCAACAGCCACCCTGGTTATTGGCAACCAAAGCTTTCGCGTGACTGCCAGCAACCCCACAATCTCTACGGGAAGTGCCGGCCAGTCGACACTCACCATTGAGCCACAGGGAGGCTATACCGGTTCTATCTCCTGGACGGTAACGAGTGCTCCTGCTTTCACAAACGGCTGCTTTAGCGTGCCCAACACCACCGTTCCAAGTTCTTCGAACGTCACAGCAATCTTGACATTGAATACCAGCTCGGGCGCTTGCGGCGGATCGGCAATGCTGAGGGATCGCAAGAGCACGGTCCTCGCTGAGGGCGAGGGCCGCTCAAAGTCACCCTGGCACCGAGCACCCGTGGGCCTGGCGCTCGGAGGGTTACTGTTTGGCGGCATCTTCGCAGGCCGTCCGCGAAAACTGCGAGGTGCGCTGCTCTTGCTGTTCCTGGCTGCTTTGGCGTTTACTATGCCAGCCTGTGGGGGCGGCTCGTCAAACAACAATAGCAGCCCCAAAAACGTTGCCGCGGGAACCTACACGCTGACGGTGATTGGCAAGGATACTTCCTTGTCCACGATCTCGAGTTCGGCCCAGACGAGCGTTACTGTGCAGTAGGAATCGAGACCCGCATACTGAGTGAAAAGGGAAGCCCGTTCGGCCCCCATTTCATTCCGGTGACCGGCCTAGGGGTTCAAGAACGCCCGATTCATCGCGGGTTCATTTTCGAGGGTTGAGGGGGGCTCGCGCCCGGGAATTGCGAACGACCCGGGGAATGCTGAGGGATCGGCCGCTCACCCAACCCCCCGCTATCGAGCTGTGCCTCGCGCCTAAGCGGCCCTCTTGCTACCCTTACCTTTGTGTAAAACTCAGGTGAGTTACCGCTTGCAAAGCGTGGACGGGCGGGGTTACGATAAACTTGTCTCAGTGGCCATGCCCCCTGGCAGGCCCTCCGCGCCCAACGGTTCCAGGCGCATAACAGACATAGATCAACTTTTGAGTTCCAGCCGAATGGGTTTTTCGCACGCTATGTGCATCTGCGTATTCACCCAGGCGGATCAATCGTGGACCACAATCGGTCAGCCCTTCGGGCCGACTCAATTAGGACTTAAGTAAACAACATGAATGCAGGACCAGGACGCCCCTCCGGTGGAGGAGGGAGAAACAGGCGGCGGCGCGGTCGTCGTCCACGCGGCGGAAACCCAGGCGGACAACGCGGTCGCGATCAGCAGCATGGCGGGATTTATACCGCGCCGATGGATCACAGCTATCGCGCGGCACTGTCGGGGAACAACAATGGCGGACGTCCCGGACGTCAGCGGCCCGGGTTCGCGGCCAACTATCCGCAGCCCGATCCAGACCCTTTGCCGGTACGGGAAGACGCTACCTCGCGCATCTTTGGCTTCGTTGACGATCTCTTCTTCCAGGCCAAGATTCAGGAAACGGCGCGAAAGCTCAACGTCAAAGTGGAGTTTGTGAAGTCCGAGCAGGACCTGATGGATCGCATCAAGCAAAACGGGGAAGAAAAGCCCTCGCTGATCATCTTCGACCTAAACAGCAATAGCGTGAAGCCCATCTCCCTCATCCCTAAACTCAAAAGCAAGCTCAAGAAGACGTCGGTGATTGGCTTCCTCTCGCACGTTCAGGGAGATCTCAAACAGCGCGCCCACGAGGTGGGTTGCGATATGGTGTTGCCGCGTTCAGCCTTTTCCCAGAACCTCCCGCAGCTGCTGCGGCGTCACGGGGCATCGGAAGAGGAAGTAGCAGGATAGATTTTGTCAGAGGCCCGGGCCAGGCGCTTTTCCCTAGCTGGGGAAGTGAAAGTGCACATCCTGGCGTGAGCTGATCGCGATCCCATCCAGCATGGCTGGCCGGAATCGCCAATTCCTGAGCGTGGCGATGCACTTCTCGTCGATGTCATGCTGCAACCCCTGCAGCACCCGCATGTCAGCAACCGAGCCTTTCTCATCGATGGTTACTTCGACGACCACGTCTCCCTTCACTCCGCTCAACTGCCAAGGGTAGATATCGGGATCAGGAAAGTGGAGAGGAATCGCGGGCGTCGCTTCGATGCCCCGCGAAGGCCCGCTCGAGGCAGATCCCTGGGGTGAGCCCGCTCGGGCGGATTCAATAGGGGGCAGCTTTGGTTGGGGATGGGGCCGGTGATGGAACCGGAGTTTCGGAAGCTCGTTGTTGGCTACACTTCTCGGCGGAAGATAGATCAGCGTACCCGAGACACCCTCCCTTCCCCAGGCCACCGAGGACGGCTTTACAAAGATTGGTTCCCGGTGAACCCAGACAAATACGGCAATCGCGTGGACGAGAAAGGACAGGAGCGGCGCGAGATTGCGTCGTAAAGGGCGACGTTGAGGAACTTCAAACACGGCCTGCTTCCTCGAATGGCTCTATTCTACGCCCGGTTGTCTAGCCCGGCGGCCATCGCAGCTCGCGCCCGCCGAGCAGATGTACATGCAAATGGAACACCGATTGTCCCGACTTCGGCCCAACGTTCAGAACTGTGCGATAGCCGTCTTCGATGGCTCGATCGCGCCCGATCTTGGCCGCGGTCAGATGGCACAATCCCACGATCTCCGCCTCTTCCGGGGTCGCTTCTTTCAAACCGCGGATGTGCTTTTTCGGAACCACCAGAACGTGCGTGGGGGCCTTAGGATCGATGTCCTCGAAGGCATAGGTGTGCTCGTCTTCGTAAACCTTCCTGGAGGGGATCTGGCCGGATACGATCTTGCAAAACAGGCAGTCAGTCATGAAACTTATGCTAGCGCAAAGCGGTGGGAGATTTGAATCATGGGAATCTTCCGACATGGAATCCTTGCCCGAAAGCGATGAAATTCAGCTGCGTCGACCCCGAGCCCCTCAGTCCAGTCGCACCAGGAAAACCGTACCTTCGCTCGTAGTGGTATCCCGCAATACTTCTTCAGCCCGGGTCCGCAAATCATCTTTTACCCTCACTCGCACCCACCAATCGCCGATGGGACTGTTAAAGGTCAGGACCTTGGCCGTCCGATATCGCCGCATGAGGTGTCCGGCGAGATCGCGTGCGGCTTTCTCGTGATCGAAGGCTCCAATCTGCACTGCCCAGCGCCCCCCGTCGAGGATCGGCACCGGCGTCTTCAAGACCTCTATCCGAACCTCGGTCGTCCCTTTCTGCAGCATGTCGATCTTCTCGGCGGCGGCTTTGGACAGATCGATGACCCGCCCTTCCACAAAGGGGCCGCGATCGGTGATGCGCACCACTACCGAAGCCTTCGTGTCCAGGTTCACGACACGCACGATCGAGCCCAAGGGCAGAGTTCGATGAGCCGCCGTCATGGCGTGCATGTCGTAAATCTCGCCATTCGAGCCGCGCCGGTTGTGGTACGGCGGACCGTACCAGCTGGCAATGCCGGTTTCAATGAGCACCGGCTTGGTGTTTTCAGGAAGTGCTACTTCCGGAGGCACTGAGGGCGGTTGCCCCGCCGAAGCTTCCCCGGCCGGAGCTGTCGCTACCGGAGGGGGTGCTGCAGGCACGGTGACTTTGGCCGGCGTGTGCGAGCAGGCGCTAAGAAGCGCAAGCAGGGCAAGCGGGAGCGCAATCTTCAACATCGGTTGCGAGCGATTGGCGTAACCGAGCATTCAGCATGCAGTCCGGCGTTGAGTCCGAGAAGGTTTGATGCTCACTTAGTGGAAGACGAGTGCTGTTCCATATAGTTAGCAAGCTCCTGCAGCTTTTGTGCCGCTGAGCGCAAGGCCTTGGTTGAATGTTGGCGAACCGTAGGCACGACTTCGTCATTGAGGTACTTGACGAATTCCTGCGCGTCCTTCTCGAGCCGTTCGGTAGTTTCGGCCACGGTCTTGCTGAACTTAGCTGAGGCTTGCTGTGCCTTGCTGGTTGAATCTGCCATATCTCAATCCTGACACAGTTATGACGATGCCACATGCCAAGGGCCACCGCAAGAGGCGAGGAGGGGACCGGGCGAGGGTTGGCAGCGGCAAGAGATAGGTGACCTGCAAAACTCTTGCGCTCTTTGAGGACGCCCAGGGATTCATGGATCCAAGGATTCGGGGGATTCGGGGGGATTCGAGGATTCGATCTCCGAGCCGACAAGGGTCAGGGTTGGGACAAAAAAATTCGGGGTTAGCAATAGCGGCTCGCGCCGCCACTTCCAACCCCGTCTCCCAGGTTCTGTGGTAGGTGATGCGAGTATGGACCTGGGGGTTCGGGGTAACAAGATTACCGAGGACAATGACCTTTAGTAACTTCGCCGGAGTTTCGCCTTTTTCCTATCGAGCTGCATTCGGCGCCTCGCGATTCTAGCCTGGGTTTTACGAGGAGTCGATCGAGGGAGGACGATACCTACTGCTCTCCCGCCCCACGCAGGTCAGGGGTCTTCTTGAGATGCTCGGGAAATCGCTTCTCGTAGGAAATCAGCGGAAAACAGATTCTGCGGTTCATTCCGAAATGCTGCATCTCCGCCCAGGCCTCCTGGGCGGTCCAGTTTTCGACCGCCATTCGATAAGCCGCGATCATCATTCCCGTACGATCATCACCATAGCGGCAGTGAACGAAGATCTTCTTCTTCGGATTTTCCCGCAGTATCGCCAGGAATTGCGCGATCGCCTTGTCCTTGGGAAACATGCAGTGCCAGGGGATGGAAACATACTGCATGCCTGCGGCATTGACGACCTTCTTCTCCGAGCCTTTGCCGGACAAGCGAGCGTCCACCACGATGTCGATGCCTTTGGCCGCCAACTCCTGGAACCCTTGGCGGCTCGGCTGCGCCCCACGATAGAGCCACGGCGTGACTTCCCCGAAGTTGGCAACACCAGTCAGACTCAACTTTTTCGCCGGGCTGTGCTCGGATCCAGCAGCCGTTTTGGGCTGGGCTTGGGGAGGACCACTGGCACACAGCATGCCGCCCAGTAGGATCGTGCTTGCGCTCCGGCAGACGATTCGAGAAAACCACTCCATAGCGATAGCGCTATCTTACTGCGCCGAGAGTTTTGCTTCTGACAAACTTGGACACGAAAAAGGCGCCCGCCGAAGCGGACGCCCTTAGCGAATGGGGCAGGTTTTCCCCGAAGCTTACTTGGCGGCAACCAGCGAGTGGGTGATCGCGTGCACCGATAGCGCGATGCGGTTCTGCACGCCTACTTTGCGCATCAGCTTGGCAACATGGGCCTTCACCGTGCGTTCTTCAATTCCGAGCGCGGCGCCGATCTCTTTATTGGAGCGGCCGGCGACGAGCATTTCCAGAACTTCTTTTTCGCGGTCTGTGAATGTCACCCGGCCCGCCGGAAAGATACGTCCCGGAGAGGAACTCACCCGCTCGATGAACATCGAAAGCACGCGGCGTGGAGCCCATACCGAACCCTGATGAACGATGCGAATCGCCTGCACGAATTCAGCGGCTGAGGCAGCCTCATCAACATAGCCCTTCGATCCGGCTGCAATCGCCTTCAGAATGGTTTCCTCGTCCATCCCCGCGCCGGTCACGATAATCTTCAGGTCAGGACGCGCGGCCTTCAGGCTTGCCATTACGTCGAAAAGGTTTTGTCCGCTGCGGTTCCCCAGCAGAACCAGATCAATGTCTTGCATGACTGAGATGTCAGGCAGCGCCGCGGAGACCAATTCGAAGTCGGGCTCCGAGTCAAACAGCGCGCGGAAACCGACAAAACGCAGGGGATCGCTTTCCACTACCGCGATGCGAATCAAGGCTTTCTTTGCAGGTGCAGTCTTCACGGCCGTTCCAGATTTCATAGAGATTCCTGCTCTTCTTGCAAGATGTATTTAGGATATCTGTATTGCCAGCCTATGCAAGGCTCCGTAACGTTCTGTAAATTACGGGAGTAACATGGCTTGCATCTAATCTGGATGGGGGATAAACACACCATTGACGACGATAAAAAAGGCGGGTTCCATAGCGATCTCATTGCTCCTGGTGACAGCATTTACGGTGGCCCAGGTTGCCTACCAGCCAAAGTTCAAGGGCGATCCAGCTCGATCTGACTCGGAAGCAGCCGCGCTCGGTTACATGCGCACCTTCCTCCGCGCCCAGCGGATTTTCAAAAAGAAAAACAGCCGCTACGCCACCAGCCTGCTGGAATTGACCAAGACCGGCTCCTTTACGCGCCGCATGGCTGGCACCGACCGTGGCGACTATACCGTGAAGTTCCACTCCCACAAGGAAAAAGACACCTTCGAGATCACCATGCTCCCCAAGCAGGAAGACACCATGCATCGTTCGTTCTTCTCCGATGAGCAGGGAAAGATTCGAGCCGAGGAGCAAGGCGAAGCCAGTGAAAGCTCGCCGGTGCTGAAAGCCGACTCAGAGTCGGGCGGATAAAGCTAAAGGTTCAGCCGTAGTTCGACCTTGGGCTGCCCAGCCGCGTCGTTGCCTAGGACGACGAGAGCATAGGCCGCTTCGTCATCTACCGTATGAAGACCACTTCGACCGCGAAAGGGAGCGGGCTAGGCCGATTTGCGACTTTCTCTGCCCTGCGGGTGGTTCAGGAGGGAAGACTTCGATGGAACTGAGGGAAAGGACTTTAAGAGAAGTCGGATAGAAACCCGGCAGCGGCCTCGGGACGGGTTATCCGCGCGCTTCCTGTTCCAGCCATCTGTCAAGTTCTTCCGCTGCTGCAGTCACGAATCGGCCCTTCTTCCTTACTGGCATTCCCTCTTTCGCCCAGCGCTGAACAATGGGGATTGGTTGACCTAAGAAGGCACCGACTTGTTGCCAACCTCTGAGTTGTTGCAGTTCCGACCCGCGACGTTTGTCCTTCGGAGTCTTCGGGAAAATGCCGCCCTCCAGCAATCTGGTCCTTCTCGATGCCAGAATAAACATGGGCATACCCCCAGCGCGCAAGCCCCTTGAGCTGTTTCCCCCCACGCTAGGCCCAGCCGGATGATGGGTCAATTGCACGAAAGTTGTAGGGAACCCAGCATTGGTTACGGGTGCCACCAGGAGAGCCGCGGGTTTGCGGCTCTTGAAAAGCTCGAGGAATAGGAAGAATGCCGATCTTCTCGGCCATGGGGCGGGCCGCTTTCAAGGCAAGCAGGCCGGAGTGGCTCCTTGCCGCCGCGAAGCGTGTGCCGCGCAGCTTGAAATGGCTGCCCGACTCACGACAAAATCCTTCTTTCGTGAGCGCCAGTCCTTCGCTCGCTAGATTCTGGTGCGGGTCAGGGGAACTCGTTCGGCAAGTCTTGACCGGAACTCGTGAGTTGTCGAAAACGTTCCAGAGGTTTTCAGGGACCGAAATACCCCGAGAACCAATTCGCAATCAACCTCTCTGTGGCGGCTGGTACATCTGGATCAGGTTGCCGCATGTATCAGAAAAAATCGCAAGCTTCACTGGTCCCACTTGCTTCGGGTCCGTTGTGAACTTGACGGCGTGCTGTTTCAGGCGCTTTGCCTCGGCTTCAATGTCGTCCACCTCAAAGGCGGCAAGAGGGATTCCTTGCTTGAACATTGCTTCTTGAAACGCTTTTGCAGCAGGGTTCGCGTTTGGCTCAAGCACCAACTCCACATCGGGATAACCATCGGGCGAAACGAGGGTGAGCCAGCGGAATTCCCCAGCCGGAATGTCCTTTGCTTTTTTGAAACCTAAAATATCGGTATAGAACGCGAGGGCAGCTGTTTGATTATCCACCATGATGCTGCTGAGTTTTATTTTCATAGCCTCAGAAGCTATCAGTCTCGTCGGCGGCCTGTCTTCTCGAAAATTGCTCTGTTTCCAAAATCCCGCCCATCAGCGAAAGACAGCCGGGGACCAAGCTCGTTGGTAGATGAGGTTCCGATCGCGAGGCCTGCCGATACCGTCGCTGGAATTCCGACGGCGACATGCCGACACGACGGCGGAAAAGGGCACTGAAGCTGCCGTGACTCGAAAAGCCCACCGCCATGCAAATCTCAGTAATCGATGAATCTGTCAGGACCAAAAGATGTTGCGCCTTCTCGATTTGCGCCCTCACGCGATACTGGTGCGGCGTTTCGCCAAACAACGCCTTGAATATCCGAATGAAATGAAAACGCGTGAGATTGGAAGCCCGGGCGACCGCGCTGATCGAAAGGGGCTCCTCCTCCCAGTCCCGTAGCAGGTCGCGCGCATGGCAAAGTCGGTGAAGAAGGTCGGGGTGAATCATCTTCAGACCAACAATTATATGGGTGGCGGCATGTGCCACTCACTGTGGTGATCGGATCTATCACTAACCTGCCGCACAGCGTGCAATGAGCGCTCTACCGGATCTCACCGAGAGCAAGTGATTCTAGGCACGGCCTCCCCGGTCAATACGTCTAGTCTTCACCGTTTGAAAATCGCCGCTGGCTAAGGCCGAGCGGCAAGCCTCGGGTGTGTTCCGAGTGGGAGTGCACAGTGCGTCTTGCGAAGTGGATCGTCTGGTGGGTGGCCCTCCTTTGGGCGCTTGTCGGCGTTGCTCAGGAGCAGCCGAAGAATCCTGATCCCACTCTCACGACCGTCTTCCCACACTCCATGGATTCCAGGTTTTGGGTGTCGGGGCAGATGAACTTTATTTTTCAGGCCCATCCTGACTTCCCGGCGCTGTACAGCGGCCAACATAGCCTCTCTCCTTATTACGGGAACGCAACTCTCAAGTCCTGACTCTGTTCACGGGGTTTCAAGCCACTCGAAATACTGACCTGCTGCTGGACGTGGAAAGCAGCGGCGGAAGAGGGATTAGTGATGCCCTCGGCCGGGCGGGTTTTACCAATCTCGATGTGGTGCGCAATCCCGACCTAGGATCGGTTCCCTACGTTGCCAGGTTGATGGTTCACCAGATCATCCCCTTATCTTCGGAGCGTGAAGAGTCCGACCGAACTTCACTTGCGCTATCGACATCTGCCCATTCGTCGTCTGGAATTCCGGTTCGGGAAACTCAGCCTCGCCGATTTTTTCGACGTAAATCGGGTTGGAAGTGACAGCCATCTTCAGTTCATGAATTGGACGCTTGATAATAACGGGGCCTATGACTACGCGGCCGATACTCGCGGCTACACTTGGGGCTTCATTGCCGAGTATCAGAGCAAGCCGTTCGGGGTTCGTTTTGGCGAGATGTTGATGCCCAAGGTGGCGAACGGCATCAACCTCGACTGGAATCTCCGACGGGCCCGGGCTGAAAACATCGAGCTTGAATTTCATTCAAGACGCATTGCCCATCGGGAAGGCATGCTTCGACTTCTTTCCTATGTGAACCACGCCAATATGGGAGATTACAGAGAAGCTGTCGCTCGTTTTCGGGACGGCTTGGATGCGGTTCCGACAATTGAGAACGCTCGGCAGCAGGGCCGGATCAAGTACGGTTTTGGTGTCAACGGCGAGCAGGCGCTGTCGGAATCCCTTCGGGTCTTTGCACGATGGGGATGGAACGAGGGAAGACATGAATCCTTTGCTTACACCGAAGTGAATTCGACGGTCTCATTCGGAAGTGACTATGCGGGCACCCAGTGGGGTCGCAAGCTCGACAAGCTAGGTATTGCATTTGTCTCTAACGGCATTTCCCTAGACCATCAGGCGTACCTGCGGTTGGGTGGAAAGGGCTTCTTGCTTGGCGACGGAGCGCTCAATTATGGGCGGGAGACGATTCTCGAGACCTATTACACGGCCCACCTGTGGCGGGGTGTATTCGCCAGCCCTGATCTTCAGTACATATGGAATCCCGGCTACAACCGAGACCGAGGGCCTGTCATTGTTCTCGGTTTCAGACTGCATATCGATTTGTAGGGGCAAGAGGAAAGAGTTCTGGTCTGGGGCTGCGCGGCAGTTTTGCGAGTTGCCGTCAAGCTGAAACAAGCGCGCCCGCTGCGAACTTTGCGTTGATGAGTCAATAAGCTTTGGCGATCAGGGCCCGACGGTCGACCTGTTCGCCCGTAACGATGCACTTGCCCGGGCCGTCGTATTCATCCACCAGAGGAATACAGCGGATGGTGGCTTTGAACGCTTTCATGCGCTGATCGCAACGCGGGTCATCCTTCAGGTGGGCCATTACGAACTTGCCACCTCCTTTTTCGGCGGTGACATCCTGGAGGATCGACTCTACTTCCTCGATCGAGTTGGCCAGCACCGTATTCGTCTTCATGCGTTGCTGGGCTGCGCGGAACATGCCGACTTGCATTCCGCCCAGAAGCTGGTGCAGCCTTTCTCCCACAGTTTCTAATGGTACCGAGTGTCTGGCTCCGGTATCCCTTGCCTTCACTACGACGGTGCTCGATGCAAGATCGCGTGGTCCGAATTCCAGTACCACCGGAACACCACGGCGCTCCCAATAGAAAAACTTAGCGCCAGGAGTCTGGCCCTCGCGATCATCCAGGGTAGCCCCCACCTGCTCTGCAATACGATGTGCAGTTTCAAGTACGCCCGCCCTCTCACCGTCCTTGCGATAGATTGGAATTATCACGGCCTTCACGGGCGCAAGTTTCGGCGGCAGCACCAGACCCTTGTCGTCGGAGTGGCTCATGATCAGCCCGCCGATAAGACGCGTGCTCGCACCCCAGCTGGTCTGCCATACGTAATCGAGCTGGCCAGTCCGGTTCTGGAACTGGATGCCAAACGCTTTGCCAAAGTTTTGGCCGAGATCATGGCTGGTTCCGGCCTGTAGCGCGAAGCCGTTCTGCATCATGGCCTCGATGGAGTAGCTTTGCAGAGCGCCAGCGAACTTCTCGGACTGGGTCTTTACACCCCGAATCACCGGCATTGCCATGACATCCTCAGCCACTTCCCGGTATACCTCGAGCATCTGCCGCACCTCTTCGACGGCCTCCTCGTGATGGGAGTGTGCGGTGTGGCCTTCCTGCCATAGAAATTCTGCAGTCCGCAGAAACATCCGCGTGCGCAGCTCCCAGCGAACGACGTTGGCCCATTGATTCACCTTGAGCGGTAAATCACGCCAGCTCTTGATCCACTTGGAAAAAAAGTGGCCAATGATGGTTTCCGACGTTGGCCGAATCACATAAGGCTCATCCAGTTGTTTGCCGCCCGCGAGCGTTACCACGGCCAGTTCAGGGGAAAAGCCTTCGACGTGCTCCGCCTCTTTATGAAGAAAGCTTTCGGGGATCAGCAGAGGAAAATACATGTTCTGGTGGCCCGTAGCTTTGAAGCGGCGGTCAAGTTCGCGCTGGAGCAGCTCCCAGACAGCATACCCGTTGGCTTTGATGACCATGCAGCCTTTCACGATTTCCGCGGGTTCGGCCATGTCGCCCCGCAGAACAACGTCTTGATACCAACCCGCGAAGTCGTGATTGCGTGCGGTGATGGGAGACTCAGCCATTTTGGAAGAATACGTCCTCTCTGGAATTGAACCACAGTTTCGGCAGAACGGCTGGAGATCGAAACGTGTGGCTGGCACTCGGATGTCGGACCGCCTTATACCGTGTGTTACGTTGCGACAGTCAGGGAAATACGGTAACTGCCTTATGGCAGTTCTACGGGGGAGATTTGTTTTTAATAAGTTTGGACGGGGCCTACTCGATGCTTACGCTCAAGATTTCAACCACTCTAGCCCGTACCAGGATGCGCTGCCTAATCATGGAAGAGCAGCTCACGCACATGCGCAGTTTGCGAAAACTGATGCGGTCACAGCTGCTGGAAGCCAAAATGAAGGCAAATGCCAGACGATCGAATTTGCCGGGTCGCTCGCGCTATCGGACGGAGACCACATAATGTCCAGTCCGTTGCGCGCCTCAGCGGTGGGATTGGTCTCTATGGGTGAAAACCGCGCCTGGCGCGAGATCTAGGAGCCGCGCCGCGCTATGGGGCAATCCGTTCAGCCGCCAGGAATATCCGGGGAACGTAACGCGCTCATTCCGTGGTGCGAGCTTTAGCGTGGCATAAAACCTCGCCCCATCACCGTTTCAGATCCGCGCTTTTCCTTGGACTCCGCGAGCAGTGTGTGCGTCTTTTGAACTTGCTCGAGTGCATGCTCGATGGCGGCTTTGGCGCGGGTCAGCAGTTCGGAAAATTCCAGAGTAGCGGGCGCAGGGCGATCTTGCCGGGTAGCGGAAGAGCTTGGAAACTCCTGGTTGTACATAGGCCAAACCTCAGTATCGAGAAATCATGCCACAAGACGCGTAATGTTGCAGTGACGGGGAACACGCGAATGTGCTATCGGCCCGTTTCGCAATGTGCTCTCTATTGGTTTTCTCCGCCTCAGGCGATATTGCGGCTTTTCCCGGGAATTTTTTCGACCAGTCAATCGTTGCAATCAGTCGCTGCGGGATGTCTCTCGACGAGCGCAAGGTGTGCCCGTGCAACTCCATTTCTCAAGCCGTTTGTGTGCTCCTGATAATTGCTCGGGTGTCATTTGCGCTTCGATCGATGCTAGTCGTTCAGCGCTCTGCTCGACAGCGCCTCGTTGCGCCAGCGAATACCAAACATATGCGTCCACATAGGAATCGGAATTGGTGCCGTCTCCGTAGCTGCGCTCTCCCATTTGGAATTGAGCTTCTGGCAAGCCATCGTACGCCGCCCTTTGCGGCAGTGCGGCCCCCTGGCTCTCGTCCTTGGGGACGCCTTTGCCGCCAAAAAACGCATTCGCTAATTCAAACTCGGCCTTTGCATCGCCGCCTTTAGCCTTCTCCATCATTTCTAAGACACTATCGCCGCCTGCGCCGAACAGCTTAAAACCGACAGTCAGATTGAGGTGCGTCGCGACCGGCCTCCCATATCGACGGCCAGGCTCAAACTTCCATTGTTGCACCGCCTCCACTGCTTTTCGTCGAGCCCCATTCCAAGTCGTTTTGTGACCACGATGTTTCGTGGCCTATTATCAACGCCCACGATCATGGTCAGGATGCACACACCTTCGCGCCTGGCTTGGCGCGCCTCTTGCGTGTACTCGGCACTTGGAGAGTAATGAGTGAGAGCCCATGATTCGCTGTAGAAGATCGAGGTCTTCTCGTCCTCATGGTAGTAAGGCGAGTGTTGATCGACCGCGAAAAGCGTGGCCAAAGGCAGTAATGGATTATGCTCGAGAAATTTAACGTTGCTTGCGTCGGCCTTCCCGATACGGATTTCCTCTTTGGCAATTTCAACGGTCTGAAAGTACTCAGCCAGCCCCTCGCCCAACCAAACGGGCATCCATCCGCCCGCGCGCTGCAATACAAAATGCGTGTATTCGTGATAAACCGGCGCATAGGGATGTAGTCCGGCGCATTCAACCAAACCAGGATGTAATCGCTCTCTGGTGATTTTAAAAACAGGCCGGCGAGATACGATTTCACCTGACCTAGGTATGCTGCCGGCTCGAGTTTCTCCATGTTGGTTTTGTCCGCAATCGCCAGCACCTCGGTAGGTGTTGCTGTGTCAAGGTTGGCGTCGGGAAAAAGCTTGTGAAAAACGGCCCGCATGCGCTCGAATTGCAGAGCCGCATTGCGAGCTTCGTCTTCGGCGGCGTTACTAACTATGATGAAATGCGGCGTGCGAACTTCAATCCAATCGTTCGCTTGCGCGCCCGTAGATTTGGCGAAAGAAATGGCGAGAGTTAGAAGCAAAAATATCTGTTTGGGCATGTTGCGCCTAATACAGATACACTCTGGTTCCCAACTCGTCAATACTTCCGCCGAAAACTAAGACATCTGTGACGTCCTCGCGGACGGTCTCATATTCGGCAACGTGTTCGAGATACCGCAAAGGGCCTGGGGGTATGGTTGCGGCCAAGCAGGACCCGGAAAGAAAATCTAGTTGGGAGTTGCCGGTTCGTACACGATCATTCGAGCTGCAGGTTTGCCGTGATCCTCCTGCTCTGGGGTGTAGACGCGATGAGTTTTGAGATCAACCGCCAAGCTGTGAACCGCGTGTTCGACTTTGAAGTCCTCGATCTTTGAATAGTGATTGACGTCATCCTGGTGAAAGATCGAAAGGACACCGCTGTAACAAGCGACATAAATACGTCGAAGACCTGGATCGAATTTGATGACGTCCGCACCTTTAGCCATAGGGAGAAAGGCAATGGGCTCGTGCTTATCGAGGTCGAAGACTGTCATTAGGTCGTTCTCCTCGCAAGAGAGAAACACCCGGCGGTGTTCCGCATCAACCGCCATTCCGTGATTCCCTTGGCACCGACCGACAGGATAGCGGGCAATCACGTCGTCGGTGGCAGGATCAATTACCGCAAGTAGGTTCTGATCTTGCAAGTTGATGTACAGTCTGCGGGCAACGGGATCATACTGCGGCATGCCAGTCTCGCTATCGAAATGAAGGGTCTTGACGATTGTGTCGGTTCTGACATCCACGACCGCCTCAGCCTTGCCACGTTCATCGGAAACATACAGCTTGTGAAACGGGGCAGCATACGCGCTCCCGTCCGGTTTGCGATCGGTGTGCAACCTCTTGATCACCTTCATCTGGCGAAGATCGACCACGCCAATGGTGTTATCGCCAGAATTGGAGGTGTACACCTTTTTCAACTCCGGAACATACTCCACGCCTTCGACGCCGGGGGTATCAGAGATCGTGGCGATTACCTTGTTGCTACGAAGATCAATGATGTATGTCTGTCCCGCCGCGAGATGCGCAGAGATCAGATAATGATCGTCAGGATCGATCGTCAAGTAATCAAATCGCTTCCCCGCAGGTCCAGGCACGTCGAATTCGGCGATCTTTTTGAGCGTTTGGGCTTGTAACGTGCTCAGCCATAAAAGAATCAAAAACGTGTGCCAGATGATTTGCCTCATGGTGTCACTCTCCCATGCAAAATGAGACGTCCCCCGCGAGAATCAAGATCGGTTCCGGATCTTCCGTGTCACCATTCAACGCTCTAAGGACGATTTTTTCTGTGCCGAGCGCCGGCAGTATGGCGTCCCAACCAAGATGATGATCCACGAACAATCTCGGAATGTCGATGAGAAATCGCCGTGCCAGTTTTCCCGTCGAATTTCTGGACCGTGCCTCGCAGTCCCTTAGAGGAACTACAGCAATGACGGTACCGAACGCCCTGGAACGCCAGCGTGCGGCAAGCTGAAGCAGAGATGCTCGCCACCTTAAGACAATCCGTGGGGACCTTGAAAGATCAAGCTGATCGGCCCTGAGGACTAAAGGCAAGCCTGCGTCAAAAACATCGCCGAAATTCAAAAGGTCATTGCAAAACAAACCACGAACGACTTGATTCGTGAGCACGTCGATACGGGGAATGTGGTCAGATCCTTCCGCCAGCGAAACCGCCCTGCCCGGCCAAGTTCCAGCATTAGAAATTGCCAGTTCCGGTGTCGTCCCTTTCGGGAGCTGGTCGGCGTACCCGCCCTCGGTCGAAGCAAACAACCGAGTACCTCAAGCGCCCCTGATTGTAGTTACAGTTCCGTTTTCGCCCCTGAGATGTGCGAATTAAGTATGCAGATTATTAAATTGTGCAGCTGCGCGAATGAACGGAGAAAAAATAATGGCCAGCGGTGTTAGCGGTTTCCAAGTGTACGCAAGCCCTGAGGGAACACCGGCCAAGGGCAGTAATCCGCTCGGGCCATCGCCGGATTTCTCTTTAGTGCTGGGCGGACCGCTTTTTCAGCTTTTTCGAAAAGCGCACCTCACGGGCGATACGTTAGAGCTTTTGTACCGTCGCGTGCTGATTATCCCTGTTGTCGCATGGCTGCCACTGGCAATCCTTGCCATCCTCGGTCATTCGGCGACAGGCCACATTCCTCTTTCCTTCTTTCGCGACATTGAAGTCCAAGCTCGATTGCTTATTGCCCTGCCTGTTCTGATCGCGGCGGAAATCATCGTTCATTCCCGCATACGTCTGGTGGTGCGCCAATTCCTCGAGAGGCGGCTCGTTCCGGCCGAGGACCTACCCAGATTTGAACATGCAGTCCAGTCAGCCATCAGGCTGCGCGATTCCATTCCAGCCGAAATCGCACTTTTGTTGATGGTTTACACCCTTGGTCTTTTTCTCTGGGGAACTCGCATTCCCATTACTACTGCGACCTGGTATGCCCTGCCTGGCGGACGCTGGCACCTGACTGAAGTCGGGTATTGGTATGTATTCGTCAGCATCCCGATAGCACAGTTCATACTGCTGCGCTGGTATTTTAGGTTCTTCATCTGGTATCGCTTTCTCTGGCAGGTATCGCGAATCAAACTGAATCTGGTCGCTACCCACCCGGACCGTTGCTCCGGGCTCGCCTTTCTGGGAAAGAGCGTGTATGCATTTGGCCCGATTCTTTTCGCGCAAGGCGTTATGCTCGCCGGCGTAGTCGCGAACCGGGTCGTTTACGGGGGTGAAAGCCTGCTGTCCTTCAAATTGCAGATCATTGGCTTTGTGGCGTTTTTTGTACTGATCACCCTGGGGCCACTCGTGATGTTTACTCCACAGATGGGTGCTGCAAAAAGAAAGGGACTCGCTGATTACGGTTTGCTCGCACAGCGCTATGTCGGTGCCTTCGACCAAAAATGGGTCAACGATCGCGGTGGGGAAACAGCGAAACTGCTGGGAGCTGATGATATTCAATCTCTCGCCGACCTCGGCAACAGCTATGCAATGGTGCGCGACATGCGCGCCTTGCCGTTCTGGTGGGAGGACATAACTCGTCTAGCTCTTGTGACGGTAGCGCCGTTCGCGCCCCTGCTGTTGACGGTCTTCTCTTTTGAAGATCTCATCACACGAGTTCTGAAGATTGTGTTCTGATTCGGCACGGGACCGGCACATACCATTGCATGGACGTGCGCACACCGGCAAATCTCGTCCCTGCTTACGCTTCAATCGCGGGCAAAGTGTATTCACGCATGACGGTTCTCTATGATCAGTGTGTCATTGTCGGCGGGGCTTGGATACGCGGAGCTGCTGCCTCGAGGATTCCTCGTCGGTCATTCGTGCGCGGCGGGTAGATTCGCTGACAATTGATGATTTGCTTTATCCGCTTTGCTTCCCCGCCTTTCAGTATCACGTGGCGATTCCAGCCCTCGGTATAGACGGCTCCCCATGAGCCAAGGTCGAGTACAGTAACGTACCAATCGATCTGGAGCGGCAGCTGAGGTTCGCCGACCAGATCGCAAACGACGTTATACCCAGCGAAGCGGCCCATTGGCCGGGCATGCTGGCAGGACATGACCGATGTATGCCGGCCATCGATCAGCAGGCAAGCGGAGTCGCCGGCTGCGAACTCGGCTCGCAGCCCCTTCACTTTCAGACATTCATCAACTGGCAGCCGGCCGAAGCGATCGTGTGTGACCGGAAATCTCGCGGCCAAAGGAGGCGCCCGCATGCCAGCGCACCAAACGATCGTGGCGGCATCGATCCATTCGCCGGTTGCGAGCCCCGCCCCTTCGCGGTTCACCGAAATCAGAGTGCCACCAGCACGCGCTTCAACCTGCAGGCTGCGGAGAGCCTCTTCGATGACCTTGCGAGCCTCCTGGCCCATGTCGGAGCCGATCCATGGCGCGCGATCAGTAAGAATTACGCGTCCGCCGCCCAGCGCGGCAAGACGGTCTGTCATTTCCGTTGCGACCTCAATCCCCGTGAGGCCGGCGCCAATAATCAATACCGTATTGCGCGCCCCGGATCGAGGCCGAGATGGCAAACCCGCGAGGTGGTCGTGAAGTCGAAGGGCGCTTTGGTAGGTGTCCACATCGAATGAGTGTTCCGCGAGTCCAGGCAAGGGTGGCTTGTCGAGTCTGCTGCCCAGCGCGAAAACCAATCGATCATAGCCAATTGGCTCGGAAAGACCCTCAACCACGATGCACCGACTATCAAGATCGATGTCCAAGACCTCACCTCGGAGCCGTCTCACACCGATGGGCGAGAGAACATCATCGAGGCAAACGCGCACGTCGGCAAGATTTCTCTCGTAATTGCGGACACGGATTGCATGCCAGTCGGTGCGGTCCACGAGAAGAATTTCAATCTCGCTCAGTGGGATCCTGAGTTCGTCGAGTCTTCGCGCGGCGCCCACCGCGCTCCACAGACCGGCGAAACCACCACCAAGAACGATGATCCTTTTCATGGAGTGGCCACCTCGGCGTTGAATCGCTCCCCTCAAAGAAAAACAGCTGATGCATCAGCAACCGCGACCAGTTCACGGGGATTGGTGGGAAAGATCGGCAGCCTAAGCAGTCCGGGCCGCCGAGCCTTGAGTTCAAGCAGCGATGCGCTCAGCCAGGCGCTCCTTCACTCGTCCTGCGATGAGGTGACGAATAAGCCGGCGGTCGCGCTCAAGAAATGCCATCTTGTCGGCCAGCACACTCTCCAGAAGGACGCCAACGCCATAGTTCTCGGTTGCGTCTGCGGCGGCGATCATGGCAGCGTACTCTGCGAACCGCAGGTGTGCGAGATGAGTGGCTTTGGCAAGAATGTACAAATGCCGAGCCGCAGGTGACTGGATCTCGGCAAGTTCTCTTTTGAAATCCTCAATGAACACTTCCTGCAATTTCCCACTGAGCTGAACTGGTTTTTCTCCAATCATCTCAAAGCATTCATCGAGTGTGTTCAGGTTTTGTTCAGCAATGAACTCGCGCGCTTTCAAAGCTTCCTTGACATCTGGATTCTCGGCCATTTGCCCGATGGTTTCAAATGCTTTGATACTTCTCTCCGTGTGATTGCGTGCGTTGCTGAGGAGCATGACAAAAACTTCTTTTGGATTTCTAGCAGACATGATCGTTGTCTCCCTTGGCTAATTTTGCTTCTGAGTTTTCAGATTTGGTTTGGAGTTTGCAGGCGATTTCGATCGCGGCCCGCGAGGTATTGACAAACCTTTTAGTAGATGTGCGAAGCAATACTCCACTTGGCCGGCTGCGCTGTCATCTGTCAGTACTATCAGTCAGACTGACACTGCAAAGGTGCCTGTGGAGCAGTGTTTATGACGCGCGGGCGTCCTGACGAAATAGCCCAACTGCCAAATCAACCAGCGGAGCGTCGATGTACTCATGAGCAGAAGGTTGGTGTTTTTGATGTCGGTCTGGCGGAGAACTGGCAGTTTTGAGAGTTGATGTCTGAGCCCTCCTCAGCAACAATCACCATCTTTTAACAAGATGGAATGTCGAGAGCTTCTAAAAAAGCTCCCTCTTGTGACGTGATCAAACGCCTCGTGAATGTTTATGGATTGCGATTTCCATTTAGTCCCCGATCCGTTCTCGAAGGGTCTCATCGAATGTTTGTTGACGCAGAAGAGCTGGCATCAGGTTGGCCAGCGCGTGTCCGCCTACCCAGGGAGGCCGTTCGAATCTCAAACGAGATCCAAACACGCGAGTAGATTGCGCGCGCTCAGAAGGTACCGACGCCATCCCTAAGGTCGGCGAACTTCATGGGTCTGGCCGGGGGCGCTCAGAAAAAGGCTCTTGCCCAATTCCGGAGCTGGACATGGCTACTTTCTCAACTCGAACCAACCGTTTTCTACTGCCTGGTTGGGTGGTCTCGTATCAGAAAGAGTGGTTACGGCCGGACGTGGTGGCCGGGTTGACCACCGCGGCGGTCGTCATTCCGAAAGCGATGGCGTACGCCACGATTGCTGGATTGCCAGTGCAGGTGGGGTTGTACACGGCCTTTGTGCCCCTAATTATCTATGCACTCCTAGGTACGTCGAGGGTCCTAAGCGTCAGTACGACGACAACTTTGGCGATTCTGACAGGCGCGCAGCTCAACGAAATCGTATCCGGAGCGGATTCGAAATCGCTACTCGTGACGGTTACTACCCTGACATTTCTCGTGGGCGCGACCTTGGTGCTCGCCGCGATCTTGCGGCTTGGTTTTGTGGCAAATTTTATTTCCGAGCCGGTCTTGACGGGCTTTAAAGCCGGCATAGGAGTCGTAATCGTCCTCGACCAGGTTCCTAAGCTATTAGGTACTCACATCCACAGAGGGGCATTCCTGCACAACCTTCTGGCAACAATCCGCAGTATTCCCCAGGCCAAGCTGACCACACTCGCGGTAGCAATTTGTATGATTGCTCTTCTGGTCGGGATTGAGCGGTTTACACCGAGAGCTCCCGCACCCTTGGTCGCGGTGGCCGCAGGCATTCTCGGAGCATACCTCCTCAACCTTCAGGTGCGCGGTGTGGAATTGGTCGGTGCCATCCCAAAAGGGTTACCCTCGCTCTCCGCTCCAGCCTTTGCGCTAACCACCAGACTCTGGCCCGGTGCTCTCGGCATCGCGCTTATGAGCTTCACCGAGACGATTGCAGCCGGGCGTGCATTTGCCAGAAGCGATGAACCGCTACCCAAACCTAACCGGGAGCTTCTCGCTACGGGTTTGGCGAATGCAGGCGGCGCAATCCTGGGTGCAATGCCGGGTGGTGGCGGCACCACTCAGACAGCAGTCAATCAGCTGGCGGGAGGACGCACACAACTAACCCAGCTCGTAACCGCGGCCGTGACGCTGCTAACCCTGCTACTCCTCGCACCTCTGCTTGCCTTAATGCCGCAGGCTACTCTAGCGGCCGTGGTCATTGTGTATTCCATCGGACTGATCAGACCCGAGGAGTTTCGTCAGATCCGCGCGGTCCGCCGAACCGAGTTTCAATGGGCTCTGGTCGCGTTCGCCGGAGTGGTACTGGCTGGGACCCTAAAGGGAATCATCGTGGCAATCATCGTCTCTCTGATAGCGCTCGCGTATCAAGCCGCTGATCCCCCGGTTCATGTTCTTGGACGGAAGCGCGGGACGAATGTCTTTCGACCCCTGTCAAAGGAACATCCAGAGGATGAGACGTTTGCTGGCCTACTGCTGTTAAGACCCGAAGGAAGAATCTTCTTCGCCAATGCTGGACAAGTCGGGCAAAAGATCAGGCGCCATGCACATGAGGCGCAGCCCAGGGTTGTGGTGATCGATATGAGCGCTGTTCTCGACATCGAATACACGGCCTTGAAGATGCTAGCCGAGGGAGAGAGGAAACAACGGGATAAAGGTCGTCGCTTCTGGCTTGTCGGAATGAACCCTCACGTGCTTGAGATGGTCAACAGATCGCCGCTCGGTGAGGCACTTGGGCGCGAGGGTATGCACTTCAACGTTGAGACAGCAGTGGCAAAGTATTTGAGTGCAGGGAAAGACGGCCTCCGAAAAGCGAGCTGATTTTACCCGCGACTACCGTTCCAATGTGGAATCGTCAAACATCCGGCCCTTGCCATTCCCTGGGGTGGACATCAGTGAAATTTACTCACCATCGCGGCTTTACCGCCGACTCGAAATTCTCCAAATAGTCAAAGCCAATTACCCTTTTTTCGCAGTACTCCCTGCCGGTCATAGATCAGGTCGTTGTCAATCCGTTCCAGATTGCAGAATTGTTCGATCAATTCGCTAGATGCTCTAACGAACGGGTAACGGACTCCAATTTCCTTGGCAAACTGCATGGGCTCTATTTTGTCGAGCATGATGTTGGACTTAAGCCCCATGACGCCGGCCAGCGAGCGACAGAAAGATTTCATCACTCTTTGATTCTGAATTAACCGTCCTTTCATCTTTTAGTGGTTTTTGATTAGTGTGGGTTTCAGGCCAATCCGATATTCTCACAACCTCATGTTTGCGCAGAACAGCCTTCCCGATAATCTAATCATTGAGATAGGCAATGCTCAGGGCGGAATAGGGGTCGTAAACCTGGGTATTCACCACCATATTCGTTGGGCAGGCGGCTCGTCCCTCGATTGGAAACCTTTTCGGACGAAACAGGAAGCCACGAAAGTGGCAGAACAAATCAAAAAACCGGGGGAAAGCTACGCGATCGTAGAACGTAACGACGGGTGCGAACGGTGCCAGGAGTTTAAGTTGAAGGCCTTCTTCGCCGTGACTGAGTGATACCGCCAAGAGCAAGGAGCTCTTGATGCATCAAGACGTTTTGGATGTTTTTACCAAATCAACTTCAATCCGAATTGAATTTGTCGCGACGCAGTAGAGGTGCTCGTGATGGCTCCTGCAGTACCGGACGTTTTGGTGCCAGTAGGAGAAGACGTAAACGTGATCAGGTTTGGCGTGTTGAAGTTTGCGCGATTGAGCAAGTTAAAGATTTCAGCGCGAAATTGAAGCGCAAGCCGTTCGTTCAGAGCTGTTGTCTTGAAGGTGGAGAAGTCCCAGGTTGCGAGCCCGGGACCGGTCAGAGTGTTCCGGCCCAAATCGCCATAGAAGCCGCTATTCGCTGGCGGCGCGATGAACGCATTCGGGTTGAACCACTGGGACGGCTTGCCAAGGATTACCGGACCAGTGAAGGTCGGATTTATAAATGGGCGTACAGGATTTCTGGTGTCGCCATTGTTCGTCGGGTTATAGCTGAGCTGCGGCGTAAATGGAAACCCCGACTGCATTGTTACGATGGTGTGCACAGACCACCCGCTCACGAGCGCATCTCTCCACCCCGCCAAGCCATTTGCCAGCGGTTGGCCCTTACCGAACGGCAAGTCGTAGGAAGCATTGATGACGCCGATGTGCCGGACATCGTAAGTGGCGGGGCCGTAGTCCGAGCGTAAATCGAAGGGATTCGACACAAGTCCAGGCGCGTTGGCGGCAGCCGTGGCGTTCAGTGAATCTCCGTCATCGAGGGCCTTTGACCAGGTGTACACCCCTCTCAGGGCGAGGCCGCGCCGAAAGCGCCGGTTCACATCGATTTGTAGCGCGTTGTAATTGCTGATTCCTGAAGAAAACCACGTCCAAGTATTCGCGATGCTCGCGGTCGCTCTCGGTGTGCCCGCAGGGATGTAGAAGGATCCTGCGGGCACAGGCTGGCCCGCCAGGGGGGACCCGATAGGGAATCCTATCGCGGGCGAATTTGTCGCGCTTGTCGGTTGGCTAGGGTCCCAAGTTGGATAGACCGCCGGACATGGCGACGCCGGACAGGTGACAGGAAATGGTTCGTTCGCATCGACGCCGATCAGTTCGTGGTAGCCGTGGCTTCCAACATAGCCTACGGTCAACGAAGTGTCGGGCGTGATCTCCCGCTGTACCCTCAGTGACCATGAGACCAGCGTTGGTGTTTTCATGTCCGGCTGCACCCCGCCGGGGACCAGCTTCGCGCCCGCTGGCGGAGTGGCAGAAGGATCAATCGGCAGGGAAGAGACGGGAAATGGGGTGGTTGCGCTGCCCACGCTGTAGACCGGGTTGAATGGTGCGTTCTGGTCAGTGCGATAACCAAGTGCATCCTGCAGGTCGTTGTACATGCCGAAACCAGCGCGAATCACAGTTTTTTCCGAAAAGGGGCTCCATGCCACTCCGATGCGAGGTTGCGGAAGGAACTTTGCGTGGTTCTCGGTAAAAAGTGCGTCTCCGATATGAGGCTGAGTGGAAATGACGCCGTTAGAAAATGTGTAGTTGGCCGCGCGGCCATGCGCCTCGTTCCACCCAGTTGTGAATTCCTGCCTGAAACCCAGCGACATTGTCAGTCGCGGAAGGACGCGGACTGTGTCTTCTGCATACCATGCTCCAAATAACGAACGCCAGTTCATCTGGGTCGGCGCCGGATCCCATAAAAAGCTGGACATGTTCCCAGACAGGAAGTTCGCCAGACTCGAAAATGTCGCCTGCCCGTATTGGCTGAGTGCGATCGTCTCGTTGGACCCAAACGGCTGGAACCATGCGCCAAACGTGAGTTGATGGCGGCCCCGGGTCAGTGCCACTTGGTTCTCAAACGTGTAAAGGTTCCGCGCGATTCGCAGGTTGCTTCCATTGTTGCTCCCTGCAAGACCTATTGCTGCTTGCGGGTTCGATGCTGCACTCCCTCCCACAACCACCGCGCCGACCTGGTGTCCAACCAAAAAACCAGAGACGGCAGCAGCGGGAGTTCCAGGTGTTGGAAGTCCTGTGAAGAAGTATCCAGCGCGCGAGTATCCTACCCGCAGCACGTTGACCGTAGATGCCGAGAAGGAATGCGTTTCATCGAGGCTGAATACCTGCTCTCGCAGCGTGACACTATCTGAGCTGTAGGGATTCAACACCGTTTCCGTGAAATCGTCTCCGTCATCGACGGTGTAGATGGCAGAAAGAGAGTCCCGTGAAGATAAGGTGTGGTCAAGCCGAAGGGTGCCGAAATCGTCCCGGATGGTTTGGAAAGGGCTGCTGAAGATCTGTGCGATTCCATTAAAATCCGGCGCGTTGGCAGGAGCCACGGGCCAGAGATTGAGCAACGGCTGAACGTTCGCCACAGCTGTGGAGCGTGACGTGGCATCGGGAACGAATGCTGCTGAGGTCTGATGGAGGTGCTGGCGCAATCCTTCGTAGTTGCCAAAAAGAAAGGTCTTGCCGCTGCGGATTGGACCGCCGAGCGCCGCGCCAAATTGATTGCGCTCGAAGGGAGGGGCCGACCCTTGATCGAAATAGTTAGGAGCATCGAAAGCATGGTTTCGTAAGAATTCGTAGACTGTGCCGTGAAGCTGATTCGTCCCCGACTGGGTGACAATGGTTACTTGCCCTCCCGGGCGCTTGCCGAATTCGGCGCCGTAAGAATCGCGCAAGACGTTGAACTCCCGCACCGCCTCGACGCCCAGCAATTCTTGGCTGGTCCCGCCTGGTTGCATATTGTTCTCGGCGGCCCCCGTAAACTCAACGCCATTCAAAAGAAATATGTTCTGTTGCGGGCGATTTCCGGACACCGCGAAATTATTCCCGGTCGTTGAATTGGAGACGCCAATTCCGCCAGTCTTTTCTGAGGTGAAATTGACAATTCCGGCATTCAAGGGAAGAAGCAAGTCATAGCTGCGTCCGTTCAGGGGTAAGTCTTTGACCTCTCTTTCCCCGACAAGCCCTGAAATATCCTGCGTCGTGAGGCTCACAACGGGAGCATCCTCGGTGACAAGCACTTGTTCCTTTACTTGCCCCAGGCGAAGACTCAAGTCCGCATTGGCGTCCTGTCCCACCGCAAGGCGGATACCTTTTCGGATGGTCTCAGCAAAACCTTCTTTGGTAGCGCTGACTTCATAGACTCCAACGGGTAACGCAAAGAACCGGTAACGGCCGCTCTGATCTGTCGAAGCCCCACGAGACCTGCCGGTATCAATCCCTTTCGCCACAACCGATGCTCCGGAGATAGCCGCTCCCGATGAGTCGCTGATCACTCCAGATAGCGTCGCCGATACTTGAGCAAAAGATGATGTCGCATAGAAGCAAGAACTAAGGGCCACTGCGGCCAAAGAAGACAAAGCTCCCTTTATGGCCCTCGATTGTGAAATGCTTCCGGCAAATTCAAGGACTCGCAATTTCGACAGGCGTATAGCGCAGTGCATTCTTTCCACTCCTCTAAAACTGCCAAAGGTTCCTGAGAAGTGTATATTACAGTCGGTTATGAAGTCGATTTTAAGGCATGTATGCACGATTTGGCATACGTTGAAGGTCGTGGGCGCCAAGTTTATTCATCTCACCGAGTCCCCTTCGCCGGTGCGATTGGGCTTCAATGCCTAAGAAAACCAGCGAGAGCGTAGGTAGAAGTTCTCAAGCTGAGCAAGGCCGCTCTGGAATTACGCGTTTCTCTGCCAACAATTGAACAATGGACCTACAAGAAGGCTATGAAGCCGGAGATTCGCTACCACATTTGCTGGTCCAATTCATCGCTCGACTGGAAGACCTTCCCAACCAAAACGGACGCCACGGAACTCGCCGGAAGGATCAAAAAACCCAACGAGAGCTACAAAATCGTAGAGCGGTATGAACAGTGCGAAGGATGCAGGGAGTTTGAGTTGAAGGCCTCATGACCGCCTGGGAGTCGATACCCATCGCCGCGCATGCAAGAAGAAGAACCCTTAGGACTCCGTCCCAGTCGGATTGTTGAAGAATTGGATCATTCCACGACGCAAGACACTCGCGAAAATGACTGCGGACATGTCTCGCTCTAACGCAAGGCTATGCTCTCCCAAAGCTCCGGAAAATGGCTTTGCTCGTTGGTCATTTCATGAGCGATGTTTGACACGGTGGCGGCTACCACATTGTGAAATTTAGCTTGTCGAGGTAAACGTCGTAGTCCCACATTCCGCTGTTGCCGTCCTGCTGATAGTTGATGGTGATCCCGCTCCAGCTGGTGCTGCCCGGCGCCATTGTGGTGTTCAAGGCATAGGTCACTCCATTCAAGCTGATGGAGTTGTAGAGCAAGTTTCCTGCAGAACTTCTTTGCACCTGGATCACGACGTGATTCCAAGCGTTGTTCTTTGGCCAGCAAGGCACACCTGTCGGAACCCACTTCTTGTAAACATTGTTGTAGATGTCCCATTCGTGTCCGCCAGCAATACGGCATTCGTGCCCCCAGATGTAGCTCTTTCCGCCGGTGAACTGATTGATGTCAAACTCAATCGCCTGCGCGTAAGAGGTCGTTGTGGAATAGAAGTAAACGTCGTATATGAAATTACGAGCCCCATTCGTGAGCGTGTTGTTGTAGTCAGGGAAACCCACAGACGAAAACGAACCGATCAAGTGGTTGTTCCACAAGAGGTCAGAGTACGGGCGGGTGCCGCCAATGTGATGTTTCGTGGAGTTTCCGTCGAGGGCGGGTGAACTGTTTCCGGTTGTGCGGTACCAATTGACCGTACTCGATGTGGATGAACAGGAGGCGCAGATAGACCAACTGGGGGACAGAAGTGCATATCCTGGACCCCACCCCGACTTGGACTCCAAATCGTAGAACTTGTGGTAGTAGTGGCTGGAAGTGTTTTGCGCGAAAACCGCGGGAAGCTGGGCGCTCAACAAGAGGACAGCAACGTGCAGCAGCCTCATTTTCAGATCCCTCAGCAAACGGGGTGTTGGACTCTCCGCGAGAGTAAGACGGCATCTACTCTCACTCAATGACTTTTTAAGCAAGAAGGCAGCATTGTAGACTCGGAAGTACAGGCGAAGAAAATACGAAGATCGTAAAACCGAGGAGGGAGAGTCTTCTTAGAGTGGTGAGAGCACGTCATGCGGGGGCTACAGCAGTTATAGGTCGACGCTCTTCAACCTCAGGCTGCTACGTCAGTAGGGAACGACGTTCGGCGCGTGATCGGGCCCGTTCCTGAATTGAGTACGATTTCCTCGTCCTCATGTCGGATGGTCAGCTCCTTACCCCTTCGGAGCGAATACCTTGTAGAAACGGGATCGATCTCGACGCCCAACTCTTGCCCGCGGTAGGTGAGTGCAAATCGCAACGATGCCTGTGGCTCTGGGGGACGCTGCGGCCGGAAAGACAGGCCGCCATCGTAATCGCGAAACCCCCCGAAACCGTAGGTGAACATCATCCAAGTTCCACCCATGGACGCAATGTGACAGCCGTCGGTGACATTGCCACCTACGTTCGCCAGGTCCATCAACAGTGCCGCACGAGCGTACTCCACAGCTTTCTGAAATTCGCCAACCTCAAGGGCGACAATGGCCTCTATGCAGGATGAAAGCGAGGAATCACCGGTGGTGAGGGGATCGTAAAAATCAAAGTTCCGTTTCTTGGTTTCCAAAGAAAACCCGTGGCCGAGCAGGAACATAGCCAGGAGCACATCAGCCTGCTTGATCACTTGATGGCGATAGATGTTTAAAGGGTGGTAGAACAGCAGCAACGGGTATTTTTCCGCAGGTGTATTTTCGAAGTCCCAAGGCTCTCGCTCGAAGAAAGTATCGTCCTGAGGGTGTATTCCGGTGTTGGTGTCAAAGGGGACATACATGTTGTTTGCGGCGGCGCGCCACCCGTCGAGTTCAGATAACTCGAGCCCTATTCTCTGCGCAAGGCTTTCGAAAAGGATCGGTTGTTCGACCTTCAGTCGCTCAACTGTCTCGACGGCATAACGAAGGTTCTCGCGCGCCATCAAGTTGGTATAGGTATTGTTGTTGACGACAGCCTTATACTCGTCCGGGCCGGTCACACCATTGATGCAAAACATCCCTGCCTTTCGGGGCGAGAAAAACCCGAGGTCGAACCACAACCGCGCGGTCTCCACAGCCATTTCGACGCCATAGCGAAAAAGAAATTCATCATCGCCGGTGGCGTTTACGTATTTTCGTAAGCCGTAAATGATGTCAGCATTGATGTGGTATTGGGCTGTACCCGCTTCATAATAGGCGGATGCTTCTTCTCCGTTGATCGTCCGCCAAGGGAACAACGCACCCTTATGGTTCAGTTCCCGCGCCCGTGCGCGTGCCTGATCCAGCATTTTGTAGCGGAAAATGAGAAGATTCCTGGCGGTTAGCGGTGAAGTGTAGATGAGGAACGGCAGCAAATATATTTCAGTATCCCAAAAATAATGTCCTTCGTATGCCTGTCCGGTTACGCCCTTGGCAGACACGCCATGTTCCTCCGCCCGAGCCGAGGCCTGGAGAATATGAAACAAGTTGAAACGAATTGCCTGCTGCATTTCGAGAGTAGAGAGCCTCACCCTCTGAGATTTGACATTGCTCACCTGAACATCGCTGGTTTTCCAAAACCTGTCTAGATATTGCTCCTGTTCTTCGAGCAGGCCTGTGAACCCCTGCCTCATAACGCGATCAAGCGTCCATTCTGTCCGCTTGCTGACATCGCCCGAAGTAGACATCTTCGAGGTGTGATACACCATGTACTTTACGAGCCGAATGGGGCGATCCGGTTCAGCATCGAAGGTGAACACGATACAGCCAGCATTGTCAGCGTTACTGGATTGGCACCGGTGAGGGGACTTGCATTCCAGGTCATGGTCAATACCACAGGAGAGATCCATGTGGCTGCGATGGGTGCGGTGACTGAGCACGATGCGTCGGCCCCTTGCATGGCTCTCACACGGTTGGAGGGACATTCCGGAGAGTTTCGCCCTGCGTGGGTCGTTCTGCTCTTCGAGCGTCTCAGGCTGCGGGAGAACCAACTCAGAGGAGATGGTCACGGGTGCGCCGCCTCCCCGTACCGTTACCTCGTAATAGATCGCAGCGACGTGGCGCTGTTCGAGAGAAACCAAACGTCGGGACCTGATTAGAACTTGTTTGCCAGAACGGGTTTGCCAGACTAGTTCCCGGTCGAGCGTTCCGCTCTTCATGTTCAACTGTCGAGTGTAGCCGCGTGTTTCGGAGTTTTCGATGTCGAAAGGTTCGTCATCGACGAACAGCTTGATGATTTTGCTGTCGGTGACATTGAGTATTGTTTGACCCGTACGGGCAAAGCCGAAGGCGTCCTCTGCGTATACGATCGGCCAAGATTCATACAGCCCGTTCACGAACGTGCCGTTCTGTACACAGGGTTCCCCTTCTTCGAAAACTCCGCGCATGCCCAAGTACCCGTTACCCAGAGCCAAAATTGTTTCCATCTGCGCGGTAAATTCAGGGCGAAACTTCTTTTCAATTACGCACCACTCGTCCGGCGGGTAGTCGCCGATTGGTGGCCTCAATTTCTCATGATGAATCATTCGAAAAATCCTCGTTGTGCTTATGCCGCTCGTTTCGGTGATGTCTCGAAGGCGGTGGCCAATAGGTCAGCCAAGTCGGTGACAACCAGGTGTGCGCCCTGATTTAACAACTCTCGCGCGTTATTTGTTCGGTCTACGCCGACCACAAGCCCGAATTTACCCTTAACACCGGCCGCAACGCCGGAGATTGCGTCCTCGACCACCACAGAGCGTTGCGGGCTCACCCGGAGCATCTCCGCGGCTCGCAGGAAGGAGTCGGGTGCAGGCTTGCCCGCGAGATGTTGTTCCGCAAGCACCTGACCATCGACACGAGCGTCGAAGAGGTCATCCATCTTTGCCGCCCTGAGCACAGCCTGGCAATTCTCACTCGAAGTCACAACCGCGGTTTTGATCCCAAATCGACGTAGGTACAAAATCAAAGCGGCCGTACCTGGATATGCGGTTGCGCCAACAGAAGCCAGGCGGAAGTTAACGAGTTCATTCTTGCGATTGCCCAAGCCGCAAACCGTCTCGAGAGATGAAGAATCCCGCGGGGAACCTTCTGGCAGGGTGATTCCCCGCGATTCTAGAAAGTCGCGAACGCCTTGATAGCGTGGTTTTCCGTCCACGTGAAGCTTGTAGTCGCGATTATCAAACTCTTGGAATGGCTGACCGGTTTGCGTCGCCCATTTATGTAAGAACTGATCGAACATGGTTTTCCAGCAGGAGGTGTGAATGCTGGCGGTGTCGGTGATGACACCGTCCATGTCGAACAGAACAGCATCGTAATGGCCGGGAACAGTGACCGGTCGAATGTTTCCCCGCTCGTTCAGAGGGCTGGAAAGGTACCGTCCTTCAATGGCAGCGACCTTCTGCAAGCGGCGACGATGCCGCTCCTCGCCTGTGAACTGAGCTCTTAGGTAGGCAATCACCAATTCTCGCGCCAGTTCGGGACCTATGACGCGTCCGCCTAAGACCAAGACGTTCATGTCATCGTGTTCGACGGCTTGATGGGCGGAGTATGTGTCATGACATAGCCCGGCCCGGATCCCGGAGACTTTGTTCGCGGCAACCGATGCTCCCACCCCACTACCGCACACCAGTACACCTCGATCAGCCTTGCCCTTAACAAGGGCCTCAGCGACGGCTTCTGCATAATCGGAATAATCGACGGGCGCAGAACTATGGGTTCCAACATCGAGCACGCTGTGCCCAAGTTGCCTCACCTGGGCGGCAAGCTCTTCTTTAAGAGAAAATCCAGCATGGTCAGCACCAATCACAATGCGCATTGCTCTACTCTCGATTGAGCCCGCGGCCCGAATGAATTTCCCCGAAGGACAGGAGCATCCTTGGAAGGTATCGCCAGTCTTCGGGCTCTTGAACTAGGAGAATTATCAGCAGGATTCACCGCATGGAAGCTGGCGATTCGCAGACGTACGCCTTTTATTCGCCTGCACTCCTGATCCCCAAACTGCGCCTGTCTTCCGGAGAGAAGTTAAAGACTGCGCTAGTGGCTAAACCAATCCCACGAAAGCAAGTCGGATGGTCAACGAGTGAGAATGCGATGTATCACCAAGGCCGTTTATTCTCAGCGATGCTTTCGACTCCGAACCTGCGCCGATCGTTTTGTCGTCTCGGCCCTCACCAGTTCCGCTCTCCGGAGGTCTTCCCCAACCGTTAACAGCCTTTCCGCTTCCTCGCGGACCTTTTGTGACTCTTCCCTCTGCCTTTGCGATTTGGCGCGAAGTGCGCGGGAACGATGGATTGCATCCAATATCTTCGAAGTCTCTTCTTTTGGCATTCGCATGTTCGATGCCCTACTGCATTTGGCCGCCCTAGGCTGGCCCAATATGGCGTACCATTCCGGCACAAGGCAGAGTAATCGCCGAGCTGCATGAACACAAATTACCCAGCATCGTAGACTGACTGATTGTATGGCTGCTGAGAATAAACGGCGTCCGTTCACAGCGTTGCGATCGAGAGCGGTACAGTTGCGCTTACGAGCGATGCGTTCTCAGCTGGCGGCGGCCTCCAACCTCTGTTTGACGGCGGGAAACGCTCTAACTCTCGGTCAAGTTCGATTGGGGATCGACGCAGTCCACAAGGCGCGGCACACCGTCCAGCGGGTCCGGGTGCATCTCGAAGAACCAAATCACGTACCAGCGGATTCAGTCGCTGGCATTCGTGACCGACTGGTGGAACTCGAAGAACAAATTTCTAACCTGGAAGCGCGGTTACGAATCAGCTAAACATCTTCGCCGAGCCGTTGAAGATCAGCCTTCAATTCCGACAATTGTGAGTTGATTTCTCTGGTCTCTTCTGAAAAAAGGCTGCATCAGGGATGAAACGCAACAGTGCGTCATAGGCCTTTCGTGCATTCGCACGATTTCGTTCGATCTTTGACTCATCTTCTCCCTCAAGCGCTATTTTCGAGAAGTTCAAACCGCTAGGAGTTCGGTGCGAAGGAACTGGGTTTCGGCTGCTGTCGTTTTGAGCACCAAATTCCGCGCATCGCGCTTAGGCATTCTGGGCACCGTGATTGGATGGTTTCATCGGGTTTCGAGTTGCGGTCTCGCCTTACATTCGCAAAGCGCAGAAACTCGCTACGCTCGCACGTCAGGGGAAAGGCAACCGGGCGATGACATGTAGTCATTTTGCAGACAAACCAATAATCCAACCACCATCCCGATTCCAGTGAACGATTACCGCGCTCGAGCGTTGTCCGGCGAACCCCGCCCAGCTGGTCAGAATCATCAGCGA
>Ga0105238_10000219_pt1 | contig 63043 bp, 60 predicted proteins | sample KBSC34metaG_FD_81526 | JGI IMG/M metagenome (GOLD analysis project Ga0105238, IMG submission 81526) | Corn rhizosphere microbial communities from Kellogg Biological Station, Michigan, USA - KBS C3-4 metaG | ecosystem: Host-associated > Plants > Roots > Rhizosphere > Soil | place: Michigan, USA...
ATCGGTGGTGTAGCCCGAAATGAGCATCAACAGATTGTTAAAGTCGTGAGCCACTCCCCCGGCCAACTTTCCCAGTGCTTCCATCTTCTGATACTGGTGCAGCTCTGCTTCCATGTTTCTCGCTCGCGTAACATCGCGGAAGCTCCATACGCGTCCGGTGATCTTGTCGTCGATGTGCTGGGGTTGCGAGTAGCGTTCAAAAATACGCCCGTCCTTGAAAAGCAATACGTCAAAGCTGGTTGCTGCCGGGTCCTCATATAGAGTTCGCACCTTGTCCAGAAAGTTATGAGGACTCTCCAATTGCTGGGAAACATGTGAAAGCAGAGCCTGGTCATCCCTGTCGTCGGTCTCCCCGCAGTTCAGACGCCACATTTCAACGAATTTCTTATTGCACTTCGTGATCTTTCCGTCGAGGGCCACCACAAGAATTCCGTCAGCGGTGGAATCGAGCGTGGCATGAAGGAGCGACACGGTGTGCTGCAGCTGAGTTTCGGCTTGTCGTCGGGCCTGATTCTCGATCCGCAATTCGGCGTTCATCTTGATCAGCTCGGTCGTACGCCTGGTCACCTCAGCCTCGGTATCCGCGTTGGCGCGCTGGATCGCGGCTTCAATGTCTCTTCGGTAGCGAAGATCACGGCCGGTGAAAATCACAGCCTCGAGATCCGGATTGTCGAGGCAGTTATTCGCGATGATTTCAAAAGGAACCCATTCGCCGGCACTGTCCCGGATTCTCAACACGGAAGGAACACGTTCTCCCTTTTGTTGAAGGGTATTCATGTATTCCTGGGCGGCTCGTTGCAGGTCCGCAGGATGCAAAAACTCGAAAATGGACAGTCCTTCAACTTGGTAACGATGATGCCCGAGCACCTTTTCGGTATGGGGGTTGATGTAGAGAATCTTTCCCTCAGCATCGAGTAGAGCTAACACTTCGGGGGCATGCTCGACGAGCGAACGGTACTGCTCCCAGGACTCGAAGGTCTCTGCATGCAAGTTCTCGTAAGGTTGCGCCATAGGGGATCCCAAAGCGTATGCCCGAGCAAAACATCGGCCCTCCCAAGCGTCGCTTCTGTGCTCAGAGTGTCCGTTCAAGCTGCCGCTCGGTACTGGCAAAACTGGCAGTTGCTCTCAACTCCACCGAGGCTCTGTGAAAACTAAAATGCCTAGGAGGAGTAAGACGAGCATGGGGATATCGCGAGGCGTGGCCTCCGCTCCGCCGAACCGTCTGCCCCGCCAAGGAAAGCTCCCCTTGCGATCGGGAAACCATAGTAGAAATGAAGAACGCACGGCAAGGTCAAGGCACACAGAAGTAGCGCGAACTCGCGGATCTCACAGGCCGCTGTTATCATCAACCCCTGTGCCGAACACGCCCCAGTCAAACAGACGCGCTCTGATTGAAAGCTTGGGACGGCACCGAAGGGGCCGGATTTATCTTTCAGTTCTTATTTTCCTGTTCGCAGTTTTCGCCCTCGCCGCTCAAGCACCAACCCTTCCGGAAGTGATCTCAGTCACTGGTGATACCGAGTTTGTTCACGATCCGTCTTTCATGAAACAAGGAGGAACCTGGTATCTGTTCTCGACCGGCGCCGGCCCCAACCACCAGGGCGAACTGCCTCTGCGCTGCTCGAAGGACTTACGCGTGTGGACCAGATGCGGGAGCGTTCTCGAGCATATTCCCGATTGGATCGTCCAACAGAGCCCCCTGACCAGGAATCTTTGGGCACCCGACATTTCATTTTTTAACGGCGAATATCACCTCTATTACGCATTTTCTATATTTGGAAAAAACACATCAGGAATCGCCCTGCTCACCAACCAGACCTTGGATCGAGAGAGCCAGCATTTCTCCTGGAAGGACTGCGGTCTGGTGCTCCAATCACGAGAAGAAGACAATTTCAATGCGATTGATCCTAACGTCGTATTGGATAAGAACCGGCACGCGTGGCTCGCGTTTGGCAGCTTTTGGGACGGAATTAAAATGCGGCGGCTTGACGAGCGGACCGGCAAGCTTTCTAGTTCCGACACGAAACTTTATTCGCTTGCACGCCGGAAACGGCCGGAAAACGCTCCACCGAATCCGGCCGGGTTGCCGGGAAACTGGCAGGCGATTGAGGCGCCGTTCATTGTGCATCACGGGTCGTACTATTACCTGTTTGTCTCGTTTGACCTGTGCTGCCGCGGAACCAAGAGCACCTACAAGATCATGGTTGGACGCTCGCAGGATGTTACAGGGCCCTACACAGACCAAAATGGGATGCCGATGCTCGACGGAGGAGGCACTCCGGTTCTTGTTGGCAATGACCGCTGGCTCGGTCCGGGCGGGCAATCGATAAGAATGGGTAGAGAGCAAGGGCTAGGCCACGATCACGACGTCATGGTATTCCATGCCTACGACAATAAAACGGGGAGCCCTTACCTTCAGGTTTCTTCCATAGACTGGGCGGGTGGATGGCCGCATGTAGCCCTTGCGGGAAGCAATCCGGCGAAACCATAGAATGATTTCGAAAGTACCGCGTCGCAATCGAGCTAGCTGCTCTTTTTCTATTTGGCCCGCAATAAGATGCCTTATGCACCAGGAGGCACCGCGGCGGTCATTCCGTGACGCCGGAACAACTCGATCAGCTTTCCCCGGTCGGGAGGGCCCCCCGCAGCCGCCTTGATTACTTCGGCAGCTTCGCGGAAATATGCAGGACCCATTACAGCCGGCGATATCACGGCGAGCTGCCTCACCTCTTGGCCACTGAGATTATCAAAGCGGTGTACAGCTCCACGTGGGATGCACAAGGCTTGCCCCGGGCCCACCTCGATGGGCACGCCGTCAATGGTCCAGGTCAAAACCCCCGCGATGCCATACACAATTTCCTCAAACGCGTCGTTCTTATGAGCCGGCGCCGCCAGCTTCTGTCCGACCGGAACGACAACCTCGAACACCGACACGTTTCCATTCGTGTCATCGCCGGTGACGAGAAAACGGATTTGTAGTGGACCGATTTTGATGATCTCTTCCGAAGGATTGACTCTCCCTGAATACTGCTGCATATACCCCCTTTGGCAGGTTCAAGCTTACCTCACCCCTCCGCCTAGGGTTGCCGTGATGGAGTAATCGCTCTACCAGTTAGCCAGTTTCAGCGTCGACCATCGCAATTTGCTCGAATCAGGCGGCGAACAGGGCCGGTGAGACGTTGCTTTTAAGGCATCCCGGTGTGCACCGGGTGGGCATCGAAGTCCCATGCCCTCTAAAGTCATTTCCGTTGGCGCTGACCCAGAACTTCTGCGGCTCAGGCACGCTGTGCTTGAAACCGCCGGATTCGATGTCAGGAGCGCCTTAGGTGAAGATGACGCAATTACCACAATCCAGGCGGTCCAGTGCGGGACGTTGCTCATGTGCTATTCCCTTAGCAAGCGTGCTCGAAAATCGCTGGCTCAGGAGTTCAGGAGGTACTGCCCCAAAGCCCGCATTATTGCCATTACGAATCAGAAACTTGATGGTCCAGATTATGCCGACAGCTTTGTGTTATGGAGTGGAAGGCCCAGAAACTCTCATCCAGACAATCTCGAATGGGGGATCACCTGAGGCGATCCTCTAAGGAGACAAAGAGTAAATTTTTTTGGATTTACAAGGACGTTGAGCATAGAATGCAGCGCAACTCGTGTTGTCCGGCTGGCATGCTGAGATACGACCTCATAACCCCAAATGTGATTATTTCCCCCGCGGCATATCGCGTTTATCGCGTTTCGGCGTGCGTATCCATACTTCTGTTTATCTGGCTATGCGTCACCCTCTACGATGGAAGTGCTCCTCTGATCATTGCTTCTCTAAGGTCGCCGTTCTTATTCATTTCTGCCCTTGCGGCGGCCAACACTTTGGTGGGGATGGAATTTTTCTTGTTCCGGTTTGACACCTCGCATCCTTTGAAACAAGTGTTTTGGTTTTGTGTGCTCCTCCTCCCGCTGTTGGGAGCTCCGGCCTATTGTTTTTTGGTTTACTCAAGGTCGGATGTCTTCAAGCCTCGTGCTGAACAGGCTCACGGTGCTTCAGCTTAGCTAGAAACCTTCCTGAGGGCTGAACCACATACCCGCGCGTGCTATCAGTGGGCGAAAAATCGCCAGACTGATTTGATGACTATGTCGGCTCCCACTCCGGAATACGAGTGGAGGCCTTTTCTCCGTTTTTCCTCAGGACGAGGGTCGACCAGAAGGTCTTCCCCAGGATTTGTGTCGACGAGTGCGGCACCCCCGTTTTCGGAGACTCTGTCATAATGAGCGCAAGTTATGTCTTCTCGCGTTGTGCTCTTTTCAATGGACGATCGCTGGCTGCCGAAGTCGGTTCTGTGCCTGCGTGACTACAACCTCAACAAATTCGTTAAAGACCTAATCGCTGGCATCACAGTGGGCCTGGTGGCTCTGCCACTTGCAATGGCATTCAGCATTGCCTCGGGACTGACACCGCAGGCCGGCATCTACTGTGCCATGGTGACTGGATTCCTGATTTCTGCGCTAGGCGGGTCAAAGACGCAGATTGGCGGGCCGACCGGCGCATTCGTGGTCGTCGTGGCAGGCATTGTCGCGACTCACGGGGTCGATGGCCTGTTCATGTGCACAATGATGGCCGGCGTCCTGCTCGTGATTCTCGGCGCCACCGGAATGGGATCGGCTGTGAAGTTTATTCCGCGTCCGGTCGTTATTGGCTTCACCAATGGGATCGCGGTGCTGATTGCCAGCACACAAATTAAGGACTTCTTCGGGCTCAAGCTGGCGAACGTTCCGGGTGAGTTCTGGCTGAGGATGAAGGCTCTGATGGCCTCCGCCCCGAGCTGGTCCTGGCGGGCGACATTGATCGCGGCGGCAACCGTTGCCGTAATGCTTGTGTGCCGCGCCCTCTCCAGCCGCACGCCAGGTCCTATTGTCGCCATGCTCGGCATGACCGTCGCGGCCTACCTGTTAAAGGCTCCTGTCGAGACCATCGGATCGAGATTCGGCGGGATTCCAAACGGCCTGCCCCATCTCGTGATTCCCCGATGGCATGCGGGACTGGTGCACGGACTGCTTGGGCCGGCGTTCACGGTCGCAATGCTGGGGGCGATTGAGTCACTGATGTCAGCAGTGGTGTCGGATCGCATGAGCAACGACCATCACAATCCCAACGTCGAGTTGATGGGACAGGGCGTGGCAAACATTATCTCTCCGCTTTTCGGTGGCTTGCCGGCTACAGGCGCAATTGCCCGTACTGCAACGAGCATCCGTTCGGGAGCGCAGTCGCCGGTCGCCGGAATGATTCACGCAGCCACGTTGCTGTGCGTTTTGCTGTTCGCGGCGAAGTATGCCAGCTTCATTCCTATGGCCGCCCTGGCGGGAATCCTGATGATCGTTGCCTACAACATGGGTGAGTGGCGGGAAATACCGCAACTGCTCAAGCTGACGAAGACAGACATCAGCGTATGGCTGGTGACTTTCCTTCTGACGGTCTTTGCCGACCTAACCGTCGCGGTCGAAGCTGGAATGATTTTGGCGGCATTGTTGTTCATCACTCGCGTAGCTAACACGACCACTGTTTCTCAGGTCACAGGCGATTACATCGAGGATGGTCGTGTGCACATTTTGCAGGATAAAGACATCCCATACTACGCAACGATCTTCCGCATTCATGGGCCCTTCCTGTTCGGCGCGACGGACAAGATTGGCAGTATTACCGATAATATGCACACGCTACCGCCGGTGGTGATTATCAGGCTGCGCAACATGACCGCAATTGACGCAACGGGGTTGTATGCACTTGAGGAAGTAGCCAGACAACTGCACTCTTCCGGAAGAACCTTGATTTTGTGTGGCGCCCGTGAGCAACCTGCACAGCTGATCCATCAAGCTGAGTTCGAGGAGGTTGTAGGAACGGAAAACATCTGTGCCAATGTGGAAGAGGCATTGCATCGTGCAGAAGACGTTTTCGAAAACAAACCGTTCGTTCGTCTAAAGTGACAGGATGGCGACCATCGCGCCTCTGACAATGTCGACGGTGTCAAGTTGTTTTTGAGCGTACTCCGTGCACTCCGGTTCGCTCATGGGGCGAGAGAATAAGACTCCATCACGGGCAAGGCGTATGGTTACAGAAGGACGATTCTCTTGATAATGCGATGAATAAGCTCCGATTCTTGATTTCTCTTCACGGCAACCAGAACGATTTCCAAGTGGCGCAAGCCCAGTGCGCGGAAGCCACCGCTCGCAAGTTGGGGATCAATGCGGAAATCGTTCTCGCGGAGGATGATCCTGTAAACCAGAGCACGCAGCTGTTGAAGGCGATCCAAAGCCAGAAGGAATCCCGACCGAATGCGATTGTGCTCGAGCCGGTCGGCGGCACAGCCTTGCCGCAGGTAGCCAAAGCTGCCAACGCAGCAGGAATCGGTTGGGCAGTCCTGAACCGGCGCCCTGAGTACCTGGCGGAACTTCGCCGGCAGGGTAGAGTGCCGGTGTTTGCGGTCAGTGCTGATCACGAGGAGATCGGACGCATACAGGGGCGGCAGTTTGCCGCGTTACTGCCGAGGGGCGGTTCCGTCCTTTATATCGAGGGGCCCACACGGAGTTCTTCCGCCCAGAAGCGCACGGCGGGGATGCAGGAGACGATACCGTCGAACATTCAGGTTTCGATGCTGAAGGGAAACTGGACGGCGGAAAGCGCGACACGCGCGGTATCGTCTTGGCTGAAGCTTTCCACATCGCGAAGCGCACAAATCGCCCTGGTGGCGGCCCAAGACGATGCCATGGCTATGGGGGCACGCCAGGCATTCCAGCAGGTTGCCGATGATCAAGAGCGGGCGCGATGGCTGAGCCTGCCCTTTACTGGATGCGATGGCCAACCAGCGAGCGGCCAAGTTTGGGTGAGAGACAAATTGCTGGCCGCCACAATTTACCTTCCACTACTTACAGGAATAGCAATGGAGATTCTCGTCGCTGCGATACGGGACGGAACCCAACCTCAGGAACACTCTTGTACCACCCCGGTCTCAGTTCCTGCGCTCGACGCCTTGGTTGCGCAAAGATCGTAGGGTCGACGAACTATTTCGGTTGAGCAATGGCACTGCAGGTTTTCGCACCACGGTCGCAAACTGCACGGATTCGTCCGCGTCGACGAATACTTCCCAACGCCCCCGCGTGGCAGCGAGAATGAGGCCGTATCCGATCCATCTCACGGGCGCGGTTGCCATGCTCAGATTTAGACCCCAAGTAGGATTGGGATGTTCCTCAAGGATCGCCGGCTAGAGTAAGAAGGTGGGCATCGGCCCAGCGGTTTGGCGCTCTCCAGGAGCAATCTGGAGGTCACAAGCGAAGATACTCGAAGAGCCGCATCAGAGGGAGTAGGGAAAGTATCAGTTACTCGGGGTAAGCATCGGTGCGCGCAATTTTGGCAAAGCTATCCCCGATCAGCGCCGCTGTTGTTCCACCCAACCCAGTCCGTCTTTCAGGGCATTGAAGAATCCCTCGGTATTGTCGCTGAATTTGTGATCGTCAGCGATGACCATGGCCAGCCTCTTCGGTTCCTGTGCCAGAGAAAAGAGTTCGCGCGTGGCTTCAGGCGTGACCCATTGAGTTGAGGTGGAACCAATTACGAAAACCGGTAGCGGAGAAATCCTGGCCATGAGATCAGCGCTCTTGAACGTAGGCTCGTGAGGGGCCTTTTTGGTAAGCCAAGCGGCGGCGTCCTTCCAGTGCCATGCCAAGAGGTTGTCTTCAGGAACGCCGATGGCAATGATCCCCCCAAACAAGAACTTGTTCTGCTGAGCTGCTGCCGCCGCGAGGCCTAAGCCTGCACCTTCAGACCATCCCAAGAGCAGAATGGGCTCACGGCTTTTTTGCTGGATCCAGCGTGCGATCTGATTGAAGTCGGAGGCGATCTGATCCATGGTCAGTATCGATTTGCCTGTGAAGCTCTCAAGATAGTGGAGGACGTCGAGGCAATATGTGTCATATCCCTCTTTCTCAAGGCGCTTCGCGATTTCGACAGCGAAGCCTCGGCAACCTCCATCCCCAGGCGCAAAAAAAATCTTGGGATGGTGCCCTCCACTTGCAGTCTGATAGAAGTACACCCGTTGTTCCTGTCCGCGGATCGTAAACTTATTCTTGCCAGCGTGCGGGACCTGCGCATAAACACTGACGCAAAACACAATTACGATGACAACGCAATTTTGTATTCGAACAAAAGAGGTCATGGACCACTGTTTGCGAGGTTGTGATGGGTTAAGCCAATTACAGATTCGCAATCCTTGATTTCCGATAAGCGCACGAGTGCGAGAGCGGTGCGCGGTAGTTGCAGGAGGTTCTCATAGATCAAGTAACGAGGCTCCCATGACGTGGCAAACTTCGCTTTGTACTGAGAGAGGCCCCGAAAACGAAACAGAAAATCAAGCTTTCGGAGCACCCGATGAATGACGCGCTCCTCAAGTCCCGCACTCTCTGCTTCCTTGAATCCGGTCATGGGGGCCAACCCGAGGCTTACCCGGTTGTACTGTTTTTCGCCTGCATAGTGAATCAGCTTTAACAAAAGGTAATCGGTAATACCGTTTGGGACGTCACGACCTCGCCGCATGACGTCGCCCGCGATTTCGCGCGGGTTGGCGGAAATGACATTTACAAAAGCAAGCACCCTTCCATCACCATCCATGACCGCAAGCACGGGTGTAGATCGCAAATAATCCCGGTCGAAATGTCCGACGGCAAAGGTCCGCTCGCGGCGCCCGGGAATCGACAACCATTGCTCCTCGACATCCGCCAGCTTGGCAAGGGTCTCCGCTGCCAGGGGAGGCTGATATTCTACGACCCGCATACCCAGCTGCTCGAAGTGGTTGGCCTTCGAGCGAATGTCTCTCTTTAATCTTCCCTTCAGCGAGAATTGCTCCAGATTAACGAGGGCGTCATCCCCGATTTTCAGTTTTCGAAGGCCCAGCCTTCTATAGGCTTGAACATAGTCGGCAGACGCTCGGTAAAACGCGACACCCCACCCCTTCTTTTTGAATTTCCTGAGGAATTCGCGCGCGGTAAGCTCGATCTCCGCTTCTGGCCCGACCGGATCTCCGAGGGAGATGGCGGTCTTGTTTGCCACAGCGTATGCGATCACGCAGTTGCGGGAGGGGGAGAAGAAATAGGACTTGGGTGGCCACAGCTTCAGCAAATCGAAAGAGGAACGAGAATGCTGTTCAAGGACTCTGCGGGCCTCCACACCCTCACGGCCCACAAGGACGTGTATTCCATTGAGGGCGAGACTGGGCGGGCGCTGCTGCGTCGTTGGGCCGCCCTTTTCCGTCGAAAACCGTTGCACCATACGATACCCCAGACATTTTGATGCAATCTAGGGTCGCCCCCAACATGGATCGCTCGTAGCTGTTCCAGAATGGCGACAAGAATTTGACGAAGTATTGACCTCCCGGGGAGGGCACCCGCAAAGCTGCTTTCATGAATTCAGCCATTTCCCTTAGTTCCAGCCTTGAATTTCATGCGCTGCCGTCGGGGTGAGGGATAACCACCAAAAAATCGTAACCATAAACAAATCTCTGCAAATCGGGGCTGGTCACCAAAGAGCCCCGTAACGCTCTGAGATCAAAAAGAGACCAGGTTTAGGAAGGGTGCTCCGATTCGAGCCTTCGCATGCTGCAGGAAGTCAAACTCTTCAACGGTGTTGTAGAACGGAACGGCCAACTGATTCTGTCGAAGAAACGCTGCAATGACCCATCGGACCCGGGCCGGCAGGTTGCGCGGACAGTTGCTCCGCCACGCTGGGGCTGATCTCCAAAGCAAGCGTGCGAATGCCATCGCCCATCGAAATATTCGTGATCCCTTCTGCAAATTCTGGGACCTCGGCGATGCCGTGGTCCTCCCCGAGGAAGATGTAGCACGCATGAGATACAGCCTCTCGAATTTCAACCTCGCCAGGGCCGACGAGATGCCCGTTGCGCACTTCGATGTCGGAGCGAGAATCTTGAATGATTCGGCTGAGGGACTGAGCGGACGCTCGGAGCGGAAGAGTCGTCGACAGAAGCAGGACCGTAAACAGCGCAATGCCGACCTGACGCATAGTGCGCGAGTGTATCATTCGGTGCTGAACGACATTCGCCAGAAGCGAAAACTGACTTCCGCAGTGTATTCCTCCACGGCTTTCGTCCCGCAAGGGACTCTCGATTACACTCTTGCTGAGCGGAGGCACCTATGGTTCGGGAACGGACACTCAAGGTTGTGTTGGTGGTCGTAGGGCTGCTCTTCACGGCCGGCATCTATCCTGCTGTTGGTGGTTTGTTGGACCCGGCACATTCCGATTCTGGCGACACCATGATGATGAGTTTGTATTTTGCACTCGGCGTATTTCTGCTCATCGCGGTGAGAATCCATCTGCGCACCGGAGCCTTATTGCGTTTGCAGCCTGGTCGAGTTTTGCTCACGCCGCGGTAATGGGAGGACTCGGTCTAGAAATCGCTGGTCAACGGGGGTTCCTGATCGGATCTGCCGTACTGGTGGCAGTTGGCGTGGCACTTATCTTCTTGACACCACGAATCCAGACAGCACAACAGGCAAAGACTGCGGCTTCGTAGTCCTCATTAAAGTCCCAGTAACCGAACCCTCACCGAATATGCCCCAAAGACACGAGGTCACAAACTGAGCCCAAGAGCTTCCTGCTTTCTGGTCCTCCGGCTGCAAAAAGCACGCGTTCACAACGTGAAGTGGCGCGTGTCATCCCAACGGCGCATCGAGAGAACGCACCTTAAGCGCACGATTCTGGCAATCATCAGGAATCCTTTTCTTCAGGCCAGCGATCGTTTCAGGATACGCAATCTATAAGGGGCCCCCAGTAGCGGACGACAAGGTGTTCCCAGTGCGCTAGCGGCTTTGGATGCGAATGAAGCTATCGGTGATGCTGCCGCAGAGTATCGGGGGAGTACGGTTCAACTCTTTGAAAAAGGTTGGATGATCGCAAGGTTTGACGATGACACATTGTATGCCGTTGTGGAAACCGGCCCCGGCCAGATGAAATGGTTCAAGAAAAGTGAGGCAGAATTTGTAAAGGGGGTTGTAGTACAAGGAGATGGTAAGCCCGGCGACGAAAAATTGAGACTCGGTTTTCGATGGCTTTACTTTCACCCAGTTAGCGGTGATCTTCGGCAAGCGCTAGGGCGACCACTTACGGGAGAGATTAGGGCGTGGTTACAATTTCAGGCGTTTCGGAATGGATTAGTAATCTACGGGGTTCCAAGTACGGTTAACGATTACACAGACGGGATTTTTCAAGTTGTCAGCGGGATAATGCTGTTCGATGAATCGCACCGAGAAAGTGGGTCAGGCAAAGTCGTTAAGCTTTCAGAAGCTAATGTCAAGGAAATCGTTTACTGTAGTGCGAATTGGTATCCCGCCGTAAAAGAACGTACATTGCCACCCATGCTAAAGAATCTAGTGAGCAATGGCAGATGTGATTCTGCACATGGGGCAGAAATATTTACGACTCCGCATAGCCAAATCCAAATTGACTAATTACAACGCCTCAATCTTGTCCGCATCGAGCGCAAAGTTGCCCTACGAGACAATGAACTCTGCAGCCTGCCCGACGATGATCGGCGTTGCGCTCGTAGACTTAAACAGAGAATCAGCTGCGGCATCGGCGGGCGGCGTATCGTAAGCGTTCGCTTGAATCTCAGCCAAAGCCCAACCAACCCAAACTGTTTCCTTTACGACCCCGCCGTTCTCGATCAAGTGTTGCGATGGCGAATGTCGCTCGTGGGAGGCTCTTCGACACCCGGGCACGGGCGTCAGGGATGGCGGAGAGAGAGGGATTCGAACCCCCGATACCCTTTCAGGTATGCCGGTTTTCAAGACCGGTGCCATCAACCGCTCGGCCATCTCTCCACACCGGGCACCTTGGAAAGCGCTGAGGGAAGAATAGCAGATGATGGGAGAGAGCAAACTCGCATCCGAAAGGGCATCGATAGGACGCAGCCGGCGGTCCGCGCCCTCGGAGAAAGCCGGGCGGGTCTCCAGGGAGCTGTGCAAGGCGCATCCAAAGAACTAGACTAGGCTCGGAGAGACGATGGAAAACAATACCTCAATAGAAGGCTCGTCACGCTGGAGCTTTGGAACGGCGATGATTCTTGCCGTTGCTGCCGACGCGGTGCAGATCTTTGTGGCGCCAATGTTTGCAGAAGGTGCTCTCTCGCCTTTCGACGATCTGCTCGACCTGGGAGTGGCCGCCATCCTGCTTCGGCTGCTCGGTTGGCATTGGGAGTTTCTGCCGGCATTTGCCGGAGAACTCATCCCCGGCGTCGACCTGGTTCCGTTGTGGACATTGGCGGTGATGAGCGTTTATCGCAAGTCGCGGCAGACCGTCCCGGCGGAGACAGAGAAAGAACAGCCACGAGAAGAACCGCCATTCATAGAAGGGGAATACAAGTCGCTCTAGGATTTCCGGTCGTTCACTCGGCCACTTAGCTGCTCACCGCTGAAGCCTCGCTCCCACGAAAGACTAGCTCTCGACTTCCCCCAACCCAAATTCCGAGGGGGTTGAGCGACAACAAATGCCATAGGTTTGCCAGAGGCGAAACCAGGGGCTGTTCGCCAGTTTGGCATCGTGCTTTTGGTTCGCAGCCGAGACATCACTTGACGTGAGCGGCCGGGTATCGGGCATCTCAAGGATGCGCTCCAGTCGCTCAATGTCGCCAATGGTCTGTTCGATGTCCATCCTGGGAAACAGTATAGCGGAGCCATCTATTTCAAATGGCTATTGATCGCTTTCGTCATCTTGAACATGTCAAGCTTCTTTGCTCCAAAGATAGGCTGCAGCTTGTCATCGGCGATGATCTCACGTTTGTTCTCGGGATTCTGAAGGTTGTTCTTCTTGATATGATTCCACACTTTTTTCGTTACTTCGCTCCGGGGAAGCGGTTGAGACCCAACGATCTTCGCCAGATCTTCGGAAGGTTGCATGGGTTTCATAAACGCGCCGTTCGCCTTGCCTTTCTCTCCTGCTTTGGCCATGTCTCTCTCTCCTTCGGGTATCGGATGACTCCCAGCCCGACCAGGTTGGGAGATCAATGTACTTTACTACTCCTAATGGGCAAGTCCCACTCGGTCGAGTTCGTCAAATTCTGCTGGGGTGAGTTTCAGGCCTGCAGCAGCAATGTTCTCTTCCACGTGCTTTACCGACGAGGTACCCGGGATTGGCAACATCACCGGCGAACGCTGCAAAAGCCACGCCAGTCCCACCTGCAACGGGCTCGCTTGATGCGCCGTGGCGACCCGGCTGAGAACCTCTCCAGCAAGCTTTCCCGCCCCCAACGGGAACCAAGGAATAAACCCGATTCCCTGCCGCTCGCAGTAGTCAAGAACATTCTCCCATTCCCGATCGGCGAAGCTATATCGGTTCTGGACTGAGGCAATGGGCACAATCTTTCCGGCCCTTTCTACATGTTCCCGGGTTACATTCGACAACGCCACCAGCCTGATCTTGCCCTCTTCCTGTAACTCTGCCAGGGCTTCAACCGAGGCATCGAAAGGCGTGACAGGCGCAGGGGCGTGCAGCTGGTACAGGTCGATGCGCTCCAGGCGAAGCCTCCTCAAACTCCCTTCTACGGCTTGGCGCAGGTGCTCGGGAGATGCCTCGTGAGTCCATTGGTTCGGCCCGGGCCGGAGCCACCCGCCCTTGGTTGCAATCACTAGATCCTTGGGATACGGATGGAGCGCCTCAGCGATGAGTTCCTCACTCACGTTGGGGCCATAAGAGTCCGCGGTATCAATGAAATTGACGCCCAATTCCACGGCCCGCCGAAGGACTGAAAGTGCCTCTTTCCTGTCCCGGGGAGGCCCCCAGATCCCCTCACCCGTGATGCGCATGGCGCCATATCCCAGACGGTGGACCGGGAGTTCCCCGGACAGAGTGAACGTGCCGCTCTGAACCGCCGACACAGCTTGAACTTGTGTACTCATGGGTTTCGTCCTTTTGTTTGGAATACCCCTTTTAGATGGGCAAACTTACCCGGTGGTCACTATTCCGGACCCGAATGCACCGTAACTGCTGCATTCTACGGAAAATTCGGGCTCTTTTTCTCCGCAACTCTTTCCCTATTCTGGGGTTTAGTGAATCAGAGCAGGTTTAGACCTGCTGCAAAGGATGCCTCGGGACGCCAACTTTCGCCTCCCGTGGGAGGATCTTATGAGATTTCCGCGACGCTTGCCGGCGATTCTATTCTGCCTGATGCTAGTCCCCTCCTCTGCGCTGATGCTGCAAGCGCAAGATGCCGACGGAGACGGCCGGCCCGATCCGCCGGCGCGAGCAGCCCGGTTGCAGTACATGTCTGGTTCCGTCTCGGTTCAACCCCATGGCACCGACGAATGGGCCGCGGGCGAGTTGAACCGCCCCCTCACGAACGCTGACAACATCTGGGCCGACAAGAACTCGCGCGCGGAAGTCAGTTTGGGCACGGGACTTGTTCGTCTGGATTCAGAAAGCAGCCTGACGCTGACAAACGTCGACCAGAACACAGTACAGCTTGAGCTGCACCAGGGCGCGATGAACCTGCACGTTCGCCGCCTCTACGATGGCGAGACCTATGAGGTCGATACTCCGAACCAGGCATTCGCAGTTTCCAAACCAGGCGACTACCGCTTTGACGTTGATTCCGACAATGACAAGACCGTGATCACGGTTTGGCGTGGCGAAGGGGAATCAACCGGCAGCGGCCCCGCGGTTCGTATTCGCGAAGGCCAGCAGGCGCGATTTGCCGATGGCACGAACACGGAAAGCGCAGATCTGCATTCGGCTCCGTCTCCCGATGGATTCGACGATTGGGCGCGCTCGCGCGATGAGCGCTTCGATGGCTCCGTTTCCGCGCGCAACGTTTCCCCCGATATGGTTGGCTACGAAGATCTCGATGAGTACGGCACGTGGCGTCAAACCTCTCAATACGGCTCGGTTTGGGTCCCAAGCCAAGTTGCCGCCGGCTGGGCACCGTACCGCAATGGGCACTGGATTTGGGTGGATCCTTGGGGATGGACCTGGGTCGAGGACGAACCGTGGGGTTATGCTCCGTTCCACTATGGTCGCTGGGTTTACGACAACAATTACTGGGGGTGGGCACCCGGTCCGGTCTATGTGCGTCCCTACTATGCTCCTGCGCTCGTCGCATGGTTTGGCGGCCCCGCCTGGGGAGTGAGCGTAGGTTTCGGCGGAGGATACGGCTACGGTTGGTGCGCGCTCGGCTTTGGTGAACCCTACGTCCCGTGGTACGGCGTGAGCCGGGGTTACTTCAATCGCGTGAATATCACGAACACGCACATCACGAACGTCAACATCACGAACATCTACAACAACCGGTACAACAACCGCGGCGGGTCCTACGGGCTGCACAACGACATCCGGTACGCGAACATGCATGCCCCTAACGGGTTCACTGCGGTTTCGCGGCAGACCTTGCTCAATTCCGGGAACGCCGCTCGTAACGCGATGCGAGTCTCTCCGAATCAACTGCGCAGCGCGAGTCCGGTTCACTCGTTCGACATAAAACCGACCATGACTTCCCGGCTGGGGGCAAATGCGGGTATGAGAGCTGCCGCTCCTCCCCCGCACAGCTTCTCTCGCCCCATGATGAGTCGTGCCACAGCAGGAACGGGAATTCGAAACACCACGGGGAACGCCGGATACGGGATTGGCTCGCGGCCGAACTGGAACGGAGGCGCACAGCGCCCCAGTGGGCCTATGAGCAACCAGCGCCCTGCTCCGGGGAACGCAGAGCGAGGATCCATGCCGCGCAATAACAATGGCGGCATGTGGGGACGCTCCGTACCGCGTCCGCCGAGTGCCGGGGGAATGAACGACGCGGGCATGCGCCCTGGAGTCGAGAACGGCCAGCGATCCAGTATTGCTCGTCCTAATGGGGCGAGCGTTGATCGACCGAGCGCAGGACGCATGTCTGTTCCCAACCAGGGAACGGAAATGAACCGAGGCGGCAACCCGGCAATGCGGTCACAGTCGGTGCCACGCCCGTCAGGATCGAATTCGGTTGGCGCTCGTTCAAATTTCCCAAGCGCCGGAAACGCCCGCCGCACGGAAGTTCCGCGGCCTGGGACCTCCTACGAGGCGAACAATCGCGGATACGGCAACGGCTCCTGGAACAGCCGACCACAGGAATCTGATCGTGGTTCCTATGGTAGGCCTTCACCGGCTTCCGCAAGAAGTGGCGGTTACAGTCGTCCCGGCTCGATTTACAACGGCGGCAACTCGAGCTATGGCCGTCCGGAGCGGAATGGTGGCGTCAGCAACAGCCGCCCGACTCCAAACTACGGTGGCGGATCCTACGGACGTCCGGCTCCAAGCTATGACCGCGGCTCGTCTGGCCGTTCCATGCCTTCCTATGGTGGCGGCGGCCGTTCGATGGGTTCCTACGGTGGCGGCGGCAGGGCGCCATCCTATGGGGGAGGTGGCGGTGGTCGCTCGGGCGGCTTTGGTGGAAGTGGTGGTGGTCACAGCTCTGTGTCGAGTGGAGGCGGAGGTCACAGCGGCGGCGGTAGCGGCCATGGGGGACGCGGACGCGGCTGATTCAAAGTTTGATTGCCGGCAAAAGCAACGCCGCCCAGTTTTTGGGCGGCGTTCTCTTTTTGGCGTTGCGTTCGGTGATCTCAGCGCGCGCACTGGCGGGTTTCCTGTGCTCGCTTGAAGAGAAGAGTCTAGCGATGGGTGTGTGTGCATGCGTTCAAGATCTGGTGAATTAGCGGTAACCGGGAAATCCGGAAGGATCAGTGGCTTTCTTCTTTCGCGGGGGCGAAGTCGGATGTGTCCAGTTTCTGCGCAACCGTGCGCAGAGGCAATTCAGGCGGCGGCTGGAACTTGCCGGATTCTTTGCCCGCCAGTGCAGCACTCATGAATTGCATCCATATCGGCAAGGCTGCGCGTGCTCCCGTCTCTTTCTCGCCAAGCGATTTCTTTTCGTCATAGCCGACCCAGACTCCGGCGGTAAGACCGGGCGAAAAGCCTACAAACCATGCGTCGGTAAAATCATTGGTCGTGCCAGTTTTTCCAGCCAGCGGGAGCTTGAGGCTGGCGGCAGCGACGGCGGTGCCGTGTTCGACCACGCCCTGCAGCATGGACGTCATCTGGCGCGCGGTACGGGCACTGACAACATCTTTGACGCCGGGATAATTTTCTTCCAGAACTCGTCCGTCGTAGTCAGTCACCTTGGTGAGATAGCGCGGAACCAGGCGTACACCATCGTCAGGAAAAACGCTGAAGGCAGAGGTCTGTTCCATCAGAGTAACCTCCGCCGCGCCCAGGGCGACCGGCAGGTACGGCGGCAACGGCGAGGTGATACCGAACTTGCGAGCGTAGTCTTCTACGGTTCGAATGCCAATTTTGTCTGTAAGCTTGAGCGCTGGAATGTTCCGCGACTGCGCGAGCGCCCGGCGAAGCGTAATCACGCCTTCGTACTTCTCGTCGTAGTTATGGGGAGAATAGGGTCCCGAGGCGGTTTGGAAGGTGATGGGTGCATCCAGGATGGTGTCATCGGGACGTGAGCCCTGATCGATGGCCGCGGTGTACACAAAAGGCTTAAACGAGGAACCCACCTGCCGCATGGCTTGCGTCACGCGGTTGAATTTCGAGACATTGAAATCCCGTCCGCCCACCAGGGCGCGAATATCGCCGGTAGCGTTGTCGATCGCAACCAACGCGGCTTGCGCACCGGAGTCCTGCTCGAGGCTCACTCTTGCCTTGCCCCCGCTTTCAAGCGAAAGCACCTTCACGTAGGCAACATCTCCCGGACTGAGCATCTGCGGGATCTTCCCGTGAGTCCAGGCGACATCGGGTGGGCCAAGAGTCGCCAGATAGTTCCCCACCTTCAACGTGGCGCTTCCCCAGGGCCAAACCGCTGTGACCAGGGAATGCAAGTAGGTATTCCCTTCGAGCGGTTCATCCCAGTCGGGATGCTTGTAGCTGGCGAGGGATTCGCCCTCGAGCAGCACGTTCTCAAGGTGCCCCCGCCAGCCGTGCCGGCGCTCGTAGGCGGCCAGTCCGTCGAGCACGGCCCGGTTTGCAGCCGCTTGCAAGTCCATGTCGAGCGTGGTGTAGGCGCGCAAACCGCCCTCGTGCACTTGATCGGTGCCGTACTTATTTTCCAGGTAGCGCCTGACTTCCTCGACAAAATACGGCGCAAGAGAATTCGGGTCGTGGGCGATGCGCAAGGTAAGCGGGGTGTTGCGGGCGTCGGCCGCGACCTGCGCCGTGATCTTGCCATCCTCTAACATGGCGTTGATGACGAGGTTCCGCCGCTTGAGCGCGCGGTCCGGGTGGCTGATCGGGGAGTAGTTCACCGGGGCTTTGGGTAATCCCACAATCAAGGCTGCCTCGCTCAGGGTCAGTTGCTTCGCAGGCTTGCTGAAGTAGAACTCCGAAGCTGCCTCAAATCCATACACCCCATGGCCCAGATAGATCTGGTTCGCGTATAAGGTCAGGATCTGTTCCTTGGTGAAGCGGCGCTCGATCTGAATCGCCAGCAAGATTTCCTGAATCTTGCGGTGAAACGAGCGGTCCTGCGAAAGGAAGAGATTTCGCGCGAGCTGCATCGTCAGCGTGGACGCACCCTGGACTTTGCCGCCCGACTCTACGTCACGGTAGGCAGCGCCAACAATTCGCCAGATGTTTACGCCCGCGTGACGGAAAAAGTCCTTGTCCTCGGTGGAAACGAGCGCATCTGTCAGCACACCGGGGAAGTCGTTATAGGTAGCTATCACGCGCCGTTGCAGGGCGAAAGAGCCGATCACTTTTCCGTGAACGTCATAAAGCTCAGTGCTCGAGATCGGCCGGTAGTGCTCGAGTTGTTCGATTTGGGGAAGGTCGGTCGAGTAAACGAAGATGAGACCGCAGAAGGAGCCGATGAGTGCCGAGAGCAGCACCAGCAAAGCAAGAATGAACCGGCGAACAATTTTCTGGCGAGTGGGTGCGGCGGTCTGCTGTTCTTCTGAGACTGCGTTCATGAAGGCAAAGGCTGCTTGGCCTTAGGATAGCAGCCTTGCTCGAGCGCGGCACTTTCTTTGGTGGAAACAAAATCGCGTGCCGAAGCACGCGATCAATCGAAGGTGGCTTGAATTAGCTTTGCCGGTTCTTCAGGACGTCAAGTGCCTTCTGCAACTGCTCATCTTTTTCGGGAGGAGTCTTTTTCTCGACGTCAGCTGGCCGGGTATTCTCATCTTCATCCGGCACCGGACCATCGTCGCTGACATCCGCCACAACGATGTTGGGCGTTACCGCAGAGTCCTGAATCGCTTTTCCTTGCGGTGAATAGTACTTGGCGATCGACAAGATGAGCGCGCCGCCGTCAGGCAGCTCAATCAGCTTCTGCACCGAGCCATCGCCAAAAGTCTTGTCTCCGACAACGTCGCCGCGAGCGTTTTCAAGAACCGCCGCAGCTACGATTTCCGCTGGACCAGCTGTACCTTTGTTCACCAGCACCACCAAAGGTAAAGTGGTCACCGCTTTGGATGGGTCGGCGGTAAAGGCCTCTCGAGGATACTTTTGCCCTTGCAGGTAAGTAATGGTTCCATGGTTGAGGAATAGGTTAGCCGTGGCAATGCCTTCCGACTCCTCCCCTTCGGCGCAGTCCCGCAGATCCAGAATCAACTTCTTGGCGCCAGTGCGTTGCAGGGATTTGATCTTATTCCCAATCTCCTGCGACTTGCCTTTGGTCAAAGCGTCCACATGAATTTCGCCAACACTGTCCTGGAGCATCTTCTCCTGGGCGGCAGGAATATTCACCACATCGCGAGTGACGACAACTTTCTGAGGTTCAGCCTTTCGCGCTCGGACAATCGAAAGGTTCAGGTTCGAGCCGGGCTCTCCGGAAAGCATCCCGCGAATTTCAGCCAGCGACATTTCGCGCGTCGACTTGCCTTCAATGGCTTCAAGGATGTCGGTGTCCTGCAAACCAGCTTTGTCGGCCGGCCCGCCTGGAATCACGGCTACCACCGAAGCGTATCCAAAGCGCTTGGAAATGGCGGCCCCGATATCACCCTTGGCACTGGTCTTGCGGTTCTTGTAGCTCTTGTATTGCTCAGCATTGAGATAGCTGGAGTTGGAATCGAGCGACTCAAGCAAGCCATGCAATGCTCCATCGGTCACGGCAGGAAGGTTAGGGTCCTCCACGTATTCGCCGCGCACGCGCGAGAGCACCTCGCTATAAACTTCCATCTGCTTGTAGGCGCCGTCATTCGAGGCATGGACGCCGGTGATGCTGCCCACCAACGTGAACAGCAAAACGCCAGCTGAGGCAACAAGGATTGTAGTCTTGATTTTGATGGACATCGGACTCCGGGTCTGAGCGGCTACGGGCAGCCAGCTAATCGAATTATATCTGTTTTGATGCGAATCCCTGGAACTTCGGTGCATCGGCGGTAACTCTGGGGTTTGGTGTAAGATGACGGGCTTTGAGGTGATCTATGCTACGTTCCGTTCTCCTCTTCCTGACGCTCGTACTTCCTTCTTCGATCTACGCGCAAACTGATGATTGGAAACAGCTTTTCGATGGCAAAGACCTGATTGGGTGGAAACACGTCGGTCCTGGTTTTATGACTGTTGAGGACGGACTGATTCAGACCCACGGCGGCATGGGCCTGCTCTATTGGACAGGCGGGAAGCTCGGGGATTGTACAATCCGCGTGGTCTTCAGGATGCGCGACAAAGATGATAACTCCGGGGTCTTCATCCGGATCCCCATCGAGCCCCGCGAGGAGTGGATGCCGGTTCACTACGGATATGAGATCCAGATCCTCAACGACCCGGAGTCGCAAGGCGCGAACGACTACCACTCGACTGGAATGTTGTATTCGCTTACCAAGCCACTGGTTCCCCACACGGGAAAGCCTGGTCCCCAGTGGAACACCATGGAAATTACCCTCGATGGGCCCCGAACGATCGTCGTAGTCAATGGCACCAAGGTGGCCGATTACACGGAAGGCGACCCCGTGCCCGAACGCAAGAACCAGTATGAACCTTACCGGGGTACTCGCCCCAATGAGGGCTACATCGGACTCCAGAACCACAGCGACACCGACGTCGTCTTCTTTAAAGAAGTAGCCGTCAAGATGTTGAAGAAGTAGATTGCAAGGTTTCAAGAGTTTCCGTGCGCGTCCTTGAACCCGGCAAATGACAAAACCCTGAGTTTTCAAAATGTCTTCTCTCACTCAATCCCTCGTTGTTCCCTTCGAACAGGCTCGCCAGGTTGTCGAAGAGCATGCCAAAGGATTGCGCCCCAAGGGCAGAGAGTTGCTCTCGCTCGTTGATGGAGCGGGTCGGGTGCTTGCCGAAGACATACACGCCGATCGGGATCTTCCCCCCTTCGCTCGTTCGACGCGCGACGGATACGCGTTGCGAGCGGCTGACGTCGCCAAGCTGCCGGCGGCGCTCGAGGTTGTAGGCGAGCTACGGGCGGGTGCTTCTGTGAAGGATCTTGAGCCGCTTCAGCCCGGGCAGGCCATCGCGATCATGACCGGAGCCCCGGTACCGGATGGCGCTGATGCCGTCCTCATGGTGGAACACAGCTCCCGTGAAGAAAACCGCATCGCCGTCACCAAGAGCATTTCGCCCGGTGAAAACATAGTTCCCGCCGGAGCCGAGGGCCGCCGGGGAGACCTGCTCTTGCCCGCGGGCACGCGCCTTGATTATGCAACGGTTGCGCTCGCGGCCTCAGTTGGACGTGCACGAGTCCTGGTTCACGGGAAGCCCCGGGTTGCCTTGCTCGCGACCGGGGACGAGGTAGTGGACATTGACGTCGTCCCCGGGCCGAGCCAGATCCGCAACTCAAACTCCTACTCCCTTGCTGCTCAGATTGCCGAGTCCGGGGGAGAGGCCATCCCGCTGCCGATTGCTCCTGATGAACCCAGGCGCCTGCGCGAACTGCTGGCTGAGGCTTTCGACTCGGATCTGGTCCTGATCGCCGGCGGCGTGTCCATGGGGCGGTATGACCTGGTCGAACCCGAACTCGCCGCCCTTCACGCGGAGTTCTTCTTCACCGGAGCGAACATCCAGCCAGGCAAGCCGGTTGTTTTTGGGCGGCTACAGCCTGGGGCTTGGGCCCCTCAGCCAGCGCCCAAGTACTTCTTTGGTCTGCCCGGAAACCCGATCTCTACGATGGTTACCTTCGAACTCTTTGCCAAGGTGCTGCTCCAAGCTCTGGCAGGAATCGATCCTCAGCCTTTGAGATTTCTGCATGCCAAGCTAGGAAAAGGCATTCACACCAAGACCGGCCTCAAGAGATTTCTTCCTGCCCGGGTTTCAGGCGAGTTCGAAAATGTCCGGGTCGAACTCACCCCCTGGCAGGGTTCGGGCGACATTGCATCGGTCGCGAGATCGAACTGCTTCCTGGTGATCCCGCCCGACCGGGAGTATTTCGAAGCCGGCGAATGGGTCCCGGTGCTGCTTCGGTAACAGGCTGTTGGCTGGACCGCTGCTAAGATGAGACTTCGCCCGTGGCAAAAAGGCTCTCTCACTACGACGATTCCGGCCGCGCTCGCATGGTGGATGTTTCCGCCAAGAACCGCACTTTCCGCGAAGCCGAGGCTAGCGCCTTCGTAGCCATGAGTTCCCGTGTCCTAGAGTCACTCGCCGATAATCCCAAAGGAGATCCGCTCGAAACGGCACGCCTCGCCGGAATCATGGCAGCCAAGAAGACTGCTGAACTGATCCCGCTATGTCATCCCCTGCCGTTGTCGCACGTTGATGTCACGATGCGCCAGTGCGAGAATGGAATCGCAGTCTCCTCGTGTGTCCGAACAACCGCCGAAACGGGCGTAGAAATGGAAGCCCTGGTAGCGGCGAGCGTGGCCGCATTGACCGTGTATGACATGTGCAAGGCCCTCGACAAGGGAATCGAGATTCAGCAAGTAATGCTGCAGCGCAAATCAGGAGGCAAGAGCGGGGACTACATTCGCAAGAGGAAGTAGGCCATTCTGACGCCGGAAGCCAAGCATGCAAAGTGACGTCAAAGTCCTGTTGGTAGATGACAATCCGATGGTGTTAGCCATGCTGCGTGAGGCGATCGCGCCACTCGCGCGGGTCAGCACGGCGGGAGATGGCGCCGACGCGCTCATCAAGGCGGTCGAGGATACGCCTGATCTTCTGGTAAGCGACTTCCGCATGCCTGGAATGGACGGGCGTCAACTCGTCGAAAAGCTTCGCAGTCGCTCGACCACATCCGGCATCTCGGTCATCCTGCTGGCCACCAAGTCCGACATCTCAGAGAAGCTCTCGATACAAGACCATACCGCCGACGATTTCGTTGAAAAGCCGTTTTTTCTGCGCGAAGCCACCCAACGCATTAAGCGCATCATCGACAGGATCGCGTTAGAGAAGATGTCGAAGTCGTCTTCGACCGACGGCATTGTGCGCGGCAGCTTGGCTCAGATGAACGTGATCGACCTGGTGCAGTCGTTAGAAATGGGCCGCAAGAGTTGTCTGCTTACGCTTACCAAAGATGGTGACAAATGCGAGATGTACTTCCGTGAAGGCCAGGTGCCGCACGCAACCTATGGATCGCTCACGGGCGACGCAGCCGTCTTTAAAGTTTTGAAGTGGACGGGCGGTAATTTCCAGATCAACTTCGATGGCAAGACCAAGCAGCAGACCACGACCCTGAACACGCAAGGCCTCCTGATGGAGGGATTGCGCTTGCTCGATGAAGAGAAACGCGATCAGGGCGGTGTGAGCGAGGAGGAAGATGACGTCCTCCTCGATTCCTGAAGCATTCCGCGCCGCGGTGCTCACAGTGAGCGACTCCTGCGCACGCGGGGAACGCAATGACATTTCAGGTCCGACAGTGGCCAATGCCCTTCAAAGGCACCACTTCGCGGTCATCGAAACGCGAGTCGTACCCGACGAGCACGCTGCGATCATGAAAGCCATCGTCGAACTTTCGCGTAGGGTCCGTCTGGTCGTGACCACTGGCGGTACCGGGATCTCCACGCGAGACGTAACCCCGGAGGCGACCCGCAGTGTGTGTGGGCGCATGCTCGACGGGATTGCCGAGCGCATGCGCCGAGAGGGAGAGAAGAAGACGCCGTTCGCTGTACTCAGCCGCGGCGTGTGCGGTGTGTGTGGAACTTCTCTGGTGTTGAACCTTCCAGGAAGTCCCGGCGGAGCCGTGGAGTCACTGGAGGCCGTAATCGATGTGCTGCCGCACGCCATCCAAATCCTTGCAGGAAAAACGGAACACATGACGAACTAGTTGCGCGGCAGGATCTCACCACACAGAAAACAGGTTTCTCTGTGCACCCTATCTCGGTGGTGAAACAAATTGTCGAATGAAGACGGTTCAATACATCCTTGCGAAGTACACTGCGTTCGTTTGGGCGATCCTGCAACCCCTGGGATCTTGGGGGGTGTTTGCGATCGCCGCCTTGGACGGCGCTGCCGTGGGGCTTCCCCTGGATGTGGTGGTGGGCGGCTATATCGCGCAGAACCACAGCCGGCTACTTCTTTATGTCCTGATGGCGGCCGCTGGCTCGGCACTCGGAAGTCTGGTGATTTATGGCATCGGATACAAAGGCGGGGAAGAACTGCTTCGAAAGCGGGTCTCGCCTGAGCGTTTCGAGAAGCTCCATGGGGCGTTCGAGAAACATCCGTTCTGGAGCCTGATGTTCCCCGCCATGCTGCCTCCGCCGACGCCATTCAAGGTCTTCGCGGTTTGTGCGGCGGTAGCCGAGATGAGCATCAGCCATTTCATTCTCGCAATTTTTCTTGGACGCACGATCCGCTTCCTGGTCCTCGGAATCTTGGTGGTGAAGTTTGGGCCAGGGATCGTTCACAGTGCCCGCATCTTCTTCAATCACCACTTCCACTGGCTGGTGATCGCGGCAGTGGTGGGGCTATTTGCATGGTGGCTGTGGCGCAGAAGGAGCCGCGCACAGGCCTTGCCCATGGCCGAGCCCTAGCGGAACCGGGCCCGATGCTCCTGCAGAATGCACTGATCCATTACCACGAATATTCCTGCTTCTTTCGCCTTCGAGGCTGCGGCATGGTGAATCACGCCCTCCTGCATCCAGACGGCAGGAATTTTCTTCTGGATGGCCTGATCGACGACTTCTTCGACAAACTCCGAGCGCCGGAACACATTCACAATGTCGATCTTGTCCGGAACCTCTAGCAGCGACGGGTAGGAGTCTTCGCCCAGTGCTTCGCGGATATTCGGATTGACCGGAATGATTCTGTATCCCCGTTCCTGCATATAAGCCGACACTCCGTGGCTGGCGCGCAATGGGTTCGGGGAAAGCCCCACCACGGCAATGACCTTCGCCAAGGCAAGCAATCGGCGAATGGGATCAGGATCTTCGAGGTTTCCCATGGCGCTATTTTAGTCACAAACAAAAGAGCCGGGGTTCCCAACAGGAAGCGCGAGGGTTTGAGAGGCGAAAAAAGCGCCGAGTGGCCGGGCGCCACGCCGGCTAAGCAGCGGGCAGGGGGCAGAAGGCTAGCCCTTGCCAGGCTCGCTCTTTTGCTTGAACATGCGAAGCGCGAGTTTACGAATGGTTTCAGAAACCTCTTTGTTGCCGGCAAGGTTCTTGAGGTCGGCGGTCAACATGTTCTTCATCAGGCCAAGCGAGACGTCGAGCGGAGTCCGAGGATTGAAGACAAGATTGCGGACAACCGCATAATTCTTGGCAAACCGCCGTTTCATTGGGATGGAGCGCAAGACCGCTTCGAGGACGTTCTTCTGCGTAGCAAATTTTTCAACTTCGCCGTCGCTGATTTTGGGCGAATCTAGCACCGCGAGCGCTACGATCTTGGTCCCATCGCGCACCAGAATCGAGCGCTCTTCCTTGGTTCCCTTCATCGCGAGCTGAATTCTGCCTTTGATGTCCAGCTTCCCGATCTTCTGCAGGACGCTGCCGCGCAGCTCGTTCTGCGGATCGACATGTACTTTTCGCACCGGAGCTTTATTGTCCAACGCAGGCTTGGCCACGGCCGCAGCGCCGGTTGATGTCCCAGCCGGCGCAAGGGCCGGCGGAGTGGAAGGGGCAGGAAGGATGGCGGTAGATTCAGCGGTTGCTTCGGCGTGAACCTCGGCTTCGTGCAGTCCGCCAATGGCTTGGAACGGCTTGTCGCCTTCTGCCGCAATTTCCGCAGCATGCTCGGTGATGAAGGACGACACCGCCTTTTCGGTCTCGGGATCGACGGCTTCGATGGGCTTGATGTTCGGCGCCGGCTGGGGCGCAGAAGACGGCAAGGCCTGGGTCTCAGGCGGCGCCGCTTGCTGCTCGGCCTCAGGCTCTACATAGTCTCTGCCCTCGATTAAGGCTTGGACTCGCGCGGCCTGCGCGCCCGTCAAATTATGGTTCCCGCCGAGATCGTTGAGTACCTGCCGCGAGTTCCGCACCCGAGGGCTCGCGATCATGAGGTCGATCAATTCGCCCTTCGAAGCCGAGGCAAGCTCCCCGAGTTTTGTCATCTCGACGGAAGGGTTTTCCAGAAGCAGCGCGAACAGCGTAGTGCGGATGTTCTTCGGTGCAACCCAGTAGTCCAGAATCTCTTTGGGCGTGTTCGGATTGGCAGCAATCGCCTTTGCCGAAGGTTCATCCCAGCCGGCGAGGGTAAACCGGGCTTGTTCGCCGAAAATCTTGCTGTGTTCAGCGATGTAAACCAGAATTTCGAGCATTTCCTCGGTAGGAACGCGGAGGGCGCCTCTGGCCGCAGACATCATCTGGTGCTGGGAAACCGCGGCCGCGCGAATTAGGTCCAACATACGGGCCATAGACACACAATCCCTGACATTTCCAGAATCGCGCACCGGCGCCCGTCGTGCCACTAATTTCCGCTGGGTAAGGGTTACCGAAGGAATAGGTGGGGATTGAACCCTAGGTCAGTTCTCTTTGGTGGATTCGGGCGGTGCCCCGTCCCGCCGCATCCGCAAATAAGCGCGGATAAGGGGCTGCAGGTCTCCGTCCAAAACGCGGTCCACGTCGCCCACCTCAGCCTTGGTGCGATGGTCCTTGATCAAACGATAGGGCTGCAACACATACGAGCGTATCTGCGAGCCGAAGTCGATATCGAGTTTCGAGTCCTCGATTTTTTTAGTGGCCTCGCGCTTCTTCTCCATCTCGTACTCGTAGAGCTTGGAGCGAAGCATGCTCATGGCCCGGTCCTTGTTCTTGTGCTGCGAGCGCTCATTCTGGCACGCGGCCACCAGGCCAGTTGGAATATGGGTGATGCGCACCGCGGAATCGGTTGTATTTACGTGCTGGCCGCCCTTGCCGCTGGAGCGGTAAGTATCAATGCGAATATCTTCCGGCCGGATCACAACCTCGATCGACTCGTCGATTTCGGGGGAGACAAAAACGCTTGCGAAAGATGTGTGCCGCCGCTTCGCCTGATCAAATGGTGAAATGCGCACCAGCCGGTGCACGCCGATCTCGCTGGTCAAAAGGCCAAAGGCGTACTCGCCGTTGACGCCGAAGGTTGCCGATTTGATTCCGGCTTCTTCACCCGGCTGATAGTCATAGAGCACGGTCTGAAAGCCCTGCCGCTCAGCCCAACGAAGATACATGCGCATCAGCATCTCAGCCCAGTCTTGCGACTCGGTCCCCCCGGCGCCAGGATGGATCGTCACGATTGCATTCCGAGGATCGTTTTCCCCGGAAAGCAGCGTCTCGGTTTCCAGCTTCTCTACCTGTCCGCGCAAATCATCGATCTCGCGCCGCAGTTCGGACTCTACGTTCTCGCCTTCCTTGGCAAGGTCAAAGTACGCAGAAATATCCTCCGTGCGTCGCACCAGATCCGACTCGGTAGCAAGCAAGTCTTCCAGCCGCTTCTTCTCGCGCATGACCCGCTGCGAGCGCTGGGGATTGGACCACAGGTTGGGGTCGGAAGCTTGCTTTTCTACTTCTCGCAGTTGGGTGCGGAGTTTGTCCGCGTCAAAGATACTCCCGGAGTTCGCGGACCTTGTGCTGCAGACTTGAGTATTCCTGTTCGAGTTCCTGAATCATGCTTTACCTTTTCCGGAAGTAAGTGAAACTGTGAGGGCTACCATTGAAATTATCACACAGGCGTAAGCCAGCCAATCACCGTGGCGCGTATAGAAAGTGGTTTCATTCACCAGCGCATAATTGGCTAGAAGCGACGTTCGCACCTTCCGCGGGAGACTTTGCGAGATGCGTCCAAGGGGGTCGATCGCGGCGGTTACACCTGTGTTTGTGGCGCGCAGCAACCAGCGATCGTTTTCGATTGACCGCATCCGGGCCTGCTTCAGGTGCTGGGCATAGGCTCCGCTGTCCCCATACCAGCCGTCATTTGAAATGTTCACGAAAACCTGCGCACCTGATTTTGCGAACTGGCGAACTTCGTCGGGGAAAATCGATTCGTAGCAGATGAAGACGCCGAGCTTCTCCTCCCCCGCCTGCAGCGGCCTGCGGCTGGCTCCGGGGGTGAAGTCGCCGACTTCTTTGGTCAAGCCTCCGGCAAAGCCGAGGAATGGCTTCAAGGGAACATACTCGCCAAAGGGCACCAAATGCATCTTGTCATAGCGCCCCATCCATTCACCGGAAGGACTGATCAGAGAAGCGGAATTGAAGATCGTACTCGGGTTTTGCGTTGACCCGTCGGAGCCGCCCGACACGTTTCCCGCAACCACCCAGGCTTGGGACTCGATCGCAAGTTGACTGAGCCCGCTCCGAAACTGCGGATCGCCGCTAAAGAATGGGGCAGGGGACTCCGGCCAGACGATGAGTCCCGGGGTAGGCCCTTTCCCCGCGCGGTTTGCCAGAGTGGGGTTTCCCGTCGCCCCGAGGTCAGGACTGTGACTCAGAGCTTTCAACTGGCGCAGAGTGTCTTCAAAGTACTGGCGCGTCCAATCGCTATTGTCGAGAACCGGGACATTCTCCTGGACCAGCACGGCGGAACGATCCACGGCAAACGCCGGAAGCGGCATCCAGCGCGCAATCTGCAATACGAAAGCGGCGGCGAAGGAAGCAAACAGCAGCGACACTCGGCGTTGGTGACGCAGGAGAAACGCGGCCGCAAAGGCCGTGTTCACGATCATGATTTCGAGCGAGATGCCGTAAACCCCGGTCACATGTGCAATCCGCGCCAGGGGAATGTTGTCGGTTTGGGCGATGCCCAGCAGGTCCCAGGGGAATCCGCTGACTCGTGTGCGCGCCAACTCCAGAGCAACCCAGACAAATGGCGCGGCCACGAGCGCCGTCCGGACCGATCGCTGCCCGATCCAAGCGGTGATCAGTCCAAAGGCGCCGTGATACAAGCCGAGATACAAACAAAACAGCAGCAATAGCCCGGCGGCGCCGAAGCTTCCAATGCCACCATACTGCTTCATGGTGTCGTAAACCCAATAGCAATTCCCCCCGTACCAGACAATGCCACACAGATAACCCAACAGAAACCCCTGCATCGGCAAAGCAGGAAGCCGCTTGAGACTGCCTTCGAGCGGCAATGGCCCAGCCCGGCGCGCGCGCAAAATCGCCACCAGCAGAGGCGCGACCGCAACCCAGCAGAGCATGTAAAAGTTCTCCAGTGGGAAGATCACAACCTGCAGGACGCCAGAAACAAGGGCCAGCGCCCACGCGCTTTTCTCAATCCTCAGCATTGCTGGAGAAGGATATCAGGAGGGCCGAACTGTGTGGTCTGGACAGGGTTGCCCTGCAAGGGCCCTCAGGGACGAGAACTCCTCTTGCGGTTGAGCTGATCCTCCACGAAGCCGACGAGTCCACCGCTCACATAGTCAGGTGGAGCGATTCGAAAGACGGGACGGCCTTCGAGCATTTCTGGGGTGACTTGCTTCCACCGGGGTGTGGGGTTTCTGCTTTCATGTAGCACAAGGGCATCGGCCCGTCCAAGGTAGTTCTCGGCGGAAGCCTTGAAATCCTCCGTCGAAGGATCAAGGACAGTGATATAGAGATCAGGGTCAAGGAACCGCAAGATGCTATTGGACTCCATGATGACATTTTCCGCCGCGGCCATCTTCAACTGAATAGCCGGCAGCGCATCCTGCAGCCGGCCTGGCTCGACGCGCACCCAGTACGCTCGTTCCGCTCCGGCCCGCAAGAAACGTGACGAATCGGTCTTGCCGGATTCATCCTGCTCTTCGGTGATGGACCAGCACTGATCCCGGGGTGCGCAATCGCGCAGTTCACTGCTGGGTGAGCCATGGCTCTCGAGGGATTGCGTGATCTTGAAAGCGGTCCAGCGGTACGCCGGCAAAGCGGCAATCAGGCCGGCCATCACGCTGGTCTTCCCGATGTTTCGTGAGTGCCCCCCAACAACCACAATCGCCATGAACGGTCATCCCAGACGACAGCCTCGGTTGCAATCGAGGTTTACCCTCGTTGCCCATAGCGCGCGAACTACTCGCGTTTCCCCAGCTTCGCCAACGCCGCCAAACTCTTAAGATATTCCCGCAGCGGTTTTGCCGGAGTTCCCCAAAACGCGATCCCTTTACCCCGCAAAACTTTCTTGGGCAGGACCCCAGCCTGCCCGCCCAGCAACACGCCGTCTTGAATTCGCGCGTGCTCGCCTACGCCCACTTGGCCGCCTATAACGACGTTGTTTTCGATGACGATGCTGCCGGAGAATCCCGCTTGAGCGGCGATGACGACGTTGTCACCGATCTGGCAGTTATGCCCAATGTGCACAAGGTTGTCGACCTTCGTTCCTCGCCCGATGCGGGTCGTCTCCAGGGCGCCACGATCGATCGTGGTATTTGCTCCAATCTCGACATCATCCTCGATTTCCAGCCTTCCAATCTGCGGAAACTTCTCGTAACGCCCGCCTTCCGGGTCGCGAACGTAGCCAAAACCATCGCTGCCTAAAACCGCCCCGGCATGGACGATGACGCGGCTCCCAATGCGCGTGCCGGGGTAGATGGTTACCTTGGGATAGATCTTGCAATCTTCACCGATCAAGACACCCTGTCCGATCATGCAACCAGTACCGACCCAGGTGCGCTCACCCACTTTTGCGCCGTCGCCTACAAACGCCCAGGGATCAATTGTGGCCGTCCGCGCCACCTCTGCCGTGGGCAGTACGAGAGCGCTCGCGTGAACTCCTCGGTTTCCGCTCTTGCCGGCAGCATCGGATTGGGCTTGAAGAAATTTGGCCGCGCGGGCGAATGCCAGACGAGGGTTTACCGATATCAGCAGGGCCTTAGAAGTCGTGGCGGTCATGGCGAAGCTGCTTGCGATGATCGCTGTCGAATTCGAGTCGAGGGCCAGGGGGAAATCTTCCTCCTTTTCCACAAAAACCAGGTCACCGGGCGAGGCCGAGGCAAAACTGGCAACGCGTGCGACCGTGAGCTGCTCGTTACCGACAAGGTTTGCATCGATCGCTCGTGCGATCTCCCCAACGCTAGGCATGGCACCTGTTTTATACGTTCGCCGCGGGAAAGGAAAGGGAGGGGCTGAAGGGGACGCGACAGGGGGAATTTCTAATACAGGTCTTTTTCCCCCCTGGGCCGGGTCTTCCATCTCCGGTGCACCCACAGCCACTGATCGGGAAACCGGCGGATATAGTCTTCGAGAATGTTCGTGAACAGCTGAGTGTTCGAAATGATGTCGGCGTCGCGGTCTTTGGTGCGGATGAGCTTGACCGCCGGATCGAAGCGTAGCCGATATTTCTGCAGCACCGGATCCCAGACCGTAAAGCCCGGGATCACGGCGGCATCGGTTTTCAACGCCAGGCGGGCGACGCCCGTGGCGGTCGAAGCCTTGTACCCAAAGAAGTCCACAAACACGCCCTGACTCACGATCATATTGGTGTCCATGAGCACCCCAACGGTTTCGCCCTTGTGCATGGCCGCGATCAATCCGCGGGCAAAGTCCTTATCCACGACTTTGTTACCGTGCATGGTTCGGTAACGGCGGGCAAGCCGGTCAAGGTAAGGGTTGTCGAGGGGGCGCATGACCACGTTCAGCGGATGTCCATAAAGCGAGTGCGCAAATGCCGACAATTCCCAGGCGCCCAGGTGGCCCGTAAGAAAAAGCACGCCCTTGTGGCGGGCCAAGGCTCGCTCGTAGTTCTCAAAGCCCTCATAAACCACCGTCTCCGTCACGTTCTCGCGGCTATACCGCGGGAACAGGCAAACCTCGCCGACGTGGCGACCGAGAGAGGTAAAGACGCCGTGAAGAATCTTCTTGCGTTCTCCGAGCGACTTCTCAGGAAACGCGAGTTCGAGATTGCGCATGCCCACGCGACGCAGCTTTCGGTGGAGGAGATACACGAGCCAAGCTATCGAGATCCCGGCCGCTCGGGCGAAGGACCTAGGCAGAGCACCTACAAGCTTGAGCAGAGCCCACGCCAGCGCGTATTCGAGTCGGTAGCGCAAGGGAAGGCTGACGGTAGCAGAGGGGAAATTTCGGTGTCAAACGCGGGCCGCGGACTTGAGGGCGCAGTCGGCTTCAGGCATCTGGATTCCGGCCCACTGTTCCTGGAACTCGGAATGAACGCCTGAAGCCGGATGGGGCTTCTTACTTGCTCGCTAGCTTCGCCCACTTTGCCAGATCGTTCAGGAACGGCAATGCCGCCTGAGGGTTGCTAGCCATCTGCAGCGTCGTATCGAAGGGCTGCATCTTGCCGTAAAACTCAAGCGTGCTTTCGCGATCTACTTTTACGACCGCCCCGTTCAGTTCCAGTCCGGCAAAGACACCCCGGGCACGTGAATAACTCAGCACCTGGGCTCGCATCCTCCAATCCGTGTCGGCAGCGGCATGACGTCCGACTGGCCCAGCGGCCACGCTGGCATCGGCGCCAAGCTTGAACTTGCTATGAAGCAAATTGTCCATGCCCTTCTGGTTCATGATCAGCATGATCAGGTCCACGGCCTGACCGCCAATCTGCAATCCGAAGCTTCCGCCTTGAACGGTGAAAAAAGCAGGATCGCTCCACCCCTTGGGGGTACGGCAGCTGGCCACGCCACGACCGTAGCGGGCGCCGAAAACGAACCCGGCCTTGAGCATGGAGGGCACGACCGCCACGCATTCGGCCGAGCCCATGACTTCGTCCGGGATACCGGTGTCGGGAGCAGACTGAATCTCTTCCAGGACGGTTGCGGCGGCTTTTACCCGGTCGGCGGCCTTGTTGTCGGCTGAGTCATCGGCCGCAAACGAGGAGGTGGCCAGTCCGAGCACTAGGAGAGCGAGCACGAGCTTTTTCATGGATTCTCTTTCCTAAAACAGAGTTCTTCCTGGAAATGTGAACACCTGATTTTAGGAATTTCTTCTGTGGAAAGAATAGATTTCCGCCCGGATTTGCAAGACAAATGTTGGCGATTTGGGTTCGAGGTTGGGCTTGACGACTACGCTGGAATGTGCCAAAACACACGATTTCCGCGATGGCCGTGTGCAAAACTCCAGCGCAAAATTAAATGTTTGTAAGCGGATTACTTAAGGCAGTCCATCTGCTCAAAAGCTGCAACCAATTACAAATAAAGGAATTATTGCGATCTACAACTTTCGTGCTACCCGACCGATTGGTCGGTTTTTGCGTCGCACCGATTAACTACCCAGGAATCCACAGAGTTTCCACAGATTGGGAGGCCCCCTTTTTGGGCCCGGTTCGCGAGCTTTTCCGGACACCCGGAGAGCTTCAGCCCTTGACCAAAGGGTAGCTTTTGTCGCGCCATTCGCGGATGCCGCCATCCATCGAAATTACGTTGGTATAGCCCATTTTGAGCAGGCTGTCGGCTGCCAGGGCCGAGCGGAATCCGCCCCCGCAGTAGAGGACAAGTTCAGTCTCAGGATCCGGCACGCGCGCCTCGATGTCCCTTTCGATAATTCCCTTGCCCAGATGGACGGCTCCGGGAAGATGGTCTTTCATGAATTCGCTATCCTCGCGAACGTCGACCAGCATGAATCTGTCTCCGCGGTCGAGGCGGTGCTTGACCTCCTCGACGGTGGTTTCTTTTACCCGAGATTTTGCGTCATTCACAATCTTGAGAAAGCCGGGGGCATGTTGCATAGGAAACTCCTTGGGGGCTGTTGAGATGGCCAGTTTCCCCTCCGCGGGCAACCTCTTCTGAGACCGGGGAACCCGGGACCGAGAAGGCTCGCCTTTCATGGCGGCCAGGAGCGATTGGCCACTATTCACTCGCCTTTTGTCCTGAGAAGGTGCAGTCTTTGGGATCCTTGTCTTCGCGAAGGCTCATAAAAACCGGGGCGCGTAATTTCAGGCCGCCCCCGTTGGTTTCATGAGTCCACTCGGTAAATTTTACTTCGGCAACTCGAACCGGTTTCACCCAATGAGCTTTCTTCGGCTCGGTTGGCCCGGTAAATGGATTGCCGGTGGACTCGAGGTTCTTGAGGGCCTGAGAAATCTCCTTCAGCAGTGCGTAATTGAAGCCGGTGCCGGCATTCCCCACGTGGACCAATTGTCTCTTTTGGTTGTACAAGCCCAGCATGAGGGAGCCGAAATATTGCCTTGCCCCTTCCGGATCGGTATAGCCTCCGATAACGCAGTCAATGGTTTGCGTGATCTTGATCTTCTGCCAATCGCGGCTGCGGCGTTCCTCGTAACTGCTGTTCGCCTTCTTGGCGATGATGCCTTCGAGCCCTTTTTCTTTGGCAACGTTGAAAAGCGCCTTGCCGTTTCCGGCAAAGTGATCAGAATAGCGCAGAATGTCGGAGTCGCTGACGACTTCGCGGAGCACCCGCTTTCGTTCTTCCAAGCGAACCTGGCGCAAATCGTAACCCTCAAGGTAGATCACATCGAAGACGTAATACAGAATCGGCAAGTCCCCGCGCGGAGTACTCTGGCGGCCATGGCTGCGAAATCCGGTGCGCTGCTGCATCAGGCTGAACGACGGCCGGCCCTCATCATCGAGGACTACGATTTCTCCGTCGAGAATCGCGTTTTTCGCTTTCACCGGCGTGGCAAGCCCGCCTAGCTCCGAGAATTTCGCGGTGAGGTCGTTGTGGTTGCGCGATACCAATCGCACATCGCCGTCCTCGAGAAAGGCTACGGCTCGATAACCGTCCCACTTGATTTCAAACAGCCAATGAGGATCGTCGAAGGGCTGGTCGCAAACCGAAGCCAGCATCGGTGTGATCGCCTGGGGCATGGTACGTTTCACCGCTCCCTCAAGCCCCGCAACCAAAGAGGCTGCCGAAGAACTCCCCTTCGCCGCAGATTTTCTGGCGCCCTCAGAGGCGGCCGAACTTTGCCGAGCCTTGCGGACGGGTTTGCCACTCGGTTTCGCTTCTTCGGCCTGCGCCTTCGGGTCCTTCGAGGACGAAGCTTTTCTCTTTTTCTCCACTCGCGCCAGCGTATCCGTCAGCCACGCCGCCTTGGCCCCTCCTCGCGAAGCCTTCTTGCTGCTCTCCCATTCGGCGGAGCCTTCGTCGCCGGCGATCTCAGCCATCGTACGTTTCGTCAGAATCGACTTGTCGAGTTGCTCTGCATCGAATCCCTGAATCACGTGATCGTCATGTTTCTTGATCAGCAGCCACTCATTGCCCTTGCTTCCTGGGCGACGGGACTTGATGTGCACCAAGGCAAAATCCCCGTTGAGCTTTTTCCCGTGCAGGCGAAATTTAAGATCGCCCTTCTTCAGCATGGCGGCGGCCTCGGCATCGCTCGCGCGCACATAATTCCCGTCCTTGGTTTCCGGCGACAAGGGTTCCCAGGTACCGAGGTCCCACACCATCACGGTTCCGGCGCCGTAGTTGCCTTCGGGAATGATCCCTTCAAAATCGAAGTAGGACACCGGATGATCTTCCACCTGCATGGCCAGACGTTTGTCGTCGGGATCAAGCGAGGGCCCCTTGGGGACGGCCCAGGATTTCAGCACGCCTTCCATTTCCAAGCGGAAGTCGTAGTGCAGGCGCGTGGCATGGTGCCGCTGCACCACAAAGCGATGACCTTTGCTCTTGTCGAGCTTTGGCGGCGGCTCGGGAGTTTCCGAGAAGCGGCGCTTTCGTTTGTATTCTTCTAAAGCCACGATAAAAATTGTAAATCGAGAATCGGGTTCATTCCCCGGATCCTCTGATCTCCTGCCCGGTCTCCGGGGCCACGACGAACCCGCCGGGCCTGGCGAAGTATGATGCTGGTTTACTACATTAGGGAAAGTAGCCCTCGGACTTGCAACGCGAACACCCAACCCAGCCCTTGATCGGAGTTGGCGCTCTCATCGTTGAGAATGGCCGCGTCGTAGTGATTAAGCGCGGCAAAGCCCCTCTTCTCGGCGAGTGGTCAATTCCGGGCGGAATGCTCGAGTTGGGCGAGACCTTGCGCCAAGGCGCAGAACGCGAGGCCCTGGAGGAAACAGGCCTAGTTGTCCGCGCGACCGAACTGCTGGGAGTCTTTGACCGCATTGTTCCCGACGAGGAGGGAAACATTGTCTATCACTACGTGCTCATCGATTTTCTTTGCCAGCGGCTCTCGGGGGAATTGCGGGCCGGTGCAGACGCCGCCGATGCACGCTGGTTCACCCCGGAAGAAATAGAGAAACTTCCCTTGGCTCTCGACACTGCCCAGGTGATTCAGGCGGCCCTTGCCAAAACCGCCGACTGAACCCGACCGTGTTAGTCGGGGTCTTCCAACTTGTCATGGGCAGGTTCGTTCAGAACGCGCGATGCTTCAGTAAAATCTTCCGGGTCGACCAAAAGCTTGACCCCGCCGAGCAGGTTCGAGATGAACCAGTCCAGCCGGACCATGTTGTCGTCGGCCATAAAACAAGGAACTCCCGAGGACTCCAGCCTGCCTTTTGCAAGCAGAGCTTCAGGAAGATCGCGGAACCTGCGGAGTAGCACAAGCTCTCTTTTCTCGAGCGATCGGATGCGTGGCACCTCTTCTGGAACCGGCGGCTCCAGCCCACGGCGGTCCAGTTCGTCTTCGAGCGCGTCCCATGCCGCGTCGCTCAGCTCCCAGGATTTGCCTGCGATCTTCAGCAATTCCTCGTCGTCCTTTGCCGAATACTCGCTGGCGAAACGCCTTTTCTCCTCAAAACTCTCCACAGGTCAATCATAGTGCAGCCGCAAGGGGCGAGGCTGCAACGATCAAGTTTCCGGATGTTTCTTCGATCAAGTCATTCTGGTAGGTACGGTCTTGGGCGGCTCATCGGGGTGCCGCTTCGAGATCCAGCCCGTGAACTCGATGCCGTAAGGGGAGCGGGGTACCTCAAGTGGCTGGAACCAGGAATCCGCAGGTCTCTGGCAGATAAGAACGGCCCGCAAGTGTCAGCCTGCGGGCCGTCCGGTGGACTGTTTGGGATTGACCAAGAGGTGGTCACTCGTAAGGCATCCGGCGTAAGGCATCCGGCTGGATGCTGTGGCCACTTCGGCGAACTCCGGGTCCCGGCGCGACCTGCCGCCGGGCGGATATTCCTCCAAACTCACCGTTAAGTTGCGAAGGTCTTAGAGCAACCGCCCTAAGTCTCAGCCACCTCACCTGGTCTATGGGTACATCTATTACAGTCAGAACTTGTCATCAGACCACCTCCTTTCCGGTGTACTTGCAGAATAGTTCACAAGCTACTTGGGTTCAAGTTCCTTGGCAGAGACCGCTAAAATGTGGTCGATGCCCCCGCAAAAGCTCAGCTTCAGCGCCGACTTAGACGAGAGTTTCTTCCTCGAACTCCCGCCAGCGCCGGCCGTGTTCGTCCTCCGGGGCGAGGGCGATCCCTACCTCAGCAAGACAGCGAACCTACGGAAACGCCTGCAACGGCTGCTGAGCCGGCCTGCTGAGCAAAGCAAGCGCCTGAATCTCCGGGACCGGGTCCGGGAGATTGAGTTCACGATGACGGGCTCGGATTTCGAGTCGCAGTTCCTGCTTTATCGCATGTTGCGCTCGACCTTCCCGAAAACCTATGCCGCCAGGTTGCGGCTGCGCCCTGCGCCGCTTGTGAAGTTTCATTTGGAGAACGAGTACCCGAGAGCGTCGGTCACCACCCGGCTCGGGAAGTTCCCGCCCACGCACCCTGCGGTCGAGGGAGAGAATCTCGGCATCTCGCCAGCGAATTTGTACTACGGCCCCTTTCCCTCGCGCGCGGTTGCGGAGAAATTCGCGAGCGATGCTCTCGATTTTTTCAAGATGCGGCGCTGCGTGGAAGATCTTCATCCCCACCCTTCGTTCCCGGGTTGCGTCTACTCCGAGATGAAAATGTGTCTGGCTCCGTGCTTCAAAGGCTGCACCGATGACGAGTATCGGCATGAGGTCGCACGCGTAAAAAAGTTCTTCGACACGCAAGGGCAGTCGCTGATCCGTGAGTTTTCCGAGCAGCGCGATCGTGCTTCGGCTGATCTTGCCTTTGAAGACGCGGCTGCGATTCATGCAAAGCTCGAGAAACTCAAGCCGCTAGTGGGGCAGCTGCCGGAGATTGTGCGCCCGCTCGATCAACTGCAGGCGCTGATCATCCAGCCCGGGGTTCCCTTGGCAGGCGCCAACCACAGCCAGTCGGTTTCGCTTTTCTGGTTTAGCGCATGCACGTTAAGCGGGCCTCTGCCGTTCAGTATTGCCCCCGTCGCCGAATCCCGCTCGATGGAGTCTCGTGTGGAGGAAGCGATTGGGAACTTCGCGGCCTCAAGGCCGGCCACCCTCAGCGAGCGCAGCGAGCACCTCGCAATCCTCAAGCGCTGGCATTACCGCTCGACCCGAGTGGGCGAGATATTCCTGGCCGATCCGAATGGACAATGGCCGATGAGGCGCATCGTGCGGGGAATCGGCCGGGTGGCAAGAGGCGAGAAGCCTCAGGAGGCAACCCCAACATTTTCTGCGTCGCAGTCTTCGCCCGAACCATCCTAAAGGCTCCATGATCAACGTCTGATCTTCTTTGTCGTCTTTGTTCCCCCCTGCACCCTTCCTGCTCCACCCTTAGGCGTACGGCTTGCCAAGGAGACCAAAGCACGAGAAGAAGATCTAAGGAGGATTTACGGAAAAGGATCACTCTCTTCGAACCCACCTCGTCGAATTACTCGATGGCGGGCAGGCGCACGCCACCTTCGACCAGGTGATCACTGATTTCCCAGCCAGGGTTCGCGGCGAAATTCCGCCCGGCTTACCCCATTCTGCCTGGATGCTGCTCGAGCACATGCGCGTCGCGCAATGGGACATTCTCGAGTTCTGCCGCAATCCGAAATATAAGCAGCCGAAGTGGCCAGACGACTACTGGCCGAAAACCCAAGCGCCGCCACAAGAGGCAGCTTGGGACCAAAGCGTCAGTTCGTTTCGCGACGATCTCGACCGCATGAAGAAGTTGGTGGCAGATTCTAAGACGGAGGTGCTTGCCAAGATCCCCTGGGGGGATGGCCAGACGGTCCTGCGCGAGGCCATGCTTATAGCCGACCACAATGCCCACCACCTGGGCCAATTGATCGATGTGAGAAGGCTGCTTGGGATCTGGAAGTAACCGCAACCCGGCCTATGACGCCTTGCGTCTGGAATCCAGCAGCGCCATCACCTGCTCGGGATAACGCGTTCCAGCAGCAGCACCGTAGGGAAAAACCTCTTCCAAGCTCCGCAAATCTTCGCGCTCGAGCCTCACCTCGAGCGCGCCGACATTTTCTTCGAGATAGCGGACGTGCTTTGTCCCGGGTATCGGAACGATGTCCTCTCCCTGGGCGAGAGCCCAAGCTAGCGCGAGTTGCGAAACCGTGCAGCTCTTTTCTCGCGCGATGTCTTGAACCTTGTGGACAAGGTCAAGGTTCTTGTGAAAATTTTCGCCTTGGAAACGGGGCCAGTTCCGGCGCTGGTCGCCGGGCTCCAGATCCTCAAACTTCTTCAATTGCCCGGAAAGAAATCCGCGCCCCAGTGGGCTGTAGGCAACGAAACCGATGCCCAACTCGCGGCAGGTTTCAAGAATGCCCTCCTCGGGATCGCGTGTCCACAGCGAGTATTCACTTTGAAGGGCGGTGATGCGGTGAACTTCTGAAGCGCGGGCCAAGGTGTCAACTCCGGCCTCTGACAATCCGAGATAACGAACTTTTCCCTCCCGCACCAGTTCGGCCATGGCACCCACGGTGTCTTCAATCGGGACATTCGGATCGACGCGGTGCTGATAGTACAAATCGATATAAGCTACGCTTAGGCGCTTGAGACTCGCATCGCAGGCACTCCGAACATACTCCGGCCGTCCGTTGATGGCGCGCGAGGCGGGATTGTTGGGATCGCGGACAATGCCAAACTTGGTGGCGAGAATCACCTGGTCACGTCGGCCCGCAATCGCTCTGCCTACAAGGGTTTCATTTTTGAACGGACCGTACATGTCCGCGGTATCGAGGAAGTTGATACCAAGATCGAGCGCACGGTGGATGGTGGCGATTGATTCGCGCTCGTCGCTGGTTCCGTAGAACTCTGACATTCCCATGCACCCGAGGCCGAGTGCAGAAACCGCCGGCCCATAGGTCCCGAGTTGGCGCGTCTTCATCGTTGGTCTCCTCTGTCCGCGAGGAGATTTTAGATGGCCGCGCGCGACTTGGCGACCCCCGCGGCGCTCGTTTATCGGGGCTGGATGGGAGCACCGGCAATGGTCATCTCTGCTTCGCACCGCTGCAGGGCTGAAATACCGCTCATCCCGATATACATGCGGTAGAGGGCGTAGCCGTGGAAGGCGACTGCGAGAAGGTCGCTGAAATAGAGCGCCAGTAATGCATCAAGGGCATAGAGGGCCATGCCGACCAGAAATGCCCACTGCTGACCTTTACGACCGAAGTGCCAAAACAGCACGAAGATACCGGCCACGAAGCCATTGATGACCAGATCAAGCGCAAAACCAGTCCGGCCGACTTGGTGAGCTAAGCCGTCGACCAGCTCGGTAAGGCCAAGTCCGAAGATGAAATGAAGGCCAGCACCGCTCATGGCCAGCACAGAGTTGATGAACGACAACACTCCAACCGTGATGAACCAGCCGGCTCCGACTTTCACCACGCGTTCGGCCCGCAGCTTCCGTTCGACGGCGCTGGCGATCGCAGGTTGCCCTTGACCACTGAGCCCCATACCAGGACTGGACATAGACCCTCCAAAGAAATCCAATTCACGGAAAAGTTCGTGAAATCCTAAGCACAATTGGGGGAGGGGGCAAGCGAAAATTGCCGAGGAACAGTTCAACAAAACCAGGCTCGCGGGTCGAGTTACGAAAGGGAACCTGGCCTAGTTAGAGACGTGAATTGTTGGGTTTGCAGCGGCGGTGACCTCGCCGATCTCTCGGGACGAAACACCTGAAGCTCGCAGCTTTTCTACCAAAGCATCCGCTGATTCCGGGGCAACGGCGGCGAGGAGCCCCCCAGCGGTCTGGGGGTCGAACAGGATCGTTCTGAGGTCTTCGCTTACGTTTTCGCTGTAGGTCACAAGACATTCTGCAAAATCACGGTTTGCTCTGAGCCCCCCGGGGATATGCCCGTCGGCGATCGATTCGAGCGCCCCGGCGAGAAGCGGCAGCCGGGAGGCGCGAATCTGCGCTGAAACATTTTTCGAGGCGAGAAGCATTTCGCGAAGGTGCCCGATCAGGCCAAAGCCGGTCACATCGGTGAGCGAGTGGACACAAGAAGTGCCGCCCGCCGTCAGTCGTAGATCCTCCGCAGCGAACGGGGAACGATTCCCCCGCTCGGACTCGCTCTCTTCGCTTCGACCAGCCTGTTCGTCGCTTGCCGAAGGGCGGGAATTTTCGAAGTTAGAGATCACTTCTGCTGCGGCTTTATTCAACGTGGTCATAGAGGCGACCGCAGCATCAATCCATCCTTTCTGCGCCTTCTCTTGCTTCAGCGCGGTCGAGATCACGCCCGTGCCCAGAGCTTTTGTCAGAATCAATCGATCCCCGGGCCGAGCACCACCGTTCTGAAGCACCTTCCTGGGGTTCACGACGCCAGTCACCGAATAACCAAACTTTGTCTCCTCATCCCGGATGCTGTGTCCCCCGATGACAGTGCAGCCGGCCTCGATCATTTTCGACAGTCCGCCGGAGAGGATATGTTCGAGGATTTCAAGATCGGCCTTTTCCGGAAAGCAGACCATCGCCAGCGCCGTCAGGGGGCGGCCACCCATGGCATAGACATCGCTCAGAGAATTGGTCGCCGCGATCTGACCGAAGGTGTAGGGATCATCCACAATCGGCGTGAAGAAATCGACTGTCTGCACCAGCGCCGTATCGGGCCCGAGTTGATACACTCCGGCGTCGTCGGCGTGATCGAAGCCAACGAGAACGTTCGGATCATGTTGCCGGGCTAATTTCCCAAGCACCTTGTCCAGCACCGCCGGACTCAGCTTGGACGCTCAACCCGCGGCTTTGACCGTCGCGGTGAGCCGGAACTTTTCACGAGTCATGAAGGAATTGTAAGGGAAGAGGCGCTTGCCTTGAGGGCGGAGGCAGGGAAACCTGCAGCCCACTGCCCTACCGCGTGGTCACACCTGTAATCTGCAGATCCGGCTGCCCCTGGTTCCACTGGTCACTCAAATGTTGTTCAAAGATGAGGCGAAACAAGCTGCTCTGTCCCGAAGCCAGCGGCACGGCGGAAAGGTCAGCGGTGTCGGGATAGGGGCCGGTAGTCCTGAGAACTTTGATCGGCACTTCTTCTACTTGCGCGATTTGTCCGTACGTATCTCGAAAAGTAACCCGGACTTCGGCGTGGGTAACCGTTTTATCCCCGGTGTTCGATAGCGTGCCATCCACGTAAGTAACGGTGGCCCCAACAAAGTTTTGCGCTTGGCTGAGTTTTAAATCCGAAATCTTCAGGTTGGCTGCATAAGCTGGCGGCGGAGTTGGGGGAATTGGCTTTTCGCGCAGGGCCAGGGCGACGATTCCCGCCAGAAAGACAATGACGGCAATCGCAGCCAGGATGGTTCTCCTGCTGGTATCGCGCGGTTCTAGGGTTGGCGTTGGCTGGAGAAAGCCGCCCATGCACGATGATTATAGTCCGCAGCTCCGAACTTATCGGTCGGCTGCAGATTCATCCCGCGTAATCAGGAAAGCAACGATGAACAAAACCCCCAAGAGCAGATCCACGCCAGCGAACACCATATCCGACCCGTGAACGCGCGCTTGCGAATACAACACCAGCATCGCAATGCCATAACTAAACTTCTCGAGCACGGCGGGGATCATCACATACCGGAGTCTCGCCGGATATTTTGCGATGATCAGGAATGCGATCTGCCAGGCTAGTCCTGCACCCACGATCCCGTAGTAAAACGCGGGGTGATTGGCGGCGGGTCTTTCCGACCAATGAGGTCGAAGATGGAATACAGGGGTGTTAGTACCGGTAGACCCCATTTCCGGCGATCAGAAATACGACTCTTGCGAATCGCACTTATTCCCCACCGACCGTGAGGCCATCGATGCGAAGGGTCGGGGCAGCCACCGCTCCACGGAACTCAAGATCATTGGCTACCTCGGAGATATGCATGAACATGTCTTTTAGATTCCCCGCGACTGTGATCTCTTCGACGGGATAGGCCAATTCGCCCTTTGAGATCCACATCCCCGATGCCCCGCGTGAATAATCGCCGGTGACAAGATTCACCCCCATGCCCAGCAACTCGGTAACATAGAGTCCTTCTTGAATGTCCCCGATCAGTTGCTGAGGAGTGCGCGATCCGGGTTGCAGGAAGTAATTGCCCGGGCCGATGCCAGGAGTGCCCGCCAGCCCGCGTGATGCATTCCCCGTCGTCTTCAGCTTCAGCTTCTTTGCGGTGTAAGTGTTGAGCAGATACGAGGCGAGCACACCTTGATCGATCACCACGGTGCGGCGCGTGGGCACGCCTTCGCCGTCGAAAGGACTGGTTCCAAAGCCACCAACCACCGTTCCGTCGTCAATCACGGTGACTCCGGTTTCCGCAATTTTCTGCCCCAGCTTTCCCGCCAAAAACGATGCGCCCCGGTAAACCGAGTCCCCATTTACGCCTTCAAAGATGTGTTCCAGGATGGAGGTCGCTACCAGCGGATCGAAGATCACTGGCACCTGCTGCGTCTTCACCTTGCGTGCCCCCAATCGGCGCAGGGTGCGTTTTGCCGCCACCCTGCCGACATGCTCAGGGGATTCCAGACGTCCCAAACTGCGCGCGACCGAATACCAGTAGTCGCGCTGCATGGCTCCGTTTTCATCTTGCGCGATCGGAACCGCTGAAACCGAACAATAAGAGCGGCGATACTCGCCTAAGAAGCCGAGCGAATTGGCCAAGATCTTGTGCCCGGTAGCCGCATCGAAGGATCCGCCGTCGGAGTTCTTGATCCGCGGATCGGAATCAAGCGCAGCCTTCTCTGCGCGCCTGGCATGGTCGATTCGTTCCTGACCTGGCAGGGAGTAAACATCCGAAGAATAAAGATCGAGTTCACCGGGAATCGATCCCAACTGCTCCTGTTCCGGAATCCCGGCAAACGGGTCCTCGGAGGTGATCTTTGCCAGCTCCACCGCGGAGCTGAGCATGCGGTCCAGCCCGGCGCGGGAAAAGTCGCTCGAATGAGTGTTGGCGGAGCGCTTTCCGAAAAATACCCGCACGCCAATGGCTTTCGATCCGGATTCCTTCAGAGTTTCGACCTGGCCGAGACGCACCAGGGTGGAGAATTCGTCGCCTTCGCGAATGACGCACTCCGCAGCCGTGGCGCCGTTTTGCATGGCGCGAGTGACCATCTCCTTGGCCAGGGACTTCAAGTCAGTTTCAGTTTGCGGTTCGAGAGTTGTTTGGGACATAAAAACCTGTTTTCAGCATAGAGACACAATGGGGCAGAGAGAACAAGCCAGCCAGGCAACGGGTGCAGAGCATGCGATGTTCGATCGTCTAAGCCGTTCACGCCTCTCTGTCTCGCCGTCGAAAGCGCTCCTCTACTGCATGAAGCCGCCAGGGTCTTTCCTGGCGGTACCGCCAACTGTCATGCGGTCCAGCTTCGTTGTGGGCATCCCGACGCCAACCGGAACGGCTTGTCCGTCCTTCCCGCAGGTGCCGATGCCTTCGTCGAGCCGGAGGTCGTTTCCAACCATCGAAACGTGCTTCAGCGCCTCGGGGCCATTGCCGATCAAGGTCGCGCCCCGGATCGGAGCCGTGATCCTGCCGTCTTCGATCAGATAGGCCTCGGACGCGGAGAAGACGAACTTGCCGTTCGTGATATCCACCTGGCCGCCGCCGAAGTTCACGGCGTAAATGCCATTCTTCACCGAGCGAATGATGTCCTCTGGCGCATCGTCGCCGGCCAGCATGTAGGTATTCGTCATGCGCGGCATGGGAATGTGCTCGTAACTCTCGCGGCGTCCATTGCCGGTGTTGGCCATGCCCATTAACCTCGCCGATAGCTTGTCGCTGAGATACCCTTTCAGAATTCCGTTTTCGATAAGGACGTTTTCCTGGGTGGTATTGCCTTCGTCATCCACGTTCAGGGAACCGCGGCGCCACGGCATGGTGCCGTTGTCGACGACAGTGACCTTCGCGCTCGCAACCGGCTTGCCGATCAGTCCCGCGAATGCAGAAGTCTGTTTGCGGTTGAAGTCGGCTTCCAGACCATGGCCCACCGCCTCATGCAACAGCACACCCGGCCACCCCGGACCGAGCACCACTTCCATTTCCCCTGCCGGCGCCTCACGAGCATCGAGTTGCAAAATGGCCTGACGCGCAGCCTCTTGCGCGAAGTATTCGGGAGTCTTCTCGCCGAAGAAGAAATCAAGCGCGACCCGACCACCGCCACCGGCACTTCCGCGCCCAGAATTGGTGTCATTTTTCGCAATGCAGGAAACGTTCATGCGAGCCAAAGGTTGCGAGTCTTCGGCAAAGGTACCGTCGGATCCAACCACTAGAATATTTCTGAGCTCGTCGGCGTAGCTTGCGCGCACCTCTTTGATTTGCGGATGGTAGGCACGAGCCGCTGCATCCGCCCGCATCACCAGCTCAACCTTCGCGGTGATCTCGGCATCCACCGACGGCAGAGTCACGGGATACAGGCTGCGGGCTGGCTTCTGCTGAAATCCCGCGCTCTGGGTTTTCGCCGGCGCGCTGGCAATGAGCGCCGCGGTTCGTGCGGCATGCAAGATCCGCTCGGGCGAAAGGTCATCCGTATAGGCATATCCGGTACGCTCTCCGGAGATGACCCGCACCCCACACCCCGCCGAAATTCCTTGCGAGGCCGACTTTACCATCGATTCATCCACGCTCAGTGAGGTCGATGACAGGTACTCAAAGTACAGGTCGGCATAGTCGCCGCCCGCCGACAAGGCCGCCCCGAGGTAGCGTTCGAGGTCGCGGTCGGTCAGTCCATAATGCTGAAAGAAAAAGGGCTTATTGTCCACGCTGATTAGATGGCCTCCGTGTCAGGAAGGACTCGCGCTCCTTCCTCCATTATCCCATAGAGCCTTCTTCAGCCCACCTCACCAGGATGCGAAGCGGGGGATTCGACTCCGCTCGACACTGGCCATTGCGCTCGGTTTCCCGGTGTCGTAACATGTCCGCCAATCAAAGTTCGTGCTCTCACCTGAAGCGGCCAATCCGTGCCGAATCCGTGGGCGAAGGGACTGGGAAGCATGCCAACCACTTCGAATCTGATGGCAGGGGACCGTGTCGGCAACTATCAAATTCTGGCGCTCATCGGCTCCGGCGGCATGGGAGTGGTGTACCGCGCGCTCGATCTGAAGCTCCAGCGCACGGTCGCATTAAAGGTCCTTCCCGACGAAGTCATCGGCTCCCCTTCCCAGAAAGAGCAGTTCCTGCGGGAAGCACGGACCGCATCTTCTCTCGATCACCCGAACCTGGGAGTAATTCACGGAATCGAGGAGACCCCGGACGGGCACACTTTCATCGTGATGGCGTACTACGATGGCGAGACGCTCGCACGCCGGCTCATGCGTGGCCCGCTTCCCGTCGAAGAGGCCACTGCAACGGCCATTCAGATGGCCCGCGGTCTGGCGGAGGCGCACAGGAAAGCCATCGTTCACCGCGACATCAAGCCCTCGAACGTGATCCTCACTCAGCAGGGGGTCGCAAAGATTGTGGACTTCGGGCTGGCACGCGTTAGTTCCTCTTCCCTCAGCACACAATCGCTGACCACATCGGGGACGATCGGCTACATGTCACCCGAGCAGACCATGGGCAAGCCTGTCGACCAGCGCACTGACATATGGGCCCTCGGAGTGGTGATCGGGGAGATGTCGACCGCCTCGAATCCGTTTCAGCGCGATTCGGCTGCGGCCACGATCTTCGCAATTCTGAATGAAGCACCGGTATTGCCCGAGGAACTTCCCGTCGAACTCAGAAGGATCATCTATCACGCGCTCTCAAAGGACGCTGCCACCCGTTATGCGAGCTGCCAAGAGGTCCTCAACCATCTCGAGACGTTCCGGGAACAGCTGGCCCAAGGAATTACGCATCCTCAGCATTTCCGCAGGTCGAACCTGAAGCAAACCATCGATCGAGCATCGGTTCCGATGATGGGAGTTATGCGGGCGCGAAGCAAGAAGCGCTGGTGGATGGCGGGTGCGGCGGGCGCTTTGGCTGCCATCGTCGCCGTGTCTACAATTCCGGGTGCGCGCAATCGCTTCTTCGGACATCGCGAAGAGCACGTTGCGGTGTTGCCGCTTGAAAACGTCGGGAACAATCCTGCGAACGAAGCTATCTCGCAGGGATTGATGGAAAGCCTCACCAGCCGGCTCAGCAATCTCGATGTCGGTCAGCAGAGCTTGTGGGTAGTGCCGGCAAGTGAGGTCCGGCGGCAGAAGATCACCGATCCTGGTTCCGCTCGGCGTCAACTGGGTGCCACGCTGGCAGTTACCGGCAGTATTCAGCGCGACGGGCAGCAGGTCCATCTCACGGTGAACTTGGTTGATACACAAACCATGCGCCAAGTCGGCTCCGCCGCCCTCGATGACCGCGCTGGGGACATTGCTTCGCTCCAGGATGAAGCGGTTGCTCGTCTGGCCCGGCTCATGCACATCAATGTGACCGCAGCCATGCTTCACGATACCGGCGGCACCATCACCCCGGCAGCTTATGAGGATTACCTGAGCGCGCTCGGTTCTATGCAGCGTTACGACAAGCCGGGCAACCTGGATGCAGCCGTCACCGCGCTCAATCGGGCGATCAAGACCGATCCTCGGTTTGCGCTTGGGTATGCAGCCCTGGGGCGGGCGTATCAATTGAAGTATGCGGTTGATCGAACTCCGAAGTGGATCGACGAAGCCCTGGCCAACTGCAAACGCGCCCTTGAACTAGATGATCGGCTTTCCGCGGCTTATGTCACGCTGGGGCTGCTTCACGATGATTCCGGTCACTACGACCTGGCAACGCAGGAGTTTCAGCACGCGCTCGTACTGAATCCTCGGGACGCGGAGGCGCTCAATGGCATTGGTTTGAGCTACGAAAAGGCCAACCAGCTGAAGCAGGCGGAAGCAGCGTTTCAGAAAGGGATCGCCCTGCGCAGTGACGACTGGAACACGTATAACTCTCTCGGTCTTTTCTACTATCGGCAAGGAAGATATCGCGACGCGGTTGAACAATTCGAACGTGCAGCAAAGCTTACCCCTGACAATGCCGCCGTATACAGCAACATGGGTCTGGCATACGTCAACATGAGCGACCCAAAGGTAATTCCCCAGGCTGAGGCGGCGCTGAATAAGTCGATTGAACTGAGCCCTTCCTATCCCGCCTATGCCAACTTGGGTTTGCTCTACAGCCAGGAAAAGCGCTTTGAGGAATCCGCGGCTGCGACTGAGAAGGCCCTTCAGTTGAATGATCAGAATTACCGAGTGTGGGAAAACCTTGCGGTGGCCTACGAGCGTCTCGATCAGAAAGACAAAGTCGCTGCGGCGCGTGAACGCGAGCTCACCCTGGTGGAAGCGACGGCCAAAAACCAGCCCAAAGACGGGGAGTTGCAATCTTATCTCGGGTTGCTCTACGCGAAGAAAGGTATGCGGGACGACGCGGCGCGCCATCTGCAAACTGCGCTTGCGCTCGCTGGACAGAATCAGGAGGTTCTTGAAAACGTTGCCGAGGGATTCGAACACTTGGGACGTAGGCGAGAAGCCGTGCAATACCTCGAACAAGCTGTGGCGAAAGGCTATCCCATGGAAGATTTAAGAACCAATCCAGCAGTGGCAAGCTTGTTAGCCGATCCAAGTTTTAGGGCCAAGTAATCGACACCAAACAAACTAAGGAGAAAGACAATGGCAGCAGAACCAATTCCAATGCCGGAAGACAGCACGCAAGTCACGATTAACTCCGATGGCAGCGTTTCAGGGGACGTTTCTGTGAACAACGGTGGCGTCGTCAAGTTCCAGGTAAGCGGATATCCGAATGACCCTCAGACGGGTGCACCTTACAACCTGTGCATTGTCACCATCAACTCGTCCAACATCAGCTGGTTGACAATTCCTGATGGAGGGCAAAACGGCATCACCGTGGGGAGCGGTGGGCACTGAGGGAGAATGGCTAATGGTTTTGGGGAAAGCAATTCCCCTTGGGATCAATCCACATCGATGCCGTTAAAGACCTTGGGCGGCCCCGGAAGGCCGCCCAATGCTTTTTTGAGTCCGCTGCCTCTAATTCCTCTTACGCTGGCGCCGGATGCTCGCCTCCCTTGGCCAGTCCCGGACGTCCGGGTTCCGGCTTGAGGACTTGCTGCATTCCGTTGTCATCGCCCTTCGACGGTGGCGTGATCTTCGGCAGTTCCTTGCCGTCGATGATCATCTTGATCTCGTTGGCGTCGAGGACTTCGCGTTCGAGCAAAGCCAACGCAATTCGAACCAGAGTGTCGTGGTTGGAAGCGAGGATTCCCTTTGCCGTTTCGTAGCCCTTACCCACCAGCCGCTTTACTTCCTCGTCAATCTTGATCGCCGTAGCCTCGCTGTAGTCGCGGTGCTGGGCAATTTCGCGTCCGAGGAAGATCTGCTCTTCTTTCTTGCCGAAGGTCAGAGGTCCAAGATCACTCATGCCGAATTCGCAGACCATCTTGCGGGCCATTTCGGTGGCTCGCTCGATGTCATTGCCTGCGCCGGTGCTCATCTGGTTCAGGAAAATCTCCTCTGCCAGACGGCCGCCCATCATGATTGCGATCATGGTCTCAAGGTATTCCTTGGTGTAGTTGTGCTTGTCATCGATCGGCAACTGCATGGTCACGCCAAGCGCCATGCCACGAGGAATAATCGTGACCTTGTGCAAGGGGTCGGAATTGGGCAGCTTGGCGGCAACCAGAGCGTGGCCACCTTCGTGATACGCGGTCACCTTCTTCTCCTCGTCGGAGAGCAGGAGGGACTTGCGTTCCACCCCCATCAGGACCTTGTCCTTGGCTAATTCGAAGTCATACTGCAGCACCGCCTTGCGGTTCTGACGGGCAGCCGCGAGCGCTGCCTCGTTCACCATGTTGGCCAGGTCGGCGCCGGAAAAGCCAGGCGTACCTCGTGCCAATACTGACAATTCCACATCGTCCGCCAATGGAATCTTTCGCGTATGCACCCGCAGGATTTCTTCGCGCCCGCGCACGTCGGGGCGGTTCACCACCACCCGGCGGTCAAACCGGCCGGGCCGCAGCAGAGCCGGATCGAGCACGTCCGGACGATTGGTTGCAGCCATCAGAATGACGCCTTCGTTCGACTCGAAACCGTCCATTTCTACCAGTAATTGGTTCAGCGTCTGTTCGCGTTCGTCGTGTCCACCGCCGAGACCGGCGCCCCGATGACGTCCCACGGCGTCAATCTCGTCGATGAAGATGATGCAGGGCGCGTTCTTCTTGCCTTGTTCGAATAGGTCGCGAACGCGGCTAGCGCCTACTCCGACAAACATCTCCACAAAGTCCGACCCGGAAATCGAAAAGAAAGGAACATTTGCTTCGCCCGCGACCGCCCGGGCCAGCAGCGTCTTGCCGGTTCCAGGAGGTCCCACCAGCAACACGCCCTTGGGGATGCGTCCGCCGAGCTTTTGGAACTTCTGGGCCTCGCGCAAAAACTCAATAATTTCCCGTAATTCCTCTTTCGCCTCATCCACGCCGGCAACGTCCTTGAACGTCACCTTTTTTTGCTGCATGGAGAGCAGACGCGCGCGGCTCTTGCCGAATGAGAGTGCCTTATTCCCACCGGTCTGCATCTGGCGAATCATGAAATACCAGAGCGCCGCCAGAAGTCCCAACGGGAGCAGCTGGATAATCCAGCCCCAACTCCCGCTGCTTACATCCTGAAACGTTGCCTGCACGCCCTTGTCGTGCAGCATCTTGATCATTTCCGGGGTGAAATAATTCATGTTCGGCGCGATCAGATGGAAAGCGGACCCATCGGTCTTTTTCCCCTTAATCTCCGCGCCCGTAACATTGATTTCCTTGATCGCACCCTGTTCCACGTCGGTCATGAACTGGGTTATGTTCATTTCCTGCACTTTTTGGCCGGACTGGGCCTGCTTCACAAACACCCAGAGCACCACGGCCGAAAAAATGATTACCACCCAAAAAATGATTGTTTTTGCAGTTGAATTCACTAAAAGACTCCTGAGGAGGTCGCCTTGTCCCTCATCCCCGCTCAACCCCCACTGGGCGGCTCCTGCGGAAAACTGTCAAAGTCCAGCCATCTGCTGGAAAGCACATCTCTCCAATCGGTTAGATGCCGCCGACGGAAATCGGATTGAGAAAATGCAACCTACGTCATTCTACCGCTCGATTGGGCAAAATGCCGGCTGTTGTTGAAATAACTTAGGTCACCCGGGCCGTGTCCTTGCAGGCCTCTTAATGGCGGTTTTTATGCCTCAGAACTCCCGCAACTGCCGCACCGTCTCGACCAACCGTCGAGAGGCATAGTCAACCTCCCCTTCGGTTGTAAACCGGCCCAAACCGAAGCGGACAGAGGCTTGGGCCATCTCATCGGTCACTCCCATCGCCTTCAGAACATGGGAGGGCTCCGTGCGATCGGAGGTGCAAGCTGCTCCGCTTGAGACCGCAAGGTCATCGATCGCGGTCAAAAGATCCTCTCCCTGGACCCCGGTAAAGCTCATGTTGAGGTTCCCTGGCAGACGCTCGGCCGCCGAGCCATTGATCGAGACACCGTCGAGTTCGGCCATAATCTGGTCGCGGAGCCGGTTCCGCAGCCCTGCGATCCGGCAAGACTCTTCCGGAAGTCCCTGTGCCGCCAGTTCGCAAGCCTTGCCAAGTCCCACAATCCCGGGCGAATTCAGGGTTCCTGAACGCATCCCGTGCTCGTGTCCTCCGCCGTGAATCTGCGGCACCAGGTGCCCACCAAGACCCTTGCGAAGGTACAAAGCTCCGACACCTTTCGGAGCGTAGAGTTTGTGACCCGAGATGGAAAGTAGATCAATGTTCTCGTGAGCGACATCGAGCGGAACTTTCCCGACCGCCTGCGCGGCATCTGTGTGGAACAGGATTCCGCGTTCCCGGCAGATCTGCCCGATCCCGGCAGTCGGCTGGAGCACCCCGGTCTCGTTGTTCGCCGCCATGATCGTTACCAGAATCGTGTCGCGGCGCAACGAGCTGCAAAACTGGTCCAGATCGATCCGCCCATCTCGACCGACGGGCAAGAACGTTACTTCAAACCCGCAAGATTCCAGGTGCTTGCATGTGTCAAGCACTGCCTTGTGTTCGGTAAGAACTGTCACCAAGTGACGTCCGGATTCGCGCCTTGCTTCCGCGACGCCCTTGATCGCTAGGTTGTCGCTTTCCGTAGCTCCCGAGGTGAAGATGATTTCTTCCGGCTCCGCCCCGATCAGTGCGGCCACTTGATGTCTGGCAAGCTCTACCGCCCGGCACGCCTCCCATCCGTAAGCATGGCTCCGGCTGGCAGGATTGCCGAACTTGGCTTCGAAGTAAGGCAACATTACTTCGAGTACCCTCGGATCAAGCGGAGTGGTCGCGTGATAATCGAGGTACACGGGTAGCTTCAGGGGGTTCGCAGGAACCGATTCCCTCCCCGCGGATGGTGGCAAAGCCGCCTCGGTATGCATAGGAACTAGTATCCATTTTCCTGCTTGACAATTCCACGCCGGCGGCTAAAAATACCGCCAAATTCCGGCGAAGATCCGTCCGGGTGACGCTACGCCTGGCGCTCGCCAAAGAACCCCGGAATCTATGAGTCCATCCAGTTCGCCTCAGCCTCCCCAGAAGATCGACCGTTCCCAGTGCAAACACCCGCGGGTTAAAATCGTCGCCCGCGAAGAAGACTCCGAGTTTGTGGAATGCGTGGAGTGCGGCGAGGTGTTTGAGTCCAGTGAATTCAAGGACATGAATATCGAAGAGACCAAGCTCAAGGAAACCATCTAGGGCTCGAGGCTTCCAAGCGCCGAGATAACCGCGGAATCTCGCCTCGAGCAGAAGAACCGAGAAGCTGCGGCTAAGAACCCTTGATGCCGGCTCTATCTGAGCGCCAGCCCCGCTTCCGCTGAAAAGTCCATCGGAGCCAATTGCCCGGCCAAAAACTTGGGGTACGCAGCGGCTGCGATCATGGCCGCATTGTCAGTCGATAGCGGGCGGGATGGAAAAAACACCGGCAGTCCTTGTTCTGCAGCCTCCCGCTCGAACGTCTCTCGAAGTTCTCCGTTCGCCGCGACGCCACCGGTGACAAACAGCGTCGCTACATCGTACTCACGCGCAGCCGCTAGAGTCTTCGTCACCAGATCGCCTACGACCGCCCGCTGAAAGGAGGCAACGAGGTCAAGGGTTTGCTGGTCGCAATTTGCCAGATAGTCTTCCAACTTCGGCTTCGCGATTCGTGAGAAAACCTTGCGCCTCTCCTCGACCGCGGCCGCCATGTTGTGGGTTTCGACGTAGCGAAGAACGGCGGTCTTGATCCCACTGTAGGAGAAATCGAAACGGGGCCGGCGATCCGAATGGAATTCGGCCCTACTCTTCGACTCCTTGCCCGGGCTTTGCAGTCGCCGGTCGGGATGCTTGATCTGCGATAGAGGAAACTTCACGGCGTGCCGATTCCCGTGCTTAGATAAACGATCAATCACCGGCCCGCCCGGATAGCCTAAGCCGAGCAGCTTGGCGGCTTTGTCGAAAGCCTCTCCGGCCGCATCGTCGCGGGTGTGGCCGATGTTCTCATAACTCCAACCATCGCCATTTTGCCCGGCCAGATAAAGATGCGTGTGTCCGCCTGAAACCACCAAAGCCAAAGCCGGAAACTGCAGCTCCCGATTTCCGTTCTGCCGCTCCTCAAGCAGCACAGCATGAATGTGCCCCTCGAGGTGATTGACGGCAATTAATGGCTTGTCCAGGGCGTATGCCAGCGCTTTCGCATAGCTGATTCCGACCAGAAGCGACCCGGCGAGTCCCGGCCCTTGCGTCACCGCCAGAGCGTCAATCGTCTCGAAGCTCTTTCCCGCTTCCGCGAGCGCTTGCTTGACCACGGGCACAATCGCACGCAAGTGTTCCCTCGACGCCAGCTCAGGCACCACTCCGCCATAAGGTTGATGGGTAGCAATCTGCGAGGCAACCACATTCGAGATCATCTGCTCGCCCGAGCGCACCACGGAGGCCGCGGTTTCGTCGCAAGAGCTTTCAATGCCGAGAATAAAAGTATCGGGCATGGACTTCTTGATGATATCGAAGGCTGGGCTGGAAAGCATGTTGGGAAGCTTGGGGGTTGTCGAGGGCGCCAGATCGCCGAGCTACCGCTCGTTGGGTTCGTCGGAGGGACCTGCTGCGCTGCGCACGCGATTGGTGCGTACCAGTTGAGGGGACAAAGGGTGTGGCTTCAGGGAAGCGGTTTTCACAAATCGGTAGAATCGCGGCTGACCCCTGTGCTTCCAGTAGCGGGCGGTGTAGTCGTCGACGCCCGCCCCGGTACTGAGAACGCTGAAGAACAGGTGCCGAGACGGTTTGATCACGATTCCGACGTGGCCGCGCCAGACAACCAGATCACCCGGTTCCGGTTTCTTGACACGCTGAAACCCCTCGACCCCGGCATAGAGATCGGACGACGGCGCATACGGGTAAGAAAAGCCCGCTTGTTGGTAGATGGCGTGAACCAGGTGGGAACAGTCAGGCTCAGCATCTCGAAGCTTGGAATTGAGTGCGGCAGCGATGACCGATAGCCGGTCGTCTTCGGTGAGGGATCCCTTTGCGCTCGCCTCCCTCAGATCGGATTCGGCCGGAGGCGCCCCCGAGTCAGCCTTGATTGCTGAGTGCTTCTGCGCAATCGCGGCGCCCACGCCAAGCCAAAGTATAAGAGCGAGTTTTCTTGCCGCCCGCATTGACCCATTTTGGATGCAGATAGAGGAAAGAGGGCAGGTTACGGGCGTTCTAATGGTGGGTTTCGATAGACGGGTTCGACCAGCCCCTTCGTGCCCCCGCCCTAAGTCCTTACAGTTCTAGGCTCCCGCCGCCGTCGCTTTGGCCACGTCCTCGACTACCTCCGGCGCCATCTCTTCCTCATCGAGCACCTGCACCCGGCGGGCGGCGATGTTTACCGGCTCCAGCCGGAGAATGTCTCCCCGGCTAACCTCAATTTGAAAGCGGAACCAATCCGTTCGGTACAGGCGGCCGGAGGCATAAAACGTAACCGACGCGGCTACCTGCCCGTCGTAGTCATCCCCCGTACAGGTAAATAGATGCTTGCCCAATTCCTCCGTCCAGGTGCAGCCACCGACCAGGGGTTCATTCATGAACGAGCGCAGGGCTGGTACGGCCATCGAGAGCTGGCGCAATTGCACCATTTGCAGCAGGACGGAAATGCGCGCCAGGTTGGTCACCACGATCCGGGTTTGACGGTTGCTGGTTCGCTCGAGCTTCACGTGCAACTCGGGCGACCACTGCCGCTCGAACTCCTCGCGCGCCAAGGCCAAGCTCTTGTCGGTGGTTTCGGCGTAGCGCAGTGTGGCCCGCGCCAAAATGATGCTTAGGATGGTTGTTGTCACTGTGGCTAGCAGCGGAATGTAGGCCACGATGACTTGAAAAGGAATGCTGTGCTGGCTGAACCATTGGGTAAGCATGGAGGGCTTCCTCGAGTTGTTGGCTCTGTCATTTCTGGGGGAGTTCGGTAAGTCTAGCCAATACCGAGACCCCGAGCACAGATACCTGAAGGGCTAAGGCGGGGATGAGCGGAAGGCCGTCAGAGAGCGAGAGTTCCAGCACTCCCAGATTGATCGATCGGACAATAGAGGAGAACGCCCGCTGCTCAAGAACTCGGATTGACCTTAAGATCGGCTATTGGTTCTTCCCAGGTGAAACGGCGATTGCCTTCCCGTTGTGATAGGTCACATTCCAGCTCTGTCCGCCGTTTGGATAGTCGAGGGTTTTATCCTCTTCGCTGCCGCCCTGCTCCATCAATCCCACCCCGATCGCAAAGCCGACCTCGATCTCGCTCATCCCCGGCTTCGCCTGGTGCTGATCAATCGCCTGCCACACATCCGCTGGCCAGTGCTTGTAAAGTTGATGTGGATCTTCGAAAAACAACATGTCGTTGCTGAAGAACTTGAAATCTTGGTTCTTTTCGCGACCCACACTGGTTGCGTAGAGCTTTCCCTGGCGTTCGAATACAGCCATCACCTCGCTCCCGCCACCCGATGCAGGTTGCAGGTACACGTTCTTGATGTCCAGCTTTTCAAGCGGCAAGAGTTTCCCCATCTCGCGCGTCATATCGGCGCGATGACTGGAGCGATCGAAGGCGTAATAAGGGTAGTAGTAGCCGACCTTGACCCAGGCCGGTTGGGCCGTCAACTCTTGCTTGGCTGTTTTTAGATCGTAGGCATACGTTTTCTTCGGGGTCACCATGTAATCGGGATTCAACCCCGGCGCTTCTTGCTTCACCGGCTCTTTGGCCGCTTCGCGCCGTTCATAGAAAATCCAAGCGACGCGAATTGCCGCTATCACCATGGCAAGGATAAGAACGAGCTGAATCTTTTGGCGGGTGCTTGCTTCCACTCGGCCTCCTGCAGGCACTTAGGACAATCACCGTGCCTCACGAACCTTGACTCATCGAAGGATGCGAATCCTTACTTCCCCTGGCTCTTTTTCCTGGCTGCCTCAAATTCGTCTCCCGCCTGCCATCCCGCGGGTTTCGATTCAGATGCTGCCGCCCACCCCAGAGCAAATCCGAAGCGTGCCATGACCATGTCGCCCGTGAAATCCATGTTGGCATCGTATTCATCGCTCGGCTGATGATAGTGCTTGTTGGTGTATTCCTCAGCCTGATGCATCCCCCAGTCGGTGCTGTGGTGCTTGTACTTCATCCCTTCGTTGATCGAAAAAGAAGGTACCCCGACGCGCGCCAGGGAGAAATGGTCGGAGCGGTAATAGTGGCCAGCCTCGGGATGGGAGTCGGGCTCGATCGCCAGGCGGAAGGCCCGGGCCATGGCATCGACGGTGGGATAGAAGGTGGTTCGTTCGGCTCCTGATACTTCGACTTCTTCCGGTTCGCCCAACGGCGGGATGTCGTCATAGTTCAGGTCCAATGAAATCTTGCCTGCCGGAACCGGGGGATGCTCGCCCAGATATTGCGAGCCAAGCAGGCCCTGCTCTTCGGCCGTGACCGATGCAAACAGAATCGACCGCCGTGGTTTCGACGGTGATTGCGCAAATACACGCGCCAGTTCCAGCAGAATCCCGCAGCCAGTGGCGTTGTCGCGAGCGCCGTTATAGATGTTGTCGCCGGGCATGTCCGGGCGAATTCCCAGATGATCGTAGTGGGCGGTGTACATCACGGCTTCATCTTTCAATTTGGGATCGCCGCCGGGAAGAATTGCCACCACGTTATTCGAAGAGAACGGCCTGACCTTGCTCACCATATGAGCCTTCAGCCGAGCCGGCAGACTTATCGGATGAAAATCGCGCGAATTCGCATCGTCGATCATTCGAGCAATGTCCATGCCGCAGGCCCGGGCCAGCCTCTTTGCGACCTCCAGTTGGATCCAGGACGCGGCCTTTAACTGCGGGCCTTCCGCCTTGAGATACGACTTCTCACCCGAGTTCGAGTTTCGAACCACTTCCCAGGGATAGCTGGCCATTTCGGTTTTGTGAATCAGGATGGCGCCCACCGCGCCTTTCCTGGCTGCTTCTTCGAACTTATAGGTCCAGCGCCCGTAATAGGTAAGCGCGCGCCCCTTAAAGAAGTTGGGATCATCCGAGGTCGGCTCATTCACCAGCATCAGCAGCACCTTGCCGCGAACATCCGCGCCCTTGTAGTCGTCCCACTTGTACTCCGGGGCCTCAATGCCGTAGCCAACGAAAACAATGTCAGCCTCGATGTCGTTGGAGGTGCGCTGCGTCTGGTCGTAAGCAACGTAGTCATCGAGCGCCTTGAGCCGCATGTTGTCGCTCTTAGAGACAAAATCGAATGTCGTTTCCGGAGCGGGGGTGACGCCTACCATGGGAACTTTTTGGAAAAAACTCCCATGCTCGCCTGCGGCTTTGAGACCAGCAAGCTGAAATTGAGTCGCGATGTATTCGGCCGCAAGATCCCCGCCGCGCTGGCCGGTGCCCCGGCCTTCGAGCAGGTCATGCGAGAGAAAGCGCACATCGGCTCGGATATGCTCCGAGTTGATCTTGTTCATGGCCGAGAATACTGCCGGGGGCAGGTGGACAGCCTCGACATTTGCGGACCGCCGGCTCGCACTGGCAATCGCCAGCGACAGAGTAACCACCACGCAAAGAAAAATGCTGGCTATCAGAGCCGGCTTTCGCATTCCCAAACTCCTATCGACGCGGGATACAAAACGCCTATTCTACGGGAGCAGGCAGCAAATTGACGCGAGGCGGTACTCGATTTTCAAGTAGAAGATTGGTACGTGGGCGTGCGTTCAGCGGCCGGCTGGAAGAAGCCGGATGGTTGGGCGTATTCGAGTTGTGAGATCGTCCGCAACCTGCGGACTAGTTTCGCGAGCTTCAACCAGCGCGGAAGTCAGCGATTTGTTCCCCAGGGCTGAAAATCGGCGTCGCGGTTGCCTGATTCGCCGCCGCCGCTTTGTGGGCCATTTGCTCGACATCGGCTTTCACCCATCCGACGCTAGCGATCTCAATCTCGCCATCTTCCGCGATCCAAAAGGCGGTGGGAACATTGGTCAATCCATACGCGCTAGAAACCGGGAAGCTCTTGGTGTCGTCGAGAAGCACCTCAAAAGTGATCCCGAAGCGTTCCAGGAACTGACGAGTATCTTTCGCTGGGTTTTGTGAGATACCGGCGATCGTGACCTTACCGCCGCCATGTGCCTTGTAGATACGCTCCAAGAAAGGCAAGGCGTACTGGCAAACCGGACACGAAATCTTGAAGAACACCAGAAGCACGGGCCCACGCGCTCGCGCCTGTTCTAAGGAAAACTCCGCTCCGCCCTCGATCAGCGGTAGCTCGAACTGGGGAGCGCGGGTCCCCGCAGACAGTGCTGCCATCGTCTTTCCTCCAAATCTACGGCTCAACCAGCCCATTGCAAGCCGCCTTTCCCTGCCTGGTCCCTGAGCTTGCCCGATCCTATTCGATGACGCCGGCTCGCCGGAGGATTTTCTTTGTCAGCCCGGTGAGAGGAAGCGCAGCAAGGCGTGAGTACTTGATCCAAGTGCCTGCGAGTTCCCCCGCAACGCTCAAGACTCGAACCCTATAGTCCGTCACCGTAATGGAGTGCCGAAGGGAAAACAGCAGTTTGTGCTGCGCTGGAACCTCAACCTGCGGCAACTCCCACATCCCCGGCATCAGCTGTTCGTTAGCCCCTCTTTGAACCAGCCGGACCGAATTGCCCCCCTGTTCGAGCGCGTAGGCGATTTCGCGCTTGACCTGCCGGGTTCGCTTCCTCCCTGCAGAATGCCGCCCCCGAGTTCGACAGAAGCTCCGCACCGGGCACGCGAGACAGTTCGGCTCGGCCGGTCGACACACGGTCGCGCCCAATTCCATCATCGCCTGATTGAAGTCGCCTGGATGCTCGTTCTCGAGCAACACCGCCGCGGCTTCCCAAATTTGGTGGGAGGCAATGGTGCAGCCCGAGAGCCGCGAGATCACGCGCTCGACGTTGCCATCGACGACCGCGCTCGCCTCGTCGAAGGCGATGCTGGCAATCGCAGCCGCCGTGTAGCGCCCAATGCCCGGCAATGTCTGTAGTCCGGCGGCGGTTCGCGGAAATACCCCTGCGTGCTCCCTTACAACGGCCTTTGCCGCCGCATGCAGATTGCGTGCACGGCGGTAGTAGCCGAGCCCGCTCCAATGTCCCAGCACAGACGATTCTCGCGCAGCCGCCAGCTTTTGCACGTTCGGGAATCGCTTCAAAAAGCGGTTGTAGTGAGCGATCACGGCGGTAACGCGGGTCTGCTGCAGCATAATCTCCGAGACCCAGATGGCGTAGGGGTCTAGAGTTCTTCGCCACGGCAAATCGCGCCGGTTTCGCCGATACCAGCCAAGCAATGCATCCCGGAATCGATCAAGATCAGTGGATTGGAGAAAATCTGCCATCGGCTTCGCCCGATTCTACTGGGGTGGTTCGGCAACTCCAAACCCTCCCGTTAGAAAAACCTGGCCTGGCTTGCTATTCGACTTCATTTTCTCCACGCGATAGACTCGCATCTCTGAACGACATGCGCCTTCTCCGCCTAAGCGATGTCGAAATCAGCCGTGGGGACCGCATCTATGCCTCCTCGCGCACACGCGCATTACTCTGCTTTGCCATCTTATTCGGGACAATCTCCTGGCTCGTTTTTCACGCTTATACGACCAGTTGGAAGCCCGGCTACTTCATTGCAGGAGTGATTTTTCTGTTTTTCGAATTCATGCGGCGCTTCTTCACCGCGCGCTTCCGCCCGTCCAATTGGCTGGTCCGCATGAATGACACCGGTCTCTACATCCAGTTCCGTTCTTACCTGAACTATCACCTCCCGGCGGAGGACCTCACGGTCGTGCTTCTCTCGTTCCCTGAGATCAGCTCGGCCCGATACGTAAAGGAACGGGTTGAGGTGCCTGATCCCGGCAGTGGTGGCGCCCGAAGCTCGACCCAATACCTGCGCTATGTAGAACTGGAACTTGCGGGGGATCTCGATTTCCTCATGAAGGCCCTCGAGACGGAAGCGGCTGAAAAGGCTCCCCTCAAACCCCGCTGGTACGGAAAGAGCTCAACCCTCTATCAGGACCATCCCGTGCACATCTCCTCGCCGCCCTTCCTTGAAATCCGCTGGACGGTAAATCCGGGCCCGCACCATTTTCTCGAGTCACTTCGTCCCTATACAACCATCGCCGATCCAGTTTCCCTGACTCAGGATTTCACTCATCTGCAGTCGCTTGACCGCAGCGAGCAACAGCAACGATTGCGCGAACTCGCCTCTCGAGGCGAGACCATCGCGGCCATCTACATCGCCCGCAGGCTTTATGGTTGCGGGCTGGCAGAAGCCAAAAAGATGGTTGAGGGCCTGGCTGGAAATACCACGGAAGGCTCCTAACCGGCGAGTGTTCCTTGCATTGGGAATGAGTCCTTTCGTTCTAGCCTGCCGGGCCGGCGTCTTCATCCCTCGCAAAAGACTTGGGGGAATGCCTGGCAGACGCAATGGCTGGCAGGTTAACTTGGCCGGCTCACGAATCGCTGGGGCCAATAAAAAAGGGACGCGCCTGCGCGCGCCCCTCATCGGACTCTAAACCTCCGACTAGTCTCTTACCCCGTCCAAAAACGCCCTCAGCTTCCTCGACCGGCTCGGGTGCCGCAGCTTGCGCAACGCCTTCGCCTCGATTTGCCGGATACGTTCGCGGGTGACGGCGAACGACTGACCCACTTCTTCGAGCGTGTGCTCGCTGCCGTCTTCAAGACCAAACCGCATCTTGATGACCTTCTCTTCGCGCGGCGTCAGGGTACGAAGCACGTGCGAAGTTTGGTCTTTCAGGTTAACGTTGATCACCGCCTCGGCCGGCGAGACCACGGCGCGGTCTTCGATGAAGTCGCCCAGATGCGAATCTTCCTCTTCGCCGATCGGCGTTTCGAGCGAGATCGGTTCCTGAGCAATCTTCAGCACCTTGCGCACCTTGGCCACCGGAATGTCCATGCGCTTGGCGATTTCTTCCGACGTCGGTTCGCGTCCCAGTTCCTGCACCAGCTGCCGCGAGGTGCGGATCAGCTTGTTGATGGTTTCGATCATGTGCACAGGGATACGAATCGTACGCGCCTGGTCGGCAATCGCACGGGTAATGGCCTGACGAATCCACCACGTAGCGTAAGTTGAAAACTTGTACCCGCGGCGGTACTCGAACTTGTCCACGGCCTTCATCAACCCGATGTTGCCTTCCTGAATGAGGTCGAGAAACTGCAACCCACGGTTGGTGTATTTCTTCGCAATCGAAACCACCAGTCGCAAGTTGGCTTCGATCAGCTCGCGTTTTGCCTGCTCGGCGTCCATATCGCCCTGGATGATCTCTCGCTGCGTGCGCTTGAGCTCCAGGAACGCAACACCGGACTCTTGCTCCATCTTTTCGAGTTCGGCGCCGATCGCGCGGGCTTGCCGCTTGTATTCCTTGCGCTGATCTTCGGAACGAGTGGCCTCGGCCTTTTTCTCCAGGTTCTGAATCTGGCGGTCGAGCGAGCGCATGGTATCCACCGTCTTGTTGAGACGGTCGATGAGGCGCTTGCGTTCGACGTTGGTAAAGCCGAGTTTCCGTACCGCTTGCGAAACACCCACCACCGCACGCGCCAATTGATTGCGCACACGGCGATACACCTTCGGGTTCTTCTTCTGGGAAAGTTCGGTGAACTTCTCCTGACCTGCATGGCCTTCTTGTAGGCCTTGGCTAAGTCATCGATCTTTCCGGTGAACTCGTTCAGGCGCGCTTGCACGATCTCGTCGGTGATCTCTTCCTCATCGAAAGTGACCACTTCCTTGATCGAGCGGACGCCTTTTTTCAGGTCCTCGCCCATCGCGAGCAGTTCACGGATCACGATGGGTGACCGCGAAAGCGCTTTGAGCACTCGGTTCTGCCCGCGCTCGATGCGCTTGGCGATTTCAACTTCGCCTTCGCGCGTCAGGAGCGGGACGGTTCCCATCTCGCGCAGATACATGCGGACGGGGTCATTGGTTTTTTCCAGAGCACCCGGCGTAAGGTCAAGTTCCACATCTTCGCCGAGTTCTTCTGCTTCTTCGCGGTCGAGCGAGGGCATTTTCGGGCCCTCGAGCACATCAATGCCTTGCGTACCAATTGTGGTCAGCAGATCTTCGAGGTCGTCGGGACTTTGCACATCCTGCGGGATGAGATCATTGACTTGATCGTA